>Ga0190272_10001603_pt1 | contig 10821 bp, 6 predicted proteins | sample Popmic504T_FD_133746 | JGI IMG/M metagenome (GOLD analysis project Ga0190272, IMG submission 133746) | Populus adjacent soil microbial communities from riparian zone of Shoshone River, Wyoming, USA - 504 T | ecosystem: Environmental > Terrestrial > Soil > Riparian zone | place: USA: Wyoming...
CTCACTCGTTGGAATGAAAGCAGCGTACTCCAGCTTACTTCTTCCTGTTATATTAAAGGTAGATTTAGGGTTAAGTTTTATATGATAAATAAATTCTCTGCTGAACGTTTTAATCAAAGAGCTTACAGAACCAAATTCCCCTAATAAAATTCGTAGTATCCCGGCATTATCCGGCAAATTGATTTCAGGGATATTCTTTGATTGTACGGCCATATATTCGGGTTCTTCCACCTTATTTTTAGAAGGCAGGTTTACCCAAAACTGTAATGAATGAAATAACCTCTCATTGGTTCCCGTGATAAAAGGCTGTTCATCATGAATTATCCCATTGCCCGCCTTCATCCATTGAATCCCTCCTGTGTTTATGGTATCATAATTTTCCCTGCTGTCATAGTGCGACAAACTTCCGCTTAAAACATAGCTAAAAGTGGCAATACCGCGATGCGGGTGAGCAAAATCTCCATTTGGTATGGATGCCTCATTTTTTAACTCGACGGGGTACACATGATCTAAAAATACAATCGGACCCACCGCTTCAATTTTGCGTCCGGGTAAAAGCCTGTTTACTAAAAGATCACCTACTTTGGAATTAACACCATCGTAGATGGCAGATATTTTCTTTTTCATTTTGTTTACTTTATGACTGAATGATGCGTCACAAAATTGATAAAATGATAAAGCTTCGTAAATAATCTATGTCATAAAAATGAGTTGATCTATGTCAATTCGAAATTCAATGGACACAATCGAATTTTGGACTGCACCAGGTTATACGTTTGTGAAAAAAGAAAATTTGAAACGAATAATAACAATAAAAATTGAATCGATTTTACCATAATGTCACCAGCTTATATTTACGTTCACGCCTTCGCTGTAATTAACAAATTTTAATAATAATGTATTGGTGTCTGTATCCCACTGCTGTTTTAAAAGATTTACGATATCGTCGCCTTTGTTCAGTTTGATCTGTTTGGGATTGGATGGTAATAATATGCGCATGGCATTAATGGTATTGGACGGACTTTTGACCGTAAAACTATAGTTGTTAGTTGTTGTCATTTCGGAATATATCCTGCCTGCCGCGCACAACACACTCGGCTTTGTTTTCAAAGCTGAACAGTTATATAGATAGGCCTGCTCACCTGGATATACAATCTTTTCCTTTATAACAGGAAGCTCGGGATCAAAGAGATCGATCGCTGTTTTCTTAATGTGAAGCGGAGCCTTACTATTACTTTCATCCAAAACGGAAGCAATAATGTAATTACCCCTGGTTAACAGGAAATAATTTTTGTGTAACAGTTTTGTATGCAGATATTTTGAAAATGCAGTGTCAATAAGCGACAAATAGTCAACAGCTCCGTTGGTGTTTAGCGCTAATTCTTTGGGATCTTTCCTGACCACTGTAACATATCCCTTGCCTCTTTTTACAAAACCCTCTTCATTGCCTTTAATTTCCAGTTTTCGAAACAGGTCTTCTGAAGGTGATTTAAAATGCAGTCCATTACTGTTCCACCATTCTCTCACCGTTTGAAAAGGGTCGTTGTCCCTGCCATAGTAAATCAATATGCCGCCCTGCCTTACCCATTTGTTTAAAGCATCATGATAACTGCGTGATAAAGGTTTCATATTGGCATAACTCATCACCAACACCTTTATGTGCTTTAAAGCATCTGCATGTTGCAGGTTTTCCATATGCACGGTTTCAACGGGAACGCCTTCTTTTAACAAGGGTATTGACATGCCGTAAAAGTTTGACAGTCGCGGATCTTCATATCCTGCATGAGTAGGAAAACGCTGAAACATCATGGAGTTGGAAACCAATACGCCAAAACCCTGTGTGCCGTTAAGACGATCAGGAGATTTTGGCATATCATTGAGCGAATTGACCATCACCTGCATTTGCGTGGCATATGCTTTTGAAATAGGTTGCCGTTCCGTGCTATTTTCTACCCTGAACTTGCCAAGATAGATACGGTTAGGCCAGGGCATTGTCTCGTAATGATCAACTGATGGATGTAACAACTTAGCTGTAAAAGTTGCCTGGTAATTTTTTTTGTAATCATCCCAGGTCCTCGCCCGGTCTTCAATCGGGTCGGTTAGGAAATACATTCGCTTCCCGGAAGGGGCGGTCATCGATACCATGGAACCGTATTCAAGAAAGGCATTTTCAAAAACACGTTCCTTTTCAACGCCATTGTATATAACGGGTTCCCGGGATGTGCCTGTCCAAACCTGTGCAATATATCCGTCTATATCTTTAATAGATGCGAGGCTTGCTTCGGGGCTTATTATTCCCCAGGCCGAATAATTAAGAAGTGAGTGGGTGGGCACATAACATTTTACTTCCCGCCCCAACGACCGGCTATATGTTTTAGCATAAGCGAAAACATCCTTTAATGCTTCGTAGTATAAATGATATTTCAGCTTAGATGACAGGTAAGTGGCTTCCGGCGATTCATGCTGTGCCATCCATGGCTCATTATAATACCGCTGCCATTCTTTTTTAAATGACTCGCTATAGCCGGACCTTGCCCAAAACTCGGGCTCTTCAAGATATATAGCGGTAACACCTGCATCGATAGCCCGTTTTACATGCGTTTTTAAATAAGTCAGAAAATTGGCTGAAGGAACAATATAAGGCACATTTCTGCCATGCCATATAGTGTCGCCATTCCGTTGTACCTGTCCTTCATCAAGGTGTGACTTACCATCATACTGACCTAAAAAATAATCCTTGTACTCCCCCCATGCAATGCCCGTCATAAACTGCACATTATATCCCTTATCACGCCAGCCTTTTACACGTTCCTCAAACTTACCGCCGGCATCATTAATACCGTAAACCATTACAACATCTGACCGTACATCATAAGCTTCATTCCATGGTTCAGATATCTGGAAAGAAGTTTTATCCTGCGCTGAACCGGTTAGCCCCAAAAACAAAAAAGCAATCAGAAGTCTTGTAGTAAAAGAAAGTCCTTTCATTTTTTATGATTAATAGAAAAATAATTTTATAAGAAAAGCTGCAGGTGATTTTCGATACCGGTCACCTGCAGCTTTTTTTGTCAAGTATTCGTTGGTTATTTAAAAGTTACGATGCGCCATTCACTTATCTGAAACAAATTGGCGCCGTTAATGGCGTCCACCTGCCAGCGGTAATAAGTGTAAGGAGTATCATTATCAAATTCGTATTCAACCGTCTTATTGCGTCCACTGAATGATTGATCTGTCTTTTCATCCAATAGTGTCCAGGTATTCCCATCATTTGATCCCAGGAACTTCCAATTTTTCGGATCCCTTTCAGGCGCATCATTTCCAGATGTTAATTTATATTGCTCGATCACTTGCGGCTGACTGAGCTGTAATTGCATCCAAAGCCCGGCCGGAAAATCAAATACAAGGAATTTAGAATTAAGGTTATTGTCTGTCAATTTAGAAGAACCTTCGCCAGCACCTGAGCCGCCGGAATTATCTTTTGAAACAGTTAAACCACCTGTTCCCGTTACATCAGTTTCTTTTCTGACAATTTTTACGCGGAAATAGGCTGTTTGCAGATCAGGATTGATGGTACCTGATGAAACGCTTGACAACACAATAGGAAACAAATATTCAGCGCCTTTCGCCAGGTCTTTTGTTTTAATTGAAATGGAAAGAGCGTCAGAAGTAGTACGGCCCGATGGAATAACCGTTGAAAGCCCTGAAATAGTAAATTTATCAGTTGGCATGGCCTGGTATGATGTGCCGTTCTTAACATTATACTGATCTATCAGGCTATTATCTAGTGTAAAATTTACCGTAATATCCTGTGAAGGATATTGCAGGCCACCGTAAGAAGCGCCAAAGCTGAAGGTTTGGGCAGTGTCTGCAATAACAGCCGATAAGCTGCTTCTGGAATCCTGGGCTTGTGTCATGTATATTTTACCCTCTTCGGACCAATTGATATCCTTTGTCTTGTCACAGGATGTTGCAAGTAATGAAAGGGATATCACTATATAGAAATAGCTAACAAGTTGTTTCATGTTCGATGTTTTAATTAATAAACTGAAGTTTTAATTCGTCACTGCGTCATTCCAGCAGATGACCGGAATTATCAATCATTTACCACCCTGGGTTTTGAACAAGCTGTGCATCATTGTTTACATCTTCTTCAGGAATCGGGAAGAAATAATGTCGTTTATTGAACACTCTTGTTTCAAACGCTTTCTTAGTATAAAAACCTGGCAGAGGTGAATCGATATCTAAACCGAATGCCGGACCACCATCAGTTTGCTCTGCAATTTTCCAACGTCTGGTATCAAAGTATCTAACATTCTCAAAGCAAAGTTCTACTTGCCTTTCCTGCCTGATAGCCGCACGCATTGCAGCCTGATCTGCAGGTGCCGGTAAACCTGCAGACCCGTATAGTGGTACTCCCGCACGTTCGCGAATCAGGTTGAGATAGATGAGGATATCAGCATCGCCAGGGGAAGCTTCATTCAATGCTTCTACATAATCCAAATACATAGTCGCAAGTCTGATTAAGATCACCACGCTATTTCCCTGGTGCCAGTCTTTTGTTTGTGCACCTTTCCTTACTATATAACCTGTAGGGCAATAATCATTGCTGGTTCCCTTTCCGGAATTACCCTGGAAATAAAGTCGTGTAATAGCTACTGGGCTAGAATTTTTATTAAGGAAAGTCCTGTTATCATAAGTGATGTTAACATAGAATCTTGGCTCTCTGTTTACCCATTCATTGAAAACTTCTCTTGGCGCATCATCATCCGGAGCCTTAAACTGACTTGTTCCCGAGGTAACATATCCGGAAGTTGGATCGGTGATCGGTTTACCATTCGCCATAAAGAAAGCATCTACCTGTCTTTGGGTTGCACCAAGTCCACCGCTACCTCTTACTTCAGAAGCAAAACCATTGTGATACGGAGTGACTTCATAGTTGCGGGCATTATCGTCATCGGGGCGACCAAAAATTGTTTCCTTGTTCCAATCAACCAGGATCGCATCGCGACAAGAAAGATATGGATTGAGTACACCGCCAGTATTTACTCTATAAAGATCGAAAGTGTTTGGCACAAATTGCGTGATGAAATCTTTGTAGGCTGCGGCTGCTTTTTGCCATTTCGAAGGGTCATTCGTCTGTGGAACTAACTGTTTGCCATCCTTGTTCTTCAGGTTTGCAAGATCAGGATTACCATTGAGTAATGGGCTGGCAGCATATAGTAATGTCTGAGCCTTAACTGCCAACGCGATGGGTTTTGTTATACGAGCTATATTAGCGTCATTTGAAGCAGTTATTGGCAAAGCAGCTGCCGCTTCATCTAATTGGGAAGTGATAAAATCTACACACTCATCAACGCTACTTCTTGGTAATTGTATATCTGACAAAGGTGCATCAACAGGAATTACATCATCGCCCAATAAAACAACCGGTCCATAAATGCGCATCAAGTGGAAATAATAGATTGCTCTTAATGCCCTGGCTTCAGCCTTGTATTGAGCTTTTTGCGCAGCGCTAATATCTACCGTAACGTTATCAATGTTTGAGATAAAGAACGTTGCAATACGAATCCCTTTATAATAGTCGCGCCAGAAAGCTTTTGTGAAACCACTGCTTACATCCCAGCTACCAATATTCATTTGGTTTGATTCAACAAAGCCCCATAGATACTCCGCTTCATCAGCGGCACCTGTCCATGGACCTGAGTTATAATTTCCAACGAAGCGTTGTGTATGTTCCCGGGGAATATATGCATAGGCGCTGGCAAGAAACTTTTCCGCTGAGGCGCGATTTTTAAATGTTTCTTCAAGTGTTAGCCGGTCATCGGGCACCTGATCGAGATATTTTTTACAGCCTGTCGTTAAAAGACAAAGGCACAATATTGATAAAATTATATTTAACTGTTTCATTGTAAAATTTGTTTACTGATTAAAAACTTACGTTAAAGCCAAGTGAATACGATTTGATATTGGGATAACGTGTTCCATTGCCAACATTAACGGTGCTTTCAAGATCCCACAAATCGAAATTGCTGAAAGTAACAGGGTTAATGGCCTGCAAATAGATCATCGCATTTTTGAAGATGTTCTTCATAAAAGATTTAGGCAGGGTATAGCCTAATTGCACTGTTTTTAATCTGGTAAAGTCAGCATCCCTGATCCACCAGGAACTGCTTTGTACGTTGTTTCTGTTTCTATCCTCACCATTTGCAAGTCTTGGATAGAATACGTCCTGGCTGGGATTCTTTTCTGACCACCTGTCATTGATATTAGCAAATACATTAGAAATTCCAGCTCCGTTTGCGAAAGGTTGAATAGCATCTCCTGCAAGATAGATGTCGGCGCCATATTGACCGGTAAATAACGCATCCAGCCTGAAACCTTTATAACCAACACCAAATCCAAATCCGTATACGGTTGAAGGAACATCGCCATGACCAACATAAGTCTGATCATAGCTGTTGATTAACCCATCACCATTTAAATCTTTGTATTTAATATCGCCGGGTCTGATTATCGACCGGTCTCCGGGAACTGCGCTTGCTTCAATTTCGCCCTGGTCTCTAAACAATCCTTCAGCTATATAGCCAAACCTTGCCAGGATATTATATCCTCTTCTGTCCATCCATTCATATTTTGGAGCAGGCTGATCATTCTCAACCATCTTATCCCTGTTGTAGGTAAAGTTGCCCCTTACACTGAAGGTGAACTCTCCGAAATTACCATTATACTCAACGCTGGCGTCAACTCCCTTGTTATCCGAGATTCCAAGATTTCCAAACGGAGAATTGGGTAATCCCATGAATGTTGGTAGCGAAGCTCTTCTCAAAAAGATACCTGTTCTTCTTTCTTTGAATAAATCTACGATCAGGGAAAGCTTGTCGTTGAAAGTTTTGATTTCAATACCTAAATTTTGTTTGCGTGCCTCAGCCCATTTCACTTCTGCACCAAATTCTGTAACATTTATTCCGGATAAGTAACCGTAATCTCTTGCAAACCTGTATCCTTGCTGGTTGTCTGCAACAATTGTAAGGTAGCCAAACCTTCTTCCAACAATATCACCGATACCTGTTAAACCGTCAGAATATCTAAACTTCAAATAGCTGATTACGTTCTTGATGGGTTCAAAGAATATTTCATTAGAGGGAACCCAACCAACACCAAATGCTGGAAAGAAACCATACCTGTTTTCTGGTGCAAAAGTTTCTGATCCGTTGTAGCCGAGGTTGCCTTCAATGAAATACCTGTCTTTGTAAGAATAAGTTATCCTGCTCGCGAGACCAACATATCGTTGCGGAATAGCAGAGGCAAAATCGCCGGCAAATGCATCAGTTTTATCCGAAGTATAAAATAATGCAAGGCCACCCACTCGATGATCTCCAAATGTGTTATCGTAATTCAAAGATGATTCCCAATAAAAATTTCGACTTCCTCTATTTTGTCTGTCATAACCTAAATAGTTTCCGCCGCCTACAAAGGTTCTTGTAAGATTCAGCGATCCATCAGGATTTCTACGATTTTCTGGATCTGGGAAGAACGTATCTTCTCTCTTTCCACGGTTTATGATCTGTGTATTGGCTGCATCGAAGCTAAACATCGTTGTAGCACTAAAACCTTTTAGCAAAAATCCAAAATCCTGGGTCAACCGAAGATTAGAAAATAACTGATTGTTGAATTCTGTTGAGTATCCACGCCTGGTCAGATCCGCCCAGGGATTACGATAGCCACCGTTTGGATTCTTACCTGGAACAAAACCTCCGGTATATTCCAGCGGATACTCCGTAGGAGGAGTTGACATGGCTGACCCAAAGATATCCTGCGTTCCAATAAATGGTTGATTGATATTACTGAAGAAACCCCTGATGCCTAAATCCAGTTTTGTGGTCCTGGTAATATTCATGTTTACGTTAGAAGTAACATTGAATCTTCTGAAATTTAAATCAGCATTATAACTCTGTAGCTTATCAGTTTTTAGCAAGCCCGACTCATCATAGTAAGAAACGGATCCATAGTAACGCAAAAATTCAGTTCCTCCACTAACATTCACATTTGCCGTCCTTACCGAACCTCTCTTTTTAAAAAGCGCATCAAACCAATCAACATTGGGATAAAGTTCCGGGTCAATTCCGGAGAGTGTGCTATCCAAATAGCCTTGCGAATATTTACTGGCCTGACCTCTTGCTGTATAAGATTCGTTTGCCGCTTCAATATAAGCTGCGGCATCGGCCATTTTAGGAACCTGCGTAAACATGGATACACCCTGGCTAAAATCAACCTGTACTGCCGGTTTGCCTATTTTACCTTGCTTGGTCGTAATAAGAATTACACCATTCGCACCGCGAACTCCATAGACTGCCGTTCCAGCAGCATCCTTTAATACAGTGAATGATGCTATATCCTGCGGATCTATATTATCGATCGGTCTTTCCACTCCATCTACTAAAAGCAAAGGAGCAGAGGATCCACCGCCGAAAGTAGATATACCCCTGATCCAAATATCAGCGCCGCTGCGACCGGGCTGACCGCCGCGTTGTACACCAATTACACCAGAGAGACGACCTGCCAGCATGGTAGTAATATTGGAAACCGGCATATTCAACTCTTCAGGATTGATAGTTGATTGAGCGCCTACTACACTTATCTTTCTTTGCCTTCCGAAACCAACAACCACCACTTCATTCAGTGAGTTTTGTTTTGCTTCCAAAATGATATTAAATACACGGTTATCTCCAACAACAACTATTTGCGCGTTATATCCAATGCCGGAAAAAACCAGGCTATCAACCTTGGATGCCTTTACGTTAAATTCACCTTTTGCATCAGTAATGGTACCCTGGTTTGATCCTTGTACCTGCACTGAAATATTGGAAAGAAACACTCCTGCCCGGTCTCTAACCGATCCGGAAATATTTTGTTTTGCAATCTGAGCAGACAGATTAATGACGCTAAGCAATATTATGCCCAGCAATAGCCATCGCTTTTTAAACAATAAAATTTGATTTCGCATAATGTCAGTTTTATAGTTAGTGAAAATTGAACGCTAATTTGAAGTTGCTTTTTCCAATTCAATCGTATTGATTGTAAATCCCGGCACATGGTTTCATTTTTAACGGGCTTGTCGCCTCTGAAGATGTCGTATTGTAATAACGAAACGGATCTTGTGCAAAGACTTTCAGACTTCTTCATCCATAGTCTATTTACAGGAATGTATTTCCTGGCTATTTTCAGGGCCCTGTTCTATGCTGTGAAAAATGTTTTTGCAGAGTGGCAATTTGTTTGAAATGAAAAACCGGCAGACATGTTTGCCGTGTTAGCATTTTTTGCGAAAGAACACAAGGGCAATATGGTATCCGTCCTTTTACAAGGACATGGTTATACCCTTCGCAGTCGTTTTGAACAAAATGTATCAATATATGGCAGTTTGTAAATATTAGCAAAATCGTTTTTGCAACCGTAAATTAAATTTTTTTTAACAACCTCCAAAAAAAATTTATACGGATTCTCTCACGATGAGTTCGGCGTTCAGTAATATGCCTTTCTGTGCAGGAGCACCGGTGCCATCCATTTGTTTGGTAAGCATTTCAACACTTTTTTCAGCCATTTCAGCGATGGGTTGGTTAATAACCGTGATAGCCGGGGAATATAATTTAAAAATATCGTGATCGTCAAAAGATAAAACCCCGATATCTTCCGGTATTCTTTTACCCAGCTCTTTTAAAACTTTGAGGCCTTGAATACCCAGGTAATTCGTAGCAAAAAATACAGCATCTGTTTTCGGGTGTTTGAGCAGAAACTTTTTTATTTGATTAGCATAGCTGTCTTCGCTTGGAGAAAATTTAAGGTGGAGCGTATACGTTGGATGGTAGAGTGTATTTTCCTTTAAACATTGTATGTAGCCGGATTCCCTTTCCTGCATCTGTACCTGGTCCACAGCAGTAGTGATGATTGATATATTTTTATACCCTGCATTTACCAGGTAATTAACTCCGTTTTTAACGGCAGTAAAATTATCTACCAGCACATAAGGAATGTTAACGCCGGGGAAATACCTGTCGATCAATACAACGGGTTTTTTATTTTTTTTTAGCTTGAGGACCGCTTGTTTCATTCCCTTGGATGGTGTAATGATAAATCCATCGACTTGTTTATGCAGCATCTGTATCAATTCAGCGCCTTTTTTATTATCATTTTCTGTACTGCAGTATACTACCTTGTAGCCTATCTTGTAAGCCATATCCTCAATGGATTTCGCCAGTTGGGAAAAAAAAGAGTTAGAAATGTCTTCCACTATTAAACCAATCATGTTCGTTTTGCCTGTTCGCAGGCTTACAGCTGACCGGTTCGGCTGATAACCAGTCTTCTGAATGATCTTTTGGATTTTCGCTGCAAGCTGAGTGCTGATGCGTCCCTCTTTTTCCTTGCCATTTATAACAAAGGAAACGGTGGAAGGAGCCACGCCTGCAAGCCTGGCAATATCTTTAATAGACAGATTATTCATATGCAAGAAAAAGAAGGCGGAAAAGTTTTGGTGCACTCATTTCGCACTCAAACTACATAAAAAAATTTTAGAATGGGCTTACCATTTTATGACTCTCGATCACCGAACATTTCTCCAGTCTTTTTCGTAAGGCAACCGGCATGTCACCGATGGATTATTTTATTCATCTGAAATTACAAAAAGCTTGTTTGCTGTTATACAGTACAGAAACAAAAGTAAAAAACGTGGCTGGGGCCATTGTCTATGATGACCCTTATTATTTTTCCCGGTTATTTAAAAAGCATATGAAGCTATCACCCGAGCAATACAGAACGCTTCGTCTTAAA
>Ga0190272_10001604_pt1 | contig 10819 bp, 9 predicted proteins | sample Popmic504T_FD_133746 | JGI IMG/M metagenome (GOLD analysis project Ga0190272, IMG submission 133746) | Populus adjacent soil microbial communities from riparian zone of Shoshone River, Wyoming, USA - 504 T | ecosystem: Environmental > Terrestrial > Soil > Riparian zone | place: USA: Wyoming...
ACCGGAGCTCTTCAGATTGACCACCTGTGAATCAACCGTCGGTTCGGTGACCTCATAGGAAGCAGTCACGACCTTTCGGTCGAAATCTTTTCCGAGAAACGCCTTGAAGGCGCTGACATAGTCTTTACCGAGGTCGTCGTTCTGATAGAGGATTGCATACTTGGCGTTTGGCAGGGCCTTCGTCAGATACTTTGCATAGATTTTGCCTTCGGTGTCGTAACTGACAAGACCTGTCGTGGTCATCGGGTAATTGGCTACGTCCGTGAACTTGGATGACCCGCTGATAATTGCGATGCTAGGCACCCCTTTCGACCGCAGGTATTTTGCCGTAGCCGAGATGCCCGGGGTGCCGAGCTGGCCGAACATGAACGACACTTCATCGCTCTCGACCAGTTTGCGAACGTGCTCAACCGCCTTGGGAGGGCTGTATGCATCGTCGTATGCGATGTAGTTGATCTTGCGTCCGTTAATGCCGCCGCGGTCGTTCACCAACTGAATGTAGGCGATAAGTCCCTTCCCTACGAGACCGATCGATGACGCCGGTCCGCTGAAGGGAAAAACGCCGCCGACCTTAATCTCCGTCGCTGAAATTCCGGGCTCTTCAGCCGCAAATGCCGGGCCGCTTAAAAGCAAAGCCAGAGCCGCCAAGGTTTTCCATTTCACCAACATTGCGCATCCTCCCAAGCGCGCACCCTTCCGGGGTACGTCGCCGCTATGAACCTACCGTTCTTTTTAAGAACTCGTCAAGCACTTCAATAATCGCTCGTCGATCCGCCAGCGGCGGCCACGCGGGCGGGATGGAGCCTTCGCGTTGAGACATTTCAGAAAATCTCCTTCTTATCAACCATTAAGTCATGGAAACTCACGCCCGCTCGCACACCCAATGCCAACCACGAAAGACACGGCGCATCGCTTCGGGCTGCGGATTTATAAATTCCTTTATAGAACCTATTTGACTAACCTGCTATCGTCGATTACTTCCACAAATTCACGGGGGACCAGAAATGCGCAAAGCCGGGATCCATAATTTTCCAGCAATCGATCGCGTCGTTTATGGGAAAGCTGCGTCTGACGCTTTGAAAGATGAGACGGAACGACTGAACGCCAAGCGCGTCTTCCTTCTCGCCAGTCGAACCTTGAACACCAAGACCGACGAGATAGAGAAGATTCGGCGCGCGCTCGGCGACAAACATGTGGCGACCTTCGATGGAATTGCGCAGCATACGACGCGTAAGCAGGCTGCCGAGGTGGCCCGTCAAGCTAATGACGCAGAAGCTGATCTAATCGTGGCTATTGGGGGAGGCTCCGCGATCGATCTCGCTAAGATCGTCATCATGGCGATGGAACATGATATCCGCGATGAAGCCGGTTTCGATCCATTTCCCATGGGCCCGGGGGTAAACTTCTCTCCGTTCCTTTCGCCCACAGTCCGACAGATCGCAGTACCATCGACCCTGAATGGTGGCGAATACAATGCAGCAGCGCTCGTCACTGATGAGCGCCATAAGTTGAAGCAGATCTTCTTCCATCCCCAAATGATGCCTATGGCGATCATTCTCGACCCTGCCCTCACCCTTCAAACGCCATCGAACCTTTGGATGGGATCGGGAACGCGCTCGATGGATCACGGTATCGAAGCATTGTGCTCGCCCGCCGGCACCCCGTTAGCTGATGAAGTCGTCTTGGCGGGCATCCGCATTCTGCGCGAGGGAATGCTCCGGACCTTGCAGCAAGCTGATGATCTGGAGGCGCGTCGACTATCTCAATACGGCTCATGGCTCGCGTCTTATGGCCTCCAGGCACGCGTCCCGATGGGAGCAAGCCACGGCATTGGCCATGTGCTTGGAGGCACCTTCGGGGTTCCCCACTACTACTGCACACCCGTCATCATGCCGAGCCTTCTTCGCTACAACAAGCCATTCACCGAGGATGCGCAGAAGCGTTTGGCGACTGCTCTTGGCGCCCCGGGTGGCGACGCCGCAGACGCCTTTGCAGCATTCACAAAATCGCTTGGACTACCTGCCCGACTCGCTGATGTCGGCATAGGCGAAGACAAATTCGATCCGATTAGCAAGATTGCAATCAATCATCGCTTCGTACAGGCCAATCCGCGGCCCTTCAAAAACGAAGCCGAGATCATCGATCTGCTGCGAATGGCAGCTTAGCTGCCATCAGCGACGATGGACCAAGATTGGAAGGTAACTGATTATGCGTCGTGTCGTCGTTACGGGGTTGGGACTGGTATCACCGCTGGGTTGCGGCAGTGAGTTGACATGGTCCCGCCTGCTCGCGGCCCGTTCAGGGCTGGCTGCCCTTCCCGAATGGGCTGCTACCCTGCCCGCGCGGGTCGCTGGAATCGTGCCGGCAAAGGCCGACGATCCGGATGGCGGCTTCGATCCGGATCTGGTTGTGCCTCCCAAGGATCAGCGGAGGATGGATCGCTTCATCCTGTTCGCACTGGTCGCCACGGCCGAGGCCATTGCACAAGCGGCATGGACTCCTTCCGACGCACACTCGCTTGAGCGCACGGCGACCGTGATCGCATCGGGTATCGGAGGCTTTCCGGCAATCGTCGAGGCGGTTCGCACCACCGATCAGCGCGGGATCAGGCGCCTCTCACCCCTCACGGTACCCTCCTTTCTCGCAAATCTCGCGGCCGGTCATATTTCCATCCGCTCCGACTTCAAGGGTCCCATCGGTACGCCCGTTACCGCTTGCGCCGCGAGCGTGCAGGCGATCGGCGATGCCGCACGCCTCATTCGAACCGGCGAAGCGGACATCGCGATTTGCGGTGGCACGGAAGCCTGCATCGATCTTGTGAGCCTCGGCGGCTTCGCCGCCGCCCGGGCCCTTTCGACGGGCTTCAACGAAACGCCCACGCGCGCGTCCCGCCCCTTCGACCGCGACCGCGACGGCTTCGTCATGGGTGAAGGTGCCGGTATCCTCGTCATCGAAGAGTTGGAACATGCGCTCCGGCGCGGCGCCCAACCGATCGCGGAAATCGCCGGTGAGCGAAAGCCCGGCGAGCCCAACCTGCTGGTCGATCCGGATGGCATCCTCAAACAACTCGCTTCTCTGCGCAGCGGCGCCGAGCAGCGGCTGGAGGTTGAACGTAAGGCCGGCCGCTGACGTGTGGTAAGCGCAGTCTATTTTGTCGAGCGCCTCCCGACGCAACATCCGCGCAGCGCTGAGAATCGGTGGCTGCTTCATCTAACTTGAACCCGGCGTTTTGAAGCACGTATTCGCGCGGATCAGTGGCGAGCTGGCGCGCACGCGTGACCAGCGCATCATCGGCCATCTTGCCTCCGAATTTAATTGGCCTGCTGGCGACGAAAACCGCCTCGATGCGTCCGGAATCAATGTGTTTCGATGAAGCCAGGCGTGGCGAAAAATCGGGGAAAACGCCTCAATAGAACGTGAAGGGATCGAGCGAGAAAACTTCCGGACGATGCAGGATTAGCGCAGCACCGAATAAGGGGTCATCCACCGCACTAGTCAAAATACTGATCCGGGGCATCTGTGCCAGGTTGCCGTCTGGCGACATCATCCGTATTTTGTCGGTCAACCCGCCCAAGCCGAAGTAGACTCAATGGAAATGCTTGCACTGTGGCAGTGGTCCAGTCGCTCCAACCGGATCGTCTGGACCGATCCATCAACCCCGGCTCCGCTGCGGGCGGGAAAGGATCGTTCGCGGTCGATCGAGGGCGAAGCACAGGTTGCGATTAACGGAACGACGGTGTCGTTGAGCCTCCTCGCGAGAACTGCCGTCAAGGACAATTCCGCTTTCACGGGCCGGGTGGTGGCTTGTCCGGCCTGTCCAAGCGCAATGCATGGCCTGATCTTCGGTCGAAAAGTCAGCAGGTTTGACGCGTCCGGCGCAATCTTTCTGCAACCAATCGACGAGAGCAGACACGATCATGATCTGACAGGCGCCTTAATTGAGGGCATTGAAGCGCTCCCTGAGGCCTTTGTGCTGTACGACGCACAGGATCGGTTGCTCATTTGCAACGAGCAATATAGGGGCCTTTATCCCACCGTGGCAGACCTCATGGTACCTGGTCTGTACTTTCCTGACCTGGTTCGGGAAAGCATCCGAAGGGGCGTATTCAAGATCAACGAAGACGAGGAAGTCTGGGCTCAACGACGAATTTCCTTCCATCAGGCGGGGATTGGCTTCTTCGAACAGCAACTTTCAGACGGCCGTTGGATCCAGGTCAGCGAGCGACGTACGGCATCTGGAGGCGTCACCAGCATTCGCGCTGACATCACAGTACTGAAGGAACGGGAACGTGACCTGCGAACCGCTCGCGCCCAAGCCGAGGGGGAGATCGCGATGCGGGCCCAGTTCATCGCCAAGGTCGGCCATGAACTGCGCAATCCACTAAATGTCATCTTTGGTGTTGCCCAGCTGCTTGAGGGCGAGGGGATGTCCAAGCGGCAAAAGGCCATGATGTCCAGCCTTCTGGGGGCCGCCCGTTCTATGCGCGACGTTCTGAACGACATTCTCGATGTCGCGAGCGTAAATTTGGGCCATCTCGACATTCGTCGCGAAACAGTGGAGTGCCGCCCGTTGCTGGACGAAATGACGAACATCGCGAAGTTGATGGCGGATCAGAGGGGATTGAAGTTCCATTCGCGTATGCGCAAGGATTTGCCGGACTCCGTCGCGACGGACCCCAGACGGCTGCGACAGATCATTCTGAACCTGCTTGGAAATGCGTTCAAATATACTTCTTCCGGCACGATTGCGTTTGCGGCATCGCCGGGCTGGAGCGATACGGGCGAGGCGGTGATACGGATCACCATTACAGACACTGGCCCGGGCATCGCCAAGGACCGTCAAGACGAGCTATTTGTCCCGTACTCCAGGCAGAAGGAACATATCGAAGCAGGCATCGAGGGCTATGGCCTTGGCCTATCTATTTGCGAAGAATTAGCGCAAGCGATTGGCGCCCGGGTCGGCTTGTCGCCTGCCGCTCGCCGTGGGACACGTGCGTGGGTCGAAATTCCCTTGGCAAGCAAGGACGACGCAGACCCGATGCGGGCGGTCGCACGGCCGAGGCCACCCCTTGCCGCCCGTCCCCCGCTCTGCGTTCTCGTCGTAGACGACGAACAGACCAATCTGATCGTGGTGGAGGCGCTTCTCAAGCGCCTCGGCCACAAGGTGACGACCGCACTCGACGGCGTGGAGGGATTGCACGCACTTCAGCGAGATTCCTACGATGCGGTCCTTCTCGATATTTCCATGCAAGAGATGTCCGGCATCGACGTTGCCCGGAAAATCGCACTCATGGATCTCAGCGGGAGACATCCGCCGATTATTGCCCTGACGGGCAACGCTTTGCCCGAAGAAGTCAAAACCTATTTTGCGGCCGGCTTCACGGGCTTCATCGAGAAGCCGGTATCGCTGGAACAACTTGCCGAGACACTTGCCAACACGCGCGCCCCAGAAGGCGTAAGCGTTCTTCAGCCGAAGGACCGCATACGTTTTCCGCAGCGTGGGGATGTGACCGGTACTTTCGACAGCGCGCGCCTTGATCGCATGGTGGTCGATATCGGTCGTGACAATGTTCGTGCGATCGTCGATGCGGCCATCGCCACGTTCCGAAAGACGGCAGCCGAGTTGGCCAGGCGCTCGAACGATCGTCGCAAGCTCGGACGTCTATTACACAAGGTTCACTCCGTTGCGGGCCTTTTTGGCTTCGAGGAGCTTGCAGCCAAAGCATTCGCGCCCAAATCCGCTGGCGAAGAAGAGATGTCCAGACCACAGGCGGAAGCGCTACGTGACGACCTCAACAAGGCGATCGCACAGATGCAAGCCTACGCGTCCGAGCTCGAGGCACCGGCCTTGCCTCTGACGTGACCTCTTCGCCCGACGGACTCCAGCTTGTAGCCGTACCCTCGCACGGTCCGCAGCAACGAGGAATTGAGCCCCGCCTGCGCCATTTTTCTGCGAAGCCGCGAAATCCGGATGTCGATGGCGCGCTCGGAGTCCGGCGACTCGCCGGTCGCCACGGCATCGATGATCTGGGCTCGGGTCAAGGCACGATCCTGGCTTCTGGCAAGCACGTTGAGCAGCGAGAACTCGGCGGCACTGAGATCAACGCTCTCGCCCGAGGCGTTAAGCAGCGTTCGGCCCCGCAAATCCAATTCACCCCCTGCGCAATCCAGCCGCAATCCGGCCTCGCCGGCTTGCCGGTCGCCTCGACGCAGGATGTTGTTGAGACGCAGCACCAGTTCGCGCGGCTCGAAAGGCTTGGGCACAAAATCGTCGGCGCCGATCTCCAACGCGACCAATCGATCCTCGGCCTCGCTCCGGCCTGTCACCACGACGATCGGAATCGACGATCTCGCCCTCAACATGCGTATCAGCACGATGCCGTCTTCGTCGGGCAGATTGAGGTCTACGATGATGGCGTCCCACGCCTCGCGGTCAAGCTTCCTCAATCCCACTTCTGCCGAACCAACGCGCTCTGTGGCGTAGCCTGCGGTCTTGAAGTAGGCGGCGAGCAGGATGGCGAATGTATCGTCATCCTCGATGAGCAAAAGCCTCTTGATCAAGTGCCTCCAGGGGCCGATCGGGCAAGCATGAAACAATCCAGAAACAATTGCAACACATTCAGGAAGCACCGCGCCCCTAGGGTCCGTAACCGGAACATAGAGCGAGGCCAACGGCCACCGCGCAAACATTGGGGGCAGCCATGACACACCGAAGCGTTTTCCAAGGCGGGTTGGATCGACGGCGTTTTCTCGAGTTGGGGTCGGCCGCAGCTTTGGGAGCCCTGCTCCCAAGCGAAACCAAGGCTCAGGGCGCAGAACTCGTCGTCTCGAATTGGGGCGGTGACTGGAACGAGCGCATCGTGAAGGGGTTCGAGAACCCGGCGTTCGGCTCGTCGCAACTGCGCATCGTCCACGACCTCGCACCAGTCCCCGAGCGCAAGGCCAAGCTGCTCGCCGAACGGCGGTTGCCGCGGGGTACCGTCGATGTGACGTGGCTCAGCGATGCCGACGCGTATGAGATGAACTCACAGGGCGTTCTCGAAACACTCGATGTATCGCGCATCCCGAGCAGCGGTCACATCATCGAAAAGTTCCGCCTGCCCTATCTCGTACCCTGTATCTATGGCGGCGTCGTTATTCTCTACAATCCGGCGAAGATCCCGACACCGCCGAGCAGTTTTGCCGATCTATGGAATCCGAAATACGCCGGGCGCGTCGGGATCATGGATCAGATCTACTTCAACTACATCTATGCCGCCTCGCTGGCGAACGGCGGCACGATGGGGGATGTCAGCAAGGCCTTTCCGGCCCTGCTGGACCTGAAGAAGGCAGTGCAGCCGCGTCTCTACCCGTCGCATCAGACGCTCGCGGCCGCGTTCCAGTCCGAGGAGATCTGGATTTCGGCCAATTACAGCGCCCGGGCGGTGCAATGGGAGAAGGAAGGGCTCCCGATCCGCTGGTCCTACCCCAAGGAGGGTGCCGTCTTCATCTCCTTCGGCGCCGGCATTACCAAGCGCGCACGTAACACCGAGGCCGCCTACCAATATCTCGAAGCCATGTTGCAGCCAAAGCCGATGGGGGCAATTTCGGTTGCAACGTCGTATTCGGTTGCGACTAACAACGCAGAACTCAACCCCGAAGCGCGCAAGAGCCTAGAGTTCACCGCTGACCAGGTCGCGAAGCTGAACTTCGTCGATTACCCCTATGCGGCAAAGAGCGATCCGAAATGGGTCGAGTGGTGGAACAAGGAATTCAAAGCTTGAACGGAACTCTCACGGCCCGTGCAGACAGCCAGGCGGCCAGTTCGACCCCTCGATCGAGGGCGGGCTGGCTGCTGCTGCCTAGCTTGGCATTGGTCCTGCTCGGGCTGATCCTGCCGCTGTTCCTGATGGCCAAGTACAGCGTTTCGCATTTCGAAGCGGGCGCGGTCGTCGCGGAAGGGCTGACGCTCGAGAACTACGTTCGCTTCTTCAGTGATCCATTTTATCTCTGGATCCTTCTGCGCACGCTGACGGTCGCGTTCAGTTGCACGGTCGTGTGCCTGCTGCTTGGACTTCCTGCGGCTTACATTCTGAGCCGAATCTCGCATCCCATCATCAAGACGGCACTCATTCTGGCCACCGTCGTTCCGCTGCTGATGGGCAACGCCGTACGCGCCGCCGGATGGATGGTGTTGCTCGCCGATCGCGGCCTGGTGAATTCGACCCTCATCTTTACCGGCATCATCTCCGAGCCGGTCCGGATCCTCTACACGGGCAGCGCAGTCGTCATCGGTCTCATTGCCGTGTTGCTGCCCTTCATGATCATCTCGCTGCAGAGCGTTTTCGAAGGCATTGGTGAAATCTATGAAGAGGCAGCACTCAGTCTCGGTGCTCGCCCGTGGAAAATGTTCTTTCGCGTGCTGCTGCCCCTGGCTGTACCGGGCATCTTCTCGGGTTGCCTGCTGTGTTTTGTCCTGGCCGTCAATGCGTACGCGACACCGGTGCTGATTGGCGGCCCTTCATTCCAGATGATGGCACCGAAGGTGTATGAGCAGGCGATCAAGGTTTACAACTGGCCCTTCGCAGCCAGCCTTGCCTTCATTCTCATGGGCGTGACCTTTATCCTGACCGTTCTCTCCAGCCTGACGCTTCAGAAGCGCTACGGGACGGTGTAGCGGTGCAACCAACAGCCTCAACACCTGCGCGCTCGTTCCGACCCGTCATGATCGGGACTTGCGTCATCGCCTTCATCATGGTGCTCGCTCCGCTGTTCGCGGTGGCGTGGGTCAGCTTCTTCGACAACAAGATCATCAGCTTTCCGCCCCGAGGATATACGCTGAACTGGTATGTCGCGGCTTGGGAAATGGAACGATTTCGGGACGGCTTCCTGACAAGTCTAAAGCTCGGTATTGTTGCAACCCTAGTGAGCCTGCTGGTCGGCGTGCCCGCTTCCGTCGTGCTGGCTCGCGGCGCGTTTCGTGGCCGGGAACTGGTTCAATCCATCCTGCTCGCTCCCCTCATCGTCCCCGGTATTGTCGCGGGCGCCGCGCTTTACATGTTTCTCATCGAGATCGAGATCGCAACAGGTGTCCAGGTCGCGATGACGTTCGGCGGTCTTGCGCTTGCCCACAGTCTCATTGCTTTGCCGTGGATAGTTCGGCTCGTCACGGCTTCGCTCATCGGGGCCGATCGACAGCTGGAAGAGGCAGCGCTCGTCATGGGCGCCCGTCCGCTCACAGCATTCTGGCGTGTCACATGGCCCGTCATTCGTCCAGGCGTCGTGGCCGGAGGGCTCTTCTCCTTCATCATTTCGTTCGTTGACCTCGAGAAGTCATTGTTTCTGGTCGGTCCCGGGAGCACCACGCTGCCGATCGCAATCGTGAATTATCTGGAGTGGAGCATCGATCCGACGATCGCAGCCGTGGCAACGGTGCAAATCGTCGTGATCGCAGCCGGCCTCATCGTCGGCGATCGCTATTTCAAACTTACGCGTGCATTCTGAGAAGGCGTCGATGTCACAGATAACGCTGAATAATCTTACGAAGCAGCACGGCGACGTTACGGCGGTCGACCGCGTCTCTCTTGAGATTAAACAAGGAGAGTTCATCGCGTTTCTCGGCCCGTCGGGATGCGGCAAAACGACGACGCTGCGAATGATCGCCGGCCTCACCATGGCGAGCGAAGGCAATATTTATTTCGGTGACCGCGATGTCACCTACCTGCCTCCCTATCTACGCAACGCCGGCCTCGTATTCCAAGGTTACGCGCTGTTCCCGCACATGAGCGTCGCCCAGAACGTCGCCTTCGGCCTGGAGATGCGCAAGATTGATAGAACGGAAGGACAGAGGCGCGTCATGGAGGTACTGGCGCTCGTCAAGCTCGATCATCTTGCCGACCGGCTCCCCAGGCAATTGTCGGGCGGGCAGCAGCAGCGCGTCGCTCTCGCACGCGCGATCGTCTACGAGCCCGACGTGCTTCTTCTGGATGAGCCCCTTTCGGCTCTTGACGCCAAGCTGCGGCACGAGGTGCGCAGCGAACTCAAGCGCCTGCAATCCAAGCTCGGCCTGACGACGATCTTCGTTACCCACGACCAGGACGAGGCTCTAAGCATCGCCGACCGGATCGTCGTGATGTCTGCCGGCAAGATCGAGCAGGTCGGCACGCCCCGCGATATCTATCAACGACCAGAGACCCGATTCGTCGCGGAGTTCGTCGGATTGACTAATTTCATCGTGGGACGGGTTGGCGCGGCCGACTGTTTCCATGCCACTGGTGGCGAAAAGCTGGTGATTTCGGCGGATGGCTGCGGAAGCGGGATAACCGCCGTGGCGATACGCCCCGAGCAGATAAACCTGCGAGAGCGCGAGGCTTCCGGCCGTGATGCAAACAGTCTCGCCAACAGCCTGCAGGTGACGGTCGAGGAAGTGACGTATCGGGGTGCCCTCACGGAGTTTGTCGTCAAAACGAACTCGGGATTGCAGCTGATCGCTCATCGACAGAACGACGACATGTCGCGAAGTGCCCCTCCGCAACCAGGCGATCTGATGGTTGCGTCATGGCCAGTCGCCGCCACGATCGTTTTCTGAACGCCGATAGGCCATCAAGCCCGACGGGCGCACCGCATGCACCGCAAGAGTCCGATCGAGGCACCCCATGATTGAGAGGCATCACGGCTATTGCACCCTCTGTCGCTCGCGTTGCGGGTCGATCACGTTGGTTGAAAATGGCCGGATGATTGGGGTCGAACCGCGTCTCGATCATCCGACGGGAGGCGCGCTGTGCGCCAAGGGCCGCGCTGCACCTGAACTAGCTCACAGCCCGAAGCGCCTGACGAAACC
>Ga0190272_10001605_pt1 | contig 10814 bp, 7 predicted proteins | sample Popmic504T_FD_133746 | JGI IMG/M metagenome (GOLD analysis project Ga0190272, IMG submission 133746) | Populus adjacent soil microbial communities from riparian zone of Shoshone River, Wyoming, USA - 504 T | ecosystem: Environmental > Terrestrial > Soil > Riparian zone | place: USA: Wyoming...
AAGTATTTTTAACTATACTACGCTGTCATGGGCAGATATGGGCGCAATTGGCTGGCTCGTGGATGGTGCAGCTATTGTTAACCAGACGGCCCTTGCAAAATGTTCCTATGGTCCTTACGCACGTGCCATGATAAGAATCTGCAAGGAAGAGAATTTTCATAACAAACAAGGTTATCAGATTCTTACATATATGATGAGAGGTACGAAGGAACAGAAGGAAATGGCGCAGGATGCCATGAACCGCTTCTGGTGGCCTTCACTGATGATGTTTGGTCCGCCCGATTCAGCATCCCCAAACAGCGATGAATTAATGGGCTGGAAAGTAAAGCTATATTCAAATGATGATCTTCGCCAGCGATTTATAGACCGTACGGTTCCACAGGCTGAAGCAATCGGATTAAAGATCCCTGACGACCAATTGAAATGGAATCCCGACACACGACACTATTCCTTTGGTGAAATCAACTGGGAAGAATTTAAAGCAGTGGTTAGCGGTAATGGTCCCTGTAACAGGGAACGCATGAAGGCGCGGGTTACAGCTGACCAGGAGGGCCGCTGGGTTAGAGAAGCTGCTCTTGCATATGCGCGTAAGCATACGGACCGTGAAAACGCAGCTGCCTGAGATAACGATAACCAAATAGCTTTTTAGACAATGATGGAAGCAGACAGCAATCCACAGTGGCAGTTATGGGAAGTGTTTACCCAGAAAAAAACAGGAGCTCCACACGAGCATGCAGGAAGCGTGAGAGCGCCCGACCGGGAAATGGCGCTGACCAATGCACGCGATGTTTACAGCAGGCGCAATGAGGCGGTAAGCCTTTGGGTGGTAAAGGCTGAAGAAATTGTTGCAAGCATGCCCGGTGATTCAGGGCCATTCTTTGATCCTGCCAACGATAAGATATATCGGAACCCGAATTTCTATAAAACTCCGGAAGACATTAAGCAGGTATGATTTTAATTTTATGAACCAGGAAGATAAAGCAGCTGAGCCGGTATTGTCATCCGGAAATCAGGAAGAACTCAACAGTCACCTTTTTGAATACTGCCAAAGGCTGGGTGACACCAGCCTAATCCTCGGGCAGCGTCTCGGTGAATGGTGCGGACATGGACCTGTGCTTGAAGAAGACATTGCACTTTCAAATATTGCACTTGATCTTATCGGGCAATCAAGGATCATACTGACATATGCCGGCATTGTTGAAGGAAAGGGCAGGACGGAAGATGATCTTGCATTCCACCGTGATGAAAGGCAGTTCAGAAACCTGCTTCTCGCTGAACATCCTAACGTTGATTTTGCATATACAATGGCCCGGCAGTTTTTTCTCAGTACCTATATGTTTCACCTTTATGATTTGCTGAAAGCAAGCAGTGATGAAACGATCAGGGGTTTCGCCACAAAATCGTGGAAAGAGGTTGCCTATCATGTGCGTCATAGCAGCGACTGGATATTGAGGCTGGGTGACGGTACGGAGGAGAGCCATCGACGGATTCAGGCAGCGGTTGATGATCTGTGGGTGTTTACAGATGATATTTTCAGCAGCGATGAAACAGATACAATTCTGATGAATGCAGGTGTTGCAGCTGATCCCAAACAGGTTGAACAAAAATGGACCAGCCAGGTTGATGATGTTTTCTTAAAGGCAGGGATAACAAAACCTGTGTCAAGCGGTTTTATGAGAAGGGGAAGCAGGCAGGGAAAACATACTGAACACCTGGGTTTCATACTTTCGGAGATGCAGTTTCTTCCAAGGGCTTACCCGGATGCAAAATGGTAGAAAACACAGTCATAAATGGAACAATTCATGACATTCCACAGGTGTGGGAGATATTGAAAAAAATTCCGGATCCGGAAGTTCCGGCAATTTCCATAGTTGAACTAGGTGTTGTAAGAAGCGTGGAAGAAATTGATTCAGGTCTCCTCATCACCATCACTCCTACATATAGTGGTTGTCCGGCTTTGATGGAAATGGAATCCAACATACGCGACGCACTCACTGAAAACGGCATCCATAACCTTAAGATAAAAACGGTTTTATTCCCGGCATGGACAACGGATTGGTTGACTCCGGAAGCCAGAAGGAAGCTGAAGGATTATGGCATAGCCCCACCGGCAACCAGCACTGAAGATCATTTGAAATCTTTGATGGGAGGAAAGAAAAATCCGGTCACGTGCCCTTTCTGCAGCTCTTCAAAAACAGTTCTCACCAGCGCCTTCGGAAGCACCGCCTGCAAAGCGCTTCATTACTGCAATTCATGCAACCAGCCTTTCGAGGAATTTAAGTGCCATTAAAAAACTAACCATCTTGTATTTCTTTTAGTTTCATGTGATCATGTTATGATGCTTATAGTTCCATAAATGGAAATAAAAAAGCCGTAGCTTTTTGAGCTGCGGCTTTTTTAAATCAATCAGGCTATTGTATCACAATTGTATGGTGATAAGACCCTTTGCCTGTTTTAAACGTCATAAAATAGGTACCTGTTCCATAATGGCTCAGGTCGAAAGTTTTACGAAATCTTATCCCGGCCGGCTCAGTGGTTGACTGTACCAGCCTGCCGGTTACCGTATAAACGCTGATCTCAATTGTTGATCTTTCATTCATCAAAGCGCTGAGTATGAATTTCCCGTCGGAAGGATTAGGGGAAAGAGATAATTCGAGAAAGCCTGCATTTGCTATTTCCTGAACGCCGGCAGGCTGCGAAATCACAGCTGTGCCCGTCTTTGAACATCCGTTGGCATCAGTAACTGTTACCGTATATGTTCCTGCGATCAGGTTGGATGCTGTATCGGTCGTAGAACCTGAACTCCATGAATAAAGGTAAGGACCTGTACCACCCGACGGAGTTACAATTGCAGATCCATCGTTGCCTCCAAACACCGAAACATCGTTATCAATAATGCTCAGTGCAACATTTGAAACAGTTACTTCCTGGGTTGCTGTTACAGTATTTCCACAGGCATCCGTAACTGTAACCGTATAAACAGTGGTGGCAGCAGGCAGTGCGGATGGTGATGCAACGTTGGTTGCGCTGAGACCTGTGGCGGGTGCCCATGAATAGGTATATACATCACCCGGTGTATACGGAAGTGCAGCAAATGCATCCACCTGGTCGTTCATGTTGCCAAGCAATGTTGTTACAGCCGTTGCTGTATCAATGGTGTGAAGCTCCCCTGTTGAGGTGGAATTGTTATAAGCAGCAAGGTAAAGTAATCCTGTAGCAGGGTCAAAATCCGCAGATTGGGCAAAACTTGCATCAAACCCGATATAGCCTATATTAGAAGCTGTTGCCGTAACCTTATCAATCGAGTATAATGAATCGCCTGCTATGTCAAGTGTAAAGAGATTTCCACCCGGTGAACAAGCCAGCCAGATTCCAACAGGTACCCCAGTTACATCTCCTATCATGGTGGCTGTAGCTGCATTAACGTCAATTGTATACAATGTTGATGCAGTTCCATCGGTGCTGAGCCCGTACATGGTTGCCGTGGTAGCATCCCAGGCCATACCGGTCCAGGTATGGCCTGCATTGACTTCAAGTACGCCGAGAACAGATTTAATTGCTGATGACGTTTCGATCTGGACAAGTTCTGAAGTTGCGTCATCTATTGCATAAAAGCCTGTAGGGGTAAGATCGCCTGCGAAATAACCCTCTGTATTTCCCGCTGAAACAACCTGTGGAGAAGCAATATTACCAAGGTTAAAATTGATGAAATTCCCGCTGTTTACTTCATACCCGAAAAATGTTACAGAGGTATCATTTTGCACCCCGCCGGTAGGTGTAACCGAAAGGTTAACCGCCGTGCTGTCACATATATTGATCGTGGTGCCGGATGTAACAAAAAGTGTGTTGGATGCCGTAGGGATCGTTACAGTTGATGTTGCAGTCATTCCGCAATTATCGCTAACAGTAACCGTATATGTACCCGAAGATGAGATCAGGGTGCTTCCAAAATAACCGTTTGACCACAGATAGGTGTATGGCTCAACACCTCCTGAAGGCAGCACTTGGGCAGTTCCGTTAACACTGTTAGCGCAATCGGGGGCAGTAGTAGCACCAGCTCCAATAACCGGTGAAGCAGGGATGAATGAGTCAATGGTAAGATCAAAATCTCCTGTTGCGCCTTCATATCCATCTACAAGCAGGTAGTATGTATTGCCGGGTGTCAGTCCGCAGCTCGTCATATATGACGTATAACTAACAGATGTCGGACAGACAGCCGCATCCCCGTCATCATTTGCAGATATGAGGTTGTAAGTTGTAAAGTCGCTGCATGAACCAACTTCATACAATGCCAGCTGAGTATCGAAAGGGTTGGCTGAATTGCATGTTGTAATGATAACTCCTCCCGTGGATGGGGCCGTGAATGTGAACCAGACGGAATTGGTGATGGAAGGGGTTGGCTCACACCATCCTGTATTGCTGGTGCAGTCTCCTGTTACCGGCGGCACAATGCTTGTCTCATTCGAATCTGCAAAAGCTATGTTCAGCCCGAATGTTCCTGCGGTGCCTCCAACGGCAACCTGAATGGCATCACACGGCTTGTCATTGGGCTCTGCTGCAATGGAAACAATCTGCAGGTCAAATGTACCCTCATCTCCCAGATATCCGTCAAGTTGTAGAAGAAAAGTGTCGCCCGGAGTTAGTCCGTTTACATTAAGTGTAGAAGTATAATCCGTTACACATCCCACGCCATCATCATTCCCGGCAATAAAGGTAAATGTACCGAAAACGGAACAATCACTTGCCTGCCAGATGGCAAGTTGTGTATCAAAAGAATTGGCACCTGCACATGTACTGATGCTTACTGCGCCTCCCGCTGGTGCAATAAATGAATACCATATCGAATTGTCAACCTGGGAAGGGCCTTCACACCATCCATCATTGGATGTGCAGCTTGTGCCATCCGGAGGCACAACTTCATTTGTCTGAACGGTCGCAAGCAGATTGTCAGCAGAAATTGCAGGGTCGTCTACAATCACCATTATTGCATCACATGCATTATCATTTGCCGGTGCCATAAGGAGTGAAGGTGACTGTGTTTGCTTGGGATTATGAATTTTAACGTAGGGGGATTTTTTTGATGCAGGCGAACATCCGTTCTTGCTGCCAGTCTGGTATTTAGCATTTTTCAAGCCATTTAAAATCGAAGTTTGCTGCTGGCCAAATACAAGTGCAATCTGCAACATTCCGCACATAAGAATTAAGGTAATTTTTTTCATGGTAATAAATTTTTATATTTTTACAAATATATCAGAAACCGTCTTTGCAGAAGCAGCAAATGACAATAATTTTTTTAACATCATTTAGAGTTCCGGTAATTTCAGCCTGCATTTTATTTGAGATCAGTTTCATTAAAAGGACACAGATATGCATATTAATTTTGAAATCAAGGGTAATACCGGCTGCATCACGCTGAACAGGCCCGATGTACTGAACAGTATCAACCGTCAGATGGCTATGGAATTGCAGGATGCCCTGGATAAATGCAAAGAATCGCAGGAGATCAGGGCAGTTTACCTCACCGGCGCAGGGCGTGCCTTTTGTGCAGGCCAGGACCTTGCAGAAGCTATTGATGCCCATGGCCCCGGACTTAACAATATTGTGCGGGATCATTACAATCCGATCATAAAAAGAATAAGACAGATTGAGAAACCGGTTGTTGCGGCAGTAAATGGAGTTGCAGCAGGAGCAGGTGCTAATATTGCACTCGCGTGCGACATCGTGGTTGCAGCCTCTTCTGCAAGCTTTATCCAGGCCTTCAGCAAAATAGGGCTGGTTCCCGACAGCGGAGGCACCTTCTTTCTTCCCAAACTGGTAGGTTTCCAGCGGGCCAGTGCCTTATGTATGCTTGGCGACAAGGTCTCAGCTGAAGAAGCAGTGATGATGGGTATGATATATAGAATGTTTCCTGATGATAAGCTAGAGGAGGAAAGCCTTGCCCTTGCCATGAAGCTGTCGCAAATGCCAACCAAAGGACTTGGTTATACCAAGCGCGCACTTAATGCGTCATTATTCAATAACCTGGATGATCAGCTCGATGTTGAGGAAGAACTGCAGACTGCTGCCGGAAATACAGATGATTACAAAGAAGGTGTGAATGCCTTTCTTGAAAAAAGAAAAGCCTTGTTTACAGGGATGTGATGGCTATTTGGTCATGGTCGGCTTTCTAGATTGCGCATCGACAACTGCAATCGTAACCATATTCACAATTTCACGGACTGAACTGCCAAGCTGCAGAATATGCACCGGCTTATTCATTCCCAGCAGCACTGGTCCGATTGCTTCTGCCGTACCCATTTCCTGTAGCAGCTTGTAAGCGATATTGCCTGATTCAAGATTCGGGAAGATCAGTGTGTTTGCGCCTCCGTTCACCAGTTCGCTGAATGGAAAATTATCTTTCAGTAGCTGGGTGTTGAAAGCAAAATTAGCCTGAAGCTCACCATCAACAATAAGACCCGGGTACTTATTATGGAGTATCGCTACAGCGTCACGAACTTTAGTTGCGCCTTCCTCTTCCGATGATCCGAAGTTTGAATATGACAATAAGGCTATACGAGGTTTAACATTGAACTGCTGTATTGTTTTTGCTGTAAGCAGCGTGATTTCAACAAGGTCGTCAGTTGTCGGATTCAGGTTGATGGTGGTATCAGCAAAGAAAATCGGACCTTTCTTGGTGATCATGATATACATTCCAGCGACTTTTTTTACATCTTCCTGCGTACCGATAATGCGAAGCGATGGTTTGATGGTATCTGCATATTTACGGGTAAGTCCTGAAATCATCGCATCGGCCTGCCCGGTTTCTACCATCATGGCCCCGTAATAATTCCTTTCGCGCATGATCTTGTTAGCTTCATACAAAGTAAACCCCCTTCTTTTTCTTTTCTGAAAAAACAATTCGCCAAAAACATGTAGGGAATCTGTTTCCTCGCGTGGATCAATTACAGGTATGTCGCTGATGTCAAGCGCATTTTCTTCAATGAGCTTCCTGATCTTCTGCTTGTTGCCGAGCAGGATCGGTTTGGCAATTCCTTCATCCTTTACGATCTGTGCTGCTTTAAGGATTTTATACGTATCCGCTTCAGCGAAAACAACACGTTGTGGATTCTGCTTCGCCTTTGAGGTGATGACACGGATGAGTTTGTTGTCGAAGCCAAGTCTTTTTTCGAGTTCCTCGGCGTATAACACCCAGTCGGTGATGATCTTTTGTGCAACACCGGATTCTATGGCTGCTTTTGCAACTGCTGGTGCGACTGTTGAAATTAACCGCGGATCAAGCGGTTTCGGGATGATGTAATCATTGCCGAAAACCATATTCTTTGTGTTGTAAGCCAGATTCACCATTTCAGGCACGGGCTGGCGCGCCAGATCAGCCAGCGCTTTAACGGCTGCAAGCTTCATTTCCTCGTTTATCCGGGTGGCCCTTACATCAAGTGCCCCCCTGAATATGAAAGGAAAGCCCAGCACATTGTTAACCTGGTTTGGAAAATCGGAGCGCCCGGTTGCAATGATGATGTCCTTTCGGGTTGCATGTGCCAGATCGTAAGAAATTTCCGGGTCAGGATTGGCCAGTGCAAATACAATCGGGTTCGGCGCCATGGTTTTAAGCATAGCAGGCGTAAGAATATTTCCTTTAGAAAGACCGATAAAAACATCAGCATTTTTCATCGCTTCTTCCAGTGTATGGAGGTCTCTCGTTGTAGCGAACAATTTTTTATTCTCGTCTGCATTCTCCCGGTCATTCCTTATCACACCTGAACGGTCGATCATTACGATATTTTCAAGCCTCGCTCCCAGTGAGAGGTAAAGCTTGGTGCATGAAATGGCAGAGGCACCTGCACCGTTGACTACGAATTTCACTTCGTCAATTTTTTTCCCTGCCAGGTCAAGTGCATTGATCAGCGCCGCTGCCGAAATGATGGCCGTGCCGTGCTGGTCGTCGTGCATGATAGGAATATTCAGCTCTTCCTTGAGCCTCTTCTCTATTTCAAAACATTCCGGCGCTTTGATGTCTTCCAGGTTGATGCCGCCGAAAGTGGGCGAAATTGCCTTTACCGTTTTAACGAAGTCATCAACATTGTCCTGCGCGATCTCGATATCAAACACATCAATATCAGCAAAGATCTTGAAAAGAAGGCCTTTCCCTTCCATAACGGGCTTTGAGGCCTCCGGGCCAATATTGCCAAGGCCAAGCACCGCTGTGCCGTTCGATATTACGGCGACCAGGTTTCCTTTCGACGTATATTTGTAAATGTTATCCTTGTCTTTCTCAATTTCCAGGCATGGCTCAGCTACACCTGGCGAATAGGCAAGCGAAAGATCACGTTGCGAGCTATATGGCTTGGTAGGAACAACCTCAATTTTGCCGGGCCTCCCCTGTGAATGATAATCAAGCGCCTCTTGCTTTTTGTCCATAAATATTCTGAATGATTCAGGCTGCCAAAAGTACGTATTTTATAGCGAATGATTAACGGCGTAGTTATTAAGGCCAACTAGCTGACAGTACCGCTGTTAAAAGTAAAAGAGGCTGCGCGTTTGCACAGCCTCTTTTACAATATTAACGAATGGCTTTTATTTATGAGCGACTATAAGCTTGTTTGTGCTGACAATTTTATTGCCGGATGCAAGCGAGTAGAAGTAAACACCTGAGGTAAGCTCTGAAGTTGGCAGTAAAAGAATGCCGCTTTTTTCAGAAAAACGCAATTCTTTTACAGGGTTTCCAAGAATATTATAAATGTATACTTTATAATCTTTGTAATCACCGGTAAGGTTGTAGCTTACGGCAGCGAACCTATCGGCAGGATTTGGCTGCGGGCTGGAAATAGCTGCACTCTGAACAGTAGAGATTCCTGTAGTGGTGATGTTAAAACAAACTTCCACGTCTGAATAATCGGCTACGTTATTTACATCCTTTATCCTGTATGTTACGCAGCTGGTACCCAGTGCTCCGTTTTTGTTAAGATCTGCCAGCAGGACTTCAGTCGAATGTCCGGCAAAATTAATTACGGCTGAAGAAAGCGCTGATGTATCATAACACTGTATTCCAAAACAAAACAGACTAGAATGATGCTGTGAGAGGTTGTTCTGAATCCGCTCAACGATTACGTCAATATCTGTTGATGTGGTATTTGTAACTGGTACGGAAACAGAAGCAAGCCCGTTCGTGAGGTCGCCCCAATATGAGTAACTTGATTGGGGAATTGAAAATGATTGTGCCAGGATACTTGAAGGCATTGCCAGGCAGTTGAATAAAATTATGAGTAAAGATTTTTTCATTTTTGGAAATTTTATGTAATAATACTAAATTACTCTGGCTTCTCAAAAAAATCATACCATAATTTATAAACTCCACTTGCTTTATTCGCAAACCAGATATCTGATAACTATTTGATTACTATAATTTTAGAGAGTGAAAGTCCTGTTTTAAGCTTTTTATATACCGATTATACGCCATGGCCAAAATAAATCAGCTAATCCGGGGCAAAATTGGGAATTTTTTGTAAGTCGGTCCCCACATCCGGAGAACACGGTATTATCTTGGAATAATTCATTAAATTCTGAACTTCTTGCATATTCATTTCAAATTTTGTTTTATCCTGATTAATCATTTACATTTGCTCATTACGAAACGAAACTAAAATCAACTAAAACTAAAAAGAATGAAAAAATTATTACTAAGCGTGCTGGCAGGAGGATGTTTATTTACATCTCTTCAGGCACAAACCATTATTCTGTCAGAGGATTTTGAAGGAGGTTCATTTCCATCAACCTGGTCACAAGTAACTTCTGCCACCGATGGAGGGTGGCTTGTAGGTAACAATACAGCCTTACAGTCGCAGTACTTTCCAATTACAGCTCATACCACTATGATCGCGACAAACGATGATAAATGTAATTGTATTAAAAATAATGATCTGCTCTCAACTCCATCAATGGATCTTTCAACTTATGCAAATGTATTCCTGAGTTTTGACTGTTATTACTTCGCAGCTATCTACCTTGGAGTTGCGGAGGAAGCAAAAGTCGTGGCTTCAACCGACAATGGGGTCACTTGGACTGATGTAATGGTTATTCCGGGCAATGCTTCCGGATGGAGCCAGGTGAATGCCAACCTTTCTGCATATGCCGGAAATTCAAACGTACGCCTAGGTTTTAAATATAATGATGGTGGTGGTTGGCTTTATGGCTGGGCTATCGATAATGTCTCTATATTCGAGCCTGCAATCGGAACTGACCTGGCCGTAACATCAACGCTTGTAGGAAAACTTGATCCAACCCCAACATTTGTGGGTTACCAAAAATATCTGACCAGTTTCCCTCTTAGCGTTAGCACGACGATAACGAATACTGCAACTGTTCCGGTTACATCATTTGACTTTTCATGGACCGATGGTACGAACACGATCAACGAATCATTTACAGGTTTGAATATAGCACCGCTTGATAATTATTCCTTTGTTTCAGCAACGCCTTATAACACGCTTTCCGGAATGATTACCGTCACAACTTCTATTACCAATGTTAACAACGGTGCTGTTGAGTTAAGTACAGCCAATAACTCCGGTACTTTTGGTGTGGAAGGTGTGACTGCTCATCCCGATAAACGCTTTTTTGCAGAGGAAGCAACCGGAACCTGGTGCCAGTGGTGCCCCAGAGGTGCAGTATTTATGGATTATATGGAATTAATTTATCCCGACCAGTTCGTTGGAGTGGCAGTTCATAATGGTGATCCGATGGTGGTGGCAGCTTATGACGACAGTCTTAGTAACAATGTAGCCGGGTACCCAAGTGCAATAATTAACGGTAATGTTGAA
>Ga0190272_10001606_pt1 | contig 10810 bp, 10 predicted proteins | sample Popmic504T_FD_133746 | JGI IMG/M metagenome (GOLD analysis project Ga0190272, IMG submission 133746) | Populus adjacent soil microbial communities from riparian zone of Shoshone River, Wyoming, USA - 504 T | ecosystem: Environmental > Terrestrial > Soil > Riparian zone | place: USA: Wyoming...
CCACCGCCCAGACCCGGTCCGGCCACCGCCGGCCCAACGCCAGCATCGATCGATACCCCGCCCGGTCGGTGCCGAACCGGCCGGTCAGTACCACCTGCTCGGTGCTGTCGAGGACCTCGATCGTCGCCGAGGACTTGTGCGGATCCATCCCGATCACAACCCCGACCGACCACCTGCTCCACGCCCGCCTCCTCGCCAACAACGATCATGACGACGAGCGGGGGCACCGCTTCTTCGAGCAGCACAGACCCTTCTTGAGCCACCCACCCGCCACGGTGCCCGACCAGGACGCACGCCATGAGAGAGCCACACCAACAACCCGGCGGGCAGCCGCAAAGAGAGCGCCCGGCCAGACACCTCGACCAACCCTGCCAGGCCAGCCGTACGGCCCAGTCAACAAGAAGCCGCCGAGCGCGCTCATCGCGCGACCATGCCCCGAGCCGCCGGCTGGTTGACGCCGGTCCATCTCTGTGCCGGCGGGCCGCCTGGGCGTCGTAGCCTGCGGCTATGGCAGCGATGTGCTTCTGTGTTTGCGGGCGCCGGATCAAGGGAATCCGGCCGCGGGCCTACAACGCCGTGGCCGGCATGATGTCGGAGCATCTTTCGGTACTGCGTGGCGCGCTGGGCTATGACGATGCCGGGGAGCGTAGCGCCGAGGTGTCCGCCATGGCCGACGAGGGGATCCGCCTCATCGGTGACATCACCCGCTACCTGCACGGTGAGATCAGACGCGCCGACCTCGACCGGGCTGCCATCAAGACCTGGCTGGGCCGGGGCCGCGCGGTGGCACAGTCTCTGGTGGCCTCGACAAGAGGTCCCTCGTGGGAACCCGACGACCCGCGTATGGCGGCACTGGCGCTGACCGGAACCCGCGCACCCGGGGTGGTCGTCGACGTCGAGAGCACCGGTTACGGCAACACCCACGTCGCCGCCGTGGACATGACCGTGACCCTGCGGACCGCGGACGGCGCCACCCGGCAGCTGCGCCAGAAGCTCACGATCACGGTGATCAAGGCCCCGCGAGTCGGTGACCGCGTGGAGGTCGCCTACGACGCCTCCGATCCGCACCGCTTCGTCTACCGGCCGCTGATCGAGCTGCCTTAGGTGCGTCGAGGTCCGGTTCGTCCCTCACGTCGCCTTTCGGATCCCTAGCCTGTCGGCATGCGACGCTTCGACGACGAGGATCTCACCGGCTCCCAGTTCCGCGAGTGCGACCTGAGCAGGGCGCGGCTGGTCGGCGTGGTCATGCAGGACGCCGAGATCGACGGCCTAGTCACCAACCTGGTGGTCAACGGGGTGGAGGTCACGTCCTACGTCGAGGCCGAACTCGACCGTCGGCACCCGGTGCGGCTGCTGATCCGGTCCGACGAGCCGGCCGACCTGCGAGCGGGCTGGCGGCAGCTGCGCGACGGTTGGGTCATCACCGCCGAGCGGGTCCGGGCCATGCCCGAGGGCAGCGAGCATCGCAGCGTCGACGGCGAGTGGTCGATGGTCGAGACCCTGCGGCACCTCGTTTTCGTGCACGACTCGTGGTTCCGGCGCTGCGTGCTCGGGCTGGCCGAGCCGTTCACCGCGATGGGTCTGGCGCCGCCGTTCGTGACCGACCAGGACGAGCAGGGGCTCGACCGGTCCGCTCGACCGAGCCTGGACGAGGTCCTCGGCGTGCGCAACCGGCAGGCGTCCGAGATCGAGGCGTGGCTGGCCACGGTCACGCCCGAGCAGCTCGCCCAGACCGCGCCAGTGCCCGACGGCGACGGATGGCCCCCGTACGCCAGGGGACGCCGGGTGCGGCAGTGCCTCGGCACCGTCCTCAACGAGGAGTGGGCCCACCACGGCTTCTGCGTACGCGACCTCGACAAGCTGTCGAAACAAGAGCTTCCGCAAACCACCGACGAGGTAGGAACGTAGACCCGGCAACGCGCACTCATCTGCCGCAGAGCGCGCGATGCTCGTACGGCGTCGTCGATGTCGGGCACAGGTCTTGTTGTGCGAGTGTGCCGGAGCGGGTCAGGGGAACAGCGGACGGCGCCGCCAGAACATGTCGTGGCGGGTCACCTTGCCGTCGACGACGTGGGTGACACTGACGCCATGGCCGCTCAGTTGGAAGGGGCGCTGCTGGCCGCCGCGATCGGTGAAGGTCGCGTTCCTCGTGGTTCCGGTGGGTTCCCACGTCGTGATGACCGTGTCTCCATCGACCACCATCTCCTCCACGGCGAAGTGAAGGCCGTCGTAGATTTCCTGGTACTGCCCGATGTGGGCGGCAAAGGCGGCAAGACCGCTGAGCCTTCGCAGACCGCCGGGCACGTCCGATCCGCTCTCGAAGAAATCGCCGTCGTTGGAAGCGTAGTCATCGGACTCTTCACGAGCCGATCGGCCTGTCGGCGCTGGAGTAGACAAGCGCGCGCCCTTGACCAGGAGGAACTTGGTTGTTCAGGACCAAGCGGATCCAGACCGAGGTACCTTCGAGGCGAAGGCTGCAACCACTCCCTCCGACATCCGCACATGCCGCCCAGGGGCGTGGACCGCTCCGGCGGGTTCCCATGGGATCCGATTGGTTCGCGTCGGCCCGTTGTTATGGTGACGCATGGTTCGGTGCGGGCCAACGGCGTCAAGCTCGGCGTGGTGATCTTGCCGTCGATGCGGCGGCGCTCGTCGGCGCGCTCGTGCCACCACCGCCCACCTTGGCGGTATCGGGGTCGGTGGGATGGTCGCGCAGGTCGCCGCGCTCGATCATCCGGGCGTGTTCGCGGCGCTGACCCTGGTGGGGACGCGGCCGGTGGCGCCGGGCCCGGTCGATGACGATCTGGCCGAGCACGACGCCGCGACGATGACCGCGCTGTTCTCGCGCCCGATGCGGGCCAGGAGCGATCGGACCGCGGCCGCCGCCTACGCCGCCGACAGTGCCGCCCTGCTCGGCGACGACCCGGAGCAGGCCCGCCGGACCGCGTCGGACGTCGATGGCTACGCCGACAACCCGTGGCTGCTCAGCGCCCTCGCCGCCGGCGCGCTCGGTGATGAACCGGTCGAACCCGCCGGGCCGCGGCTCGTCCGCGTTGACGGGCTTGCTGCGGCGAGCAGGCTGCCGACGGTGACCGGAACGGCGCCGAGCAGGCCGAGAGTCGACGTCTACCGACAGTGGTTGCTGGCGGCAGACGTCGACTCGTGCCCGGCTAACAGGTCCGGCAGGGCTCTTGGATCACCCGCCAGGTGAACGTGGCGCTCCCCGAGCCGCCGGCGGCGGCCGTGGCGGTGACCGCGACGGTGTAGGTACCGGTGAAGTAGGGGGTGCCGGAGATCAGGCCGGTCGACGTGTTGATGGACAGGCTGTTCGGCAGGCCGGTCGCCGTCCAGGTGTACGGCGAGGTACCGCCGGACGCGGTCATCTGCAATGAGGTGGAGGTGGACTGGTAGGTCGTCCGGGTGCCCGGGTTGGCGACCGTCACCGCCGTGGGCGGGGGCGGGGGCGGGGGCGTGCTGCCGCAGCCGATCGACCTCGGCGGACCGAACTTGGTGGCGTTGCGCACCGGCGGAGTGTGGTCGTACCGGGCCGCTACCACCGTGGCCACCCCCCAGTAGTTTCCAGGGGTGCAGTCCGCCACACCGGCAGTGACGCCGATCCCGTAGGTGTACGGGAGGCTTCCGAAGTTGTTGGCGACCGACGTCCCGTCGCGATAGAGGTCCATCCGGAGCGACACGGCGTGAACCCAGTCGTCGCAGCTCACCACGCCGTCGACCTTGACGTCCGCGGTCGGCGCGCCGCCGCCGTAGGGGAGGCTGACGGTGATGTAGCACGTGACGTCGTGCTGGATGCCGGCGCCGGACTCAAGCGTGAGTAGTTGGCCGTCGCCCTTGGCTGCCATCTCCTGGATCCGCTCCGTCGTCGCCATGGCGACGGTCGACGGCTGCAACCGGTCGGTCACGGCGGTTCCCTGCTCGGTGGACCTGGTGGCGTGTTCGGTGGCCTCTGCGGGCGCAGGGGCGCTGACTGCGACGGCGCTCACGACGAGCGCGGCCAGCGCGACGGTGCTCGCCCATCTTGCTCGCGGCATGGTGTCGATTCCTCCCTAGATCATCAATAGGGAGGTCATGCTCTCGCCGCCGACTGGACTTCGGCTGGACGAGTTGGACGGCGGCTGGACTGCAGATGACGCTGCTGTCAGCATCGGCGCGGTGGTAACGCGTGGTGTGACCGGCGCATCCGTGCGGATACAGGTGCTCGGCCCGGTCCGAGTATGGCGCGACGATGTCGTCATCGACCTTGGACCGGCGCGCCGGCGCGCGGTGTTGGCGTTGCTCGCGGTGGCGGCCGGACGGCCGCTGTCACGGCACGACCTGGTCGATGGGCTGTGGCCGGATGGGCCGCCGGTCAGCGCGACCAATGTCATCCAGACGCATGTCAAACACCTACGACGCATTCTTGAACCTGATCGTCGGCCCCGGACACCGAGCACGTTGTTGCGCACGGTCGGCGACGGATATGCTGTGGACCGGACAGTATTCGATATCGACCTGGTCTCGTTTCGGCGATTGGTCGATGCTGCCGCCCGGACACCCCGCGACGGCCAACCACTCCGTGCGGCGGAGCTGTTTCGGCAGGCGCTACAACTCTGGCATGGGCGGCCCGTTGCTGATCTCCCGGTGCTTACCAATCATCCAAAGGTCACTGCGCTGCTCGACGAGCGGCGGGCGGCGCTGTTGCAATACAGCACGTCAATGATCAGTACCGGATCCGGCGCCGAGGTGATCGCGGCACTGGAGGAAATGGTGCACGAGCGGCCGTTGGACGAGGCCGGCATAGCGATACTGATCGATGCTTATCGCGCAACCGGGCAGCGGGCCCGCGCCTTCGACGAATACCACCGGGTCCGGCGGCGGTTGGCAGAAGAGCTCGGGGTGGATCCCGGGCCAGAACTGACCGCCGCCCACATCGCGCTGCTGCGCGAGGCCAACTCGGCGGCCAGGGGCCGTCCGGCGAGCGTCGCGTCCTCCTGGGCCGGGCCGGCGCAACTGCCGGCAAGTACGGCTGCGTTCGTCGATCGGCAGACCGAGCTGTCCTCATTGGACGGTGTGCTTGCAGCGGACAGTCGTGGCTCGGTACCGATCGTGGTTGTCGACGGCTCGGCGGGCGTGGGAAAAACGACGCTGGCGGTGCACTGGGCGCACGGCGTGACTGACCGGTTCCCCGATGGGCAGCTGTACGTGAACCTGCGCGGGTTCGGGCCCTCCGAGCAGGCCGTCAGCACGGCCGACGCAGTGCGCGGCTTTCTGGACGCCCTTGGCGTCTCCCCGCACCGCATGCCGCACACCCTGCAGTCACAGATAGATCTGTACCGCAGCATGCTCGCCGGTCGGCGGATTCTCGTCGTGCTGGACAACGCCCGCAGCGCGGAGCAGGTGCGGCCGTTGCTGCCCGGTGCGTCAGGGTGCGCAGTCGTGATCACCAGCCGCATCTGCCTGGCCAGTCTGGTAGCGGTGGAGGGAGCGCGACCGCTCACCGTCGAGCTGATGCCGGTGGACAGCGCCCACCGACTGCTGGCACAGCATGTGGGCCAGGCCCGGCTCGATGCCGAACCGGCGTCAGCGGAGGAGATCATCAGCCTGTGCGGCCGGCTGCCGTTGGCCGTGGCCATCGTCGCGGCACATGCCGCGACCCGGCCGGAGCTGCCACTGGCGGCCATCGCGGACAGCCTGCGGGGCCAGCACAGCAGGCTCGACGCGCTTGCGGGCGCCGACGAGGCGACCGACGTCCGGGCCGTCTTCGGCTGGTCTCACCAGGCCCTCAGCGCCACCGCGGCTGGCCTGTTCCGCCTGCTCGGTCTGCATTCCGATGTCGACATCGGAATGCCAGCGGCAGCTGCCCTGGCTGGGGTGTCCGTCGTGCAGGCCCGAGTGCTGCTGGCCGAGTTGGGCGCGCTGCACCTGGTCACCGACCAGCCAACCGACCGGCTGCACATGCACGACCTTCTCCGTGTCTACGCCGCAGAACTGGCCCGCACCCAGGATTCGAGCCTCCACCGGCACCGTGCAACGGGGCGCCTGCTCGATCACTATCTGCACACCGCGCACGCGGCCGCGCTCCTGCTCAACCCACAGCTCGACCCGATGCTGTTACCGCTGGACCAGCCCACCGCCCCCGCTGAACCAATCCGTGACGGAACACATGCCCTCGCCTGGTTCAACACCGAGCGTCACACCCTGCTCGCCGCCATGGGCCACGCCGCGGCCCATGGCATGGACACCTACGCCTGGCAACTCGGCTGGACCCTCTACAACGCCCTGCTCCGCCAAGGCCACTGGCACGACCTGCTCGCGACCCAGCAAGCCGTGCTCGCCGCCGCCCAGCGCCTTCAGCATCCCGGAGCGCAGGCTCACAGTCATCGCCGGCTCGCCTGCACCCTGCTCGAACTCGGTCATCTCGACCAGGCGAACGATCACCTGGACCGTGCCTCGGCGCTCTACACCGAGCTCGGCGAACACACCAACCTCGGCATGGTGCACGTCAACCTGAACCGGCTCCACAGCCGTCGGGACCAGCACGCTGAAGCACTGCTCCACGCGCGCACCGCACACGATCTGTTCACCAGAGCCGGGCATCACGTCGGACTTGCCTTCACCCTCAACCTCGCCGCCTGGGAACTCGCCCTCCTCGGCCACCACCAGCAGGCCCTCGAGCAGGCCCAGCAGGCACTCGCGCTCCTGCAACGAAACGACGACCGGCACAGTCAGGCCGCGACCTGGGACACGATCGGCTACGCGCACCACCACCTCGGCGACCACACCGCTGCCATCGGCGCCTACCGCCAGGCCCTGCACCTGTTCCTCGAACTCGGCGACCGCTACAGCGCATCCGTCACGCTCGACCACCTCGGCGACAGCCACCACGACCACGGAGAGCACCAGCACGCACAACAAGCCTGGCAGCAGGCACTCGACATCCTCAACGTCCTCGACCACCCAGACGCCGGCCCCATTCGAACCAAACTCGCCGGCAACCCACGGAACGGAACAGCCCTATCGGCAGCCACTCGACACTGACGACCCGTCTGTCGATTCCGTCCTGTGGGTCTGCTGCACGGATAGGTGACAACCGAGATGACTCGCCCATTGGGCGGGGTGTTGTGCTGGCGTCGGTGCGGGCAGATTGCGCAGATGTTCGCTGCGCCGCTGGGGTATGTGCGGGAGGTGATCCACACGTTCAACGACGCCGGTTCGCAGCGCTGGACCGCACAGCGGAGCGGCGGCCGATCCGTAGGTTCACGCCGACCGCCCGGGGCCTGATCTGCCAGACCGCCCGCAGCACGCCCTCGGCGCTGGGTAGCCGTTCAACACGTGGAGTCTGACCAAACTGGTGGACTACCTGGCCGAGCACCGCTGACTGCCGATCTCCACCGAGGCCGTGCGGCGGTGCGACGCGACGCCTGACGAGCAGCAGCCTCGAGCATCAGCGGCGAACGGTCGAGGCGGCGCTGCGCCTGGGCGAGCGCCGCCTTGACGTGGGCCAAGCGCCCGACGCCACCCACGTAGTGCTGGCCGACCCTGGCGGCAATGAGTTGTGTGTGATCGAGCCGGGCGACAACTACCTGGCCGGCACCGGCTATCTCGGTGAGGTCACCTGTGACGGAAGCCGGAATGTCGGCATGTTCTGGCGCGACGCGTTGGGCTGGCCGCTGGTGTGGGACGAGAACGAGCAGACCGTGATAGGCGTCCATCGTCCCTCGCGCTGCGGTCACGGGCACCGCCGGGTTGTGTGTTGCTGATCGATTTGAGGCTGTTCATGTGGGATTGACACAGGAAATGACACACTGAGTGACGGACCGTATTTGGCGGGTGATCGAGAGGGGGGTGGCTGTGCTCGAAGTGATCTTGATCGTGGTGGGGGTGCTGGTGTGCCTCGGCCTGCTGGTACTGATGATGCTTTGGGATGATGCGCGTGACTATCGGGCGATCTCAGCCTGGGCGCAGGAGCACAATTGGACCTATTCCAGGGGTGGTGAACGGCGCTGGACCGAGGCATTGCCGAGTGTTGCTGATAAACACGTGACTGGTTGGGTCGACGGCGTCCTGCGGGGACATGCGTTCACGCTGGTGCATGCCAAAGTCCCGCGGGGTACTGCTGGAGCCGGGATTGTCTGGATATCGGTCGTTGTTGTCATTGTCCACTTGCCATCGGAGTGGCCGGCGGTTGAAGTCACGTCGAGTATCATCCCCCGTTGGCGATCGACCACTGACATTGTCGGCCACCCCGAATTTGATCGAAGATTCCGTGTCCGCACGGACGCGCCGGGCGGTCCACAGGCAGTGATTCCCCGCGAACTCGCCGACGCACACGTCGCCGGCACCGTCCCTCCGTGGTCGGCGCGAGGCCGCGAGTTGCACGTGGCCCAGAAGTCGGCAAAACTTACGGAATTGGACGCCGCGGTAGACCAGGCCATTGCGATTGGCGACCTCCTCGGAGTGCCTCGGTCCACCTGACTGTCAAGGACATCCAAATCCATACTTCCTGCCGCAGCGTGCATAGGCCGCACGATGGTTGGCGGTGGTGTCAGGCGTCCAGGGTGCCATGAATGACGCGTGGCGATGATCCGTCCACGACTCGTAAGAAACGCCCTCATTTGCCGCTGAGGGTCTAGGACGGCGATGCTGGTGCCCGGGGTGAGGACCAAGATCGTCAGCCGAGCTCCGACCTCAGGCGGTGCAGATAGCTGAAGTCTCCGGCTCCTGGGTGGCTACAAGGTCTGCTCTGGTTTGTCGCCATGTTGATCGTGATGCCTCCGATGACGCCGAGGATCCACCCGGCTTCTGGCATGAGTCTCTGACCGGTGTAGGCGGCGGCCAAGGCGATCGAGATGGTGATCGATCGTCGGACCCAGACGAGGCCGGCGGAGTGTCCGGCGGCCTCCAGGTCCGCAAGGGCCTGCTCCAGCTCACGTTGGACCGCGTGCAGCGCATCTTGAGGATGGTCGTAGTCGCGTTGGAGTCCATGCAGAAGACGATCGATCGCCATCATCAGGCGTCGTCGTTCGTCGTCGTACTTTTCACGGAACGTGATCAGGGCGCCGACCTGCACCTCATCGCTGGGAACCGGCAACAGCTCGCCGATCTGCATCTCCCAGCACGGCACAGTCCTGCGGCCCGGAGAGTGGAACTCATGCGCCCACCGCGGGTCGAGCCCGGAGCGAAAGCCATCCCTTTCTGAACGCCGATCGTCGGCGGTGAACGGCATGTGGGCGAACAGATGAGCGGCGGGGCTGTCGGTGTACGGGTAGAGCGCGTTCCTGTCGTGACGTGCGTCGCGCTCTCTGAGTTGACCGGCGATGTCGCGAGCCGCGATGCTGATCAGACACAGCTGGGTCGCAGCCGACACGCGGACTTGACGGCTGTGCCCGTTGAGGGGGAGGGCCAGTCCTCGGCGCTCTAATTCCTGGATGATCCCGCGAGAGAGTTTGGCGGTGTGCACGTAGTAGCAGTCAGGGCCGCCGTCAGGGATCAGATCGTCGGCGGGGATCCGGTCCAGCAGGTGTGTCAGCCGCCGCCACGCTTGCTCCGGCAGATGCCCATGCTCGAGGCTCGGCCAGTGCTTTGCGAGCAAGGGTGTATACAGCCCCGCCGCATGAACTTGTCGCATCGTTGAGTCGAGGAACTCCTCGATGGGTCCGGGCGGCACCACCGTAGCCAGGCGATCCCAGTACAACAACGCCTGGTAGATGACCGATCTCGGCGCATTGATCTTCGGGTAGTAAAACAAGTCTGGCATGGCACCCTCACCGTCGGCTGAGACTGTTGTACAGGATGGCTGTCAGTCGACCTCCAAGAGCCCTGCGGGTCGGTGGTAGCCGCCGAGCCGGTAGAGGTGGCCCGTAGAGAGAGCGATGTCGTCGTCTCGTGTGGTCCACCTGGCTCCGTCGTAGCGTTCAGGGGTGCGGAGTTGCTCGATGTGGCCGTAGCGGACAGGAGCGTTGGTCAGTGTGCGTGGGTGGATCGTCAAGCCGTGGTGTGCGCGATTGCGGTAGATGTCCATTCGATCCGGTGCGGTGGCGACCAGCAGCGCCGAGGCGAGGCTGTCTCCCGCTCCGAATCAGGAGCGGGCTGAGGGATCTCCGGCCGAGGCGGGGCGGACTCTACAACGACAGGGATTGATCACGGACGGCATCGATCGCACGAGCTGTGACAGGTCGGACAGCGGAGCTGGCAGGTCAGAACGCACTTTTCTGCCGCGATTGTGTGGTGGGGCGTTGCCGGTGGTTGTTGGGGTTCAGGTGGGTGTTGATGGTGGGAGCCCGAGTGCGGTTGCGGTGCGGTCCAGGACCGTGGACCAGGGGCGGGCGGTCACCACGGGTACCCCCAACGTCATGGCCTGGGTGGAGAGCTGGGCGCCGAGTCGGGCCGATACCTCGGCTCGGGTGCGCTGCTCACCGGCGTCAGGCTCACGCGAGGCATAGTTGCGCACGAGTTGGTCGACGTCGGGTTCGTGCAGGATAACCCCACGCACTCCGGGACGACTCACTGCCAGCGACGGGGACAGGTAGTCGCCGTCGATGACCACTCGGGTGCCGGTGTCCAGGTGGTCGGCGATGACCGCGTCGAGCGCCGAGTGCACCAAGGCCACGACCGCCGCGGTGACCTCGACTATCCGCTCGACCGGCAGTTGATGAGCCCCAGGATAGGTGTCCCAGTAGTGCAGCACCGGCAGCTGCTCGGGCACGGTCACCGCCTTGAGCGCGGTGACCAGATCGTCCACTTCCAACACCGACACCCCCAGCCGACGAGCCAGAGGATGGCTGACCTCGCTCTTGCCTGTCCCCGATGCACC
>Ga0190272_10001607_pt1 | contig 10807 bp, 6 predicted proteins | sample Popmic504T_FD_133746 | JGI IMG/M metagenome (GOLD analysis project Ga0190272, IMG submission 133746) | Populus adjacent soil microbial communities from riparian zone of Shoshone River, Wyoming, USA - 504 T | ecosystem: Environmental > Terrestrial > Soil > Riparian zone | place: USA: Wyoming...
CGATTGAGGCTGAAGGGATATTCCCCGCGATCAGTGTTCGCTGAATCTCAGGTTCGAGCTCGGCAACGACGCGATCGATGTCGACGGTTTGGGCGTTAGCAAGCCTGGTAGCCGTCAGAAGTATTGCGAACACGCCGATGGTGAGGAACAACCACTCGTGCCACCTGATAGGTCTCTGAATTCTATGTACGGAGTTATTCACGGTCATTGACTGTTCTCCAGGAAGTAATTGCCGGGCGAAGGCGTTTCGAAAGCCGGTCCTATTTGATTTTCCCGGGTCCCCATAGCGCTCTCCCCGGTTTCGCGTCCGTGTGCTCGCCATCCCTGAGTACCTCCACACCGTTGACGAACACGTGCTTCACGCCGACTGAATACTGGTGTGGGTTTTCAAACGTGGCGCGATCCGCAATTGTTGCCGGATCGAAGACGACCACGTCAGCGAACATTCCTGTTCGAAGAAAGCCTCGTCGATCGAGACCGAGGTTCGTGGCGGGCAGACCTGTTAAACGTCGCACTGCCTCGGCGAGCGAGATGACCTTCTCCTCGCGCACGTACTTGCCCAAAAGACGTGCGAAATTTCCGTACGAGCGTGGATGTGTGGATGATTTAAGAAAGACTCCTTCGGGCGCCATCGATGCGCCGTCAGAACCGAGCGACACCCACGGCTGACGTAATTCCTTTTTGATGTTTTCCTCCGACATCAGGAAGTAGACAGTACCGACACGGGATCGGTCTTCAACTATCAAGTCCATAATCGTCTCGACCGGATCTTTTCCACGCAGCTTCGCGACCTCGGCAAGCGTCTTGCCCGTGAGTGGTTTCAATTTCTCCGACTTGAAGCCGACGAGAAGCACGCGATCCGCAGAACCGGCAGCGAGGTAGAGGTTTTCCCACTTGTCGCTTGGCGTGCGCACCTCCGCCGCGATCTTTTTGCGCAAGGCTGGATCCTCAAGGCGTTTGAAGAGCGCTTCGTAGCCCCCGTCCATGGTCCACGGCGGCAGGCTGGCATTGAGACCGGTAGAGCCGGCCGGGTACATGTACATGTCCGCTGTAATCTTCAATCCACTGCGGCGTGCGGCGTTTACGAGCGCGAGCACCTGATCCACCTTGTTCCAATTTTGCCGGCCGGCAGCTTTGATGTGATAGATCTCGGCGGGAAGTCCGGCTTCTCGGCTGATGCGAATCAACTCTTTAACGGCTTGTACCCACTCATTCCCCTCGCTGCGCAGGTGTGAGATGTATTTGCCTTTGTAACGAGCCGCAACCTTACAAAGCTCGATCAGCTCTTCGGTCCTGGCATAAAACGCGGGCGCATATATTAAGGAGGAGCCTATCCCGAGCGCGCCCTCTTCCATCGCCTGGCGAACGAGTTCGCGCATCTCCTGAAGCTGTGCCGGCGTCGGCTGAACGTCACCTTCACCCAGGACGTACTGCCGGATCGTAGTAGCACCGACGAATGAGGCGACGTTCTGCGAGACGCCGCGCTTCTCGAGATATCTCAGATACTCCGCGAGAGTTGTCCACTCTATGTCAAATTTAATGTCGTCCTGCTCGGCAACCATCTGATTTTTCAACCGCTCGTTGACGGGCCCCATAGACCAACCTTCGCCCATGATCTGCGTAGTCACGCCCTGCCTGACCTCGCCCTGGGAGCGACCGTCAACGATCAGCGACTCCGTGGACCACGACAACATATTGATAAACCCCGGTGCGACTGCGAGCCCTTTCGCGTCCACCACACTTCGCGCTTGTGCGCTTCGTAAGTTACCAATGGCAACGATGCGATCTTCTTTGATTCCGACGTCGACTCTCCTGGGAGCGCGGCCAGTTCCGTCATAAACCATGCCGCCTCTAATAAGGACATCAAAGTCTCCTCTCTGGGCTGATTGCCCGAGGGCTGTCAAAGGCAGAACCATTGTTAATAACAAAGCAAGATATTTTTGATGCCGCATACTGGTGGTTTTCCTCATGCTCGATGTTGTCTCACCAGGAGTGTGTCGGAAAAGCAATCCACTCACTCTCATTCACACCGTGGCTTCAGCCCGGTGATCCACGGGCGATAAAACTCTCGGTTCTTAACGCTGAAAGCGTTCGCTAATTCCAGCCCAGGGTTGCGCTCTGGGCAACCCTGGGAACATTGAATCAGTTTCGAAGACGCAACTCTGAAGGAATTGCGTCCTAGCTGCCGCAGAAACATCGCAACTCCTTCAGAGTTGCCAGAATCTATCGAGGCATTTTCCACCCAGGGTTTCAAAGCAAACCCTGGGCTGAAAATAGCCAACGCTTTCAGCGTTAAGAAGAGGGTTTTTCGCACAGCCTCTCAAACCGCGGTGTGAATAAGACGTCGCTAACAGCCGCGGCCTGACTTTGTTCTTCATCGTTCTGCTATTCATCCGTCTCACTCCCACTCACAACTTTGCGAGTGCGCCAGATCAGATACGCGGGCGCGCCGAGAAGGACAATGCCAAGACCTACCGCGGCCCGAATTGGTTGCGTCGCAATCGTGTTAATGACGAGAGCGGCGGCTGCAAGAATGAACAGCAGCGGAGTCCACGGATAACCTGGCACGCGATAAGGGCTCGTAACGTCAGGTGATCGTCTGCGATAGATAAAGATGCTGGCTGCGCCTAAGGCATAAAAGATCCAGCCGCTGAAAACCACATAGGTGAACAACTGCTCGAAAGTGCCTGTGACCGCCAAAGCGGCGGCCCACACCGAACCCGCCAGCACGGCGAAGGCCGGAGTATGGAAGCGAGGGTGAACCTCGGCCAAACGTTGAAAAAAGAGTCCGTCGCGGGCCATCGCATAGTAGACGCGTGGCGCGGTCAGCGCGACGCCGTTCGCGGCACTGAAGATCGAGATCAGAATTGCCAGCGCAACCAACTTCGCTGCGCCGGGGCCAACAACCGCAGTTACTGCCGTGGCGGCGATGCTGTCAGTCTGCGCCGCTTCTGTTGGGCCGAGTGCAGCGATGTATGCCACATTTGCCAACAGGTAGATGCCAATCAAGGCTGCTGAACCAATTACCAGGGCCCTCGGGAAGTTGCGCTGGGCGTTAACTGTTTCGCCCGCGCTAAAGGTCACATACTGCCACCCTTCGTATGCCCAGAGGACGCCGATCATCGCGAGTCCAAAACCGGACGCGAGTGAAGCCCCTGCTCCGATGGTCCACAAGGTTGCGCCATTCCCGGTGAAGCCGCGTCCAAGCAAGAGTAATGTCGCGCTCATGATCAAGATGGCGGCCACTTTGATCGCTGTGGTCCAGTTTTGTAAGTCTGAGCTCTTTCGAGTGCCGAGTACGTTGACGACCGTCACGATGGCGATCATCCCGACTGCGATCAGCTTTCTGACCGTGGGCGTCAGTGGAACGATCTCACCGAGGTAGGCGCTGAAGGCCACGGCAAGCGTCGCCATGGCCGCGGTGCTGATGACGAAGAAGAGGGTCCACCCGTACAAGAAGGCTAGTAAGGGGCTGAAGCCGTCACGAATGTAAATATAGATCCCGCCTGCTTTGGGACTTCTCGCTGCGAGTTCGCCGTAAGTCAGCGCACCAAGTAGCGAGAGAATTCCGCCGACGATCCAAACCAGCATGGCTAGCCCTACGCTGCCCTGGACTTGACGCAGCACGGCGCCCGGCACGATGAAGATTCCCGAGCCAATTACGGTTCCGATGATCAACAGAATGAGATCACGCAGGCCGAGCGTCCGCTCCAAGGTCGCCGCTTGATGTGAAGACTGTTCCGCCATGTCCTGGTTCTTTGTTAGTTCAATCGAACGGTCTCTCGCCGCACGGTCAGAGCTTCGACGCGCGCTTCATTAACTTCATAGCCGATACCGTGACCTGCAGGGGCCTTGATCGTGCCCTGCCGCGAAACGGTGACCGCCGGCTCGATGATGTCCTCTTCCCAATAGCGGGCCGAAGCCGAGACGTCTCCAGGCAGCGTAAAGCCGGGCAGGGTCGAAAGTGCGATGTTATGCGCTCTACCAATGCCTGCTTCCAGCATCCCGCCGCACCATACGGGTATGCCATGCTCAATTGCATAAGCTTGGATCAGCTGAACTTCTGTGTGCCCACCAACGCGCCCCAGCTTAATGTTAATAATCCGGCACGAACCTAACTCATCAGCATGACGCGCATCTGAGAGGCTGCAGATGGACTCGTCGAGACAGATTGGCGTCTTGATCTCTCGTTGCAGTTTTGCATGGTCAACCAGGTCGCCGGGGGCCAGCGGCTGCTCAATCATCAGCAGGTTATGCTGATCGAGCTGGTGAACCAGACTTAAGTCCCCATTAAGAGAATAGGCGGAATTCGCATCAACCGAGAGTGTGATAGAGGGGAATCGGGAACGAATCGCTTCGACTAACTGAACATCTTTTCCCGGTTTAATCTTGATTTTGATTCTCTGATAGCCGGACTCAAGTTCGTGCGCGACTTTCTCAATCAATCTTTCCGTAGTTTCCTGTAAACCAATAGAAACTCCACAGTTGATCTCATCCCGTACTCCGCCGAGATGTTTCCAGAGAGGACGGCCTGCGAGTTTCGCTTCAAGATCCCAAATCGCCGCCTCGACGCCGGCCTTGGCCATCTGGTTACCGCGAATCGGTGCGAGCGCGGTGTTGACTTCCCTCGCAGTTTCGACGCCGGCTTGTTTCAAGAGCGGTCCGACGTACTTCGCCGTGATCAACCATGCAGTGTCAACAGTCTCGTGATTGTAGAAGGGTCCTTCGGCGGCTACACATTCGCCATAACCTGAGGCGCCGGATTTGTCGAACACTCTGACTATTAGGATGCGACGCTGCGTGGTGCGACCGAAGCTGGTTTCGAATGGAGACTTAAGCGGCAGTACGATTTCCCTGAGTTCCATTCGCTCCAGATGTAAATTCGTCATTAGCTTTCCTGATTTCAATCCGCGTCGGTTGACTTTAGTTCCGCATCGTTTCTGGCCTCGCCTCTCGGGCTGTCAGCACAGTCGCGCTGGCCGCCGCCACTTGCTTTAAAAGTTCATTACGAGTCATTCGCATTTCGTCTTATGCTGTCGTTCTTAAGGCGTGCGGCGGGTCTGAAACCTCGCCGCACGTTGGAGAGAAAGAAGTAAGTGCTCGAAAGCCGAATTAGAACTGTATCCTGATTCCGACCTGACCCTCTCGTCCAGGCAGCACCTGACTCGACTGTCCGAAAGGTTCAGTTAGACGGTTGTCACGATTAAAGACCGAAGCAGGGTTCTGGCGGTTCAAAAGATTGAAAAACTCGAACAGGGCTTGCACCTTGACCCGCTCGCCGATGTCGAACAATTTGGAGAAGCGAATATCGAGATTGACGAACGACGGCGACCTGAAGCGGTTCCTCCCGGCGGTAAAATCGATGCTGTTGAAATTGCCGTTACCATCCGGGTCCCTCGACGCCTCGTCAAAGCGGCTAAAGGGAAAGCCGCTTTGCGCTCTAAAGATGCCGCTGATCTGAAATTGCCACGGAAGATCTACCAGACCGTGCACCTGGAAAATTTGTTCGAGCGCCAGGCTGGACGGCCCCTTGTCGAGATTTGGGCCGTTATGAAATGTTCCGGCCTGCTGGACGAGATTTCCATTTCTGCTGGTAAACGGTGCGGTCGCGTTGGTTTGACGCGGACACGTCGGGTTCCCGGCCGCGCAGGGTTCGGTTACGACAGGAACGATTCCGATGAATTGGTCCGTGGGGGGAGTTCCGATGCCCAGGGAGTTGTCGATGGCCTTGGAATATGTATAGTTCGCGCCCAGCTGATAGCGCTTGCTAAGGCGTTTATTAAAGCTAAGCACCAAGGCGTGGAAGTGGCCCTCAAGAAAGGGCCGAAGGTCGGAAGTTCCGGTGTGCCGGGAGGGTCAAAGCTTCGGCCGATACCGGCGACGCGCGACCTGAAAGCGAGGTTGCTGAGCCTGAGGCCAAGAAGATTGTTGTTTTTGCGGTAAAAGTAATCCCCCTCGACTACCATATCGTTGGATATCTCACGCTGCACACCGACGCTAAAACTCAGCGTATGCGGCGTCTTAAAGGTACTGTCGACGGCAGTGGGCGTTGACGCCGGCGGAATTATGGGATTATTCAACACGCCGAATTGGCCCCACTCAAAATACCCTGCAGGCCGCCCGATGGCCGCAGCTGCCTGCACTAGATATTGCGCCGGCGTCAGGCCGGTCAGCGCCTGCACATTGCTGATATTAATCGCCGCGTTCGCTGGAATCGGGGCATGTCCGGGAGCTACGACGTTATTCAGCCTATCAACTCCAACCATCGGCCCCCCAAACGGGCATGTCGCTCCGGCGGCCGCGATCTGTGCATCGGTCAGGCGATTCGAAATGCACGGTCCCGGAAGGCCGACAGCGAAGGCAAGGCTGGAGACCAAACTTGGGGACCCGTAAAATCCGCGGGGAAAGTAGAGCGACTGTACAGTTCGTCGGTCACTGCCGCCGAACGCGGGGATCTGACTCACCAGGCCCAGCCGAAACTGATCATAAAACTTGCCGAAGTGAGCACGAACAACTGTCTTCGGCGTTACCGACCAGGCACCACCCAGACGCGGTGAGAAGTTTTTCGTGGAAGTGAATTCGGAATCGTGTTCCCACCGAAGTCCGAGATTGACCGTAAGGTTTTTCAGCAGTCTCCAGTCGTCTTGAACATACAGTCCGTTATAGTTATTCCGCAAATGAATCTCGGCTGCTGCCGGCGTGCGTGCTCCGGCGTCCAGAAGCAGAAAAATGCCGCCGTTCACGGATCCCAAGTTCAAATAGTCATCGACAGTGGCAAAGACCTGGTTTGTCAAAGTACTGGAATCGAGACCGTCAACTTTGGTCCGAAGGAATTGCCAACCGAACTTCACGTCATGACGGCCAAAAAGCTTATTGCCGTTGGCCGCAAATGACGTGTAATTCTGGTGCAGATTTGACGCCGTCGTGGCGCTCCCGAATTGAACCGCAGGGGGATCTAAGGCAGTCTGAAAAAAACCGCACGTCGGCGGACAAACTTGTTGGGCGGTGAAGGAGTTTAATGTCGTAAGCCCCAGAATCTGGCTAGCGGGCCGGTTGTCCGACGGCTCGCCGCGAAAGGCGGCGCGGAGCGTCACTATCCACGGATTCCCCTGGTCGCCCAACAGCATCGTGTCGCCGAGTCCGAACAGCAGATGCCGCGCGCTGGTGTTTCTTCGTGATGACGGAATCCCGTTGCCCGCTCCCCTGCTGTACTCGTTTGTGTAATTCATCTCCTGCACCAGTTGATGACTTCCGAACGTCTCGTTGAACTTGATAAAGTTCCGCGTTTCGCGGCCCCGCTGCGGACCGTCCAGCGGGTCCTCCTGGTCATGAAGCAACTGAAGCAGCCGGGTAGATGCAGCCGAAGCAGGGAAGGTCGGGTATTTGAAATCGATGCCCCGGTCCTCGGTGATTCGTTCCGACGAGCCGAAAAAGAAAATTCTGTCTTTCCAGATCGGACCGCCGACCGCCAGGCTATAGTCGAGCCTGCGGAGGTGCGGTGCCTCGGTGACGGTTGTATCCAGGGAGTTCGACGAATCGAAAGCTTCGTTGCGAACAAAGAGCGAGCCGACACCGTGAAAAGCATTCCCACCGCTTTTGGTGATGACATTGACTATCGCTCCCGATGCTTGTCCGAACTCGGCCTTGTAGCCGGTCGTGAGAACTTGAAACTCTGCAATTGTCTCCTGGTTAAATTGTGCGGCTGGCCCGCCGTTGACGGTGTCCTTGTTCGGCTGTCCATCGATAAAAAAATTGTTATTGCCGCTTCGCTCACCCAGCACCGGGTTGGCGTTGTCACCAGTGGATTGCCGGTTGATGGCGACCCCCGGCACGAGCTGCAAGAGGTCGAGGTACTCACGCCCGTTGACGGGCAGGTCCTGGATCTGTTTCGGAGTGACGGTCAAGCCTGTAGAAGACGCATTCGGCTCCAGCAACGGCAGCGCATCTGAAGTAACGTTGGCCACACCTCCGACTATGCTGCCGACTTGAAGCTGGACATCGAAAGTCACGACGCGATTGAGCGTTAATTCGATGTTGGAGGTGCTCGTGGCGAAGCCTCCCTGTGAAACCGTGAGGGTATAGGTTCCCGCAGGTAACGCGGTGATACGGTAGACACCTTCCTCATCGGTTGTGACACTCCGCTCGGACGCCAAAGTGTTCCCACTCGCCTTAACTTCAGCGCCTGGGATTACAGCGCCATTAGCATCCCTCACGGTGCCTTCAATGGTGGAAGTGGTAGTCTGGGCCGATACGCTCGGGGACCAGAATATGAAGAGAGCGAGGAGAAGGACTATCAGCAAGGAGCTACATCTACGGAGTTTAGCTCGCCCTGTTGTTCCCAGTAGGCCATGGATCAATATCAGGATAGTCCGTTTCATAACTTCTGCCTCCTCTAAGGAAAGTTAGTTGGGGCCCACTGATACCCAGCAACCCCCGGGTCAGCGTAGGATCGGTTTAGTTTTATTGCTTCGGCAATACGAGACTTGGCCCTGAGCCCTGGATCAGTGTCAAGCTCTTGACGTTACCTTCAGCCATCTCGAATTGTACGAAGAAGCCAGACGGCGCTCCCTCAATACTGAAGCGATTCGCAGCTACAGGCACCAGCGTGTAAACAGGCTGGCCCGGCACCATTGCCTTGAGCTTTCCGCCCACGATCTCAATGCTCACTACTACCGGCGGAGCCTTTGACTCGTACTTGCCCGCAAACTCCTTGAGCTCTGCTTCGCTCAGAGAAATAGCGGCGGTGGTTGCCGTTTCGGGTGCTCGCTTGAACGGATATTCCGCGACACCCGGTAAATTCAATGTCACAGTATCTAGCTTGCCCTGGGCATTTAGCGCGAAAGTCATATAGGCGTAACTGACTCCGGCGGCGACGAACTTTGCCCGGAAGGTGTCGTAGTGCCAATGCTCCAAATCGCTGGTGAAAGCTGGGCCAAAGCGCACACCCAATTTGGCATTCTCATGAGTTATCTTCACATCTCCATACAGATCATTCTTGTAGGTCCCGGCATACTCTCCCAAAGCTACCGAATGTCGAGTATCTTTGACCCGCTCAGCCTCCTGCTTCTTCTGCGCAGCCTTCCCTTGCTCCTCGAAGGCCTTGATGGTCTTCAACATCTCCGCGGTCCAGTCGCGCTGCGGCGCTCCCAAATATGCGTCGAAGATTCGGAACATGAGGGCAATGGGTAGGATGGTGCCGTCCATGTTGGTGAGAATGACAAGGCCCAGTTTCTCTTCGGGAAGCATCGCCACCTGGGCCCGCATGCCGTCGATCGCGCCACCGTGCTCAACGACCTTGCGGCCTTTGTAGTCGTGAAGGAACCAACCGAGACCATAATTTAGGAAGTGAGCTTCGGGATAAAACAGCGAGAACGGTGGTTCAGCGCGAATCACGGTCTGCGAAGTCTGCATCTCCTTGGCGGCGCCCGAACTTAGCAGGCGTTGCTTCTGATATTCCCCCTGCGCAAGCTGCAGTCGCACCCACTGAGTCATATCTACGATATTTGAATTGATCGAACCTGCGGGCGCGATGTTATCGATGTTGCGCCAGGCGATAGCCTGAATCTTGTCTTCAAGTTTGCCGTGAGGAGATGACACATTGTCGCCGTTTTTGAAATCTCTGACGCTCGTGTTGCTCGCAGTCATGCTCAAGGGGACAAAGATGCGCTGTCGGATGAACTCATCCCAACTTTTGCCGCTCACTCTCGCGATAAGCTGGCCGGCGGCCAGGAACATCAGGTTCTGATAACCGAATGTGCTCCGCAGACTCCAGGTAGGCTTGAGATAGCGAGTGCGGCGCAAGATTTCGTCGCGGTCGTATTCAGAGCCGTACCAGAGCAAGTCTCCGCGTTCGAGTCCGCTCCGGTGGGATAAAAGATCGCGCACAGTGAGTTCCCGGGTCACGTAAGGGTCGTAAAGTTCAAAGCCTGGTAGGTATTTCGTAACCGGGTCCCACTTCAGCTTGCCTTCATCTACAAGCATCGCAATCGCCGCGGCGGTGAAGGCCTTAGAGGACGAGCCGATAGCGAAAAGCGTGCGTTGGTCGACCGGCGTTGGGTCGCCGAGCTTTCTTACCCCGTAGCCTTTTGCCAGCACAATCCGATCGTCTTTTACAATTGCGATCGCCAGACCCGGCACTTCCCATTCGCGAAGTGCTTTGTTGACGTAGTCATCAAATCCCGTGAGCGGTGCTTCCTGTGCGTAAGCAGGAAGGAAAGCGGCCAACACGAGAAACAGAAGGGTAGTTAAACGAAAGTGTCGTTGGGGGGTCATAAGAATATTCTCGATGGCCAGGGGAGATATATATTGATTGAACGCACATGCATATACCGCAAGTGCTGCACAATGTCAATAGTGCTGCAGATGCTGTATTGAGTCTTGTATGCCGTCACCCGATTTGCTATCTTCCGTCTCTCGATAGTCTTCTGGACCTGTTGACGGTCGGTGTGTCGGGTGATACGGAAACAGAGCCGTGAGATTGATTTGAGATAACCTGCGGTGAATAATCTAGCCATTGTAGAAACAAACGAAGCATTCGGAGAAGCATGAGATGAGCAGGTCCAACTCGCGCAAAAAGACACTGAGCACTGCTGATGGTTCAGATAACACAGACGGGAAGGCGTCAGTGCTAGAGGCCCGTTTAGCTGAGTCACAAAACCGGCTCAACCCGCGCCGCCGGCAACTGGTCCGAGCCATCCTTGACTCAGCAGATGAGACTTGTTTCCTATCTTCTCGTGAATTAGCGAAACGTTATCGCGTCGATGCGACAACGATACTTCGAGCCACTCAAGTGCTGGGTTACGAAAGC
>Ga0190272_10001608_pt1 | contig 10807 bp, 12 predicted proteins | sample Popmic504T_FD_133746 | JGI IMG/M metagenome (GOLD analysis project Ga0190272, IMG submission 133746) | Populus adjacent soil microbial communities from riparian zone of Shoshone River, Wyoming, USA - 504 T | ecosystem: Environmental > Terrestrial > Soil > Riparian zone | place: USA: Wyoming...
ATTACTTCCGAAACGATCCTGGCGGTGTTCCTCTTGTTCTGCCGGATCGGCGGTTGCCTGATGCTGATGCCGGGCTTCTCGAGTACGCGCATTCCGCTGCAGGTCCGGCTTTTCCTCACCATGGCCGTGACGCTGGCGCTGAGCCCAGTGCTCTTGCCGACGATCAACGCGGTGCTGCTCCCGCAGGCGATAGCACCGCCCATGGTGCTGGGCCTCATCTTCTCCGAGACCTTCGTTGGAGCGCTGATCGGGCTGATCGGCCGGCTGTTCTTCATAGCGCTGCAGTTCATGGCGACGGCGGCCGCGCAATTTGCCGGCTTCAGTCCGATGGGTGGGGCACCGATCGAGGATCCGGAGCCGGTACCGGTGCTCGCCACGTTTTTCACGCTGACCGCGACCGTCCTCTTGTTCGCAACCGACCAGCACTGGGAAATCCTGCGCGCGCTGGTGCAGTCCTATTCGGTCATTCCTTTGAACGAACCCGTCGCGACCCAGGCCGGGCTGGCGCGACTAGGAGATGCGCTCTCCAGCACCTTCCTGCTCGCACTCCAGATCAGCAGCCCTTTCATTGTTTATGCGCTGATCATCAATCTCATGGTCGGCATCGCCAACAAGCTGGTGCCGCAGGTCCCGGTCTACTTCATATCGATGCCGTTCGTGTTGGCAGGCGCTCTTCTGCTGCTCTACTTCACGATCGGCGAGGCGCTGAGCCTTTTCATCTCCGGCTTCATCGCCTGGCTTGCCGCCGGCTAGCGTCATGCAGACGCGGGCGGCAAAGGCAAAGCGCATCCTCGCGGCCCAGCAGAAGCTGCATCGCATGGAGCAATGGAAGCTTGCGGAGCTGCAGCAGCAGCTTGCTGCGCTGAAGGCCGCGCAGGTCGATCTCATCGGCGCTCTCAACGGCGAGAACGCCCTGCACGGCCTGTTCATCGATACGACGGCGCGGCGCCTCGGCCTGCTGGCGGAGGAGGAGCAGCAGGTGGCGCGTGCGAGCCACGAACAGGCGATGAGAACGAAGGAGCATGCTGTGCGCGAGCGCGTGTCGGAGCGCTTTGCCCACGCAACCGCCCAGGACCTGGAGCGGGAACTCGAGCGCAAAGAACTCCTGGAAATCATTGATCAATTGCTGGCCACGGGACGCACAAGCCTCCCGTAAGTCTTCTCAGCCATAGTCGAGATGCAATTCCGAGGATTGCGCCAGTGGCGATCACCCCCCCGTCAGACATCATTCTCGACGTTTCGCGTGCCGCCGATCCTCAGCGGTATCGGGAAGCTGTCGAGAGGCTGGCCCGGCTTCGCGCAACGGGCGCAACAGCCGCGACCTCGTCGAGCACCGGGAGCCCGCCGGCAGAGCGCCCGACAGCTCCGAGCCTATCAGGCGCGACTCCTACAGCGAGGTCTCCGCGCCGCCGCCTGGATGCCTATGGGCAGTTCGAGGCCTTCATCCTGCAAACCTTCGTTCAATCGATGCTGCCTAAGAATGCGACCAACGTGTATGGGCGCGGGACGGCCGGCGAGGTCTGGAGATCCATGCTCGCCGAAAAGATCGGCGAGGAACTCGCACGGAGCGGGCAGGTCGGTATCGCCCAGCGGCTTTCAGCAGCGGGAAACCGCACCCCACCTGCGAATGAGAATGAGCCACCTTCTGCCGCCGCGCCGATAGATCGGGAACGGAGTTAGTACCATGTTCGGACAACAACAGCGCGCCTCTCCCACTGCATCCAAGCCTGCAGCGCCGCCGATAGAGGAGAATGCAGCGCTCGCCCCCGCTCTCCTCAAGAACGCCGTGGAGCGGCTGGAAGCCGTGATCGACCAGGAGACGGCCGCGCTCACGATGCGGCGCGCCGTCGACCTCAACGATTTCAACGACCGCAAGAGCCATGGTTTCGTGGAGCTGTCCCGGGCGATGCGGCACTTCGAGGGCGCAGCGCTCGATCAATCGCTGGTGTTGTGCCTTACCGGGCTGCGCACGAAGCTGGAAACGAACCGTGCCGTCCTGAAGATGCATCTCGAGGCGGTGAAGGAGGTTTCGACGGTGGTGGCGGACGCCATGCGCCACGCCGATTCCGACGGCACCTACGCACCGACCCTTCGCAAACCAGCCGGCTATGATTAAGACAATCCTTGCCGGCACGTGGGCCTGCGTGGTGACGCTGGGTGCTGCCTATGCCGCCGTTTCCTGGCAGTCATCAGCCGAGCCGGCGGTCGAGCACGAGCCCGAAAAGCTCTATGGCGGACTTGAAACGGTCCGGACGAGAATGATCAGCGTTCCCGTCATCCGTGGCGGGGGCATCCAAGGCTATGTGATGGCGCAGTTCTCGTTCACGGCCGACGCCAAGATACTGAAGAAGCTCACCGTCAAAGCGGACGTGGTCGTGCTCGATGAAGCCTTCAAGGCTGTCTATGGCGAAGACAGCCTGGATTTTCGCACCGTGACCAAACAGGACCTGCCGGAGCTCGGAAAGCGGATCGTCGAGGGTTCCAACAAGCGGTTTGGAACCAAGATCATCCAGGACGTGTTCATCCAGGAGTTCGGATACGTCAACAAGGACGGTACCCGGGCAGCCGGCAAGCGCGGCACCTGACCGCGACGCCGGCCGAACGGCGCTACTTCCTTGCTTCGGCGCTCATGTCGGCCGCCAGCGCGCGCGCCACGTCCTGGAAGACATCCACGCTGGCAGGATCATCGGGGCCCTGGCGCATGACGTCGTAGATCCTCGGCACGAGCTGGATGGCCTTGTCGAGATCCGGCTCTGATCCCTGCTTGTAGCCGCCGATCAGCCGCAGGTCGCGCGTGTCCTCGTAGCGCGCGATCATCGCGCGTATTTTCGTCACCACCGCCCATTGCTCCGGCGTGCATCCTGCCTTTGCGAGCCGGGACACGGACGTCAGCGTGTTGACCGCGGGAAAGCGCCCCTGGTCGGCGATGGTGCGCTCGAGGACGATGTGGCCGTCGAGTGTCCCCCTGATGTTGTCTGCGACGGGATCGTTGTGATCGTCGCCGTCGACCAGCACGGAGAATACGCCGGTGATCGAGCCCGATCCTTCCGCTCCCGGACCGGCACGTTCAAGAAACCGCGGCAGGTCGCTGAAGACGCTCGGCGTGAAGCCGCGCGCCACCGGCGGTTCACCGGCTGCCAGGGCGACATCGCGCGTTGCATGCGCAAAGCGCGTGACGGAATCGACGATGAGCAGCACGTTCTCGCCCTTGTCGCGGAAGCTCTCGGCGACGCACATCGCGGTTTTCGGCGCGAGGCGGCGCATCATCGGGCTTTCATCGCCGGTGGCGACGACGGTGACGGCATGCTCCCGGCCTTGCTTGAGTGCGTCCTCCAGGAAATCGCGAACCTCGCGTCCGCGCTCGCCCACCAGCGCAATGACGGCGCTGTCGAAGCCGCGGGACCGGGCCAGCATGGCGAGCAGGGTCGACTTGCCGATGCCGGAGCCCGCAAAAATGCCGATGCGCTGGCCGGCGCAAAGCGGGGTGAAGAAGTCGATGACTTTCACGCCCGTCCGGAGCGGCGTGCGCACGCGCTGGCGCTTCATGGGCGGCGGCGGTTCCCGATCGCTGGAGAGCGTGCGATCGCCCTGGATGAGCGGCCCGGCACTGTCGATCGGGGCACCCAGCGCGTTGATGATGCGGCCCTTCCATGACGGATCGGGACTGATGGAGAGAAAGCCGCGCCGGCTCGCCGGCGTTCCGAGGCCCGCTCTCATCGAAGTTTCGAAAGGTTTGATCGTGACCCCGCGTTCGTCGATGCGCACGACTTCCCCGAGCTGGGAATGCGGGCCAGGGTCGAGTTCGACGCATTCTCCAAGCTTCACGAAGGGCGACAGGCCGGAGACGCGGCAATAGGCGGGGGCGACCTCGGTGACGACGCCGGAGACGCGGACGCCGGGTGTGAGGGAAACCGCTGCGGCCACGCGCTCCAGCGCGTCGAGGCCGTGCGGGTTGGCTTGCGGCCCGGTGGACGTGCTCACCCTGTCGACCCGAGCGTTCTAATGGCTTCCTGCAGCGAGGACTCCGAGGCGGTCAGCGATGCAGAAACCATCTCGAAGGCCCGCGTCACCGAAATGAGCCGGCTCATCTCCATGACGGCGTTGACGTTGGAGCCCTCGGTGTAGCCCTGGAGCATGCCGGCGCGGGTGAAATCCACCACCGGGCTCGCGACGGTCGGGAATGACCGCGGAATTCTCGAAGCGCGTGAGGTTTGCGGCTTCCTCGATCGTGAACAGGCCGATCGCGCCGATTTGCCGGTTGGCCTGGAAGATGGCGCCGTCACGGGCGATGCGCGGAGGACCGGCGTTCGGGTCCAGCACCACGGGAGCGCCACCGGTATCGAGCACGGGATATCCGTTGAGCGTCTGCATTTCACCGACAGCGGTCATGCGCATGCGACCATCGCGCGTGTAGGCCTGTCCGGTGGGCGTTTGAATGGCGAGCCAGGCGTTTCCATCGACCGCGACGTCGAATTGATTGTCCGTGCGTACAATGTCCCCCGACCTGCGGGAGAGATAAGTCGGCCCGCTCACTGCAAAGGCGATCGGATCGGCCCCGGCGCGCGACAAAGCCGTCTCGAAGCGCACCTCCTCCGCACGGAAGCCCGCCGTGTTGGCATTGGCGACGTTGTGCGCGATGGTGTCGAGACGCTTCTGCAGCGTCACCTGCGCCGACACGCCGACATATAGGTTTCCCTGCACCGTCAGGTTCCTCCGAGTTTCAGGTTCTGCAGGCTGGCCAGAACGTCATTGCCGATTCCGGCTCTTGCCGGCTGGCCGATCAGGATGGCAGGTGCCGGCGACCCGGTGGCGGGGTTCGCCACCTCCCACAGGATCGTAAAGCGCTTGAGGAACTCCGACCTCTTTTCCGGCTGCTTCAGATCATCGATGTCGAGGCGGGCCGAGATGAGAGACGCCTGGCGGTCGATATCGAGAAGCGAGGTCGTGGCCGGCAGGTTCAGAGCGGTGAATACAACTTTCAAAAGCGCCGGATCGGCCAAGATACTGAAGGGGCTCGTCAATCCCGCCGCTTTCCGGTCGAAATAGAGCGCCAGCCGGACGCCCTCGTCCTGGCTGCCGGCGTCCTCCTCCAGCGTCTGGCGCACGTAGCGATCGACGGTTCCCTGCTGGGTGACGTCGAAGATGGTGGCGGTGCCGCCGAACTGCGCGAAATTGAAGGCCTCGGCGAACTCGCGGTAGCGTTTGTCGGCCAGCTTGTTGGCAAAGGCATCCTGGCTCGCAGTGCCTTCGGTCAGGACCTTGCGCATGAAGGCCTTGGCATAGGTCATGTCCTGGAGGCCGAACGCCTTCATCGCGTAGGTGAAAACGCGGTCATCACCCAGGAAATCGTCGACGGATTTGATCTTCTCGATGCGGGAGAGGTAGTCGGCCGATTCCCGCGCGACCTGCGGCTTCGCGGCGGAGGCCTCCAGCGATCGCGTGAGGTTGGCGGATATCAGGCCATAGCTAGCCGAAGTGGTCAGCACGACGAGAAGGCCTCTTGCAGTCCTGCTTGTTTGTAGGCGCAAGGCTGCCGCAGCCGCCTTGCCCGAGGCTGACCTCGGATGCCGCCGGATCGCCTTGAATCAGGCTCGCACAAGGACGAAGCGCGACACAGAGATTTGGGGTTCTTCGATCCGGGAGCTGCCGTGACAATCATTGTCGGGCTCGCCATCACGCTTGGCTGTGTGCTCGGTGGCTTCATGGCCATGGGCGGGCACGTGGCCGTCATCTGGCAGCCCTGGGAATACGTGATCATCTGCGGCTCGGCCTTCGGCACCTTCATCGTCTCCAATCCGATGAAGACGATCAAGGACAGCGGCAAGGGCATCGTCGAGGCCTTCAAGCATGCGGTACCCAAGAAGCGCGAATACCTCGATGTGCTGGGTGTCCTCTATGCACTGATGCGCGAGCTTCGCAGCAAGCCGCGCAATGAAGTGGAAGCCCATTTCGACGATCCCACGCAGTCGCCGATCTTCCAAAGGTTCCCGAGCGTCCTGAAGAACGACGAGCTGATGACCTTCATCTGCGACTACTGCCGTCTCATTGTCATCGGCAACGCGCGCACGCACGAAATCGAATCGCTGATGGACGAGGAAATCCAGACGATCAAGTACGACAAGCTGAAGGCCTATCACTCGATGGTGACGATCTCGGAGGCCTTTCCGGCGCTGGGCATCGTGGCGGCCGTGCTGGGTGTCATCAAGGCCATGGGCGCGCTGGACCAGGCACCGGAATATCTCGGGGCGCTGATTGGTGCCGCCCTGGTCGGCACGTTTGCCGGAATCTTCTTCTCGTATGCGGTCGTCTCGCCCATCGCCAACAACATCAAGCTGGTGCGCGAGAAGAAGATGCGCCTCTACGTGATCACCAAGCAGACCCTGCTGGCCTTCATGAACGGGGCCATGCCGCAGATTGCGCTCGAGCATGGCCGCAAGACCATCTCCGCCTACGAGCGGCCTACGATCGACGAGGTCGAGCAGGAGACGATGGCGCCGGGCGGCGGCGGCGATGCCGAAGCGCGCAAAGAGGCGGCATAGCCGACCATGTCCGGGCAGCAGGCGAAATCGGAGGCCGGGCGCGACAGCCTCGCGGAGCTATTCGCGGGCTCATCCAATTTCGTCGAGCGCCTGCCGATGCTGCGCGTCGTCTTCGATCGTGCGGCGCTGGCCTGCAGCGAGGACATCGCGTCGCTGTCCGATCCTCCGCCGCAGCTTGTCCTGCAGGACCTGCAAAGCGGGATCGCGGGCGAGCTGCTGGCCAAATACGACGGCAATAGCGTCTTTGCGGTATTGCATGCCTCGCGCTGGAGCGCGCGTTTGGCCGCGTGCGTGGACAGGCCGGCAGTGTTTGCGATCGTCGACATGATGCTGGGCAGCGATGGTTCCCAGCCGCCGTACGATGCGGACCGGCCTTTCTCCCGCATCGAGATACGCATTGCGGAGGTGTTTCTGGGGCGGCTGGCGAAGGCGCTGGAGACAGGGCTCGCCGGGGTCGCCGAGACGCCGCTCAGCGTGGAAGCCGCGCTCGATCATATCGACTTCGATGCAATCGGGCGGGCCAACAACCCGATGGTGCTCGCCAGGTATCGCCTGGAGAGCGGCGCCGCATCGGGAGAGATCGTCGTCGCGGTGGCGCGTGCTGCCCTCAATCCGCATCGACAGGCGCTTGCGCGCAAGCCGACGAAGGAAGGTCCAGCTCCCGATCCGCGCTGGAGCGAGCAGATGCAGACCGAGGTTACGCGCGCGCAGGTCGTGCTCAGTGCGATCCTGGATGAGCGCCCCGGTACGCTGGGCGAGGTTGCCTCATTCAGCGTCGGCAAGGTCGTCGAGCTCAACGCCACGGCAACCGGCCGCGTGCGTTTGGAATGCAACGGCGAGCCGCTGTTGTGGTGCCACATGGGCAAGTCGCAGGGAAAATACACCCTACGAGTCGACGAGCCCGTGGATCGCGAGCAGGAGTTCATGAACGAGCTCCTTTCGGGCTGAGTTGGAAAAGAGGCAAGCAAGATGACACAAGCTACGCCGGCCCAGAGCGCGAAATCGCTGCTCGAGGAGTATGCAGCAGAACTGACGAAGACGCCCGCCGAGGTGAGCGCCCAGGGCGCCCTGCAGCCGGGAGGCGCCGAGGGCGCTGTCAATGGCGCCAACCTAGAGATGATCATGCGCATCCCGGTCACCGTGAAAGTGGTGCTGGGGTCCGCGATGATGCCGGTTGCCAACCTGACCAAGCTCGGGCGCGGTGCGGTGATCCCGCTGGACAGGCGGGTCGGCGAGCCCGTTGAGGTCGTCGTGAACGGGCGGATCATTGCGCGCGGCGAGGTCGTCGTCGTCGATGAAGCCACCTCGCGCTTCGGCGTGTCCCTGACCGAGATCGTGGGACCCTCGGGCGGGGCCAGAGGGTAGCAGGACCGGGCTGAATGAGCGCCACCGCGCAACCCAAGCCAGTGCAGCACCTAACGCCGCTCTCGGGTGCCGAGAAGGTGGCGGTGCTGTTGCTTGCGCTCGGCAAGCCGCGCGCGGCGAAGCTGCTCAAGCGGTTCGATCCCGACGAGCTGAAGACTCTCACCCAGCTCGCCGGCGATTTGCAGCCGATTGGGGCATCAGATCTCGAAGGGCTCGTCGAGGAGTTCGCCAAGAACTTCTCGAGCGGCATCAACTTCCTCGGTACCGAGAAAGAGGTGAGGAGCCTTCTCTCCGACGTCATGGGCGAGGACCATCTCGCCGGCGTCATGTCGGAGGATGAAGAATCCGGTGAGATCCCCGAGCGCATCTGGGACAGGATCGCCAAGGTCAAGGATGAGGCCTTGCGCGCATCCCTGCAGAAGGAGCATCCGCAGACCGCGGCGATGATCCTGTCGCGCATCGGTTCGGAGACCGCGGCCAGGATCATCAGCACGTTTCCCGCCCAGGAGCGCAACGCGCTGCTGATCAGGATGCTGGGCATCAAGAAGGTTGCGGAGGACGCGGCGCGTGCCGTGGAGAACGCCATCGCCGAGGACCTCCTCAGCAAATCGTCCACCGGATCGCACGCCGGCATCGCGGACATCCTGAACCGGCTCGACAAGACGCAATCGGAAGACCTGCTCAAGGACCTGGCGGCGGTGCGCCCGGACGATGCCAGGACGCTGAAGGGCATGCTCTTCACGTTCATCGAACTTGTGAACCTGCCCGCCAAGGCGCGCACGCTCGTGCTCGACCAGGTTCCGATCGAGAAGCTGGTGGCCGCCCTCACGGGGACGGACGTTGCATTTCAACAGGCGATCCTGTCCTCGCTCGCCGCGCGCTCGAAGCGCATGGTCGAGGCGGAGCTGCAGGGCGGAGGCAATGCCTCGGAACGCGACATCGTGGAGGCGCGCAGGACGATCGTCGATACGGTGCTGAAAATGATGGCGAAGGGAGAGATCGCGCTTCCTGCGCCCGACGCCGTCGACGAACTTACCGTGTAAGGGGAGGTCGAGCGCTTGACTGACGCCCCCGACAAGGAAAGTAAAACCGAAGAGGCAACGGAGAAGAAACTTTCCGATGCCGCCGAGAAGGGCAACGTTCCCTTCTCGCGCGAGGCAGCCACGCTCGCGAGCCTGTTCGGCATGGTGGTGATCGCCAGCTTCTTCCTCGCAAACAACATCGGCAGCCTGAACTACGCGCTCGCGCGCCTGATCGACAATGCCTCGGGCTGGCAGGTCGAGGGCTCGGGCGACGCTGTGCGCCTGATGGAAGGCATCGGCATGGAGGTGCTGCGTCTGCTGCTGCCGATCGTGGCCATACTCACCGTCGCCGGCATGATGTCGTCCTTCCTGCAAAATTCGCCGCGCCTCGTGCTCGACCGCATCGAGCCGAAGCTTTCGCGCATCTCGATCAGCAGCGGGTGGACGCGGATCTTCGGTGCGAAGGGGCAGGTCGACTTTCTCAAGTCCGTTGTGAAGCTCGCGGCAGTGTGCATCTTCGGCTACCTGCTTCTCCGCGGCGCGCACAACGACATCCTGAACGCCATGTTCATGGAGCCCAGCGCGCTGCCCGCCCTGGCGCTGGCGATCGGAACACGCCTCGTGATCGCGGTGATGATTGCCACGCTCGTGCTGACGGCCGCAGATCTCGTCTGGACGCGCCTCTTCTGGCTGAACGACCTCAGGATGACCCGGCAGGAACTCAAGGATGAGGTGAAGCAGGTCGACGGCGACCCATTCGTCAAGGCCCGGATGCGCGCCATGGCGAAGGACCGGGCGCGCAAACGCATGATGGCAGCCGTGCCCAAGGCGACGTTCGTCGTCACCAACCCGACGCACTATGCGATTGCCTTGCGCTACGTGAAGGAGGAGGGCGGCGCGCCGCTCGTTGTCGCCAAGGGCCAGGACCTGATCGCGCTCAAGATACGCGATATTGCAACGAAGCACTCCATCCCCATCATCGAGGACAAGCTGCTCGCTCGTTCGCTCTACAAGGCAGTCGAAGTGGACAAGATGATTCCGCCCGAGTTCTACAAGGCGATAGCCGAGGTCGTGTTCTTCCTGTTCTCCCGCGATGGCATTCAACCGAAGCTTGCCGGATAGAGGGCGATCCCATGCAAGGGCAAGGGAAGAACTATACCGAGGAGCGCGAACAGGCCCTCGCGGAAGGCATCAAGGAGGTCGCATCCGAGTTGCGGCTCATCGATGCCGTCGATTTCGTCGCCTACATCCGCACCGAGCAGTTCGCCAACATCAGCAACCTCGTCAGCTCGTCGACGGAGCTCTATTTCAAGCCTGATACGATCAGGTTCGGGCTTTCCGGCGACGTCGACCTGCAGTGGGGAGGAACGCCCACCGTGTCGCTCGACATGGAGTTCCACCATATGAAGGTGAACGTGTACTTCCGGCTGATGCTGGAGGCACTGCATGCGGTCATCGAGATCGACTACATCACGTTCGATGACGGTTCGTCCGACCCTGATGTGAATACGCAACGCCTGAGAGACGCGATCGCCGCAGCGCGGCTTGCGCCGGCAACTGCGGACGAGAGCCTCGCCGGCTGATCGCGTTCCAGAGCGCGCGCCTGGGCTAGCGCGCAAGCCTGGGACAAGATTCTGGCCCTAGAAATGTTGCAGCAGGTGGGATTTCGCGCGCGGCTCCGGGGGCGGGCATGCAGCTCTTCAGTATTGTCTCTCGACACAACCAGTGGCTGGCCGTGCGCCAGGCGACGATCGCGGGCAATATCGCCAACGCGAACACGCCGGGCTTTCGCGCGCAGGATGTGCAGCCGTTCGAGATGGCCGTGGCACAGGCGCGGCTGGCGATGGCGGCAACGCAGGCGGGACATCTCTCCTCGGGTCC
>Ga0190272_10001609_pt1 | contig 10802 bp, 16 predicted proteins | sample Popmic504T_FD_133746 | JGI IMG/M metagenome (GOLD analysis project Ga0190272, IMG submission 133746) | Populus adjacent soil microbial communities from riparian zone of Shoshone River, Wyoming, USA - 504 T | ecosystem: Environmental > Terrestrial > Soil > Riparian zone | place: USA: Wyoming...
CCGCAAGGCCAGACCGGGCCGATCGAAACCAAGTCGGGCGGCGCGCCGGCCGAGAGCCCGCAAGGGCAAACTCCGCCGGGCATGCAGGCCGCGCCCGAGGGCTCGTCCAAGACCATCGTCGAACCCAAGCAGTGAGGGCGCGCTGATCTCGCGCGCCGTTCTTTGTTGGAACGCAACAGTGCCGTGTGTGTTGGTTTCTCACACATCCTGCAAACGGAGGACACCATGGCAAAAGAGAAGACCCTGCACGACCTGTTTCATGACACGCTCAAGGACATCTATTTCGCCGAAAAGAAAATCCTGACCGCGCTGCCGAAGATGGCCAAGGCGGCGGATTCGGATGAGTTGCGCGCGGCCTTCGAGAAGCACGAAGGCGAGACCGAAGGTCAGGTCGGCCGGCTCGAACAGGTTTTCGAGGTCATCGGCGCGCCGCCGAAAGGCAAGACCTGCGACGCCATCCTCGGCATCATCGAAGAAGGCCAGGAGATTATGAAGGAATACAAAGGCACGCCGGCCCTTGACGCCGGCCTCATCTCCGCCGCGCAGGCGGTCGAGCACTACGAAATCGCGCGCTACGGCACGCTGAAGGCGTGGGCGGAAGAGCTCGGCCTCACGCAGGCGGTGAAGCTGCTCGACGCGACGCTGGCGGAAGAGAAGACCACCGACGCTTCGCTCAGCAAGCTCGCCGAGTCGAGAATCAACCAGCAGGCCGAAGCAGCCTGAGGTTTGCTCCAGACGATTGCGCCGCGGGCTCGCAAGGGCCTGCGGTTCTTTCTTATGTAGTATGCGTGCGGAACTGCGCCGGGCGGGGGCGCGTTGTTCCCCCGCATCGAACAGGGGGCTTCTGTGGCAAAAGACGTCAAGACATCGGAAGCTCGGCCGAAGCGCGCGAGCGCCGCGGCGGTCCGCGATATGGCGCTTAGCGAACGGATCGCGCGCAAGCTTGCGAAGGTGGCGCCGGACGAGGACCCCGCGCACGTTGCCGGCGCGATTGCGATTTTTGCGACCGAGACGATCAAGCGCAGCGCCAGCAATCTCCAGGAGGCGCGCGCGTATCTCGACGGGTTGCGGGCCGGGATCGACGGTTTGTTGAAAAACGCTTTTCCCGAGACCGTGCAAGGAAAGCCGCGCGAGTAATTACGCGCCGAATGTCCGCTTGTGGGCACAAGGAACTTTTACGGCATCAACAGGATTTAGTGGGCGCATGTCGCCGGGACATGCCCCAATGGAGCTCTTTGCCATGTCGACCCTCACCACGTCCGAAGCCGTTATGACCCCCGAAGAGTCGAATTTTTCAGCCGTGTCCTGGCCCGCCATTGCGGCCGGCGCGGTGGCGTCGGCGGCGTTTTCACTTTTCCTGCTGCACCTCGTCACCGGACTCGGTCTGGTGAGCGTCAGCCCGTGGTCCAACTCGGGCGCCTCGGCCACAACGCTGCATGTCGCCGGCGGCATCGCACTAATATTGATGGCTGTCATGGCTTCGGCGCTGGGCGGCTATCTGGCGGCGCGCCTGCGCACCAAATGGGTCGGGATCCATACCGATGAGGTCTACTTCCGCGATTCCGCTCACGGCCTGCTGGCTTGGGCGTTTGCGACGATCATCACGGCGACCGTGCTCGCCTCCGCCGCCGGTTTGGTTGCCGGTAATGTCGCGAGCGTGGCGCAGGGCGCAGCCGCCAATCCGGCACTCACGGACCGCACCGCCTATCTGACGGACACGCTGTTCCGCAGCGACCGCCCGGCGAGCGCGGCCGATCAACCGGTAGCGCAGGCCGCCAGCACGGAAGCGTCGCGCATCCTTGCACGCGGTCTCGGCGCCGAACTCACGGCGGCGGATCGCACGCGGCTCGCGCAGCTCGTCTCCGCGCGCACCGGATTGCCGCAGGCCGAAGCCGAGCGGCGCGTCAACGAGGTGATCACGCAGGCCAAGACTGCCGCGGACGAAGCCCGCAAGGCCGCCGCGAAAATGGCCTTCTGGTTCGCCGCTGCCCTGCTCGCCGGTGCCTTCGCGGGTGCGCTCGGCGCGATCGAAGGCGGCAAGCTGCGCGACGAAGTGTAACTAGAACATTCTCAGCGGTCGGCGGCGCGTCGAAACGGCGCGCCGCTTTTCTTTTTGGCTGCCGCTCCAGCCACAAAATGAAGCCCCGGCCGTTGGCCGGGGCTTTTCTGCGAACCTGAACCTGCGGGGCAGGTACGTTAGCGCCAGAACAGCGCCAGCAGCAGAATGATAGGCAGCGGAATGCCCAGCATCCAAAGCAGCGCGCCTTTACCGAAACCCATGATCACTCTCCTCAGTCCGGTGTGTGGATGATCAACGCATCGGGGCTTTTTGGGTTCCCGCGTCAGGTGAAGGCTGCGGATCGCCCCTGCCTAGCCGGCGCTGGTGACGACGGCCGCCGTGGCCGGCCGTTCAAAGGCGCCGCGGTCGACGTTTACGACCAGCATTGCGGCGATCAAAGTCACGGCGGCGGTGATGGCGCCCAAGCTCAATCCGATGAAGCGAAGGCTGGATTCATCGGCCATGGGGCATCGCCTCGGGTTGCCTGGTAAACGTGGCAGAACAACGCGATTCCCCCTTGCGCGGTTCCGTGACAGGGCAATCGGGCGCCGCGGATCGACCCATGGCGCATCTGCGGCATGAGCCAGGCGATGTAGCTCGGCGGCTGCGGTTCGGCTAGAATCGCGCCAACGCGCCGCAGTGGAGGAAACCATGCTTTCGATCCGCCAGATTCATCCCGTGTTCGCCGGCGAGGTGATGGGCGTCGATCTGAGGCAGCCGCTGACGCGCGAACAGGCGGCCGCGATCGATGCCGGCATGGACCGCTATGCGGTGCTGGTGTTCCACGACCAGAACATCACCGACGACCAGCAGATCGAATTCACGAAAAACTTCGGCGAGATCGAGGGCGCGCACGGCGGCAACATCACCAAACCCCAGGAGCTGCGCTTGAAGACGGGGATGATCGACGTCTCGAACCTCGACAAGGAAGGCAAGCCGCTGCCGCGCGACGACCGCCGCCGCATGTTCAATCTCGGCAACCGGCTGTGGCACTCGGACTCTTCCTTCCGCGCCGTCCCGGCGAAATATTCGATCCTCTCGGCGCGAACCGTCGCGACCGGCGGTGGAAACACCGAATTTGCCGACATGCGCATCGCCTACGATCTGCTCGACGACGAAACGCGCGCCTTGGTCGAGGACCTGGTGTGCGAGCACACCCAGCTCTACTCGCGCGGCTCGATGGGCTTTTCGGGGTGGACCGAAGAGGAGCTGGCAATGTTCAAGCCGGTGCGGCAGCGGCTGGTGCGCACGCATCCGGTGACCGGACGCAAGTCGCTCTATCTTTCGTCACATGCCGGCACGATTATCGGCTGGCAAATGCCTGAGGCGCGCGACTTGCTGCGCGATCTCAACGAGCATGCGACTCGTCCCGAGCTTGTTTATGTCCACCGCTGGCGGCTGCACGACCTCGTCATGTGGGACAACCGTCAGACCATGCATCGGGTGCGCCGGTTCGATGAGACGCAACCGCGCGACATGCGCCGCACGACGGTGCGAGGCGAGGCGATGACGGCCGAGCAGGCGGAGGCCGCGTAATTGCGGGAGGAGGGGAGGCCCCGCCGAAGCGGGGCCTAAACCAATGCGTCATTCGAAGTGACGCCAAGCTAGCGCAATTCTTCTAAAAGCGTCGCAATGCGTTCGCTAAAGTTTGAGCGAAAAGCAGCGCGCAATTTCGCGTAAAGTTTTGCGCGTCGCCCGCATCAACGCGCCGGCGCCTGCACGAGCTGACCCCGCATGGTGTCGTCGACGCATTTCTCGACCAGCGTGAGCCGCTGGTCGATGTTTTTCATTTTTTTGTCGCTCTCGTATTTCATCCAGCACTGCGCTTTCGCTTCTTCGGGCGTGAGCGCGGCTTTTGGCGGCGGCGCTGAGGGAGCGGTTTGGGCCACCGGCTGCGGGGCCGCCGGTGCGAGGTCGGCGGATGTATTTCCCTGCGCGCAACCCGCGAGCATCGCGGCCGCGCAAAGCGCCGCCAGAAGCCGCAATCGGGCGGTTCGAGGTGATTTTCTCATCGAAACCTTCATAGCTCCGCCTTTCCGGCAGCGCCACCGCTCAATCGTGACGAAATCGTGCAACCGAACCGCTGCGTCGCGCGTTGACGATGGAACCCAGCGTCAGGAGCCTGCCATGTTGATGCGAATGAGCCTGTCCACCATTGCGTTGCTCGCGGGATTTGGCATTGCAGCCGCGCAGCAGAATCCCTCCACCATGCCGTCGCAAAGCCCGCCACCCGTTCCGGCGCAACAGTCTCAGGACCACGTTAAATCGCAGCAGGGTGGCAAGGAGGAGCCGAGTTCTCATATCCCGACTACTGCCATGCCAAACGAGGTGCTGCATGACGGCAAGCTGACGGCGGCCGGGTCTCCGGAGGATAGCCAGACGGTGCCGTCGAAATTCTCCGAGCGCAACGCCAAGCTCGACCAGGAACCGCTCGTACCGGGCCAGAAGCCGCGGCGGTAGCGCGTCGCGCGGGACCCGCTTGCGGAGGCTGCTCCGAACGCGCTAGGCGAGAGCGTTCGGGGAAAGCCAGATGTTCCGGATCATTTTTGCCGCGGCGCTGCTCGTTTGCGCGCATGCCGCGTTCGCGCAGAGTGCGCCGCCCGAGGCCGTGAAGGAGCTGGCGCCGGCGGGCAAGTTGCGCGCTGCCATCAATTACGGCAACGGCGTGCTGGCGCAGAAGGGGCCGGACGGCGAGCCGCGCGGCGTCTCGGCCGATCTGTCGCGCGAGCTTGCCCGGCGCCTCGGAGTGCCGCTCGAGTTCGTCACCTTCACGGCGGCCGGCAAGGTGTTCGAGGCGGTGAAGGCCGATGCGGTCGACGTTATCTTCATCGCGATCGAGCCGGTGCGCGCCGCCGACGTCGAGTTCACCCCGCCCTATGTGCTGATCGAAGGCGCCTATCTCGTGCCGAAGGACTCGCCGCTGCGCGAGCCCGCGGATCTCGACAAGCCCGGCATACGTATCTCGGTCGGGGAGAATTCGGCCTACGATCTTTACCTCACGCGCACGCTCAAGCACGCGACCCTGCTGCGCACCGCGGGCGGCTGCTGCAAGAACATCGATCTCTTCCGCGCCGAGAAGCTCGATGCCGCGGCAGGCGTGCGACAGCCGCTCGCCGCGTACGCGAAAGAACACGCGGACCTGCGCGTGATGGAGAAAGCCTTCCAGCAGATCCGTCAGGCGATGGGTACGCCGAAGGGCCGCCTCGCCGCCGCCGCATATCTGCGCGCATTCATCGAGGAGATGAAGGCGAACGGTTTCGTCGCCGACGCACTCAAACGCAGCAATCAACCGGACGCGCAGGTTGCGCCGGCAGGAGGATAGATGAGCGTTTCGCCCGACGTTCTCAAAGACCTTGCGCCCACCGGCACGCTGCGCGCGTCGATCAATCTCGGCAACATCGTGCTGGCGCAGGGCACGCCCGACAACCCGGCCGGCGTCACGCCGGAGCTGGCGCGCGAACTCGGCAAGCGGCTTGGCGTGCCGGTGTCGCTCACCTGCTTCGATGCCGCCGGCAAGGCGTTCGACGCGATGAAGGCCGGCAAGGTCGACATCGTGTTCCTGGCGATCGAGCCGGTGCGCGCCGCCGAGATCGAGTTCACCGCGCCCTACGTGATCATCGAGGGTGTCTACATGGTGCCAAAGGATTCCCCGCTGAAGACGCCGGCCGATGTCGACAAGCCCGGCATCCGCGTGGGCGTGAATGTTGCCTCGGCCTATGACCTGTTCCTCACGCGATCGCTGAAGAACGCCACGCTTGAGCGCAGCTCCGACGGCGCAGCGCTGTTCATCGAGAAGAAGCTCGATGCGGCCGGCGGCGTGAAGCAATCGCTGCAGGCGTTTGCGAAAGGGCGCTCCGATGTGCGGCTGATGGCCGAGCGCTTCATGGAAATCCAGCAGGCGATGGGCACCGGCAAAGGCAAGCTGGCAGGGGCCGCTTACTTGCGCTCCTTCATCGAGGAGATGAAACAGAACGGCTTCGTCGCCGATGCGCTCAAACGCTCCGGCCAGCACGACGCGGCGGTCGCGCCGGCGGCGAAATAACATCAGTTCGGCGTCGCGGGTTTCCCCTCCGGTTGCGGTGCGGCGGGTGCGGCCGAAGCCGGCTGCGGCGTCGTGAACAGGTTGTCGCCGCAGCCATCGTCGGCGATGCGCTCGAAGCCGCGCGAAACGTTTGCCACATAGCGGTCGAACCTGGTCTTGGCCTCGGCCGGATACTCGAGTGCGATGTGGCGCCACTGCGTGCCGCCGCAAGCGAGCGCCACCTTGCGATAGAAGATGCGGTCGCCCTTGAAGCCCGACACCGTGAGCTGGTCGCGCTCGCCGCGCAGATAGGTCACCTCTTCGCCGTCCGCGAACGCGACCGCTTTGAAGCGCGCCGCCGCATCGTTTGCGGCATTGGACGAATAGAGCGCCAGCCAGGCGTTGCCGTCGGGTGCGAGATAGCGCCGGCCCTGCCAGTTGGGATCGGGCGGCTGGAGTTGCCAGTCGCGCGGCACGAGACCTGCGGCTTCCCGCCCGCGCTTGCCGCGCGCGGCCTCTGCGGCATCCGGCATCACCATCATCACGGGCGCATGGCGGATGTAGTCGCGATGGTGGCGCCGGCGCGCGTCCGCGGTCGTCGCGGTGACGGCGAGAACAAGCGCGATGAGCATCACCCTCCGCATGACCCTTTAACGCTGGGTCCGCCAAAACGATCCACGCCCTGCTCGGAACAAAGCTGAACAGGTATTCATTAAACAAAACAGTGACTTAGCATCTTTCGCGGGAACCGCGCCGCGCTGCCGCGCGTTGGCAGGGTGAGGGAGTGCGCGGTTCGCGCTCCTCGTCACCCCAGGAGGAGGAATTCATGAGAAAGCTTGCTCTCGCGACCGCTGCCGCTGCCGCGCTGATGTTCAGCGCGCCCGCCTTCACCACGCCCGCGCTGGCGCAGGCCGACGTGAAAGTGCGGATCAACAGCGGCGACCGCGACCACGTTCGCAAGAAGGTCATCATCCGCCGCGGCGGCGACATGGAGCGGCGCAAGGTCGTCATCCGTCATCGCGGCGACGTCGAGCGCCGCAAGGTCGTCATCCGCAGCGGCGATCGCGGCCGGCACTACGGCTGGCGTCATCGCGATTCCGGCATGACCAAGAAGGTCATCATCCGGCGGAATGGTGAGGGCGGCAGCAGGACCGTCATCAAGAAGAAGACCTTCGACTAACCTGATTTGTGTTGCGCCGAGCGGCCCCGGGAAACCGGGGCCGCTTTTTTTGTGTTCGTCCGGCCGACGCCACTCAGTGGTGCTCGGCAAAGCGCGCGCTCCAGAGTGCGAACGCTTCCGTTTCGCGCGGGTACGTTTCACTGAGCCATCGCCCCCCTTCGCCGGGACGAACGCTGTCGTAGCGCGCCGCGACGAGAAGCTTCTCGGCAAAGGCGCGCACGTCTTGCGGGACGGCCGCTCCGTGCGTCTGGAAACAGCGGCGCGGATCTCCGGTGCAGCGGTGCGTGCGGCGGCAGCGCGCGAAGCCGCAGAACTTGTGAAGATGCAGCGTCTTGCAGGCGTGCCCGCGTTCGATCTCGCTGAAGGGGTCCAACGTCGAGATGTCGATGGATGCGTTGGGCTGTTCGGTGCTGGCCATCGGCCATGGTTCTCCTCGTCCGGCGCGCGCGGCGGCGCCCGGGTTCTGCACAGTTCCGCGCTCCCCCAAAGTGAGGGGAGCGGAGCGCCGAGAAACGCGGGGGCCCTGCGAAGCCCCCGGGGCGGCGGCGAACCACCCCGGCACGCCGCAGACAAGTTTACGCAGTCTGCGCAAACCATCTGCTTCGAGGCGTGCCGCCTCCCGTTGCGATCCGGGAGGCGCGCCTCTCGGCGCTCTGCTGCGGTTCTTTCCGGTCCGGGCCACGCTTTCTCGATGACGGTTGCCCGTCACGGTCAGCCAGCTCCTGGCAGGGGATCGTTGTTATCCCCGGGTGGAGCTCCCGATCCGCCCGGGGACGGCGTGCAAGGCCATCCGCGAGGACCGCACTCTGCTCCGCCAAACTGGATGCCGCCGGCCGGCGCCCCTCGGTGAGCAAGGCGACGTTGGTATGACAGAAGTCCGATCCTAGGTCAAGGAAGAAAACCTACTGTGGATAACAGCATTGTGAACATAACAGGAACATAGTAAAAGCGGCTATGCGCGTCCTGTGTTTCACCGACAATGGGCTGAATGGCGAATCAGTCTTTTGTGCCCGACGACATCGCTGCGCGCTTCGAGGTTCACGAATGGCGCAACGGGCTAGCCATATTGTCGGCCGCTCATCCGGAGGAATGGGCTGGAATTTTGGAAGTGCTGCGCGGCTTCACGCTCTTGAAGAGCGACGTGCTCAAACCGGGCGGCTCCAAAGGGCTAATCTCAAGCAAGCTCGACTCGCATTTCACAAAACTTGGGTGGATCGAGAAAAAATTCGACACCAAGATTGTGGTGGACAGCACGGAACACATTGCACCGACCCACAAGGTAGACTGCTACAAGAGTCGTGTGGCGCTCGAAGTCGAGTGGAACAACAAGGATCCGTTCTTCGATCGCGACCTGAACAACTTTCGTCTGCTGTTCGAGCTTCGCGCGATCGACGCCGGGGTGATCATTACCCGCTGCACGGAGTTGCAGCGCATTTTCAATCAGCTCGGAAGGGGACCGAGCTTTGGTAACTCGACGACCCACTTGGCGAAACTATTACCGCGGCTTGATGGCGGTAGTGGCGGAGGATGCCCAGTCGTCGTTTTCGGGATTCGAGCCGCCGCCTATGTCGAAGACTAACGGAAACGCTCTTTCGCCGGTGCCGGACGCGAGCAAGTCGAGCGCGGCGGTCGATCTTGTGCGCTTTGCGCGCGGCCGTCGGTTCGCGACAGTATTGGCCGATCCGCCTTGGCAGTTCACCAACAAGACCGGAAAGGTCGCGCCTGAACACCGGCGTTTGGCGCGATACGGCACCATGAAACTCAACGAGATCATGGGATTGCCGGTCAACGATATCGCGGCGGACACAGCGCATCTTTACCTGTGGTGTCCGAACGCGATGCTCCCCGAAGGCCTCGCGGTCATGAAAGCATGGGGCTTCAAATACAAATCCAATGTCGTTTGGCACAAGATCAGAAAGGACGGCGGCTCGGATGGTCGCGGCGTCGGTTTCTATTTCCGCAATGTGACCGAGCTGATCTTGTTCGGAGTGCGCGGCAAGAACGCGCGAACACTCGCGCCGGGCCGACGACAGGTAAACTTGCTGGCGACACGCAAGCGCGAACACTCGCGCAAGCCGGATGAGCAATATCCGATTATCGAGGCGTGCAGCCCCGGACCATTCCTGGAATTATTCGGGCGAGGTACGCGCAAAGGCTGGGCGACGTGGGGCAATCAGGCCGACGACGACTATCGGCCGACGTGGAAAACGTATGCGCATCACTCGCGCGCGGAGTTGATCGCCGCCGAATAGCGCTAACGGCGATTAAGCCCCGCCGCCTTCTTCAGCGCTTCATCCATCCGCGTCTGCCAGCCCGGTCCATCGGCCTTGAAGCTTTCGACCACTTCCCGGGTCAGCCGCAGCGACACGGCCACCTTGGTTGGCTCCTTTTGCGGGCCGCGCGCGCGGCGGCTTTCGGCCAGCTCGGGAAAGACTTCGGCGAACGGTTTTGCGCGCTTGAAGTCGTCGGCGGTCCATTCCGGATTGTCCGGGTCGGCCGCAGTGCCGCGTTGAACGCGTGCCTCTTCCTCATCCGAGAGAGGACGCGGTTTTCGTCTGCGGATCGTGCGGCTTCCAACCATCCGCGTCTTGTTAGCACAGTGAAGACGTGGATGCCCGGGTCAAGCCCGGGCATGACGGCGGAGAGATTTTTCGTGCGCCCCGCTCGCCTGCGATTTCGACGACCCCGCATCCGGATGAGCATCGCGAAAGCAGGCTCACTTCGCCAGGGCGCGCGTCACCGCCTCGGGCTCGTTCTCGACGATCTTCAATAAAATACGCGCGCTGCGTTCCGGCCGGCGGCGGCCTTGCTCCCAATCGCGCAGGGCGGAGAGCGCGAAGCCATATGTTCGAGCGAATCCTTCCTGCGACAAGCCAAGTTGCGTACGAATTTTTCTGACGTCGATCTTGTCCGGCACATGGACTCGATATCGCCGTTTGTCAGCAGTGCCATCGAGGTAGGCGCGGGCGCTGTCGAGTCCGGCCATGATCTTGTCATATGCACGCTTGGTCATTTTTTTCTCCGATAGTTCGCCAGCATCTCGCCCACTGACTTTCCGAGCGCCAGTCTCTCTTTTGGCGTCAGGTCCGACTTCTGGTTCTTCGCGAAATCCGCCGTCTCCCCATGGAGGCCGGGCAGGCCCGAACGCTCACACGCTTTCCACCCCGCACCAGTCCGCGATGAACAACGCCATCGTGGCGGTCACGCGCCGGACCGAGGACAGACTGACGCACTCGTCGGCGCCATGAATGTTGCGGGAAATCGGGCCGTAGCATAGCGCGGGGATGCGGTCGTAGAGACTATAGACGCGCGTATCCAGATAGCCGGCGGTGACGAATGATTCGAGCTCCTTGCCGGTGACCGCCCGGTGCGAGCCTGCCAACACGGCTTCCGCCTCCGAACCGGGCGCCAGCACATAACCCTCGGCAAAGAAGCCATTGAAGACGACGCGCGGCGGATTGTTGGCGAGCAGCTTGTCGCCGCGGGCAAACGCCGCGATCGCCGTTTCGATCTCCCGCGCCGCCTCGTTGGCGTCCGTGCCG
>Ga0190272_10001610_pt1 | contig 10802 bp, 10 predicted proteins | sample Popmic504T_FD_133746 | JGI IMG/M metagenome (GOLD analysis project Ga0190272, IMG submission 133746) | Populus adjacent soil microbial communities from riparian zone of Shoshone River, Wyoming, USA - 504 T | ecosystem: Environmental > Terrestrial > Soil > Riparian zone | place: USA: Wyoming...
AGTACGCGTGTCGGAAGCGGGCTACCTGGCGCGGCGCGACGGCATCGACCTGATGGTGGCGATGAACCCGCAGTCCTACAAAGAGGACCTGGCGGAGATCGTGCCCGGCGGCTGGCTGCTGTACGACTCGACGCTGCCGCGCATCTGGCCGCGCGCCGACATTACGGTGCTCGGCGTTCCCATTGCCGAGATGTGCGCCAGGAAGTGGAGCGATCCGCGCCAGCGCCAACTGTTCAAGAACATGGTCTACGTCGGCGCGCTCACCGCGCTGCTCGACATGGACCTCAAGGTTCTCGAGACCACGATCGGCGACCAGCTCAAGGGCAAGGAGAAGTTGGTTGCCGCCAACATGGAGGCGGTAGCGCTGGGTCGCGACTACGCGGCGCAGCATTTCCAATGTCCGCTGCCGATACATCTGCGTCACGCCGAGGGCGCCAAGGGCAAGATCCTGGTGTCGGGCAACGATGCGGCGGGGCTGGGTGCGATCTACGCGGGCGCCACGGTGTGCGCCTGGTATCCCATCACACCGTCGACCTCGCTCGCGGAGGCCTACGAGAAGTATGCCAAGCGCATGCGCGTGGCGAAGGACGGCCGGCGGCTCTACGGCATCGTACAGGCCGAGGACGAGCTGGCGGCGATCGGCGTCGCCATCGGCGGCGGCTGGAACGGTGCCCGATCGTTCACGGCAACCTCAGGGCCCGGCATCTCGCTGATGAGCGAGTTCCTTGGGCTCGCCTACTTCGCCGAGGTTCCCGTGGTGCTGTTCAACATCCAGCGCGGCGGCCCCTCGACCGGCATGCCGACGCGCACGCAGCAATCCGACATTACGATTTGCGCCTACGCCTCGCATGGCGACACCAAACACGTGTTGCTGTTCCCCAAGGACCCCACCGAGTGCTTCTCCCTCGGCGCGGAGGCCTTCGACCTGGCCGAGCGGCTGCAGACGCCTGTCATGGTCATGTCCGACCTCGACATCGGCATGAACGACTGGGTGACCGATCCGTTCGCCTGGGACGACAGCAAGGTCCACGATCGCGGCAAGGTGCTCGACGCCGAACAGCTCGAAGGTTTCAAGGAGGCCACGGGCAGCGACTGGGGCCGCTACCAAGACATCGACGGCGACGGCATCCCCTACCGCACGCTGCCCGGCACGCATCCGACCAAAGGCGCGTTCTTCACGCGCGGCACTTCGCACGACGAGAACGCCCGTTACACCGAGGACGGCCACATCCATGCCCGCGTGATCGACCGCATCCGGCGCAAGTTCGACACGGCAGCGACGCTGGTGCCGAAGCCAGAGATCACCATCCGCGACAAGGGCGGCAAGACCGGGCTGATCTACTTCGGCGCGACGACGCCGGCTGTGCACGAGGCCCTCGACCTGCTGGAGCGCGACGGCGTGCAGGTCAACGCGCTGCGCATCAGGGCCTTCCCGTTCACGCGCGAGGTCCTGTCGTTTTGCGCCATGCACGACCGCATCTTCGTCGTCGAGCAGAACCGGGACGCGCAGATGCGCTCGCTGCTGATGACGGAAGGCAACGTGCCCGGCACCAAGCTGATACCGGCGCTCAATTACGACGGCATGCCGATGACGGCCGCCTTCGTGCGCGGCGCCGTCCTGAAGGAATTGAAGCCGGCCCAGGTGGCGGCGGAGTGATCGACCGATGAGCTACATCTCCAAACCTGTTGCCCATCACCCCCAGCTGCCGCGCAACGCGCTGGGGCTGACGCGGCGTGACTACGAAGGCAGCATGTCGACGCTGTGCGCCGGGTGCGGGCACGACTCGATCACGGCGGCGATCATCGAAGCCTGCTTTGAGATGGACCTGCCGGCGCACCGCATCGCCAAGGTGTCGGGCATCGGCTGCTCGTCCAAGGCGCCGACATACTTCATGAACCGCAGCCACGGCTTCAACTCGGTGCACGGCCGCATGCCTTCCGTGACGACCGGCGCGGCGATCGCCAACCGCGATCTCGTCTACATCGGCGTGTCGGGCGACGGCGACACGGCATCCATCGGCCTCGGCCAGTTCTGCCACGCCGTGCGGCGACGGCTGAACATGACCTACATCGTCATGAACAACGGCTGCTATGGCCTCACCAAAGGCCAGTTCTCCGCCACCAACGACAAAACCTCGCCGTCCAAGAAGGGCGAGGCCAATCCGTTCGATGCCATCGACCTGTGCCAGCTGGCGATCCAGCTCGGCGCCGGCTTCGTGGCGCGCTCGTTCTCCGGCGACAAGAACCAGCTCACCCCGCTGATCCAGGCGGCGATCAGCTACAACGGCTTCGCCTTCCTCGACGTCATCAGCCCGTGCGTGACGTTCAACAATCACGCCACCTCGACCAAGAGCTACGAATACGTTCGCGCGCACAACCTCGCCTCCGAGAACCACCTCGACTATGTGGAGCCCAAGGAGGAGATCACCGTCGACTATGCCGAGGGCACGACGGCCGACATCGAGCTGCACGACGGCTCGCGGCTGATTCTCAACAAGCTCGACTCCCAGCACGACCCGCGCGACGCCGATGCCGCCCTGATGGCGATCCGCACCAACGCGGCCAAAGGCGCGGTGGCCACCGGCCTGCTCTACATCGACCCAGAGCAGCAGGACATGCACGACATCCTGGCAACCGACAAACGCCCCCTCAATGCGCTGCCGATGACCGAACTATGCCCTGGATCGAAGGCGCTGGACGGAATCAACGCACGCCTGCGCTAAGTCGTTGCCGACCGGCGCGGCCGGGAGCTTCGGTATTCGGCCTACTGGCGGAGGCGAGGCACTTGAAATCGTATGAAGTTGATCGTTTCTGCCCCCTGCCGGGCACAAGCGCGAGGGCAGCGCCCTCCACGTTGAGAGACGGCATTGAGCTGGCAAGTCACGGGCGCACCAGTTAATCTAGGCGCGGACGACGTGAACTAAGCTTGAAAATCCAGGGAGGATGCGAATGCGAAGGCTAGGATTGACGACGGCTGCCGCTTTGGCCGCGATGCTCGGCTTTGCCGGAACGGCCACCGCCGCCGAAGTCCGCTTCATGACCGGCCCGCAGGCCGGTTTCTGGGTTCCGCTGGGCGGGCAGCTCAAGGACGCCTGGGAGAAGGCGGCGCCTGATCTGAAGGTCCAATCCCTGCCGGGTGCAGGCATCGCCAATATTCGCGGCATCCAGGAAGGCAAGGCCGAGGTCGGATTCGGCAACACGATCACGACGGCTGACGCCGTCGCGGGAACGGGCGAGGCCCCGCTCGACAAGAAGCACGACAAGGTCTGCAACGTTGCGACGCTCTATCCGCAGTACTTTCAGCTCGTCGTGAATGCCGATGCCGGCATCAACTCGCTGAAGGATCTGAAGGGCAAGGGCTTCGCCACGCAGGTCAAGGGCAACACTGGCGAACTGATCGCACGTCACGTGCTCAAGGTGTCGGGGTATACCTACAGCGACGTGAAGGCGAGCTTCACCAACAGCTACACCGACAGCGTCGAGCAGATGAAGGACAACCGGATGCATGCGTTCGCGCTTGGCACCGGCATCCCCGCCAGCTCGCTGATGGACCTGGCGTCCGCGCGCGACATCAAGCTGATCGACATGACCGACATCTACGAGCCCATGCGCAAAATCAATCCGGCCTACAAGCTGGTCACGATCCCCAAGGGCACCTATCCGAAGCAGGACAAGGACGTCCAGGTGATCGGCTACTACACGCACGTCGTGGCTGCTTGCTCGCTGCCTGAGGACACCGTCTACAAGATGACGGCGGCTATCCTGCCGAAGAAGGGCGACATGGCCGCCGTTTATAAAGAGCTGGCCAAGTTGACGCCCCAGGTCATGGCGCAGGACATCGGCGTGCCGTTCCACCCTGGCGCGACCAAGTGGTTCAAAGAGCAGGGCATCACTGTGAAATAGGCTTCTCAGCCTCGTCCTAATCAAAAGAAGCCCAGGGGCGGCGGTAAGCGCCGCCCCAACTGCAAGGGCCGCAGACACGGGAACGCTCGAATGAGCATCGGCGCAAGCACGCGAGACCTGACGCGGAAGCTGGCAGCCGCCGTCGCGCTGGCGATGGCGCTGTATCATATCTACGTCATCATCCCGCCATTGGACTTCATCTCGCCGTCTCTGCGCGAGGTGTTCCGCGGCCCGCCGACCGACTACATCTTCCGCGGCATCCACCTGCTGTTCGCACTGGTACTCGTCTTTCTCTACTACCGCCTCAGATCACCCACGGACGAAGAGCTGGCGATGCTGCTCCCCGAGCAGCGCGCCGAGGTCGAGAGCAAGGCAAAATCACCGTCGCTGCTGGATTTCGCGCTGATCGCGGCAAGCATCGCCTCGGTCGGCTACATCTTCGTCTACTACGACTACATCATCGACCGCATCATCTACGTCGATGACATGGCGTGGACGGACATCGTCCTCAGCATCACGCTCATCCTATTGGTGCTCGAAGGCACGCGTCGCGTGCTTGGCCCGGCGTTGCCGATCACCTGCATCGCCTTCGGCTTGTACGGCTACTTCTTCACACGCATCGAGCCGATCCGTTTCATCGACCAGCTCTATCTCTCGACCGAGGGTATCTTCGGCCAACCGCTCGCCGTCTCCGCTTCCTACGTGATGATCTTCGTACTGTTCGGCGCCTTCATGGAGCGTACGGGAACGGGCCAGCTTTTCATGGACTTTGCCATGGGCATCACCGGGCACACCGCCGGCGGCCCCGGCAAGGTCTCGGTGGTGTCATCCTCCCTGTTCGGCACCATTTCCGGCTCGGCCGTGGCGAACGTGATGGTGGACGGCCCAATCTCCATTCCGCTGATGAAGCGCACCGGCTTCAAGCCGCACTTCGCGGCGGCGGTGGAGGCAACCGCCTCGACAGGCGGTCAGATCATGCCGCCGATCATGGGTGCGGCCGCCTTCGTGATGGCCGAGTTCCAGGGCGTGAGCTATGCGCAGATCGTCATCTGGGCCGCAATTCCTGCGGTACTCTACTATGTCGCTTGCTTCGCAGCCGTGCATTTCGAGGCAAAGCGGCAAGGTCTGCTGGGCGTGCCGCGCTCCGAGCTGCCGGTGCTTCGACAGGTATTGACCGTGCGGGGACATCTGTTCATCCCGGTCACCTCGATCCTGTTTGTCATGTATTCGGGCTACAGCGCGCCGCTGGCTGCGCTGACGGGCACGCTGCTGTGCTTCCCCGTCGCGTGGTTCGGCCCCGTAATCCTTTACATCCTGCCGGTACTTCTCATTCTGCCGATCCTCATCCCCGGGTTCCCCGTCTTGATTCCGGATGTGATCGGCATGGGGCCCGTCGCGGAGGCCATCATCTTCGCAGGCGTGATCACGTTGTGGCTGTGGTCGGTTCGCGGCAAGATCATCCTGCTCAAGCCGGATCTGCGCCTGGTCGTCGCTGCCCTGATCGACGGAGCGCGCAACACGCTTCCGGTGGCGATGGCCTGCGCAGCCGCTGGCATCATCATCGGCATCGTGATCCTGACGGGCCTCGGCATCGTGTTCACGCAGTGGGTGGTAGGCCTCGCGCAGGATATGCGGCTGCTGGCGCTGCTTCTGACGATGACCGCGGGCATAATTCTCGGCATGGGCATGCCGACCACGCCCGCCTATATCATCATGGTGGCGCTGCTGGTGCCGGCGCTGGTGAAGCTCGGGGTCATCGGCCCGGCTGCACACATGTTCGCCTTCTACTTCGCGGTACTGTCGGCGATCACGCCGCCGGTGGCGTTGGCGGTATACGCGGCGGCCGGCCTCGCGAAATCGAACCTCTGGAAAACGGGCTGGGCCGCCATAAAGATCGGGGCTGCCGGCTTCATCGTGCCGTTTATGTTTGTTTATGAGCCGGCGCTGCTGATGATCGGCGAGTGGCCCAACATCATCTGGCGGTTCATCCTGTCGTGCGTGGGAATCGCCCTACTGGCGGCGGGCCTGCATGGCTATCTTTTTCGCGTGATGCCGGTTTGGGAAAGGGCTATCTCCATCTGCGGTGCATTCCTGCTCGTGGTGCCCGCGTTCTGGGCGGACATCGCGGGGCTTGGAATCCTCGGTGGATTGCTCGCCATACAGTACCTAAGCTCGCGGTCGATGGTACCGGCGTCGGTTGGAGCGGCCGCCGTCAAACCGCAATCCGACAGGAACGCATGACTGCACGCAAGAAGCCGGAGGACCTGCGCTCGCACCGCTGGTTCGGCGCCGACGACCTGCGCTCGTTCGGGCATCGCTCGCGCATGCGCCAGATCGGTTACGACGCCGACGACTGGCGCGGCAAGCCGGTGATCGGCATCATCAATACCTGGAGCGACATCAACGCCTGCCACGCGCACCTGCGCGCCCGCGCGGAAGATGTGAAGCGCGGCGTGCTGCAGGCCGGCGGCTTTCCGCTGGAGCTGCCGGCGATCTCGCTGGCCGAGCCGTTCGTCAAGCCGACGACCATGCTCTATCGCAACTTCCTCGCCATGGAGACGGAGGAACTGCTGCGCTCGCACCCGATCGACGGCGCGATCCTGCTGGGCGGCTGCGACAAGACCACGCCCGGGCTCATCATGGGCGCGATCTCCATGGGCCTGCCGGCGATCTTCTGTCCGGCGGGGCCGATGTTGCGCGGCAACTGGCGCGGGCAGACACTGGGCTCCGGGTCCGACGTCTGGAAATACTGGGACGAGAAGCGCGCCGGCAAGATCACCGAGGCGGACTGGGCCGATATCGAGAACGGCATCGCCCGCTCGTTTGGCACCTGCATGACGATGGGCACGGCCGCGACCATGATGGCGATTGCCGAGGTCCTGGGACTGACGTTGCCGGGTGCCTCGTCGCTGCCGGCGGCCGATGCGGGCCACCCGCGCATGTGCGCGGTGGCCGGCCGGCGCATCGTCGACATGGTGTGGGAGGACCTGACGCCGGCGAAAATCCTCACGCCCGCATCGTTCGAGAACGCCATCAAGGTGCACATGGCGATGGGCGGATCGACCAATGCGATCATTCATGTGGTCGCCATGGCGCGGCGGGCAGGTATCGCGCTGTCGCTGGAGCAATTCGATGCCCTATCCCGCCAAGTGCCGGTGATCGCCAACGTGCGGCCATCGGGTGCGCACCTGATGGAGGACTTCTTCTACGCGGGCGGCCTGCCGGCGCTGATGAAGGTGCTGGCCGACAAGCTCGACGGTAGTGCGATGACTGCAAACGGCCGCACGCTGGGGGAGAACATCGCGCGGGCCGAGGTGTTCCACCCCGACGTGATCCGCAGCCTCGACCAGGCGATCTACGCGGAAGGCGCCACCGCCGTACTCAAAGGCAACCTCGCGCCGCGCGGCGCCGTGATGAAGCCTTCGGCCGCCGAGCCGCGCCTGCGCCAGCACCGCGGCAAGGCCGTCGTGTTCCGCGATTACAGTCACATGGCGGCCGAGATCGAGCGGGACGACCTGGACGTCACTCCCGATCACGTGCTGGTGCTGCAAAGCGCGGGCCCCAAGGGCGGGCCGGGCATGCCGGAGTGGGGAATGCTGCCCATCCCGCGCAAGCTCGTGCGCGCAGGCGTGCGCGACATGCTGCGCATTTCAGACGGACGCATGTCAGGGACCAGCTACGGTGCCTGCATCCTGCATGTCTCGCCGGAGAGCTTCGTCGGCGGCCCGCTCGCGCTGGTGAAAACCGGGGATGAGATCGAAGTGGACGTCGCACAGCGCCGCCTGCACCTGCACGTCTCGGACGAGGAACTGGCAAAGCGCAAGGCAGCATGGGTGGCTCCGGCGCCGCGCTACGAGCGCGGCTACGGCCGCATGTTCCAGGAACACATCGGCCAAGCCGACGATGGCTGCGACTTCGACTTCCTGGAGCACGGCGCGGACGTGCCGGAGCCAGAGATCCACTAGGCCGTCATCTGGTGGTGCGCAGGTCGAGCGGAGGTCATAAGCCGACTATCGGACCGCCAGACGGGCGCAAATGTTTCTGCTAGGAAGGGCGCCGCCACATCACAAAAGGCTAATTTGCATGACCTATGCGTTCACCCCAACCCCGCTGCCCACGCTGCCCGTCAAAGGCACCGACAAGCTGTTTCCGATCCATCGCATCTATTGCGCTGGCCGCAACTACGCGGAGCACACCAAGGAGATGGGTGGCGACACCAAGGACCCCCCGTTCTTCTTCCAGAAGAATGCCGACAGCGCGCGCAGTGATGGCAAGTTCCCCTACCCGTCGAACACGAGCAATGTGCATTTCGAGGTGGAGCTGGTCGTCGCGTTGAAGTCGGGCGGCGTGAACATCAAGCCGGAGCAGGCGATGAGCCACGTGTTCGGCTATGGCGTCGGCATCGACATGACGCGCCGCGACTTGCAGGACGTCGCCAAGAAGCTGGCGCGTCCGTGGGAGGTGGCCAAGGCGTTCGAGGACGCCGCCCCCTGCACGGCGCTGGTGCCGGCCGAAAGCGTGAAGGACTCGACCAAGGGGGCGATCTGGCTCGACGTCAACGGCCAGCGCAAGCAGACCGGCGATCTCAACCAGATGATCTGGGACATCCCCAACCAGATCGCGTTTCTCTCGACCCTGTTCGAGCTGAAGGCAGGCGACCTGATCTTCACAGGCACGCCGGCGGGCGTCGGGGCCATCAAGAAGGGTGACGTGATGCGCGCGCACGTCGACGGTGTCGGCGATCTCGAAGTCGCAGTCATCTAGACCAACGGTTCCGTCAGCAACGCGAGGAATGCCATGTCGCACGGGGGTGGACACGGTCATGGGCTGGTCGAGGGCGTGAACAAGAAGATCGCGATCCTGATCTCGATCCTCGCGTTGTGTCTCGCCATCGCCGAAACGCTGGGCAAGAGCGCGCAGACCGATGGCATCAGCTACAACGTCGAGGCGGCAAACCTCTGGGCCTTCTTCCAGGCCAAGACGATCCGCAAGACGATGCTGGAGACGGCGGCCGAACAGACGGACATCGACTTCCAGCTTGCCAAGGACGAGAGCACGAAGGCGCTCTTGAAGAAGCGCGTCGACACGTGGCGTGCAACGGCAGGACGATACGAGTCGGAGCCGAAGGCGGATGGCAAGGGCGAGGGCCGCAGGGAACTCAGCGCGCGCGCCATCTCAGCGGAGAAGAAGCGCGATGTCGCGATGGCCAAGTATCACAACTTCGAATACGGCTCGGCCGCGTTCCAGATCGGCATCGTGCTCGCCTCGTCTTACCTGATCACGGGCGTGGTCTACCTTCTTTGGGGAGCGCTGGGCTTGGGCGGGATCGGCATCTTCTTCGTGGTGATGGCGGTTGCCGTGCCGAACTTCCACCTGTTCGGGCACTAGCTGTTTGATCCCAGGCTTTGATGGGGCATCGCTTTTCGAGCGAAGCGAAGGATGCGCTATGGGCCAAGTTCTTCATGGGGTCAAGCATCCGTCGACCAACGGTCAGGTCGAGAGGATGAACCGCACCATCAAGGATGCCACGGTTGGGCGCTTCTGCCGGGACTAAACATCTAGGACATCCGAGCGCGCTGGACCGGGCACGAGTGCCGATTGCGCCAGTGTAGGAATTTTTGCGGCACGGCGACGGTGGCCGCATGGCGAACGGGTGATTTCTTCGACGGTGGATTGAGGCGATCTCCCGGGTCTTGCAATGACCGGACAAAGAGTCGATCATGTCGGGCAGATGACATCGGGAGGCGCCGTTGAGCGAAGTCGAACCGATACAGTCGAGCCCGCGCGCTCGCGCGGGCCAGAATACTTCCAACGTTGCCCTCCTTCCCTTTCCCCCAAATCCGACCGTCTATTTTGAGCGCCGCGAGCTGCGTGAGATCCTCGCGCTGTACGGCCGCAAGGTCGCGGCCGGCGAATGGCGCGACTACGCCCTCGATTTCGGCCGCGAGAAGGCCGTGTTCTCGATCTTCCGCCGCGCCAGCGAGGTGCCGCTCTACCGGATCGAGAAGTGCCCCAGGCTGGCCCGGCGCCAGGGCGCCTACAGCGTGGTGACGGCGACCGGCCTGATCCTCAAGCGCGGCAGCGACCTCAAGCACGTCATCGCGGTGCTCGAGAAGGGCCTGCGGTTGGCGACGGGGTAGCCCGTTTTCTGCCCGTAGGTCGGGTTAGCGCGGCCACCACCCGCGTTCGAGTACGCGACATCGATCCGCGCGTAACCCAACATTCCATCTGCCATCGCGTTATCTTTCGGTTATGCGCGGAAATAGCGTTCGACCAGGTGAAGAGCGTCGCGGCCGCTCAACCCAACCTATGTCTCGACCGGCCCTGACGTGTCACCCTCGCCGAGCGGCAGCTCCATGATCACGCTGTCGAGCCAGCGGCCGAACTTGTAGCCGACCGAGTGAATGGTGCCGCAGAACGTGAAGCCGGCGTTGCGGTGCAGGGCGATCGACGCGTACTGGCGCGAGTCACCGATGACCGCCACCATCAGGCGATACCCTTTGGCCGTTGACGCATCGATCAGGGCAGCCAGCAGCAGCCGGCCAATGCCCTTCCCCTGCGCATCGGGCGAGATGTAGACCGAGTCTTCCACCGTGAACCGATAGGCTGGCCGGGTCCGGTAGGCATTGGCGTAGGCATAGCCGGCGATGCGCCCATCCATCTCTGCGACGAAGTAGGGATAGCCGGCCCCGACGATGGCCTGGTATCGCCGCAGCATCTCCGTCTCATCGGGCGCATCGAGCTCGAAGCTCGCCGTACCGTGCAGCACGGCCGCTCCGTAGATGGCAGCTATCGCGGCGATGTCAGCCGGGGTGGCCGCGCGTAGCGTGGGCGTCGTCATCGATCGATCCGAGGCTGAGTCCTGACCTCACCCAAGAAAGCATCACGTTGGGCCAAAA
>Ga0190272_10001611_pt1 | contig 10798 bp, 7 predicted proteins | sample Popmic504T_FD_133746 | JGI IMG/M metagenome (GOLD analysis project Ga0190272, IMG submission 133746) | Populus adjacent soil microbial communities from riparian zone of Shoshone River, Wyoming, USA - 504 T | ecosystem: Environmental > Terrestrial > Soil > Riparian zone | place: USA: Wyoming...
GGCGGCGGAGGCGGTGCGTCGTTCATGGTCATGGCGGCTCAACGATGGCCCGGCCCGGCTTGTTCCGACTGGGCTGTTGTTCGCTGACGGCTGGAGGGAATCGCGGCACCTTCCGGCTCGGGCGGCCGTCCGTGTGGACCGGCAAAACCGGCGGCGAGGGGCTCTTATGGAGACGCCGCCGGTGGCCCACCAACTCCCGCAGCCTTGAAACATCCGGCCCGCCGTATAGCTTGGCGGCGGCTTTCCATTTCACGAGGCGATCGAAATGCGCAACTTCCCGTCTGTGGCATGGATGGTGCTGGCGTGCGCGGCGCTGCCGGCCTGCGCACCGACCCTGGCTGAAGCGCCGGCGCCCATCGCCGCCCCGCCCCTGGCCCTGACGCAGGAGCGCTACGCCATCATCCACATGACGCCGAACACCGCCTTCCTCAGCACCGAGGAGCGTCAGGTGGTGAACCTGCTGATCCAGGCCGCCGATGTGATGACCGCCATCTACCAGCGCCAGAGCGCCGGCGAGGGCCCCGGCCACGGCTTCTATCCCGCCGATCTGACCAAGGCCGAGTTCGAGGCCTATCTGGCCGCCCATCCGACCGAGAAATCCGCTCTGATGGATGGCTACACCGTGGTCCGCCGCCAGGGCGACCGGCTCATCGCCGTTCCCTACACCGTCGAATACCGCGCCGAGATGGAGCACGCCGCGCGGCTGTTCGAGCAGGCCGCCACCATCACCTCCAACGCCAGTCTGGGGCGCTTCCTGACGCTGCGCGCGCAGTCCTTCCGCACCAACGACTACTTCGAGTCCGAGATGGCCTGGATGGACCTGACTGGCACGCCTATCGAGGTCGCTATCGGGCCCTACGAGACCTACACCGACGAGCTGATGGGCCAGAAGACCGCCTTCGGCGCCTACGTCACCCTCAAGGACCCCGCCGCCAGCGGCGCCCTGGACCGCTACAAGAGCTACCTGCGGGCCATGGAAGCCGGCCTACCGGTCGAGGACCGCTACAAGAACTTCAAGCGCGGGCTGGAGTCCCCCATCGCCGTGGCCGAGCAGGTGCGCGGCGGCGGCGACAACACCGACGGGCCGCAGACCATCGCCTTCAACCTGCCCAACGACGAGCGGGTGCGCGAGGCCAAGGGCGCCAAGAAGGTCATCCTCTCCAACGTGCTGGGCGCCAAGTACGACGGCATCCTGCGGCCCATCGGCGCCCTGGTGCTGGTTCCCGAGCAGGCGGCGCTGGTCAGCAAGCGCCACTTCACCCTCTTCACCCTCTTCCATGAGCTGGCCCACAGCCTTGGCCCCGGCTCGATCGTCGTCGGCGGCCGCCAGACCACGGTCGGCGAGGAGATGAAGGAGATCGGCAGCACCTCGGAGGAGGCCAAGGCCGACGTCATGGGCCTCTACAACCTGGCCTTCATGATGCGGAAGGGCGAGATCCCCGCGTCGGAACGCTCGGAGATGTACGCCACCTACTTCGCCGGCATCTTCCGCTCCGCCCGCTGGGGCGAGGAGGAGGCCCACGCCCGCGGGGCCCTGCTGCAGTACGGCTACCTCAAGTCCAAAGGCGCCTTCACCTGGGATCCGGTCCTGCGCCGCTATCGGGTCAACGACGACGCCATGGAAGCGGGCATCCGCGACCTCACCGCCGATCTGGTGCGCCTGCAGGGCGACGGCGACTACGCCGGCATGGTGGCCTTCTTCGACCGCTACGCTCATTTCGACGACGAGGCGCACAGCGTGCTGCCGAGCCTCAGGGACATCCCCGTCGATATAGCCCCGGTCTATCCGAACCGGGTCTGAGTACGGCCGCCTGCCGGCGGCGTGGGCCGCAGGATCGGCCGGGCCCTTATCTTGGCGGTGCGCGGCGGGCGGGCGGTGAAGTCCTCCAGCTTGCCGACCTTGGCGTTGCAGCGCGGGCAGCGCACGTCGCCCTCGGCGTCGACGGCCAGGGTCGGCGCGAACGGCTCGCCGCAGGGCTTGCACTTCCACGACGGCTGTGGGGGAGCCATCGGCGGCAGCTTGGGCGGGTTCTTCAGCCGCAGGATCGGCCGAGGCTTGGGGTCGTCGCTCATCGTCTCTCCCTCGCAGATCGAGGCGCGAAATCCAGCATAAACGAGGCCTTGGTTACGGGTTTGCCCCTCCCCGCCCAATCGGCGGGCAGTCACAGGCCGAAGGGGAAGGTCTCCTCAGGGCCGGTCTTCGTGCGGGTGGGCAGGGGCGTCACGGCCCGCGTCTGGTCGAACCACACCCAGCCGTCGAACTGCTGGGGCAGCGAACACTCGGCGTAGTGGCTCCAGCGCTCCGTCTCCGGGCGGTAGATGACGCCGATGAAGCGCTCCAGCCGCGGTTCGATCAGGTGCTGGCGCAGCTCGTCATGCCGCCCTTCGCGCAGGTCGAGTACGAAGCGCCCTACCCCGCTGTCATGGACCAGCCGCTCGTAGCTGTCGGGACGCGAGGGTCTGACCCGCTTGACCTGCATCGGCCCATCCCAGTCGTCAGCCGCCGCCACCGTGCCGGTGTGGGTGCCAAAGCCGATCAGGGCGGCTTCCTTGCCGAAACGCTCAAGGCACAGCTGGCCGATGTTCAACTCGTCGCGGACCACGCCCATCTCGGTCTTGGACGCGTCGCCGATGTGGGAGTTGTGGGCCCAGACCACCGCCTTCGACTGCGGCCCCTTGGCGTCGAGGATAGCGCAGAGCGTCTCGAACATGTGGGTGTCGCGCAGGTTCCAGCTGTCCGCCGAGCCGTAGTACATGGCCCGGTAGTAGGCCTCGGCGTTCTTCACCAGCCGGGCGTTGGCGGTGGCGTCGAGGAAGCCCTCGCCGTCCTGGGCCAGATACTCCATCCGCTTGTCGAGCAGCTCGCGCAGCACCTTGCCGACGCCCGCGTCGCAACGGCCGAAGCCGGCGCTCAACGACATCCGGCCATAGGTCTGCGGCTCCTCCATCCACGGCATCAGGCAGCCGTAGCGCTCGCGCGCCACCGCCGCCGTCTCGGGGTCGATGTCGTCGAGGTAGTCGAGCACCGCCCGGATCGAGGCCGACAGATTGTAGAGGTCCAGGCCATAGAACCCCGCCCGCGCCTTCGGCTCACGGTCCAGGTTCCAGCCACGCAGCCAGTCGGTGAAGGCTCGCACGTCGGTGTTGCGCCACATCCAGGTGGGGAAGCGCTGGAACGGACGCTCGGCGCCTTCAAGCGCGGGTTTGCCGCGCACATGGCGGTCGAGACTGGCGGCGTCGGGCCAGTCGGCCTCCACCGCGACGACCGAAAAGCCGTGCTCCTCGATCAGCCGCCGGGTGATGGCGCAGCGGGCCCGGTAGAATTCCGACGTTCCGTGGCTGGCCTCGCCCAGCAGCACCACGCGTGCGTCGGCGTAGCGGTCGATGAGCCTGCCAAAGGCGGGATCGTCGAGGTCCGGCAGCGGCTCGGCCGCCTGGGCGATCATCTGCGGGATATCGGGCTTGTGGAGCATGGGCGGCGAACCACCCACGCGGCCGCCCTGTTCCCGCTACTCCACCGGCACCGTGTAGTTCAGCGCCAGCCGACCGCCGTCGGGATAGATGGTCTGGCCGGTGATGTAGGCGGCGTCCTCGCTGGCCAGGAAGACGGCGACGCTGGCGACCTCGTGCGGCTCGCCGAAGCGGCCCAGAGGCGTGCGCGACAGGGTGCGGTTCTTCGCCTCCGGGTCGGTCATCACGCCCTTGAGGATGTCGGTGGCGATGGTGCCCGGCCCGATGGCGTTGACCCGGATGCCGTGCGGCGCGAGCCCCAGCGCCATGGCCTTGGTCAGCTGCGCCAGCCCGCCCTTCGAGGTCACGTAGGCAAGCTGCGCCGGGATGGCCACCACGGCGTTGATCGAGCTCATGTTGATGATCGCGCCCTTCAAGCCGGCCGCGATCATGCCCCGCGCCACCGCTTGGCCGATGACGAAGGCGGCGCGCAGGTTGACGCCCAGCACGCGGTCGAAGTCCTCCAGCTCGGCGGTCAGGATGTCCCCGGCCGCCAGGATGCCGGCGTTGTTGACCAGCAGGTCGATGGGTCCGATCGCCTCGGCGGCTCTGGCCACCGCATCGCGCGCGGCGGCCGCGTCGGACACATCGCAGACGAGGCCCACCGCCTTGCCGCCGATCTCGCGCGCCGTCTCCTCCACGGCGGGGTCGATGTCCAGCAGCGCCACGTCCGCGCCCTCGGCGGCGAAGGCTTCGGCGCAGGCGCGTCCGATACCGTGGGCGGCGCCGGTGACCAGCGCGCGGCGGCCCTTCAGCCGCATCACCACTTCCCGACGTTGGGCATCGAGGCCCAGGGCTCGGCCGGCGGCAGCGAAGCGCCTTTCTGCAACAGCTCGATCGAAATGCCGTCGGGAGAGCGGACGAAGGCCATGTGGCCATCGCGTGGGGGGCGGCTGATCGTCACACCACCGTCCATCAATCGCTGGCAGGCAGCGTAGATATCGTCGACCGCATAGGCCAGGTGGCCGAAGTTCCGACCGCCGGAATAAGCCTCGTCATCCCAGTTGTAGGTCAGCTCGACCAGCGGCGCGCGGCGCTCCCTGGCCAAGTCCACATCGTCCGGAGCGCTGAGGAAAATCAAGGAGAAGCGCCCCGCTTCATTGTCGATTCGGGATACCTGCGTTAGCCCAAGCTTGTTGCAGTAGAAGTCGAGCGAGGCGTCCAGGTCGCGCACCCGGATCATGGTGTGCAGGTACTGCATGTCTAGAAATCCCTGTTTCGGGCATGCCTCATCAACAGGACCGGCCCGCCCGCGTTCCTTATCCTGTCCGGGAATTCATTTGCACGCCATGGGCGGTGCATACGATATCGAAACCCTGTTCAGGTTCACTGCCGGTAGAGTTGCGCGGCGCCCTCCCCCGGCGCCCGGCCCGTCGGCAGCCCCGGGGTTTGATCCAATGCGCTGGAAGTCATCTTACGTGTTCGCCGCGGGCATCGTGGCGGTGATTGTCCTCTATTTCGTCGTGCGCGGGGTCTTTGGCGGCCAGGACCGCGAGGCCCAGGCCACCGAGACCAGGAACGCCGCGGCCGCGGCCGCGGCCCGCCAGGACCCGCTGGTCCAGGCGGTGCTGACGATCGAGCAGGTCAAGCCCTACTCCGTGGTCATGCGCGGCCACACCGAAGCGGCCCGCACCGTCGTCGTCCGCGCCGAGACCGCCGGGGTCGTCGCCGAGACCCCGGCTCGCGAGGGCAGTTTCGTCAGTCGCGGCCAGGTGCTGTGCCGGCTGTCCGTCGACGCTCGCCAGGCCAGCCTCGACCAGGCCCGCGCCAACATGAAATCGCGCCAGCTGCAACGTGAAGCCTCGGCCAACCTGGCCAAGAAGGGCTATCGCTCGCCGACCCAAGTGCTGCAGGACCAGGCCAACCTCGACGCCGCCAGCGCCGCCGTCCGCCAGGCTGAAGTGGCGCTGGGCCAGATCAACATCCGCGCGCCCTTCGCCGGCGTGTTCGACCAGCGCGACGCCGAAGTCGGCGCCTACCTGAGCCCGGGCCAAGCCTGCGGCACGGTGATCGAACTGAACCCGCTGCTGGTCGTCGGCGACATCTCCGAGACGGAGACCGGCCGCGTTCGCGTCGGCGCGCCCGCCGTGGCCACGCTGGTCTCGGGCGAGACGCTGTCGGGCCGCGTCCGCTACGTCGCCCGCGAGGCCGATCCCGCCACCCGCACCTATCGCGTGGAAATCGAAGCAAACAACCCCGGCGGCGCCGCCCGCTCTGGCCTCTCGGCGCAGGCTCGCCTGTCCACCGGCGCAGGCACCGCTCACCTGGTGCCGCAGACCGCGCTCGTGCTGGATTCCGCCGGCCGCCAAGGCGTGCGCTACGTGCTGCCCGACAACCGCGTCGCCTTCGCACCCGTCCAGGTGCTCGACGAGGCGCCGGAAGGCGTCTGGGTCTCGGGCCTCAGCGGCCCGGTCCGGCTGATCACCGTCGGCCAGTCCTATGTCTCGGAAGGCCAGAAGGTCAGGGTGGCGACGCGCTAGGCGCGGCGTTTCGGGGAGCTAGCCTATGATTGAAGCCCTGATCGACGGCGCGCTGAAGCGGCGCAAGGTCGTGCTCGCCGTCACGCTGATCGCCAGCCTGTTCGGCCTGCTGGCCTATCTGGCCATGCCGCGGGAATCGAGCCCGGACATCCCGGTCCCGTTCGTGTCCATTACCGTCCCCTACCCCGGCGTCAGCCCTGAGGACGCCGAGCGCCTGCTCGTGCGGCCGCTGGAGCGCGAGCTCCAGTCTCTGGACGGGCTGAAGGAAATGAACGGCGTGGCGATGCAGAACGCCGCCCTGATCCTTCTGGAATTCGAGGTCAGCTTCAAGAAGGACAAGGTCCTGCAGGACGTCCGCGCCAAAGTCGACCTGGCCCGCGGCCGCTTCCCGCCGGACTCCGAAGAGCCGATCATCGAAGAGAACAACGTTAACGACGACCCGGTCCTGGGCATCATGCTGTCGGGCCAGGCGCCGGAACGCACCCTCTTCGCCCACGCCAAGGAACTGCAGACCCGCCTCGAAAGCATGCCCGGCGTGCTGCGCACCGAGCTTGGCGGCGGCCGCGAGGAAGTCCTCGAAGTCACCATCGACCCGGTCCGCATGGAGGCCGCCAACGTCACCGCCGGCGAGCTGGCCCAGGTCATCGGCCGCAACAACCAGCTGGTCCCGGCCGGCAACATGCAGACCACGCAGGGCAAGTTCGCCGTCAAGGTGCCCGGGGTCGTCGAGCGGCCCGAGGACATCCTCACCCTGCCGATCAAGAAGAACGGCGACCGCCTGATCACCGTTGGCGACATCGGCGAGGTGCGCCGCACCTTCAAGGAAGGCGACCGGATTACCCGCTACAATGGCCAGCCCGCGTTCGCCATCGACGTGGTCAAGCGCTCGGGCGCCAACGTCCTCGACACCGTCGCCGAGGTCCGCAAGGTGGCCGCCGAGGAGCAGCAAGCTTGGCCTGAGACCATCGCCGTCTCCTACACCTACGACGAAAGCGAGTTCATCCAGCGCGGCCTGACGGTGCTGGAAAGCGGCCTGATTACCGCGACCTTCCTGGTCATGATCATCATCGTCGCCACGCTGGGCGCACGGCAGGGCCTGATGGTCGGCCTTTCGATCCCGGCCTGCTTCATGCTCGCCTTCCTGATGCTCAACGGCATCGGCGTGACACTGAACCAGATGGTGATGTTCGGCCTGATCCTGGCGGTCGGCATCCTGGTCGACGGCGGCATCGTCGTGGTCGAGTACGCCGACCGCAAGATGGCCGAGGGGATGCCCAAGGCCGACGCCTTCCGCGCCGCGGCCGTGCGCATGTTCTGGCCGGTGGTCAACGGCACCCTGACGACGCTGTGCGCCTTCATCCCGTTCATGTTCTGGGACTCCATCGCCGGCAAGTTCATGAGTTTCCTGCCGCTGACGCTGTTCTTCGTGCTGGGGGCGTCGATCTTCGTGGCGCTGGTCTTCACGCCCGCCTTCGGCTCGCTGTTCGGCCGCAAGGCCGGCGTCGACCATGAGGCGCTGGCGGAGATCGCAAAGTCCGAGCACGGCGACCCGCGCCAGATGAAAGGCTTCATGGGCCGCTATGCGAACCTGCTGTGGTTCGCCGGCCAGCATCCCGGCCGCTTCATCGCCGGCGGCCTGGCCATCGTCCTCGCCATCGTCGTCTGGTTCGCCAACACGCCCCACCGCTCGGAGTTCTTCCTCGAAGAGGACCCCGAATACGCCACCATCTGGGTCAAGGCGCGCGGCAACCTCTCGCCCGAAGCCGCCGACGTCATGGTCCGTCAGGTCGAGCGGCGGCTGGCCGGCCTCAAGGGCATGGACTCCATCTACGTGCGCTCCGGCGCCTTCTCCGGCTTCGGGTTTGGCGGCCCGCCGAACGACGCCGTCGGCCGCATCCGGGTCGATTTCGTAGACTTCGAAGAGCGCCATGAGCTCGACCTGCGCGGCAAGGACATCGTCGAGGACATCCGCAAGCGTGTCGCCGAGGTCCCCGGCGTGCTGACCGAGGTGCGCACCCAGCAGGGCGGCCCGCCGACCGGCAAGGACATCCAGGTCGAACTGCGCGGCCACGATCCGGTGGTGCTGAACCGCGCCTCCGACCTGATCAAGGCCAGGTTCGCCGCCGATCCCGAGCTGATCGAGCACGAGGACAGCCGCGCCTCCCCCGGCATAGAGTGGAACTTCACCGTCGACCGCATCGCCGCCGGCCGTTACGGCGTCGACGTGCTGTCGGTCGGCCAGGCCATTCAGTTCGTCACCAACGGCATCCTGGTGGGCCGCTTCCGCCCCAACGACGCCGACGACGAGCTCGACATCCGCGTCCGTTTCCCGCCCGACCAGCGCAACATGGCCGCCTTCGACGCGCTGAAGATCTCGACGCCGCAGGGGCCCGTGCCGGCCAGCTATTTCGTCAAGCGCGCGCCGGGCCAGCAGGTCACCGCCATCCAGCGGCGCGACGGCCAGCGGCTGGTCATCATCCAGGCCAACACCCTGGGAGACATCGCCGCCAACCAGAAGATCGCCGCCCTCAAGCCGTGGATCGAAAAGGCCGGCATCGACCCGTCGGTGGAGTGGAAGTTCAGCGGCGCGGACGAGGAAGGGGCTGAGGCCGCGGCCTTCTTCATGACCGCCATGGCCGCGACCCTGTTCATGATGTTCGTCATCCTGCTGTGGCAGTTCAACAGCTTCTACGGCGTGGTGGTCACCCTCTCGGCGGTGATCCTGTCCACCATCGGCGTGCTGCTGGGCGTGCAGGTCAACCTGCTACACACCTTCGACTACATCTCGGTGATCTTCATGGGCACCGGCATCGTGGCGCTGGCGGGCGTGGTGGTCGGCCACAACATCGTGCTGGTCGACACCTTCTACCAGCTTCGTCGCCAGGGCTTCGAAGCCGACGAAGCGGCGATGCGGGCGGCGGTGCAGCGGTTCCGGCCGGTGATCCTGACCACGGTGGTGACCATCGTCGGCCTGCTGCCGCTGATGTTCCAGATCCACCCGAACTACCGGACCGCCACGCTCGAATACAAGGCGCCGGGGTCGGAATGGTGGGTGCAACTGTCCAGCGCCGTGGTCTGGGGGCTCAGCTTCTCGACCTTGCTGACGCTGGTGCTGACGCCGGTGCTGCTGGCCGCGCCCAAGAGCACGGCCCAGCGTTTCGGCTGGCTGTTCGAAAAGGCCCGCGCACGCCTGGGCCTGCCCGCCCGCACCCCGCGCCCGATGGAGCCGATCACCACGCCGATCGCGGCGGAGTAAGGCTACTCAGCCATCCGGCTCTGCCGCCGCCACAGCGCCGCGTACTCGCCGGCGTGGGCGAGCAGTTCCTCGTGCCTGCCGCGCTCGACGATCTTGCCCCGGCGGACCACCAGTATCTCGTCGGCGTCTGCGATGGTGGAGAGGCGGTGGGCGACGACCAGCGTCGTGCGTCCGGCAGTCGCCTTGCGCAGCGTCGCCTGGATGGCCGCCTCGGTGCGGCTGTCGAGCGCGCTGGTGGCCTCATCGAGGATCAGCACGCGCGGGTCGGCCAGCAGGGCCCGCGCTAGGCCCACCCGCTGGCGCTCGCCGCCCGACAGTTTCAGGCCGCGTTCGCCGACGCGGGTCGCCATGCCGTCCGGCAACCCTTCGATGAAGTCGCCGAGTTCGGCGGCGCGGGAGGCGTCCCACACCTCCTGTTCGGTGGCTCCAGGCCGTCCGAAGGCGATGTTGGCGTAGAGGCTGTCGTTGAACAGGGCCACGTCCTGCGGCACCAGCGACACCGCTCCGCGCAGCGCCGCGTGCCTGAGGTGGCGCAGGTCCACCCCGTCGATCAGCACCCGCCCCTGCTGAGGGTCGATCAGACGCAGCGCCAGTCGCACCAGCGTCGTCTTGCCCCCGCCCGACGGGCCAACCAGCGCCACCGTCGTGGCCGGCGCGGCGCGAAAGCTGATGTCCCTGAGCCCCTCCGAGCGGGCCCCATGACGGAAGAAGACATTTTCGAACACCACCTCCCCGCCTCGACCCTCCGACGGCGGCAGGTCGACGGCGTCGGGCGCCTCGGCCACCTCCGGCTTTTGGCGCTGCAGCTCCAGCATCGCTTCCATGTCGATCAGCGACTGGCGGATCTCGCGGTAGGCAAAGCCCAGGATGTTCAGCGGCCCGTAGAGCCCGATCAGGATCAGCACCGCGGCGGTGACGTCGCCCGGGCCCATCCGCCCCGCCGCCGCCTCGAACCCGGCCAGCACCGCCATGACGGCCAGGCCAACGCTCATGATGGCCGACTGCACCAGGTTCAGCAGCGTCAGGGAGGTCGTCGCCTTGACCTGCGCCTGGGCATAGCTCGTCAGGGCCCGCTCGTAGTTCGCAACGGCCCGATCCTCGGCCCCGAAGGCCTTGACCGTCTCGTAGTTCAGCAGGGCGTCGACCGCCCGCCCGGCAGCCTCGGCGTCGGCCTCGTTTAGCGCCCGGCGGTGGGCGATGCGCCAGTCGGAGATGGCGAAGGTGAAGAGGCCGTAGATGACCACCGTCACCACCGCCGTGGCCGCGAACCGCCAGTCGTACTTCTGGGCCAGCACCACGGCGGCGATGATCAGCTCGATCATCGTCGGGCCAAGGTTGAAGACCAGCGCCCGCAGCAAAAAGTCCATCGACCGCGCGCCGCGCTCGATCACGCGCGACAGGGAGCCGGTGCGCTTTGTCTGATGGAAGTCGATGGATAGCGCCAAAGCATGGGCGAAGGTCTCGCGCGCCGCCCGCGCCTGCGCCGCCTGGGCCACCGGCGTGAAGATGGCGTCGCGGGCCTGCGGCGCCGCCGCCGCCAGGAAGCGAATGA
>Ga0190272_10001612_pt1 | contig 10796 bp, 8 predicted proteins | sample Popmic504T_FD_133746 | JGI IMG/M metagenome (GOLD analysis project Ga0190272, IMG submission 133746) | Populus adjacent soil microbial communities from riparian zone of Shoshone River, Wyoming, USA - 504 T | ecosystem: Environmental > Terrestrial > Soil > Riparian zone | place: USA: Wyoming...
GACTGCTGACTGCTGACTGCTGACTGGTGACTGGTGACTGGCGACTGATCACTGACCACTGTTCTTCTGTTTCTCCCAAAGCAGCAGATGTTTAAGAAATGCGTGATGCGCTGCAAAGCTCGCGATGCTCAGGCCGGCCACGCCATCGCGGAAACCGCCTTTCAGGATAAAGCTGCGAATGAACGCCGATGGTCCAGCCGCTGCCATCCTGATAGCTGACGTGGTTTTGCCTTCTGCCAGCATTTGTTGGGCAGCGAGTGGAGCATAACGCTCACCAATCATGCGGTGATGATGCGCCGCGTCTTGAACGCTGTAGTGCAGAATATCGCCGGCAAGTGTGGTGACGCGCGCTCCGGCGTTCATCTTCACCGATTCATGAATGAGCCGTGGGTCCCAGCGACCTGACGTTTTCCGGAACAGTCGTAACTGCCGATCGGGATACCACCCGCCGCCTTTTATCCAGCGTGCCTGATAAAACGAGCGTCGCGGAATCAAGTAGCCATCTGCCAGACGATCCGCCACGTGCCTTAGCCCTTCTATTTCTTTCGCGAGCTCAGGCGAAACGCGCTCATCGGCATCGAGACTGAATATCCATTCGTGAGCAGCCTGATCAACGGCAAACTGCTTTTGGGCGGCGAAACCCGGCCACTCTCGATTGATCACCTTCGCCCCGCAACTCGAGGCAATGTCTCGAGTCTCATCAGTGGATCCGGAATCAACCACAATGATTTCGTCGGCCCAGTCAACAGACTCGCACGCCGCACGAATGTTTGCAGCTTCGTTGAAAGTGATGATGGTGGCGGAAATCTTCATCAGCGATTTATGTAACGCAAACTGTTAGTTTGCGAAATGTACCTATCAGGCAAACCTTTGAACACAAATTCAATCTACGGCGGGCCAGAGAATCGCAAACTAACAGTTTGCGTTACACGAGCCGTTAAGAATCGCAAACTAACAGTTTGCGTTACACGAGCCGTTAAGAATCGCAAACTAACAGTTTGCGTTACAAAGGAAAAGAGCCAGACAAGGAAAAGCGCCAACTGCAATGCTGCACTTGGCGCTTCCTGGCGAAACAAACTGCAGGCAGAATGCCTGCGATCCCAATCTTAGGGAGTGGTTGAATCGACGACCACGTTATTGGCGCGCAGGGTCGTGGATGTTGCACGCTGCAGATCGGCGAGCGCCTTGTTGTAGTCCGTTTCGGCCCGCAGCTCCAGGTTCTTGGCGTTGGTTAGTGCATTCTCGCGCTGGAAAAGGATGAATGTGGTGGAACGTCCGACCTGGTAAAGACGCTGCTCGCCTTCAAGTTGCAACTCGGCATTCGCGCGTGCTTCCCGCGCTGCCAGCACGCGGCGTCGCGAAGTCTCCACGGATTGTGCGGAATTGCGGACGTCGACTTCGATCGCCTGGTCCTGCGACCGTAGTGTGGCTTCGAGCTGCTCGGTTTGGATTCGCGCACCGGCGAGATTCGCTTCAGCAGTCTTGTTCTTAAACGGTATCTGGATCGCGAGTCCCACCGTGATGTTGCGAGTCTTGAGACTAAACAGATTGCTCAAGTCTTTGCCGAACCCCCCAATCAAATCGGACGGTACTCCGCCGAGGGAGAGATTATTGGGGACTACTGCCAGCGGAAACATTGCTCGCGTCTGAATGTCGCGAATCTGCTGCAAGAGAAAAGCATCTGCATCCCTGGCCGGATCGCCCTCGATGAGCGGAAGGGGAGTACCGACAGCTGGCGAACCTGAAACATCTTTACCTGCAAGTCCGGTGGTGGCCAGGGTCGATTGAATGTCAATCTGCGGCTTGGTCTGGTTCTTGAAATACTGGATATCGATCTTGTTGATATCGCTTTGCAAACGCAATCTGCGCAACTCCGGCCTATTGTCGCGAGCCTCTTTCAGCGCGTCGGTAAGATTGACCGGCGTGGAGTCGAACGTTGGCGTATCCGTCGGCGTTAACTGGGCCGACCATTCCGGATTGGTCGAGTCCTTGAACATGAGCTGCTTCAAATTGTTCTCGGAGATGGAAACGTTTTGCACCGAAACCAACAGTGCCGATTCACGATTAGCTAATTCGGTTTGTACTTCCGCGCGTTCGAGCGGCGCCTTAGTTCCTACCGCAATCTGCGCTTCCACGCGCCTCAGGTTCTCGCGTGACAGGTTCAGGTTGGCAAGTTGATTTTGCTGGTCGCGCAAGGCGAAGCCCAGTTCCCAGTAAGCACGTTGCACCTGCGCGATAACTTCGATTGTCCGTTGACGAAAGTCTGCGTCTGACTGTTCGAGACGTTTCTTTTGAATCCGAATCTGGCGGCGGTTGTTATCGATGGAGCGATTGCGCAGCAGTGGTTGCGTAAACGTCAAAGAAAGATTCGACGAGTAAAACGGATTAATGCGATTGAAGGAAGAACTGCTGTTAGTGTGGTTGTTTTCGAAATTAAGATTGTAATTTCCACCGCCTCGGCTGAATTGCTTATTAAGCGACGGCGTAAACGAATAAGTCGTGCTGGTGGTTGTACCGGAACTGTCTGAACCGCCCAGCGAGCTCTGCTGCGGAGTGATTCTCTTGTCTATCTGCGGAAAGAAACTAAAGATCGGGTCAAAAATTCCTTCGAGCGAGTGCAACTGCGTTTCGGCAAAGCGCACGTCGTCGCGGGCCACTTCAATTTCGTTGTTGTTCTCAAGCGCGCGTTTGATCGCATCGTTAAGCGAAAGCGTGATGGTGTTGTCGCCGGTCACGCCAAGACGGGTCATGTTCGGCATTGGAGGAAGTGGCCGCTGTTCCTGAAGAGGGAACTTCGGATCTGTCGGCTCGACGAGGGGCGTTTCCACCGTTTGCGATTCCGGCGGCAAATCCGTTGGCGATACCGGGGGCGTAGGCGATGGCACACCCGTAGGCGGCGTTTGGGGATTAGTCGGGCGCACGCCGGGAAGAGTTGGGGCACCCGGAGGAGTTTGCGGCGCAGGGCGCTGGGTTCCCGGAGCTGTAGTGGGACTTTGTGTTTGCGTGCCTGGAGCACGCGTAGGCGAATCTGGTCTGGGACTGGAAGTGGGCGTTTGCCCCAATGCTGCTCCCGTAGCAGCAACAAGCAGCGCGCAACTCAGTAGCGCGTTGAATAAATTTCGAGGCCGACGAATCAACATTAAACCAGACTCCTTCAGTAGTGCTTTAAGTTAACGGAGGCAAACGATACGAACTGTTAGCAAAATAGTCCCGTGCGATCAAGTCTTTACTACGCAATTTGCTGCATCCCGGTTTCATAAAGATCCCGCCTGGGCACAAGAGCCTCAAGCTTGCGAACCGCTAAATGCAGGGACTGGTAAGTCAACAAAACACCAATGAGATGCGCGCTTGACACCCAAAGCTACGCCGCATAATCTTTGGACTTCTTTAATCCCAGCAAGTTTTGATCCCCTTGGCACGCTGGCACCTGGCCAAAGGTTATAGCGCGATGCTTGTGACCCATGCTTGTGAGCATTGTATTAGGCGCGTGCGCCAACTCGATCGGCGTCCCTGTGTCAGTAGTTCGCAAAGTTCTGTTAGCAGGTTGGAATAAACCCTAGGAGGGCAATAAGCAATGGCGGTGAAGGTTGGCATCAACGGTTTTGGTCGCATTGGTCGGAACATTTTTCGCACGTCAATCGGTGATCCGGATATCGATTTTGTAGCGGTAAACGATTTGACGGATACAAAGACCCTCGCATACCTGCTGAAATACGATTCAGTGCTCGGAAATCTCGATAATGAGATTGCTACTACTGAAAATGGGATTAAGGTTGGGAATGAAGAGTTTAAAGTCTTCTCGCAACGCGACCCGTCCGCAATTGACTGGGAATCGGTTGGGGCTGAAATCGTCATTGAATCCACCGGCATATTCACCAAGGCAGAAGACGCGAAAAAGCATCTGCGCGGGTCGGTGAAAAAGGTAATCATTTCTGCGCCGGCCAAGAATGAAGACATCACCATCGTGCTGGGAGTCAATGAAGAGAAGTATGATCCGGCGTCGCATCACATCATCTCGAATGCGTCCTGCACGACAAACTGCCTGGCTCCCGTGGCAAAAGTGATTCACGAGAAGTTTGGAATTCGCTCAGCCCAGATGACGACCATCCATTCCTACACTAACGATCAGCAACTGCTCGATTTGCCGCATAAGGATCTGCGACGGGCGCGCGCCGCCGGGCTTTCGATGATCCCGACTTCCACCGGCGCCGCGAAGGCCGTTGCCCTCGTGCTGCCGGAGCTCAAAGGAAAGTTTGATGGTATCTCCGTGCGTGTGCCTACGCCCAACGTTTCACTCGTTGACGTGGTGATGGAGGTTGAAAAGGAAACGACCACTGAAGACGTGAATCGCGCTCTCAAGGACGCAGCAAACGAGGAGCTGAAGGGAATTCTCTCGTTTTCGGAAGAACCTCTGGTTTCGATCGACTTCAAACGAAATTCAAACTCGTCAATCGTAGATGCCGAGTATACGAAGGTGATCAACGGCCGACTGATAAAGGTTCTGTCCTGGTACGATAACGAGTGGGGCTATTCATGCCGCGTGCGCGACCTCGTCAAGTTCATCGCAGCTAAGGGGTTGTAGATCCAGGCGGCCAGAGTCCCGGAGTTCAGAGTTCAACCTTAAGGTTGCTCTTGCGAACGCGGGCGCAAACTAAAGTTTGTACTCTAGCTGCTTGGGCGTTACTCATGGCAAAGCTTTCCATCAAAGATCTCGATCTAAAAGGCAAGCGCGTCTTCATCCGTGTCGACTTCAACGTGCCAATCAAAGACGGCAGGGTTGACGACGACAATCGCATCCGGGCTGCGCTGCCAACGATTCATTACGCAATCGCGCAAGGGGCGCGTGTCATTCTGGCGTCGCACCTGGGACGTCCGAAAGGGGAGCGTGTTGAGAGATACAGCCTCGCCCCGGTCGCTGAACATCTCTTCACACTGCTGGGAACAGCCGTCGCTTTTGCGAGAGATTGCGTTGGGCAAGACGCTGAATCAAAAGTGGCTGCCTTACAAGATGGAGATGTGCTACTCCTCGAGAACCTTCGCTTTCATAGTGAAGAGGAGAAAAACGACGACGCCTTTGCGCAGCAGTTAGCGGCATTGTGCGACGTTTATGTGAATGACGCGTTCGGGGCGGCCCATCGGGCGCATGCGTCGACAGAGGGCATCACAAAACACGTTGCCAAAGCCGCGGCCGGCTTGTTAATGCAAAAGGAATTGGAGTACCTGGGTCGTGTGATAAGCGATCCTGAACATCCGTTTGTCGCGATTCTTGGTGGCGCGAAAGTCTCTGACAAGATCCCGGTAATCAATGCCCTGATCGATCGTAAAGTGGACCGGCTTCTGATAGGCGGTGCGATGGCCTACACATTCTTCAAGGCTGAAGGTTTTACGGTGGGGAAGTCGCTCGTTGAAAACGACAAGCTCGGTACCGCGCTGGAAGTGAAGAAGCGAGCCGCGGACGAAGGAGTTGAGTTGTTGCTGCCAACGGATCATCAGGTCGTGGACAGCTATGAGCCGATCAAGGGCGACAAGATCGTGGCCAAGACTATCCCCATCGAGTTTACTAATGCCGGCCACGCGGGGATGGACATCGGAGTTGAAACAGTTTCCCATTTCGCGAATGCTTTGAACGACGCCCGCACGATTATCTGGAACGGGCCAATGGGCGTTTTCGAAGAACCACCTTTTAACGAAGGCACGATCGGAATTGCGAAGGCGGTGGCGGAGGCTGCGGACCGAGGCGCTACTGTGATCGTTGGCGGCGGCGACTCAGTCTCGGCTGTTACTCAAGCTGGTGTTGCCGATCGCATCACACATATATCCACTGGCGGTGGCGCGACGCTGGAATTTCTCGCGGGTGAAGAGCTGCCAGGCGTTACCGCGCTTAACGAAAGATCCTAATCGCCTCTTGCGATTAGGTTTTGTTCTCTGTGCAACCTCTGTTCTCTGTGTCTCCGTGGTCAAATCTTGTTGCGCAACCACTCACCACAGAGACATAGAGAACGCAGAGGGGGCACAGAAAAGAGCAGGGACAAATGAGAAAACCTGTAATTGCCGGAAACTGGAAGATGTATAAGACGCTGGCTGACGCTGTTGACACGGCGCTCGCCTTGAAGCCTCTGGTCGCAAATGCGAACCACTGCGAAGTCATCATCGCTCCGGTTTTCACTGCGATAAAGACCGTCGCCGACCGGCTCGAGGGCTCGAACATTCGCGTGGCCGCGCAAAACTGTTCCACCGAAGTCGAGGAAGGTGCGCACACAGGGGAGTTGACTGCAGTCATGCTGCGCGACGCCGGAGCATCAATCGTAATCGTCGGCCACTCAGAGCGTCGCCAGATCTATTCTGAGACCGACTCAATGGTAAACCGTAAGTGTGCCGCGGCTCTTGCCAGTGGTTTGGACGTAATCCTTTGCGTGGGAGAAAGCCTGGAACAGCGAGAGCAGGGGACTGCAGAACGAGTGGTTAGTGGTCAATTGTCCGGCGGACTCAGCGGGTTGACAGCCTCAGACCTCGACCGTATCATCGTTGCCTACGAGCCTGTTTGGGCCATTGGTACGGGACGTACGGCGTCGCCGGAGCAAGCGCAGGAAATGCACGCGTTTATCCGGCGCGTTTTCATGGAAAGGTACTCAGATCAGGCGGCCAACACCTTGAGAATCCTGTACGGCGGCTCGGTCAAGCCAGACAACATCACCGGGTTGATGGTGCAAGATGACATTGATGGCGCGCTTGTCGGTGGAGCCAGTTTGAAAGCCGATAGCTTTGCGCAAATTGTGAATTATAAGAACGGCAAATAGAAAATCGTGAATAGTAAAGACGTGGCCCGAGTGGGGCCTGAGCTGTACTAGCGATACGAGGAAGAAGCTCTTGCTTTACCATTCACGATTTACTATTCACCATTTACCGAGGTCTTGAATTGTTAACTTATACCTTATACGGACTGTTTGTTCTGGCGTGCGTCGTGCTCATCGTGGTGATACTGCTGCAGCCGGGCAAATCTGGCGCGGGCGATCTTTTTTCAAGTAGTGTTTCGAGCACGGCATTTGGTCCGCGTGGAACTGCCAGCATTCTTTCGAAGATTACGATTGGAGCAGCAGCTGCGTTTATGCTCATTGCGTTAACGCTCTCATTGCCGGGCGTAACCGGTTCAAGTTCAGTTTTGCAATCAACTGAAGCTGACGCCACGCCGACACCGGCAGCCTCGCCAGCCGCCAGCGTAGCTCCCTCTGCACCGGGCGCCGTAGCTCCTGCAACGTCGCCAGACGCGAGCACGTCGCCCGCGGCTTCGCAAACTGCTTCACCAACCAAATAGTTTGGTTGAGACTGATTGACAACTTGGGCCGAAGTGGCGGAACTGGCAGACGCGCACGGTTGAGGGCCGTGTGAGGCGACTCGTGGGGGTTCGAGTCCCCCCTTCGGCACCATAGCTTCAGAAGTCTAATAGATTCAATGGTTTATATAGGGTGCCGAACCTGGGGTTCGGCACCCTCACACTATATAGACACCAAGCGCTCCCACCCCACAAGATCGTGGGGAACCAAGGTAATTTTTTGGTGTCGGTTTGAGCTAGTGAGGAAAAGAGGTTACTGCAGGTACTTTGGGCGTACCCAATCGCCAATGAGGAGCATGTTCCCGTAGGGACCGGAGCGGCAGCCCCGCATTTTATATACGAATGTCGGCCTGTTGCTGTGCGAGGTAGGCCTTCCTTTGTCCTCCAGCGTGAACGCACGCTCAATCTTTCTCTCTCTCCATCCACTCGCGAACATATGAAGCGCAGTTCTCAAGCTTCACGCCCTCCGCCTCGCAACTCATGAGGAAGGGGACTACTTCGCGATCGATCACGCGGACGTCTTTCAGATCCAGAACGATGTCGCGCCAGTCCGTTTGACCTTCAAAAAGTCTCCGCAACTCGGCCATGGCCTGCGTTTCAATTCGGCCGCTTAGGATGAATACCGTGAGTCTCCCTCGCGCCGCAGTCTCGATCCTAAAAGTCATATCAGCCCACATTGCAATCGCAGCTACCACCCCACGCGGGCTGCCCGCGTGGGGACCCCGGCGCGGTGCCGCGCTTGCATTCTGTCCATCCGATGAATCGATCACAGCAGTGTGCAAACCGAATACCAACGATTTCACTGAAAACACGGCTCTAAAGAAGGAGGAGGGGTGACAGAATCTTAGGAAGTGCCAGGATTCTGGGAGTTGAAGACCGTTTCGCTTTGTCGAGGAGCCATGACCTTACCTATACTTCAGGCGATGACTTCCCCAGGACATGCCCCCGAACAGGCTCTGGCCGAGACGGGGCTACCGCAGAATGAGGAACGCTTTCGCCTGATCGTCGACACCATTCCTGGTTTTGTGTGTACCTTGAGTGCCGCAGGCGAGGTCGAACTGCTCAACCGCCAACTCCTGGAATATTTCGGTAAGACGATTGAGGAATTGAAGGATTGGAGCACTAGCGACGCAGTCCATCCGGATGACCTCCCTCGCGTGATCGAAGCGTGGAGGCACTCGGTCGAAACCGGGCAGCCGTACGACATTGAGTTACGCCAGCGGCGGGTGGATGGCGTGTACCGCTGGTTTCAGTCACGCGCTCTTCCCGCGCGAGACGCGGGAGGTCGGATCACCGGCTGGTACATGTTGTTGACTGACATCGACGATCGCAAACGCGCTGAGGAAGCTCTCCAGTCGAATGAGCAGAGTCTGCGTATGATCGTCGACACTATTCCTGGGTTTGTGTCTACCGCGAATGCGGCGGGCGAGGTCGAACTCGTCAACCGCCAGGTCCTGGAATATTTTGGCAAGACGATTGAGGAGATGAAGAATTGGGCCACCGGCGATGCTGTCCATCCCGATGACCTTCCTCAAATGATCGACGCCTATCGTCGCGCGTTCGAAACCGGGCAGCCGCTTGATGTTGAAAATCGTAGCCGTCGTGCCGATGGCGTGTACCACTGGTTTCAAGTACGAGCTCGTCCGCAGCGTGACGCTGACGGTCGCATTGTCCGCTGGTATAACTTGGCGACGGACATCGACGAGCGCAAGCGTGCTGAGGTGGCGCTAACGAAGGCTTTCGACGAAATTGCCAAATCCGAAGCTGAACTTCGAACCATAATCGATGCGATACCTCAGCTCATCGTCGCTATCGGGGCCGACGGGAAATTTCTGAACGCGAATCAGGCAGTACTGCACTACACCGGCCTGACGAAAGAAGAAGTAGACTCCCAACGCTTTGGCGACGTCTTTCATCCGGAGGATACCGAGAGATTGCACAACCAACGCGAGGCGGCGATCTCGCGAGGGGTCCCATTCGAGTATGAACGACGAGTGCGTCACCGGGATGGTCCATATCGTTGGTTCCTGATCCAATACAACCCGCTTCTCGACGAAGACGGAAAGGTCACCCGCTGGTATGCGACCGGTACGGACATCGACGATCGCAAACAGGAGGAGGAACGAACGCAGCAAGAGAACCTCGCACTGAGGGAGCAAATCGATCAGGCCTACATGTTTGAAGAGATCGTAGGCTCCTCGCCCGCATTGAAAACAGTCCTCTCCAGCATCGTTAAAGTTGCGCCGACCGACTCTACTGTTTTGATTACAGGCGAAACCGGTACCGGCAAGGAACTGATTGCGCGCGCCATACATAAAGGTTCGCAGCGTGCCGGCCACGCTTTTATTAGCGTGAATTGCGCCGCGATTCCTCCTTCGCTCATCGCCTCCGAATTGTTTGGCCACGAGAAGGGGGCTTTTACTGGTGCGATGCAGCGCCGTCAAGGTCGTTTTGAGTTGGCGGACTCCGGCACGATTTTTCTCGATGAAATCGGCGAGCTTCCAGCGGAAACTCAAACTGCATTACTTCGAGTAATCCAAGAGCGCCAGTTTGAACGAGTGGGGGGTAACCAGGTCATTCCCACTGATGTGCGAATAATCGCCGCTACTAACAGCGATCTGCCGGCCGCCATTGCTGCGGGAAAATTTCGAGCCGATCTTTTCTACCGGCTGAATGTTTTCCCAATTGATGTGCCGCCTCTTCGGAAGCGAAGAGAAGACATTCCCATTCTGGTTGAGTACTTCGTGAAGCGCTATGCGGACAAAGCAAGAAAGCAATTCACCAAGATCGACAAAAATACCTTAAAGCTATGTGAGGCCTATGATTGGCCCGGCAATATTCGTGAGTTACAAAATATTATTGAGCGATCCGTAATCCTCTCCATCGGGGATACCTTTAGGATCGATCAGGCCTGGCTCTCAACCCAGAACGCACGCTTGGAATCGTCAGGTCCACTAAAACAGAACCTTCAGAACTATGAGAAGGAACTCATCGAAGCGGCGCTTGCGGAAAGTAACGGAAAAGTTGCTGGGCCAAGGGGCGCGGCTGCGAAACTCGGAATTCCACGCTCGACTCTGGATTTGAGAATCAAACAGCTCAACATTAAGAAACCCATCCGCTAAGTCCCCCTTCGTTCAACTCCCAGAATCCTGGCACTTCCTAAGATCCTGTCACTCCAATTTCTTCTTAGACCCGTGTTTTCAGTGAAATCACATCGGGTACTCGGTTTGCACTACTCGTTAACGATGCTCGATGAACAGGAGACGACGATGGCTTCAAACGACGAGATCATCCGCGATCTGTACGTGGTCGCAGAGAGGGAACCCAAGAGGTTTCGGTCACTATTCACCCAGAACGGCTACTGGTGGGACGTTCCTGCCGGAGTCAAATACCACGGCGACGACATCGCTCGTGCGGCCGACATCTACTCGGCTGCATTTCCGGACATGCACCGCGCACTCGACGA
>Ga0190272_10001613_pt1 | contig 10795 bp, 6 predicted proteins | sample Popmic504T_FD_133746 | JGI IMG/M metagenome (GOLD analysis project Ga0190272, IMG submission 133746) | Populus adjacent soil microbial communities from riparian zone of Shoshone River, Wyoming, USA - 504 T | ecosystem: Environmental > Terrestrial > Soil > Riparian zone | place: USA: Wyoming...
ACTATTATACATTATACTTCGTATAACTACATTAAAATCAAAATCACCGGAGGGAGAAATATACCCAACAGCACCGGAAAAAATTCCCCTTTTCGTCTTTTCATAGGTTTCAATTAATTCCATTACTCTTTTCTTGGGAGCGCCGGTCATAGAGCCCATCGGGAAAGTAGCTTTAAGTATTTCTGAAAAAGAAATATCATTTTCCAATTCACCGCTAATGGTAGAGATCATCTGGTGTACCTGCGGAAAAGAATAGATGCCGTACAATTCATCTACTTTAACAGTGCCTTCTTCACAAATCTTAGAAAGATCATTACGCATAAGGTCTACTATCATTACGTTTTCCGAACGGTCCTTATCACTGAGAAAAAGGCTGTTTTTAATCTCCGCATCTTTATTATCGTCTCCCTGTATCCTTTTGGATGTTCCCTTAATTGGCTGTGTTAAAATTTTCCTTCCTTCTTTTTTTAAAAACCGTTCGGGACTTGCGCAGAGCAACCATCTATCTTTCATCCTGTACATGGCAGAAAAAGGATTAGGAGACGTATGACTTAATTCTTTATAAATACTCAAGGGGTCAATCTCAGCATGGTCTGCAAAAAATTCCTGGCAGAAATTAATTTCATAACAATCACCACGAAGTATATGCTGTTGCAATCGCCTGATGATCGAAATATACTCTTCCTTCGGTATACGATTTTTAACTATGGCCTTAGTAGCTTTTTGAAATTCATTAACCGGTGCTAATACAATATCATTTATTTCATGAAACACTTTTTCCGGCTCGTCAGCTTCAACGACCATTTGTTCCTCGCTTAACCTGATTATAACGAGAGGTTCAAAAAAGAAAAATTCAGGAAATTTAATAAGGTCCGGGTGAGCAGAGGATAGCTGTTCCAGCTCATTTTTTAGATCGTAATTAATATGGCCCAAAAGCCAATCTCCCTTCTTTGAATCAATAAAACCCTGGAGTTGAGTTAACCCATTGCCAGGTCCGGCGGTAAAGCTGTTTTTTATACCAGCTGCCAGCAAACATTCTTGCGTATGAGGAGGGATACGATATTGATTGTTGTCTAAAAAACAAAAAGTGTTGAACTGCTGTGTCCAGCTCAACACTTTTTCCTTTATCAATCGGAAATCAGAAACCGGAAATATAAAATTATTCAGAGTAATATTGCTTGATCAAATGAAAGGGAAAGCGATTAGTAGTCATCGTCTTCTTCGTTGAAGTCGTCACTATCATTGAACATATCTTTGAATTCGTCATCCACCTTAAAATCGTCTTCTTCTTCAGCACCTTTCTTTGCAATGCCGGTTGCTTTTTTCCCTTTTGATTTAGGTACATCAAATTCAGCAAAATCAGGATCCCATTCTTCTTCTTCTTCTACTTTATTCCAATCATCATCTTTTTCCTCTGCCTCATCACCATCATCGTCATCGTCGCCACCTTTCTTTTTGGAAGAAGTCGCTGCTTTTCCTGCTTTTGGTTTTGGAGATGTTTCTTCTGACTCGTCATCAAAATCATCATCATCATCTTCCTCGTCCATTTTTTTAGGCTTAGGAGAGTCTTTTTTTGCTGATGCTTTAATTGAATCAGAATCAGTATCTGTTTTTCCTGTTACTTTTTTTGCCTTTTCTGATTTTGCCATAGTAAGGTAGGGTTATGAGTGTAAAATTTCAGCGAAGTTTTTAATTGACCAAATTTTTTTTAATAAAAATTAATACGCCTTTTTAATCAATGGAAATGATTTGATTACGGCCGGGGCCATTCGAAATATACCTGATATCTACTCCAAGATACTGATTAATAAAGCTCATATAAGTTCGCATCGTGTCAGGCAATTCTTTTACCGATTTTGCTGCACTGCTTGGAATATCCCACCCAGAAAATTTTTTGTATACCGCTTCTACAGTCATCCGGTCAAGACGAAAAGGTATTTCCGTGCTTTCTTTTCCATTTAATTTATAGCTGGTACACACTTCCAGGTCTTTAAACTCGTCTAATACATCCGCTTTGGTCATTACGATCTTGGTGACACCGTTGATCATACACGCAAACCGAAGTGCCACAAGGTCAATCCAGCCACAGCGGCGGGGGCGACCTGTTGTCGCTCCAAATTCATTTCCTGCTTTTCTTAACTCGTCTCCCAATTCGTTTTCTAATTCCGTGGGAAAAGGACCGCTGCCTACACGGGTACAATAAGCTTTTGTTATTCCAATTACATCGCCGATCTTTTGTGGCGCTATTCCCAGTCCATTACACACCCCCGCAGAAATTGTATTGGAAGATGTAACAAAAGGAAACGTTCCAAAATCAATGTCCAGCATACTACCTTGCGCACCTTCGGCTAAAACTTTTTTTCCCACCTGCAATTGCTGATTGATAAAATATTCACCGTTAACAATATTAAGCTGTTTTAAAAACTCCAAAGCTTCAAAGAATTCCTCTTCCCAGGCAGAAATATCTTCATCAAATGAATAATTATCCAACAAACGTTGGTGTTTCAACCTTAATTTAATGTATGCTGTTGTAAAATTTTTGTCCAGCAAATCGCCGACCCTTAATCCGTTTCTCCCGGTTTTGTCCATATAAGTAGGTCCTATCCCCTTCAATGTTGAACCTATTTTTTCATTTCCTTTTGATACTTCAGATGCCTTATCTAATGCACGGTGTGTTGGTAAGATCAGGTGTGCACGTTCTGATATAAAAAGGTTTTTTCTTAGATCCACCCCAAATGAAGCTACCGTATCACATTCCCTTTTTAATGTTACCGGGTCCAATACTACGCCATTTCCAATCAAGTTTAGTTTATCTGCATGAAAAACCCCGGAAGGTATCTGGTGTAAAACAACTTTCTTATCTCCGATGTATAAGGTATGCCCTGCATTGGGCCCGCCCTGAAAGCGTGCAATCAAATCATAGTCTTTAGCAAAATAATCAACGATCTTTCCTTTTCCTTCATCGCCCCACTGGAGGCCAAGTATTACATCTACCATAATTGGGTTGGTTATATTTTTTCTGGCGGTTTTATTAGCCGGCGCAAAAATACGTTCTCAATAACGAAGCCACCGAATAAATTCCGGCAACTAAACATGATTTTTATTCCCAAATTGTAAATATTTATTAACCGTTGTTTAATTTTCCAGCGAACAGAACACTGATGACACGGATCTAATAGATATACACAGATTAATTCTTGTCAGCGAGTATCCATTTAATCTGTGTCATCCGTGTCCAATGAATCAGATGTTAAGGAATATCTTCAGTATCATATCTCTCAATCGATTCAATGCCGGGAAGATTTTTTAAACTTTGTACCAGTGTTTCCAGCTCCTCTTTATCGTGTACAAATACTTTTATATTACCTTCAAACAAGCCTTCTTTTGCTTCTACGCTTAAAGCGCTGATATTAATTCTCAATTCCCCAGAAATAAGGTTAGTTATCTTATGAATAACACCTACATCATCAAGCCCCACAATTTTCAACCCGGTAAGGAAGGATATTTCTTTATTCTTGGCCCATTTTGTCTTTACCACCCGGTGTCCATAATTAGCTAAAAGCTTCGCCGCATTAGGGCAATTAGTACGATGGATGGTCAAGCCCTTACCTGTTGTAATAAACCCAAATACGTCATCTCCGGGGATGGGCTTACAACAGTTAGCCAAATTGTAAACGATCTTATCACCGCTTTCTCCAAATATGATCAATTCCGCATCTTTTCTACCACCTGATTGCTGAAAGGGTGTGATATCCTGTTTAAATTCCTGAACAGTCTTTACAGGTCGCGGTGCTTCTATTTTGTCACCGACAACTTTAAAGTCCTTGATTTCCTTAAGGTCAATATTTTTTACAGCTACCTGGTAAAAAAGATCCAGATGCGATTGAAGCTTGTAAAAATGTACCAGTTCATCAATGTTATGCTGGTTTAAAACAGCCCCGGTACCCTCTAATTTTCTTTGTACCGTATATTTTCCCTCATCGGCTATTTTCTTTTTTTCCTCTTTTAAAGCATCTTTTATCCTTCCTCTTGCCTTAGCCGTTACCACAAAACTCAACCAATCTTCCGATGGCTTTTGTTTGTTACTTGTAATGATCTCAATCTGATCACCACTTCTTAGCTTGTGGCTGATAGGAACCAGTTTGTGATTGACCTTTGCCCCAATAGTTTTTACCCCAATCGCACTGTGAATGGCAAAAGCAAAATCAAGAGCGGTAGAGCCTACCGGCAACATTTTTACGTCACCTTTTGGCGTATATACATAAATTTCTTCCGCAAGAAAACTGGTTTTAAAATCCTGTAAAAAATCAACGCTGTCTGTTTCCTGGCTTGAGATCACTTCACGTATCTGTGAAAACCATTTATCAAAACGACTTTCATCTCCAGCACCTTCTTTGTATTTATAGTGCGCGGCCAGGCCCTTCTCTGCAATTTCATTCATCCGTTTGGTCCTTATCTGCACCTCTACCCATTTACCCTGTGGCCCCATTACGGTTGTATGCAACGCCTCATATCCGTTTGATTTAGGATTACTCAGCCAATCTCTCAATCTTTCCGGCGAAGGGGTATATTCATCTGTGATCATGGAATATACTTTCCAGCAATCTTCCTTCTCTCTATCAGCCGGCGAATCCAGGATAACCCTGATGGCAAAAAGATCATACACTTCTTCAAAATCAACGCCCTTTTTCTTTATTTTATTCGAGATAGAATGAATACTTTTTGGCCTTCCATATATTTCAAATTTGAAATTACCTTTCTCCAATTTTTCTTTCAGCGGCCGGATAAATTCATTGATGTATTTACTTCGTTCTCTTTTTGTTTCCGCTAATTTTTGTGCGATATCGCGGTAGATCTCCGGCTCCATGTACTTCATTGCCAGGTCTTCCATTTCTGTTTTGATAGTATACAAACCCATCCGGTGAGCAAGAGGAGCATAGACATATACGGTCTCCGAAGATATTTTCAGCTGCTTTTCCCGCTTCATACTCTCCAACGTACGCATATTATGAAGCCGGTCGGCCAGCTTGATCAGGATTACACGGGGGTCATCAGTCAGCGTCATCAATATTTTCTTGAAATTCTCCGCCTGTTGTGAACCATTAATATCTATAACGTTGGAAATCTTGGTCAACCCATCTACAATTCTGGCAATCTCCTGGCCAAACTCCCTTTCAATATCTTCCAATGAAATGTCAGTGTCCTCAACCGTGTCATGAAGTAGCGCACAGATTGTGGACCGAACGCCAAGGCCTATTTCCTCGACGCATATTTTTGCTACAGCGAGTGGATGTAAAATATAGGGCTCACCGCTTTTACGGCGCATGGTTTTATGGGCGTCAACCGACATTTCAAAAGCCGTGCGTAGCAGTTCCTTATCGCCTGGCTTTATTTTACCCTTAAGCGACCGCATGAGGGAACGATATTCCCTCAGGATCAGCTTACGCTCCTGTTCATCATTAAGATTATATTTTGGCGTTTTGGCAACGGTTTCCATTTCACTCATACTTTCGAAACGAATTTACTGAATTACAAGCAGTAGCATTATGGCCGTCAGGATAAAAATTCTTAACCTGCTCATAATAGTGTGGCCTTTGTGTTTTTGATGAAAATAAATGCCCTACATTTGCAGCCCCGTTTGCGGGTTTGGTGAAATTAGTTAGACTTATCCCTGCATAAGTTGAGGCGCTGCAAGCAAACGAAAATAACAAACAGCGGGTGTGGTGAAATTGGTTAGACTTATCCCGACATAGGTCGGGACGACGCAAGGCAAACAGGAAATAACAAACAGCGGGTGTGGTGAAATTGGTAGACATACCAGACTTAGGATCTGGCGCCGCAAGGCATGGGGGTTCGAGTCCCTCCACCCGCACTTTATAACATAACAGTTGACAAGTTGAATGGTTGATAAGCTAATAAGTATCTTATTTGAAACCTGTTGACCTGTCAACTTTTTAACTTGTGAACATTTCAACTTCCCAAAATGGCAACAGTTACCAAAGAAAATATCGGTTTGCTGCATGAAAAGCTAACCGTTAAGCTTGAAAAGACAGATTATCTACCGTCTTTTGAAAAAGCTTTAAAAGAGTATAGCAAAAAAGCCAATATACCCGGCTTCCGCAAAGGCATGGTACCCGCCGGACTTATCAAAAAAATGTATGGTCCTTCCCTTTTTACAGACGAGGTACTTCGGTCGGTTGATCGCGAATTGATTGGTTACCTGCAAAATGATAAGCTTGATATTTTTGCTCAACCCCTGCCATTAGAAGCAGATATCCGTCAACTTGATGTAAATAATCCTGCGGATTATACTTTCCATTTTGAAGTAGGTATGAAACCAGAGTTTCAATTAGCAGACCTTGGTACCGCAAAAACAACAAGATATGTTGTTACCGTTACTGATGAAATGATCAACAGTGAAATTACCCGCCTGCAAAACCGGTATGGCAATATGAAAGATGAGGATACTGTAGGAACGGAGGAGAATGTATTAAATATAATTTTTACGGAAGTTGACGAAAATAGTAATGCTATTGAAAATGGTATTACTAAAGACAATTCATTATTGGTAAAATATTTCAAAGAAGATTTCCGGCCTAACCTGCTTGGAAAAGTAACAAATGATTATGTGATCGTTCAACTGGACAAAGCGTTTGATGAAAAAGAACTGGAGTTTATTTTAAGTGATCTTGGGCTTGATAAAAATGATCCGGTTGCTGCTCAGAAACATTTTAAGATCCAGATCACCAAGATTGGCCTGATGGAGAAAAAAGAGCTGAACGAAGAATTTTTCACTCAGCTCTACCCCAACCAGGAAGTAAAAACTGAAGCTGATTTCAGGAATAAAATAAAAGAAGAGATACAGGCTTATTGGAACAACCAGGCGAAGAACCAGATACATGACCAGGTATTTCATGAACTGACTGACCACACTGTTATCGAATTTCCGGAAGGATTTTTAAAGAAATGGGTAAAAACACAAGGAGAAACTCCTGATGGAGAAAATCCCGGTCCGGGAAAATCTGATGAGCAGGTGGAAAAAGAATTTCCCACATTCCTGAATCAATTGAAGTGGACTTTGATCACTGACAAAATAGTGCAGGAAAACTCAATACAGGTGCAGCCGGATGAGATCCGTGCTTTTGCGAAGCAACAACTATTCGGGTATATGGGTGGAATGGGCGCCGATACCGCAAACCAGCCATGGGTAACGGACTACGTAGAGAAAATGATGAAAGACCGTAAGTATGTAGAAGATGCATACAACCGTATACAAACACAAAAAATATTTGAGTGGGCTGAAACAAAAGTTAATCCTGCCGATAAAGAAATAAGCGCTGAAGATTTTACAAAGATGGTGGAAGAACATCAGCACCATCATCATTGATATAATGTAGTTGAAGAGGTAAAAAGTTGAAAGGTTGACAAATAATTGTCAACCTTTTTTAATAACAATAAGATCATTCTTCGCAATGATTAAATCTATAATTGTTTTAATTCTATCGCGTTTCAAAACTGATCTTAATCATTTCTTTTTCTTTTTCTTTTTTCCTTTTGAGTATAAAATCTTTGCCTGCTCTACCATTGATAAAAATTCTTTTTGCAACAGGTCATTTGGATTGGCTGCTGATGTTGCCAGCAAGGTGACATCATCCCAGTCTACATCTTTAGTAAAAGACGAAATACGAAGGATGGAGCCGAACATTGCTACTGCGGTGGAAAATTGATTGCCTTTATCGATTGAAGGAAAATCTTTAAAATCAAATGGGCTATGATACTTAAATACACGATTGGTTGTATCATTATGCGATTTGTAATGCAATTTTATTTTTGCAAAATTTTCTCTTGTTGCATTTGAATCTGCTATTTCGGGTTCTATTTCAAATATTCCCGTCATAGCGTATCCTGATCCTATTTCCCCTCCTTCTATTACTGCTGATGTATCATTCAGCGCACCTACTTTATTATCAAAACCAAGCAACCGGTATTGCTTAACATATTTGGGATTGAATTCCACGTTCATAACAGCGTCGTCAGCTACTGCATACAGTGTCTGTGTGAATTCTTTCATCAATACCTTTTGCGCTTCGTCGAAATTGTCGAGGTAAGAAAAATTACCGTTACCTTTTCGCGCAAGTGTTTGAATTTTTGAATCTTTATAATTACCCATTCCCACACCCAGGCAGGTGAGATAAATGCCCGATTCTTTATTCCGTGATATCAACTCATCCAAATCTTCTTCTGTTTTAACACCTACGTTAAAATCGCCATCGGTAGCGAGTATCACACGGTTATTACCCCCTACAATAAAATGCCGCCGGGCTACGCTGTAAGCAAGGCTGATACCCGATTCACCCGGGGTAGAACCACCCGGAGTGAGTTCGTCAATAGCTGTCAGAATTTTTTCTCTTTCACCTCCGCTGGTAGTGTTTAGCATAATGCCTGTTATACCACCATACACAACAATTGCTACCGAATCTTTTGGCCGCAGGTTATTAACCAGTAATCTGAAAGCTGATTTCAATAATGGCAACCTGTTAGTCATATCCATAGAACCTGAAACATCAATTAAAAAAACAAGGTTACTGGGAGGCAGTGTATCAAGATTTATTTTTTTTGCAGAAAGATCAATATAAAATAATTGGCTGACCGGGTTCCAGGGACAGGAAGTTAGCTGGGTTCTTATAGCAAACGGTTCATTGCCCGACGGTTTAGTATAATTGAGATTAAAATAGTTCAGCATTTCTTCTATTCTGACCGCATCGGGCGGAACAACGGAGTTACTTGCAAGAAAGCGGCGAATATTGCTATAAGATGCGCGGTCAATATTAAGCGATATTCCTGTAGCAGGAAACCGGCTGGTATTTACAAATTTGTTTTCAATAATGCTGGCATAGGTTTCATCACCCGCAAACCATTTTTTCTGATCCTCTTTAGCCATCCCGCGAGTGAAGGACAACAATTTATTAAGCCGTGTTGTAGATCTGTTAGCAGGTGCAAGCTTTAGTTGAACGGAAAGATAATTTTCAGCATTGACCACAACCTTTTCTGGTATGTAGCCATCATGTGAAAAATTAAATGTGTCAACCCGTTGGTTAACAGTAATACCAAAAGAACCGATAGATCCGCTTTTATAAATATACCCTGAGCGTACATGAGTAATCTTGACGTTTTGTAGTGAATTTCCTGATTCATCTTTTACTTCACCGCGAAGATAAAATTGTTGGCACCAGGCGGATGTACATGGTAGGAGGCAAAGCAATATATAGCAAAAGGCTTTCAAATCAATAGGTTATTGGTGATCAGTTACCAGTTTCTGGCTTCTGGTTACCGGTACAAGATACAAGTTACCAGCCATCGGTGCAAGATGGGAAACCCGGGAACACTGAGAACTGGCACTATTAAACAAGTTGATAAATCTCTTTCAGATTCCGGCCTAATCCATCATAATCCAATCCATATCCCACCACAAATTTATTAGGAATATCAAATCCGATGTAATCGAGTGTAAGCGGATATTCGGTGGCTTCTGACTTGTGAAGCAGGGTTGCAATCTTCAATGAGCGGGGTTGCTGATGCATCAGGCGGGGAAGAAAGTTATGCAACGTTTTACCTGTATCAACGATATCTTCTACGATGATCACATCTTTACCAAAAAGGTCATCGTCCAGACCAATAGATGTTACAATATTTCCGGAAGATTTCATCCCTTTGTAAGAAGCGAGTTTAATAAAACAGATCTCCGCATTAATGGTCAAATATTTGAAGAGATCAGAAGCAAACATGAATGAGCCATTCAGTATCGCGATACAAAAAGGCCGTTTGCCGGCGTAATCTTTATTAATAGCTGCTGCTATTTCTTTTACACGCTGAAGAATTGTTTCTTCAGAAAGATAAGTTTCAAATGTTTTATCGTGTACCTTAACCCCTGCCATGACCAATGTTTATAGTTAATGTTTGTGGTTGATAGTTTCGAAATTGCCGGGGTTAGTTCCTTGCTGAAAAAACGAATGTCCAACTACAAACCACTGGCAATGTTACCAGGAACCACTTCATTTTTTGCCAGCTTAGGTATGCCGGGTGCTTTTGTCCGCAAATATAATTGTTCTCCCGCTGCAGGTTGCATATAGCTTTGCAAATGATTATACTCCAGCAATGATTCAAGCCTGATAGCTTCTTCCTGTGCGATATACTGTATTGTTTCTCCCTGTTTCACGATGTGAAAATCATTGCTCCCTGTTTTTCTCTTCCGCTGAAGGTAAATAAGCTGATCTTTTAATAAAACTTCTTCTGCCTGATCTAATTCATTAAACTCAATTATTCTTGACAATGAAATGTCGTATTGTTGTGCAATAGCCAGTAATGAGGTTCCGGCAATAGCATAAATAACCCTGGTATTATTGATCTTAAACTCTCCCTGTGGAAAATCACGACGCAGTACTGGTATCTGTGCGCTGGCTACAGCAACAACTACTTCTTCTTTGTTTTCTTCTATCGCCGTTTTAGCCATATCACTCTCTGCGGGCATTTTTCCCAACGCAATCAATGTATAATCCTGTAAATGCCAGGTTTCAATCAATTTAATAATAATCTGGGGGTATCTTGGATTGGTAGCATACCCGGCCTTTTTTAGCCCATACGCCCAGCCTGAATAATCAAGCGGATCAAGCGTAAATAAGGAAGCGTAACGACTGCTACCTTTCAAAAAATCTGAATGATCGCTATAAGATTGAGAAGGTTCGTCGTATTTACGGAAGCATTCGTGCGGCGCATCATCTGTATGCCTCACCGACTC
>Ga0190272_10001614_pt1 | contig 10790 bp, 8 predicted proteins | sample Popmic504T_FD_133746 | JGI IMG/M metagenome (GOLD analysis project Ga0190272, IMG submission 133746) | Populus adjacent soil microbial communities from riparian zone of Shoshone River, Wyoming, USA - 504 T | ecosystem: Environmental > Terrestrial > Soil > Riparian zone | place: USA: Wyoming...
CGCACAGCTGCTCGGCCGCGGCAGCGAGGAAGGCGGCTCGGCCGGGCTGGGCTGGATTCCGATGGACACGGTGGCCTTCGACCGCAGCCGCCTGACCGGCGGCCAGAAGGTGCCGCACATGGGCTGGGCCGACACCGCCGCGCGGCATCCGATCTTCGAGGGGCTGGGCGAGGACGCGCGGTTCTACTACGTCCACTCCTTCCACATGGCCTGCGACGATCCGGACATGGTGATCGCCACCGCGGACCACGGCTATGAGTTCACCTCCGGCGTCGCCCACGGCAACGTCATCGGCCTGCAGTTCCACCCCGAAAAGAGCCACGTCTTCGGCCGCCAGGTGCTGCGCAACTTCGCGGCCATGGACTTTGCGCCATGAGGCGCCTGCGGGTGGTTCCCGTGCTGCTGCTGGCGCAGGGCGGGATGGTCAAGACGCGCGCCTTCGCCAACGCCCAGTACATGGGCGACCCGATCAATGCGGTGAAGATCTTCAACGAGAAGCAGGCCGACGAGCTGGTGCTGCTGGGCATCGAGGCCAGCGCCAAGGGCCACATCGACTTCGACTGGATCGAGGACATCGTCAGCGAGGCCTTCATGCCGCTGGCTTACGGCGGTGGGGTGCGGACGCTGGACGACGCCGCCGAGCTCTTCAAGCGCGGCGTCGAGAAGGTCATCCTCAACACCGCCGCTTACGAGAACCCCGAGCTGATCTCCCAGATCGCCGGCCGCTTTGGCGCGCAGGCGGTGGCCGTTTCGATCGATGCGCGCAGGAATATCTGGAAGCAGTGGAAGGCCTATGTCAGGAGCGGGCGCAAGGAGACCAAGGTCAGCCCCAAAGAGCTGGCCCAGCGCTCCGAGGCGTTGGGGGCTGGCGAGATCCTGTTGACGAGCATCGAGCGTGAAGGCGTCTTCACAGGCTACGACCTGGACCTGCTGGAGCAGGTGGCGGGTGCCGTCGGCGTGCCCGTGATCATCAACGGCGGGGCCGGCGCGATCAGCCACTTCGCGCCCGCCGTGCAGCGCGGCGCCAGCGCCGTGGCCGCCGGCAGCATGTTCGTCTTCGCCGCCAGGGGCGAAGGCATGCTGATCAGCTACCCCACCCAGGCCGAGCTGCGCGACCAGTTCTGGAGCCGCATTTGACCACCGCCAGCCCGCGCGGCCTCTACACGCCCCAAACCCTGCGCGTCTGCACCCGGACGGTGATGGACAACACCGACCCTGACATCACCTTCGATGCCGAGGGGGTGTGCAGCTGGTGGCACGGCTTCCACGCCGCCGCCGCGCAGCGTCCAAGCGAGGCCGAGCGCGACCGGCTGCTGGAAACCGCCATTGACGCCATCAAGGAGGCGGGCCGGGGCAAGCCGTATGACTGCATGCTGGGCCTGAGCGGCGGGGTCGACAGCTCCTACGTGGCCTACTTGGCCAAGCAATGGGGCCTGCGGCCGCTGGTGCTGCACTTCGACAACGGCTGGAACGACGAACTGGCGGTCGCCAACATCGAGACCATCGTCAAGAACCTCGACTTCCGGCTGCAGACCTTCGTCATGAACTGGCCGGAGTTCCGCGACCTGCAACGCGCCTACTTCAAGGCATCGGTCATCGACCTGGAAGTGCCGACCGACCACATGATCTTCGGCGCCCTGCACAAGATCGCCGACCAGCACGGCATTAAATACATCCTGTCGGGCACCAACTTCGCCACCGAGTGGCTGCTGCCGCCGTCCTGGCACTATTCGAAGCTCGATCTCGAGAACCTCAAGGGCATCCACAAGGCCTACGGCGAGGTTCCGCTAAAGCACCTGCCCAAGCTCGGCGTCTGGCAGCGGCTCTACTATGAGCGGGTCAAGATGATCCGGGACCTGCGCATCCTCGACCTCGTCCCCTACTCCAAGACCGCCGCCAAGCAGTTGCTGATGGATGAGTTCGGCTGGAAAGACTACGGCGGCAAGCACTACGAGTCGGTCTTCACCCGCTTCTACCAGGGCTACATCCTGCCGACGAAGTACGGGGTGGACAAACGCAAGGCCCACCTGTCCAACCTGATCCTCAACGGTGAGATCACCCGCGAGCAGGCGGTCGCCGAACTGGCCCTGCCGACCGACGATCCCGACCGCCAGCAGTCGGACAAGCGCTACGTCGCCAAGAAGCTGGGCTGGACAGAAGCGGAGTTCGACGCCGTGCTCGCCGCCCCGCCGCGCCGCCACGAGGAGTTCGGGACCGACGCCGCTCAGGCCCGGCTGGCCGACCTGACGATCAGGACGCTGCAGCCGTTCGCCAAGGTCGGCCGCAAGCTCCTGCGGGTCTGAGCACGCCCTTGGCCAACCTCTCCATCCTCCCCCGCCGCGCCGTCCGCAAGCTGCTGGGGCCGGTTCGCGGCGAGCGGCTGCGCAAGGTCGTGAGGCGGGTGCAGCGGCAGCTGACGCCGATCAGCCCCGACGACCTGCGCCGGGCGCTGGACCAAGCGCTGGGCGAGGCGCCCGAGGCTCTGCTGGCGCACTCCTCGCTGTCCGCCTGCGGCCGGTTCACGGCGGGTCCCGGCAGCGTGCTGGACGTGCTCGACGACTACGCCGGCACGCTGGCGCTGGTGACCCACAGCTATAGCTATCCAGCCCAGATCGGCGAGCCGGGGCCAATCTTCGATCCCGCCACCACGCCGTCGCAGAACGGCGCGCTGACCAACCTCTTTCGCCAGCGGCCCGGCGCGGTGCGCAGCATCCACTCGACCCACTCGCTGGCCGCCAAGGGCCCCTTGGCGCAAGAGCTCACCCAAGGCCACTACCTGCTCGATTCGCCGACCGGCCCCGGCACGCCCTACATGCGGTTGATCGAGCGTAACGCCTCGGCGCTCATGTTGGGGGTCTCCTTCCACTCCTACACCTTCTTCCATTCGGCGGAATTCGACTCCGGCAGCCCGGCCGCCTACCAGGAGGGGGTGCTTGACCGCCTGCGCGTCATCGACGAGACCGGCCAGGTGCGCGAGCAGCTTTCCCGGCGGCAGAACTGGGAGCCGATGCGCTTTGCCGAAGCCGGCGAACTGATGGAGAAAAAGGGGCTGGTGCGCCGGGTTGGCCTGGGCCGCGAGTATCTGCGCTATGTGCCGGACACGGCCAGGGCGCATGATTTCTTGGTCGAGCGGCTGCGCAAGCATCCAGACTTCCTGCGGCAGTCCTGCAGGACCGAACTGTACTGAGGGGTTGTTGGACGCCGATGCTTAGGGTGGGGATTATCGGGACCGGCTTGGTCGCGCGCGAGCATGCGCGGTCCATCGGCATGACCGGCGGGCGCTTGAGCCTTGTCGCCGCCGCCGACACCGCCGCCGACAGGCTGACCGGCTTCTGCGATGACTTCGATATCGCCAGGCGCTACGCTGGCGCCGACGCCCTGATCGCCGACCCTGAAGTCGACCTGGTTGTCATCACCACCCCGCCGGCCGCCCACGAAGCGCCGGCCGTCGCCGCCCTCGACGCCGGCAAGTATGTGCTCTGCGAAAAGCCGCTCGCCCATACGCTGGCCAGCGCCCAGAAGATCGCCGAGGCCGAAGCGCGCAATCCGGGCAAACTCTCGGTCGGCTACCAGTTCCGCTACGAGCCGCAGTTCCGGCGCATGAAGTGGCTGGTCGACAACGGCTGGCTGGGCGAGGTGCGCTCGGCGCTGATCGCCCGCCACAGCTACATTCCCCACAGCGATCCCGGCACGGGCTGGTGGGGCGTGTGGTCGGTGGCCGGCGGCGGCGTGCTGATCACCCAGCTGATCCACGAACTGGACATGCTGCAGCTGGTCATGGGCAAGGCCACCTCGGTCAGCGCCGAGATGGACACCCGCTTTTCCGGCATCGAGTCCGAGGACTTCCTGCAGGCGACGATCCGCTTCGAAGGCGGCCGCGCGGCCCGCTGCGTGGCCTCGGTCAACTCCGGCTACCTGGGCGGCGGCGTCGAGTTCCAGGGCACGCTCGGCAGCATCGGCCAGCCCGAAGGCCTGCTGCTTGACGATCCGGTTAGTCAGGCCAAGGCGATGCGCGCCGCTGAAAAGGCAGTGCCGGACGAGGGCGCGTCTTCGCTGAAGAGCACGATCAAGCGCGCCCTGGGGCGGGCCGCGCCCGAGAGCCGGCCCCACGCCTCGCTCTACCTCGACATCGCCGACGCGGTCGATGGCGGGCGGCCGCTGCCGATCCCCTCGTCCGAGGCCCTCGGCTCGCTCGAGCTGTGCATGGCGATCTACGAATCCGCCATCCGCGGTGAGGAGATCCAACTGCCGCTGGGGCCCCAAAGCACCGTCTATGGTGGCGTCGCCAAGGCCGACTACGACGCCCGGCGCTGCGTGCGCAGCCGCACCGCGCCCGCCGTCTTCCGCCGGTCCGAGCGCCGCCGGCCGCTGACCCTGCGCAATGTCGTCGTCGGCACGGCCAAGGCCGGCCTGTCGCTGGCCGGCGTCGACACCGCCACCGTGCGGGCGCTGATCCGCAAGCCAGGCGAGGTTCACGGCGGTCCCAAGGTGCGCCGGCTGCCTTGGCCGGTTCGCCGTCATTACGACCACCGCGAACGCGACGCCGCCCTGCGGCTGCTGAACCGGGAGGTGAAGACCGGCGGCGCCATCTACTACGGCGGGCCGGAGGAGGACGCCTATTGCGCCGCCTTCGCCAGATACCTCGGCGGCGGCTACGCCGATGCGGTCAACTCCGGCTCCAACGCCATCTACGTCGCCCTGCGCGCCCTGGACCTGGAGCCCGGCAACGAGGTGATCGTGCCGCCTATCACCGATCCGGGCGCGACCATGCCGGTGGTGCTGAACCTGTGCATCCCGGTGCCGGCCGACGCCGAGCCCGGCTCGATCATGACCTCGGCCGAGCAGATCCGTAAGGTGATGACCGATCGCACCGCCGCTATCATCGTCGCCCACATGGGCGGCCACGCCGTCGACATGGACCCGGTGCTGGCGCTGGCCGCCGAGCGCGGCATCCCGGTGCTGGAAGACTGCGCCCAGGCCCACGGGACCCTCTACAAGGGGCGGATGGCCGGCTCGATGGGGACGATATCGGCCTTCTCGACCATGTTCGGCAAGCAGCACGCCACCGGCGGCCAGGGTGGGGTGGTCTTCACCCAGGACCCGATCCTCTACGCCCGCGCCCGGCAGCTCGGCGACCGCGGCAAGTCGCCGGGGCCAACCGGCGCGATGAGCAACGTCGTCGCCTCACTGAACTTCAACCAGGACGAACTGAGCATGGCCATCGGCCGGGTCCAGCTCGCCAAGCTACCGGCCACCATCAAGGGCCGCCGGGCTTTCGCCGCCCAGGTCATCGCCGGGCTGCAAGACGCCGAGGGGCTCGAGATCATCGGCGAGCCGGAGCACTGCGCCAGCTCCTTCTGGTACCTGATGATCCGCTTCGATCCGGCCATCGTGCGCTGCACGGCGCAGGATTTCGCCAGCGGTCTGGTCAAGGAAGGCATCGAGGGCGTCGCCGCCGGCTATTCGGTCTATCCCACCGATCAGGCATGGCACCGGCAGGCCGCGGTGTTCGGCAATAGCGGTCTGCCGTGGTCGCTGAACCAGGAGACGCCCAAGGCCTACCCGCTGCCCAACGCCCACGAGATCAACGCGCGGATGGTTCGGATTGAAATCCACGAGAGCCTGGGAGCGCAGGAGGCGCGCGACATCGTCGCCGCGGCCAGGAAGGTCGCGCGCTTCTACAGCGCCTGATCATGGCAACCGCGCCGCTCATCGCCATCATCACACCGACCAGGAACCGGCTGGCGCTGCTGCGCGAGACGATGGATTCGGTGGCGGCGCAGAGCCTTGCGGCCTGGGAGCACATCATCGTCGATGACGGCTCCGACGACGGCACCGCCGAGGAGGTCTCCCGGCGGGCGGCCGAGGACCCCCGCATCCGCTACCTCCCCCGAACCGGCGCGGTCGCCGGCGCCAACGCCTGCCGCAATCAGGGCGCGGCGGCCACAGCCGCGCCGCTGCTGGTCTTCCTCGATTCCGATGATCTGCTGGACCCCGGCGCGCTTGAAAGCCGGGTGGAGACCATGGGCCGCAATCAGGACCTCGATTTTGCGGTGTCGCGCACGGGCGTCTTCCTCCACACCCCCGGCGACCTGGGGCGCGAGTTCGATACCGAGCGGGCTGGCGACGACCTGCTAAGGTTCCTCTATTTCGAAACACCCTGGCAGACTACCGCGCCCACTTGGCGCCGCGAGTCATTCGACCGCCTGGGAGGCTTCGACGAGGCCCTGCCAAGCTGGCAGGACGTCGACCTCCACGTTCGCGCCCTGACCGGTGACCTGCTCTACCTGCGCTTAACCCAGGTCGACCATCACATGCGTTGGCGGGAGGAGGCCTCCAGGACCAGCACCCAGCAGTGGCGCTCCGAGCAGCATCTGCAATCGGCCGTTCGGACAGTCGGCAAATTCGAGCGTCTGGTGCGTGAAGGCCCCGGCCTCGACTGGGTGCGCCAGCGGGCGCTGTGCGGGCTCTATTTCGGCATCGCCGAACGCTGGGCGGTAGCGGGGCGGCGGGCCGAAGCCCTGGCATGCTGGCGTCAGATTCAAAGCCGCAAGCTTGGCCAGACAGGGCTCTACGCCACCGGAGCCGGCCTGCTCATGCTAAGGAGCCTGGGCGGCGAGCACTGGCCGCTCGGTGACCGGATCCTCAACAAGTGGAAGGGATGGGCGCGCATGCGGACCAATCCCGAACTGGTTACCCCATGACCGCCACGCCGCCTTCGACCGAGCCGCGCCGCGCCCTGCCGGTGTTGACCTCGCTACGCTTCTTCGCGGCGGCGGTGGTGGTCTTCCACCACCAGGCGCCTGACATCAGCCTACCCTTCCTCGATGCCCTGACGAGGTCGGGTTACAACGCCGTGACCTTCTTTTTCGTGCTGTCGGGTTTTATCCTGACCTACGTCTACAGCGGTCCGACGGAGCGTCAGCCGATGGCGCGACCCGCGGGTGAGTTTTGGTGGGCCCGCTTCCTGCGTATCGCGCCCGCCTACTACCTCGGCCTGCTGCTGCTCACGCCGCGACTCCTCTACACCACGCTGGCCTCCAAGATCACCTCGATCGAAGCGCTGCTGACCGCTCTCTTCGTCGTCCCGCTGTTCCAACAGACGATGTGGCCTGGCGCGGCCCTGCTTTGGAACGCGCCGGCCTGGTCCTTGTCGGTGGAGTTCTTCTTCTACCTGTTGTTCCCGGTGCTGGCGGTAATCAGCGCCCGCATCCCCAGGCTGTGGTTCCTCGCTGTTGCGGGGCTGTTGGTGGTGGCCATGGCCGTCCTGCGCTTTCAGGTGCTCCCCTCGCCGGCTGACGAGGGCGCCTACCACGACTACTTCTGGTTCTCGCCGCTGGTCCACCTGCCGCAGTTCATTTTCGGCATGGCCCTTGGCCGCCTGTTCCTGTTCGGCCGCGCCCTGCCGCGCGCTGTCTACTCCGCCATGCTCTACGGCGGCCTGCTGGCGATCGTCCTGATCACCGGAGCCCGCCTTCTGGGCCGCGTTTACGACCCGGTCATCGTGGGCTTGTTCGGCCTGGTCATCTTCGGCGGCGCGGGCCGCGAGGCGGCCGGCAGGCTGCTGACGCTCCCCCTGCTCGTGCTGCTGGGAGAGGCCAGCTACTCCATGTACATCCTGCACGTCCCGATCGGCTTTTGGTGGGAATGGACGACGGCGCACCTGCCAATGGCGTTGCCGGCATGGGCGGGCTTTGCCGCCTACTTTGTCCTGACCGTCGTGATTTCCGTCCTCTTCTTCCTCGGAGTGGAACAGCCGCTGAGACGCCGGTTCAGGAACTCGCCGCCCTGGACTTGGTGGAAATCGCCAAGGGGTAGCGGTGCTGACCAGCCCCTTGCAGCCAAACGAGGCGCCCCGTGACCGCGCCTTTCTTGTCGGTGGTGATCTGCACCCATAACCCTCGCGACGATTATTTCGGCCAGGCGCTCGCAGGTTTGCGCGCCCAGACCCTGCCTGCAGCGGAATGGGAACTGCTCGTCGTGGACAACCGCTCGGATCAGCCGGTCGAGGGCCGTTTCGACCTCTCCTGGCACCCGAACGCGCGGGTGGTGCGCGAGGAAAAGCTGGGCCTGACTCCCGCCCGGCTGCGCGGAATCGCCGAGGCTCGCGGGCAGTTGCTGGTGCTGGTCGACGACGACAACGTGCTGGAGCCGGACTACCTGCGGTTGGCGCTGGAGATCGCCGACACCAGGCCCTGGCTGGGGTCATGGAGCGGCCAGTGCCTGCCCGGTTTCGACGAGGAGCCGCCGGCCTGGACGCGGCGTTACTGGGGCAACCTGTGTATCCGCCAGTTCGAAGAGGACGTCTGGTCCAACCTGCCCCGCCTCCCCGAAACCATGCCGGCCGGCGCCGGCCTTTGCCTGCGCCGGCCGGTGGCTGAGCGCTATCTGGCCCTGCACCACGGCGGTCAGCGGGCCTTCCAGTTCGACCGCACCGGCGACTCGCTGATCTCCGGCGGCGACAACGACCTTGCCGCCTGCGCCTGCGACCTTGGCCTGGGCGTGGGTCTGATCGCGGCCTTGCGCCTTCGCCACCTGATCCCGCCCGGCCGGCTAACCGAGGATTATCTAGCGCGGCTGGCCGACGGCATCGCCTTTTCTTCAATCCTGCTCGACGCCGAGCGGGGGCTGCCGGTCGCGCCGCGCAGCCGGGCCGGCCGCCTCGCCGACATCGTGCGCCTGCTGCGCAAGAGCGGCCCCGACCGGCGTGTCCTGCGCGCCGCCCATGCCGGCCGTGACCGGGCCGCCCGCTTGGTGGCCGAGGCCGCGCAGCGCCCGCGATGACCCCCAAGGTCCTCCACATCGTCGAAAACCTCGACCGTGGGGCCGTGGAGGGCTGGCTGGTGCGCATGCTCGGCCACGCCCATAAGCGCGGCGTGGCGCTCGACTGGACCTTCTACTGCGCGCTTGGACAGGCGGGCGGCCTGGACGATCGGGCGCGGGCGCGCGGCGCAAAGGTGATCTACTCGCCCGTGCCTCTGTCACAGAAGCGCGCCTTCATGGCGGCGCTGCGAGGGGCGCTGAAGCAGGGCCGCTACGACGTCGTCCACTGCCACCATGACATCATGAGCGGGCCATACCTGCTCGCCGCGCTGGGCCTGCCGATCGGGCGGCGCATCGTCCACGCCCATAACGCCGATGAGAACGTGCCGACGCCGAACAAGCTCAAGCAGACTCTTTATCGCGAGCCCATGCGGCAGGTCTGCCTGGCCCTGGCCGACCGGATCGTCGGCATTTCCAACCACACCTTGGACACCCTCCTGGCCGGGCGGGCCCGCAGGCCGGGCCGGGACATCGTCCACTACTACGGCGTCGACGCAGAGCGCTTCCAGGCCGCCTTGCCCGACCGCGCCGCCTTCCGCCGCCAACTGGGCTTGCCCGAGGATGCGCTGATCCTGCTGTACGGCGGACGCGTCGCGCCGGAGAAGAACCCGGTGATGGCCGTCGACGTGCTGGCCGCCCTGCGCCGGCGCGAGCCGCGCGCGCACCTGGTCTACGCCGGAGCCGGTTCGGAAGAGCAGGCCGTCATCCAGCGCGCCGAAGCGCTCGGCGTCGCGGACCAGGTCCACATGATCGGCTGGCGCGCTGACCTGCCCGAGGTGATGGCGGCGAGCGACTGGTTCATCCTGCCGCGCCCCGAGCACCCCATGGAGGGCTTTGGCCTGGCCGTCGTCGAGGCGCAGCTGGCCGGCCTGCCCTTGCTGCTGTCGCTGGGCATCCCCGACGACCCGCTGCTGCCCACGGCCAGCTATCGCCGCCTGCCGCTGGCGGCCGGCGGCGACGCCTGGGCCGAGGCCGCCATTGAACTCCAGCAAGCCGGCAAGCCGTCGCCGCAAGCCGCCTGGGACGCTCTCGCCGCCTCGCCGATGGACATGGACCGGGCGCTGGCCGGCCTTGTCGAGCTTCACCGATGACGGCGCCGCTCCGTGTCCTTCAGGTGGTCGGCGCGCTCGGCATGGGCGGCGCGGAGACCTGGCTGATGGAGGCCCTGCGCCTGTGGTCGCGCAGCGGCCAGGTGCAGATGGATTTCCTGCTGACCAGCGCCGCATCCGGCTTCTTCGACGATGAGGCCCGGGCGCTCGGCGCCCAGCTTCATTACATCCGCTACGGCCGCGCCCAGCTGCCCGCCTTCACCCGCGCTTTCCGCGAGGTGCTGCGGCACGGCGCCTACGACGCCATCCACGAGCATTCCGACTACGCCAGCGGCTGGCGCTTTGCGCTGGGAGCCGGCGCCCTGCCGCCAGTGCGCGTGGCCCACGTCCATAATCCCTGGCTGCATATCACCGCCAACTATGCGGTCAGTCCGACCCGCCGGATGGCGGCGGCCGGCGGCAAGGCCCTGGTCAACCGGCTGGCCACCCATGTCTGCGGCACCTCGGCCCAGGCGCTGCGCGAGTATGGGTTCGAGCCCGGGCGGACGCGCGGGCCCTCGGTCTGCGTCGTCCACTGCGGCTTTGACCCCGCCAGGTACGACATCCCGCGCGACGCCGCCCGCGCCCAGGTGCTCGCCGAGTTCGGCTGGCCGCCGCAAACCAAGCTGGTGCTGTTCGCCGGCCGCCTCGACCGGGCGCTGGAGTTCACCCATCCGCAGAACCACAAGAACTCCTGGTTCGCCCTCAATGTGGTCAAGGCGGCGATCGAGCATGACCCGACCGTCCGGCTGGTCATGGCGGGCGCGGGCGAGTCGCGTGAAACGCTCCAGTCGCGCGTCAGTGCGTGGGGCCTGGCTGACCAGCTTCGGCTCGTCGGCGTTCGCGACGACCTGCCGGTGCTGATGCGCGCCGCCGACG
>Ga0190272_10001615_pt1 | contig 10776 bp, 5 predicted proteins | sample Popmic504T_FD_133746 | JGI IMG/M metagenome (GOLD analysis project Ga0190272, IMG submission 133746) | Populus adjacent soil microbial communities from riparian zone of Shoshone River, Wyoming, USA - 504 T | ecosystem: Environmental > Terrestrial > Soil > Riparian zone | place: USA: Wyoming...
GAAAAGGTGTTGTGACCCCGGAGAGGCTCGAACTCTCGACCCGTTGATTAAGAGTCAACTGCTCTACCAGCTGAGCTACGGAGTCTGGTAATAATAGGCCGCAAAGGTAAATTATTTTAAATGCCAGGCAATGTGATTTTATTTCAGGATTACCATATCAGTTAACAGATAAAAAAAACAGCTTGGATCCGGAACTTTTTTAAAACTATTTACTTCGGATAGGGTTAATTAAATTTGTCGTTTGCCGGTAAAACCTGGCATATCGAACTCAAATCATAATTTCTTGAAGCTTAAAAAAGATTTTTATTTAAATAAAGATGTTGTTAATGTGGCAAAGTCGCTGCTTGGAAAATATCTTTTCACTTTTTTTGATGATGGAATGACGGGTGGCATTATCACGGAAACGGAAGCTTACAACGGTATTGTGGATAAGGCATCGCATGCTTACAACGGCCGGCGGACTGCACGTACTGAAATTATGTATGCACCTGGTGGAACCGCTTACGTTTATTTGTGTTATGGAATTCATTCACTTTTTAACGTGGTTACAAACAAACCGGGAGTGCCCCATGCAGTGCTGATCAGGGCAATTAAACCAACACATGGAATTGAGCTGATGCTGAAAAGAAGGAATCTGCTTGTACCCAACAAGACTTTAACTTCCGGCCCCGGCACCGTTTCGCAGGCACTGGGAATTCATTATGCGCAGTCGGGCTTAAGCCTGAATGGAAAAACCATCTGGATCGAAGATAAAAAACTGGTTCCTGCTGATTCAGAAATACGGATCACACCGCGTATCGGTGTTGATTATGCCGGTGAGGACGCAAAGCTGCCATACCGGTTTGTATGGGATATGCCTGTGGAAACTGTGCTAAAAAAATCAGAACATGTTAAGCCCAAAGCGGTAATAGGTTCTTAGGAGCATTGCAAATTTTTCATTATCGGGCACCCTTATACGTTCATGCTTCACCTGTGATGCAGGCAGGCTTTGAATTTTTTTAAGAAGCGCACGGTAATAAATAAATGCAACATACACGCCGGGCCGGACATCTCTTGGCAACGCCATCACACCCGGATAAGCAGCGCGGAAATCCATGTCAATGTCGGCTTCTATCTGTTTTTTGGATTCGTTGTTGAAATGGTCGAAATCAACTCCCGGAAAATAAACCCTGCCCCTTTCTTTGAAATCGCTTTTCATGTCGCGCAAAAAATTCACTTTCTGAAATGCTGCGCCAAGCTTCCTGGCCGGCTCCACCATTCGCTGGTAAAGTGCCTCATCATTTTCGCAGAATACACGGAGGCACATCAATCCTACAACTTCAGCCGAGCCGTATATGTATTTATTGTAAAGTGAATCGTCATACTGGTTTTTATGGAGGTCCATTTCCATGCTGTATAAAAATGCATCCACCAGCTCCTTCTCAATATGATATTTATTTACGATCACCTGGAACGACTGCAACACCGGGTTGGTGCTGATGCCGTCATTCAGGGCCTTATAGGTTTCGTCTTTAAAACGGTCAAGCAGGTCTTTTTTGTCGTACGCATGAAAAGTATCAACAATTTCATCTGCCAGCCTTACGAAACCATATATGGCATAGATCGGGTAATGAAAACGCTTGTGCAGTGTTTTGATCCCGCGGGTAAAAGATGTGCTGTACCGCTGGGTTATCACCTTGCTCAGGTCGAAACATAAATCGTTAAATTCCTTCATGGTCTTTTAGTATTCTTTCTGTTACCAGCCTGGATCCTATTACAACAATAGGCAAACCGGTGCCGGGGATGGTGCTGGCACCAACATAATATAAATTATCAAACACTTCATCAAAATTCGGCGGCCTGAAACCGCCTATCTGGTTGAGTCCGTGCGCAAGGCCAAGGCCGCTTCCCCGGTAAAGGTTGAAATTGTTTTTCCAGTCGATCGGGTTCATCACGGTCTTAGTGACAGTGTTTTTATGAAGATCAAAATTAATCCTTTTTCCCAGATCTGAAATGATATTATCGGCAAGTTCCTGCGAATCCGACCAGTCACTCTTATATCTCAGATCAGGAACAGGGCAGAGTATAAAAAGGTTTTCACAGCCTTCAGGTGCGCAGTCGGGGTTTGATTGCGAGCTCACGTTTACATAATAGTATGGTTTCTGCGGACTTACGGCTGTTTTAAAGATGGTATCTGCGTATTCCCTGAAATTATTTCCCAAGAAATAATTATGATGATGGATGTTATCCAGCTTTCCCCTGATTCCCAGGTAGATGGTGAAAGGGGAGAGGGTCCACTCCATGGCATCCAGCCTTGCAGGATTATATTTAGGCCGTTTCAGCACTTCGCCCCGGAAAGATGCAGCATCGGCATTTGCAACGTATACATCTGCTTCCCAGCGTTTTCCATTTTGATCTATAAAGCCCTTGATCTTCTTGTTTTCCTGGTCAACAGCCTTGATTTCGGTATTGTAATTGAATTTTACCCCTTTTTCCTCGAGTATCTTTACTATTTCATCAACAATCCTGTACATGCCGCCCTGGACATTCCAATAACCGTCGTGTTTCAGCTCTGTATAGTTGAGCAGGCTGTAAACTGCAGGCGTCTGAAATGGAGTGGACCCGAGGAAAAATGCAACAAGGGAAAAGATCACCTTGATCTCCTGTGAATCGAAGTTCATTTCAAGCTCCCGCCACATCGAACGGAACATTTTCGGACTATGCTTTACCGGCACAGTTGCCAGCGTCATCAGGTAGCTGAGGTGCGAATCATAATTCCGCCGGATAATCTTGTCTTCCGTATCATGGAACAGCTTACCCGCCGCTGCAATATATTTTTCTGTCTTACGGACCAGGTCATTTTCAACGCCGGTAAATTCAACAGCCAGTTTTTCCAGGTCTTTAAAAATCCTGTAAGGCTTTTTTTTTCCTTCAAAGAAAACGGAATACAAAGGGTTGAGCTCATTCAGCTTCAGCGGGTTTTTAATTCCGCAATATTCAAAAAGCTCTTTGAATTCATAGCTCATGCTGAAAAAAGATGGGCCCATATCGAATGTGAACCCGTCTTTCTCAATCTGATTCAGCCTGCCTCCCGGCTGGTGAAATTTTTCAACGATCTCAACGGTGTATCCTTTTGATGTAAGCCGGAGTGCCGTTGCCAGTGAACCAAGGCCGCTGCCTATAATAAGTACTTTCTTTTTCAATGGGTATGATCGTTGCCATGCTTTCAGGGTATGCAGGGCGGGTGCAAAGATAACTATTTACGCTTGACCCGGAACAGGTGAATGAACATCAAAATTAACCTATCCTCCATAAAATTAAATGAAAGGAGTAATTTTGGAGAATGAAGTATTCTTTTTCATTTGTTCTCCTTGCAGCGGCTGCCATGCTATGTGCAAACAGCCACCGGAGTTTTCCGGTTAAAGAGCCGGAGAACAAGGTGGCGCTGGGTGAAATGCTGTTTCACGAAAAAAGACTTTCAAAAAACAACAGGATCAGCTGTGCTTCCTGTCATATTCCGGAGTTTGCATTTGCCGATACGGTGCGTTTCAGCATAGGTGCTGATGGGTTGCCTGGAAAAAGGAATACACCCACCGTGATGAATGTTTCCGTAAGGCCTTATTTTTTTTATGATGGAAGGGTAGCAACCCTCGAGGACCAGGTAAGCGTTCCGATTGAGGATCATCTTGAAATGAACATGCAGTTTATGGAAGCATGCAAAAAGGTAACGGAAGATTCGCTTTACCAGGTGTATTTTAAAAAAATATACGGTTCCGTTCCTGATGCCATAAATATAAGGGATGCCATTGCAGCATTTGAACGTTCACTTGAAACATCAGACACTCCTTTCGACAGGTGGATGAACGGCGATACGGCTGCCATGGGTCCTTCGGCGATTCGTGGACGGGAGCTTTTCATGGATGAACCGCGCACGAAGTGTTTTTCATGCCATTTCTCACCCGATTTTACCGGAGATGAATTTCGTAATATCGGCTTGTATGATGGAAAAAACCTTACCGATGCCGGACGTTTCGAAATTACAGGTGACAGCAGTGACATTGGCAAATTTAAAACACCCGGGTTGAGAAATATAGCTGTTACTCCGCCTTACATGCATAACGGGATGTTCAGCACACTACGCGAAGTGCTTGTGTATTACAACGATCCGTACAAGGTTGTCCCGGAGCCTGTCGGTATGGATTCGCTGATGCTGAAACCACTGGGCTTGTCGGAGGAGGAACTTTTTGACCTGGAGAGTTTTCTCCGTGCCCTCACTGACGACCGATTTTCATCAAAGGTTCCGGCTGAAGCAGTGCCGGTTATCAGGAAAAAATAAACGCAATAAAAAAAGGCACAACCTGCCGGTCATGCCTTTTCTTTCGGGTAAGGGTAATTACCTCAGCAGGTTTACCCAGCCTCTCTTTTCTTTTTTATCGCCGTTGTTGCCATAGATGCGTACATAATAAACGTAGGTCCCTTCTTGAGCGATGGTTCCGTTAAATGTGCCATCCCAGCCTTTTTTGGCATCACTGGTTTCGTATATCTTTTCACCCCAGCGGTTGAATACCACAAAATAGAAACCGTTGATATCGGTGAAGATATTGACTGGGTTGAAGATCGGGTTCTTTCCGTCAGGTGTGAATGCGTTAGGTGTATAAAGCTGCGGAGCCTGTATTGCGCATCCTTCATTGGAAGTGCTGGCTTCTGCAAAACCGTAGCTATTTCCGGGCCCTTCATAAGCCTCAATATAGTAACAGAATTTACCGGTGCCTTCATAATATTTTGAAACATCGTCAAGGAAGCTGTTTGAACCGAATGGTATATCGGCGATCTGGCTGTAAGTGCCTGTATTGTCAACCTTCCTGTAAAGCTTGTAATGTTCAACCCGGCCGAGCCATTCCTCATAATCATTCCATTCAACACGGTTTACATAATTGTCCTGCGCATGCGCTTTGACAAAAATTGTGCGGCCGATATTGCTGGTAAATACATCCAGGCCGCAATTGCTTGTTGTCACCACGATATAGTAGTAATCCGTTTCACCTGTTTTGGCGGTTGTATCGTTAAATGAGATGGTTGTATTCAGCGTATCATAGGTTTGATCAACCGTTGTGTACGGACCGCTGAGCTTGGTTGAGCGCATGAGCCTGTAAAGCGTTACATCTGCTGCCGTGTCAACATGACACTCAGCATATACGCTGAGGGGAGAAGTAACGGTTACTTTTCTCAGGTATGAGAATGTTGGAAGCTGAAGAACATCGGCAAATTCACAATCCATATTAGATGATGCAGTATGCAGCCCATTCGTGCTGACTGCTCTCACATAATAGCAATAGGTAGCATACTTGGTAAGGGGTGCATGGGAGAAGAAAGATTTTGAGCCGGCCACTGATCCTGCGAGCTGGTAAGGCGCTCCGTTTTCACTTGCAAAAATATCATACCGTACAACATCGCTTTCCATGTTGATATACTTCGACCATGAAATATCAATCGCACCAATACACTTGTTCAGTGTTGCTTCCATAAATATCGTCGCATGTTCAACGCTGAGCGGGCTCAGGTTACCGCAGCTGTCGAAAGCAGCCACAGCATAGATCTCAGACCCCTGTGCTGCCAGTGAATTTACATTGAGCAGGCTGATGTCATTGATAAGCGCCGTAGCACCGATTGAGTCCCATGTATTGCCGTTAAACTGGTAAACGATATAACCGCGTGTGTCGCCTGAAGGATTAATGTTCCAGGTGATGGTCGTCAGGCTGTCGAAAGGATTAACGCTGACAGTATCCAGCACCGGAATAGCAGGAGGAATAACGTCCTGGAACAGGTCGCCGTCGCGGCTTGAATTTGAAATGCAGGGAAGATTATCTCCCGTAGTCACATAATAATTGATCGTTTCCGCACATACAGTGATCGTATCCTGGTAAGTGTTTTCGAATGTTGTTGCTATTTGGTTCCAGCTTCCTGCAGGGTATTCTTTGTACACATCGTAGGTTCCTGTTGCAGTAGGGAATAAAGGAGAGTGTACCGGATTCCAGCTTAAGCTTGCAACGCCATTGCCTCCGTTTGTTACATTAAGCTTGATGGCACGCACAGTATCGGAAGGAAGAGAATACTGCACTCCGCATCCGGTACGCGACTGGAGGATATAATAAAGCGGCTGGTTGTTGGCATTCGCTCCCAGGTGCGTAGTAGTAGTCTGCGTGTAATCGAAGATGCTGTCGAATTGCGTATACGGCCCACCCACGCTGTTGCTTGCGAAAATATGATAGCTGTTAAAGTCGAGACCTGTATCCACGGGTGCAGCCCAGGTAAGCGTTACGTCACCGTTAAGCTCTACCGAAACACAGCGTGGCCCCGGTGCTGCAGGAACGGTGTTGTCAACGAATATGGCGCCATTCACGCTTGACACAGCAACACATGGCAGGTTGTCGTCGATCTCAACACGATAGTTTACACGTTCGGTGCAAAGGTTGAGCGTGTCGGTATAATTCAATGCTGTTGTTGAGCCTACATACGTCCAGTTGGTTGCAGGATATTCACGGTAAACTTTGTAAGTTCCTGAAGAAGAAGGAAGGTCGGGAGTGATCTGAGAATTCCATGAAAGGTTTGCAAGTGACGTACCGGCACCGCCCACATTCAGATACATGCTTTGAAGGGTTGCAGAAGGTGGTGAATACTGCACACCGCAACCTGATCTTGTTTCCACCTGATAATAGACCGACTGGCTGTTGCCGTTCGCACCAACATGCGTATATCCGGGAGCATAATAGTTGAAAATGCTGTCAATGAGGGTAAACGGACCGCCTGCATTAACGCTGGAATATACATGATAGCTGTTGTACATTCCTGCTGTGTCGGTTGGCAGCGCCCAGCTGAGAACAATATCTCCGTTAGGTGATACGGATACGCAGTGCAATGCCGGTGGAGCTGGAATGGTATTGTCTACGAACCGGTCCCCGTTTACATTCGATACCGAGCTGCATGGAAGGTTGTCTGCAATGTCGACCCTGTATTTAACCGAGTCTATGCAGAGCACCAGTGTATCAATATAATTCAGTGATGTAGTGGATGTGAGGAAGCCCCATGCTCCCGATCCGATCTTGCGCTGGATGTTGTATACACCTGAAGAGCTTGAAAGCGCCGGGTTGTTCACAGCATTCCAAGCAAGGCTTGCAATATTTGTATTCGTGCCGCCTACTGTCAGGTATATGGAGCTTGCCGTGTTCGAAGGAAGCGAATACTGCACACCGCATCCCGTCCTGGTTTTTATCTGGTAATAAACCACTTGGCTTGCTGCCGATGTAACGGTATGCGTATAGGAAGTCTGGTTGTAATTGAATATGCTGTCAACCTGGGTGAAAGGTCCTCCTGCATTCAGGCTGTAATAGACATGGTAGCTGTTATAGTTAAGACCGGTATCGACAGGCGCTTCCCAGTTTAGCGTTACGCTTCCGTTGGCATTCACAGAAACGCAATGGATCACCGGTGCTGCCGGAACATGGTTGTCGATAAATCGTGCGCCGTCGATATTGGATACGGAAATGCAGCCTGAGGCATCAGGAAGCTCGACCCTGTAATTGATGGAATCATTGCAGATATTGATCGGGTTTACATAAGTAAGCGAAGTGGTTGAGTCGATAAGCGTCCAGGTACCTGCAGGATATTCCTTAAAGATCCGGTAATGCGTTCCGGCTGACGGTAGCTTGGGAACCCGCATGGCATTCCACGCCAGGTTGGCATTGCCTCCTACGTTTGTAACATTCAGGAATATGCTTTTTAACGTATCGCCCTGCACCGACATGGTCGGGCCACAGCCTGACTTTGTCATCAGGTAATGCCCCACGGAGTTATTGTTCCCATTCAGGATGTTGTCCGTTGAGGAAAGCGTATTGTAATTCATTACACTGTCGTATAACGTATATGCTGCACCGTTAGCATGATAGATGTAATACCCTGCGAAGTTTACTGCAGTATCGGCGGGAGCAACCCACGAAAGAACCTGGCTGCCGTTCGGCTGCACCGAAACGCAACGCAGTGACGGAGGATCCGGGGCAGGTGATGTTGTAAAACGGATCCCTGCTATTGAAGAAACTGAAGTACAACCTACAGAGTCCTCGATCTGCACCCTGTAGTTAAGCGTGTCGCTGCAGGGTATATCAACGGTATCAATATACGTTAATAGCTGCGTAGAGTCGATAAGCGTCCATACAGTGGCCGGGGACTCCCTGTAAATTTTATAATGTGTCAGCGAGCTGCTAAGCAATGGTGTCCGCAAGGCATTCCAGTTGAGCTGTGATATGCCCACACCGGCCCCTGTTACATTCAGCTTGATGCTTGCAACGGTATCGGTTGATCCTGTGGTCCGGTCACCATCACATCCGAAATGTGTGGTCGTATAATAGTATGATGAGGCGGCCTGCCCGTTTGCAGTGACGTCTGTATAGGATGTAATGTTGATGTCATCAATGCTGTCGATCACCGTAAAGGGCCCGTTTGGGTTGTTTGATTTCCAGATCTGGTAGTTGTGAAATGAACTTGCTGTATCGTAGGGCGCTTCCTTGTCTTTGGGCTTTGTCCATGTGAGAGAGATGTCGCCGTTGGGTTCCACCGAAGCGCATCTTACCAGCGATGAGTCGATACGCGGTGGGGCAAGCACCGTAATACTGATGGTACTTACGGCGATAGCCGGGGCAGGACAGAAATCATCCTGGTTACGGAATACGAATGTGTAGGTATTTGAAAAATTCGCACATCCGATATTAAGTCCTTTCACATGGTCACAGGTAGTGACCCATTCAAATCCAACATCAGTACCAGCCTGGGCTGTATGTGGCATTGTTGTATCCATGGTAGCACAGGGTGGGATCAGGCAGCCGGCATTGGGATTGCTGAATCCTGCACCGAACTGACCTCCAAAGGCTGAAACGGTTACAAACTGAAGAGAAGCAGGTGGACCGCCGAAATCCCAGTCAACTGCATTTAATCTAAACCTTACAGTATCACCCGCATAAACCGTGTCTTTGTATTCGGTAAAATTTCCAAAAGCATCTTCAAAAGGAGGAACAACAGTGGGCGGAAGATTTGGTGTGCCTAAAAAGGTATTCGGACAGTTAGCCAGCATCACAACCTGTATTTCACGGAAGATCTCGGCAACTTTAATCTGGCACTTGTAAGCCTCTACCTTCGTGCAGGTTAAGAAATTACCTCCTGTATACAATTCATAGCTGATCTCTCCTGTCGAAGAATTGATTGTTGCACCGGTATTTGGAGGAGAAAATGGCATCGGATTGGCCGCAGTATAGGGTGGGTTATAAGTTGAATATTGCGGGTTGGTTCCCGGGTTCCAATTTGCAGGTGGAAAAATTGTTGGCTGTTCTAGCGGCTGTCCCCATGAATACACAAGCGAATCATATTCGGGGTCGATGGCAACGTGGTTATAAGTAAATGGAAATCCGGTGCAAAGCACCGTGCTGGGCCTTTCTGCAAATGCTGGCGAGCTGTCGAAGCATGGATTCGCATTCTGACCATTGTAAGGAAACATGGTTGCCCTCATTGAGAACCCTCCTGCCTGTACGTTGGTGAGTGCGGCGTTCCTGCAGCACGAATGCCATGCAAAGGTCCAGCCCCCTGCTGGAGGTACTCCGTTCAATGTAACCGGGTTTGAAATATAAATCCCCTGTTCAGTCGCACCTGCAGGTGGATTTGCGGAAAAGCAATTGTAGGTAGGCTGGCAATACGTAATATCCGCAGTTGACCAGTTAGGAAGACTGATGGAAGTGAGTGCAGGATTACCATAAACTTCCAGCGTCTGTGTTCCAGTTGGGATTGAGATCCCTTCACAGTCACGGTATAAAATCATTTTAAAGATATACTGGCCGGTACCCAGGCATTCCCAGGTGATTTCCCCGCCCATTAAGTGAGACGCACGAACCTGAAAAGTACCTGCAAAAAGCATAATAAGAATGAGAATCTTTTTCATGTGTGTAATTTGAATTTTAAGATGAAAATAGGTTGGTTATCCTGGAAAAATTAATGTTAAATATATGGGTTTTTAAGCCGATGCTGTTGATAAAATACAATAAAAATGACAACTTTTTCATGAATATACAAAAATAGGATTTCAACCCGAACAATCCAACTATTTTTTACCAACAACAACCTCAGTTAACTCACTTTTATTCAAATATTTAGAGGCCAATTCCTGTAACTCGAAGGAAGTGATCTTCCTGAGGGTTTCAAGGTAACGGTCGTAATATTCATAATCAAGCCCATAAAAATGAATCCCCTTCCACCTGTCTGCCTGCGCAAAAGGCCCGTCAATACTCCTGAGAAAAGCTCCGGCCAGGTAATTTTTAACCGTTTTAAGCTCATCCCTGTCAATGGGTTCATCCTGCAGCCTGCCAAGCTCGGAATAGATCTCTTTCAGTGTCTCGTTCGTCACCGCAGTTCCAACCTCAGTTGCAATAAAAAAATAACCGGACTCCTGCATCGAAACAAGTGCCGAGCCAACTCCATATGTGTAGCCCTTGTCTTCCCTGATATTCGACATCAACCTCGAGCCAAAATACCCTCCCAGAACCGTATTTAAAATGCTCATTCCGGTAAAGTCAGGATGAGTTTTATTGAACATTTTCCTGCCGATCCTGACAGCCGACTGCAATGCGTCAGGTATTTCCGCATATACAGGTGACGAAAAAGAGGCTCCGTTGGTTGCATGAGGTGTTGGGTTTTTATCAAAGGCCGCAGCGGCATCCAGGCCGAAGGTTTTCTCAAGCTCTTTCTGAACAGCAGCCGTTA
>Ga0190272_10001616_pt1 | contig 10774 bp, 5 predicted proteins | sample Popmic504T_FD_133746 | JGI IMG/M metagenome (GOLD analysis project Ga0190272, IMG submission 133746) | Populus adjacent soil microbial communities from riparian zone of Shoshone River, Wyoming, USA - 504 T | ecosystem: Environmental > Terrestrial > Soil > Riparian zone | place: USA: Wyoming...
CCCAGCCGGCGGGCGCGAGACCTGTTACATCGCGGTGCACATGTACCGCGGGATGGAGTGGGCGCCGTACTTCCGCGCGGTCGAGGACGCGATGAACGGATTCGAGGGCCGGCCGCACTGGGGCAAGCGCCATTTCCAGACGGCCGCGACGCTGGCGCCGCGCTACCCCGAGTGGGAGCGCTTCCAGGCCGTGCGGCGGCGGCTCGACCCCGACGGGGTGTTCGCGAACCCCTACGTCCAGCGGGTCCTGGGACGATGACCAGCGTGGACACCGCCATGACCGACTCGGCGGTCGCGATCGCGGCGGCGATCCGTGCGGGACGGGTGAGCTCGCGCGCCGTGGTAGACGCGCACATCGAGCTGCTGGAACGGGTCAACCCGACGATCAACGCGGTCGTGGTGCCACGCTACGAGCAGGCGCGGGCCGAGGCTGACGCGGCGGACGCGCGCGTGGCCGCGGCCGGCGCCGACGAGGAGCTGCCGCCGCTGCTCGGCGTGCCGTGCACGATCAAGGAGTCGATCGCGGTCGAGGGGATGCCGAACGCCGCCGGGCTGCTGGCGCGGCGCGACGTGCTCGCCGAGACGACGGCGCCGGTCGCACAGCGGCTGATCGACGCCGGCGCGATCCCGCTCGGGCTGACCAACACCTCCGAGGTCTGTCTCTGGATCGAGTCGAACAACCAGGTCTACGGACGGACGCGCAACCCCTACGACCCGGACCGGATCGCCGGCGGGTCGTCGGGCGGCGAGGGTGCGGCAATCGGCGCCGGCGCGACGCCGATCGGGCTCGGGTCCGACGTCGGCGGGTCGATCCGCGGCCCGGCCTTCTTCAACGGCGTGTTCGGCCACAAGCCGTCGCTCGGGCTGGTGCCGATCACCGGCGCCTGGCCGCCGGCCCACGGCGAGGTGCTGCGGATGGTGGTCAACGGACCGCTGACACGGCGTGCCGAGGACCTGATGCCGCTGCTGCGGATCCTCGCCGGCCCGGACGGGATCGACCCGGTCGCGCGCGAGATGGAGCTCGGAGATCCGGGCGCGGTGTCGCTGAAGGGGCTACGCGTGGTGATCAGCGACCATGCCCTGTCGCGACCGCTGGCAGCGGATCTGGCCGCCGCGCGCGAGCAGGCGGCGGGAGCGCTGGCGGCGGCCGGGGCGACGATCGAGCGCGTCTCGATGCGCAAGATGCAACGTGCCTACGAGCCCTACCTCGCATCGCTGGCCGACGACGACATCGGCCTCGCGGCGCTGCTGACCGGCGAGGGCGCCGAGCCCGTGACGCTGCGCGGCCTGCTCGCCCGCGGCGGCCCGCACACGACGCCGACGCGGATCCTGCTCGCCGCCGAGCGCGTGTCGGCGCGCTCGTCGCCGCGCCGGGCGCGCAAGATGATCGCCTGGGGACGGGCGTTCGCCGAGGAGGTCGCGGAGACGATCGGCGACGGCGTGCTGCTGCATCCCCCCTACCCCGCCGTCGCGCCGCGCCATGGCCGAACCGTGGGACGCGTCTGGTGGGTGCAGCCGATGGCGGTGCTCAACCTCGCGGCGGTGCCGGTGACCCAGGTGCCGCTCGGGCTGAACGCCGACGGGCTGCCGCTCGGCGTGCAGGTGGCGGCCGGACCGGGGCGCGACCATGTCTCGATCGCGGTGGCGCAGGAGCTGGAGCGCGTGTTCGGCGGCTGGGTGCCGCCCGGCGCCTAAGTGGCGCTGCTGCACGAGCGGTTTCCGGAGCTGCGTGCGCGGCTGCCGTTCGTGCAGCTAGGCGACGGGCCCTCGCCGGTGCGGCGGCTGGAGAGCTTCGACGCGGGCGAGGTCTGGGTCAAGGACGAGGGCGCCTACGGCGGGCCGTGGGGCGGGAACAAGGTGCGCAAGCTCGAGTGGGTGCTGCCGGACGTGCGGCGCCGGAGACAGCGGACCGTCCTGACGTTCGGCGCGCTGGCGACCAACCACGGCCTGGCGACGGCGCTCTACGCGCACGAGGTCGGGCTGCGGGCGGCGCTGGCGCTGGTCGACCAGCCGGTCGACGACCACGTGCGCGCGCAGCTGGAGCGGCTGCGCGAGTCGGGCGCGACGCTGCACTTCACCCATACGCGCGCGAGGACCGCGGCGGCCGTGCCGTGGCTGCTGGCGCGCCACGCGTCACCGCTGCCGCCTTACGTGCTGCCGGCGGGCGGGTCGTCGCCGGTCGGCGCGCTGGGCTACGTCGAGGTGGCGCTGGAGCTGGCGGCGCAGGTGGAGCGCGGCGAGCTTCCGGAACCGAGCTGGGCGGCGGTAGCTGTCGGGACGGGCGGGACCGCGGCGGGGCTGGCGCTGGGGCTGCGCCTGGCCGGGCTGCGGACGCGCGTGCTGGCGATCGTCGTCAACGACCTGCTGCGCCTCGACGAGCGGATGCTGGGGCGGCTGGCGGCGCGATCGGCACGGCTGCTGCGACGGCGGGGAGCAACACTGCCCGTCGGCGTCGAAGCAGTCGGAGAGAACCTCGACGTGACGCGGGCGTGGCTCGGCGACGGGTACGGCATTCCGACGCCGGCGGCGGAGCAGGCGAGCAGCGCCGGCCGTGCCGCAGGGATGGCGCTCGACCCCGTCTACACGGCGAAGGCGTTCGCCGGCATGCTCGGCGAGCGCGCGGCGGGCCGGCTGGGCGAGGGTCCGCTGCTGTTCGTCCAGACGCACGGCCCACGCCCCGCTGGGTAGGGTCGAAGGACAACTACACGGAGGCTTGGAATGGCTGTCTTGGCGGGATCGTCGAGCGCGGAGATCGATGCGCCGATCGAAGAGGTGTGGAAGGCAGTCGAGGCCGTCGAGAAGGCGCCGGACTGGCAGGGCGGGATGAAGGACATCGAGGTTCTCGAGGAGGACGACCAAGGCCGCGCGATCCTCGTCGAGACCGAGGCCGACGCCAAGGTCACGACGATCAAGACCAAGGTCAGCTTCAAGTACGAGGGCCCGACCCGCCTGTCCTGGAAGCAGGAGAAGGGCGACATGAAGTCGCTGGTCGGCTCGTGGGACCTCGAGGACCTCGGCGACGGCCGGACGAAGGCGACCTACTCGCTCGAGGGCGACACCGGCCGCATGCTCGGCATGCTCGTCCGTGGTCCCGTCGAGGACAAGCTGCGCGACTACCTCGTCAACGCGCGGGCCGACGAGCTGAAGGCGTACGTCGAGGGCGGCTGAGCGCCGCCCTCGACGTAGTAACTGCGGCTAGCGCTTGCTGGCCTTGCGCCTAGCCGGCTTCTTCTTCGCAGCACACGGAGCCTTGACCCGCACGTCGCTGTCGTAGCGCTTGCCGTTGTGGCCGTCCATGTCGGTCTCGGCGACATGGCTCTTGGGCTTGGCGCAGAGGTTGATCTTGGCCTTGCGGGTTCGCGTGACCGCGAGGATTCCGCTGCTGCCACCCTTGACGTTGAGATTGAACTGCGAGATCGGCGCGTCCGGGACGCTGGCGAACGTGTTCACCAGCCGTCCGTCCTTGGCCGTCGACGACGCGCCCTTGAGGTTGATCGCGATCTCGCCGCGCAACGCGACCACCAGCATCGGCAACGTCCGGATCAGATTGCCCGACGCCGAGCGACGGACGTTCTTGACGAAGTAGACATTCCCGGTCAACGGCCGCTCCAGCAACGGCGTGACCGCCTTCGCGCGTCCGACGATCGACCCCTTCGGGCAGTGATTCTCCAGATCCGGCTTGGTGCCGTCCGCGAACTCGCACAACGCCTGAGCGTTGTCGGGATCGAGCGCGAGACTCTTCGGCAGCGTCACCTTTGCTTGCTCGATCCCCGCCTCGCCGGTTCCCTTCTGACGAACGACGGCGTTCACGCCCGGATGCTGACCGGTCCGCGTCTGCTTCTTGCCCGTCAAAGCAAGCGCCAGCCGCGGCTTGAACGGCAACGCCGCGCAGTCGGCCGCCTGGAAGCGTGCCGAGACGGGCGCGGTCTGGCCGGTGCTCGCGCCGAGCACGCCGGACACCGTCTTCGCCGAGCAGGAGCTCGGGTTGCGCATGAAGCCCGGCTTGTCCACGTCGACGTGCAGGTGCTGCAACCGCACCGGGACGCCCTTGACGATCGTCGGGACCGGGTCGCTCACAACCCGCACCTGAGCGGTGTTCGGATCGACATAGACCTTTTGTCGCACGACGACGTCCCCGAGGTCGAACGGACCGGCCTTGGCCGGGACCACGACCCGCAGGCTGTACGGCGCGTCGCCATACGGACCCTCGAAGAACACCTTGCCCGGCAGGGTGAACGGACTGCTCCCCGGCCCGGCAGACGCCTGCACCGTTCCGACCTGGGTGCCGAGATTGCCCTTGACCTTCGCCAGCAGACCGGTCGGCATCTCCAGCCGCAGGCCATCCAGCGGCGACTGGCCATCCGCCTTGTCGACGTCGAGCACGAAACCGGTCGCTCCGCCGGCACGCGTATCTGTCGTCCCGGCGTCGAAGCCCGGAGCGAAGTCGCCAAGACCCGGACGGCAGTCGATGTTGAACCGTGAGATCCGCGGGGCGAACTGTCCGCCCCACGAGTCGAAGTTCGCGTTGATCGCCCGCTCGCCACACGCCGCCGGGGTCGCCAGCGGTGCGCGCGGTCCGTTCTTGAGCCGCAGCTGGATGTCCCCCACCGGCAGCTGCGGATTGTTGTCGAACACCGCCGTCAACTGGCCCGTCTGCTCGTCGGCAATCACGCGACCGGGCAGCTTGACGTCCACCCCGCGCGCCCTGTTGACGATGTTCAAGGCAAGCCTGAACAGATCGCCCGACTCAGGGTCCATCGACGCCTGCGAACGGATGTAGACAGAGCCCTCCAACGTCTCCTCCAACAACGGAGTAGTCGCCGTCACCGTCCCGACCTTCGACGCCGCCGGACAGGAAACCGGCCGGTCCTGGCCGAGCGCGAGCTGCTCGTCCGTACAAGCATCGAGGCCACCAGCGGCGCCAGGATTGATCGTCAGCCCCTCCGGCAACCGCACCTCAGCACGCTTGAGATGAGCCTGCGAACGACCCGACAAGGACTCCAACCCGGTCTGGGCAAATCTCAACCCGAACTCCAATCCAGTCGGCGCATCGGCCGCCCTGGTATCGGGTGAGATCTTCACATCCAGGGGGTCGAACTCCAGCGAGTCGCACTCCTCCGTACCTTGCTGCGGGCCCGGGAACGGATATCCAGGCGGCAGGTGGCTGAAGAAGCTCGCATGATCGAACACATCCGGGCTCTCCCAACCGGCGACGGCGATCTTCGTCTCCACGCCAACCCCCGGCTCGGTACACGACGTCGATAGCGTCAGGAACGGGAGCTGCTGCCCTGTGGAGGACGTCGAGCAGGCCGGGGTACCGGGATACGACGACCGGGTGTAGTTGATGTTGAAGCAGGTGTTGTCCGGCGTCACGCCGCGCTTGGTGTCGTGAACGGGATCGGCGGGGGCTCCCCAGATTGTGAAGTCGGCTCGGCTGACGACGATCGCCTGGTCGAGTTGGAGGCCGACGATCTCGATGCCGTAGTCGTCGGGACGCAGCTTCGCCAGCAGTAGTCCCGTGCCCTCGACGACCCGGAACCCGAACATCGCCGCGTACCCGGGCGGCGGGTCGATCAGGAAGACGGGCTGCCGGGTGAACTCCTTGCCCTTCTCGTCCGCGATCGTGGTCACACCGACCTGGCTGTTGATCGGGCATTCACCCTGCGCTCCACTTGCCAACTGCACGGTGGTGCATGCATCGACGACCGTCGGGTTACCGACGAATCCGAGCGGAACGCTCACCTTCGCCGTTCGGATCCGATCGGGAGCAAGCCCATCGGCGCGCATGTTCAGCCGCAGCGAGGTCGTGACCTCGAACGGATGAGCGCCCGCCCTGAACTCGGGGTCGCCAGCGACGTTGCGAGTGGCGGAGCCATCGAAGTCCTGAACCCCGTACTCGACGGGAGCCCCGCTGATCGCGATCGGCTCGCCGGTCTCGGCCTCGGCGCTGCCGGCACTCGAGACCGACACGGCGGGCGTCACCGTTCCCGTCGCTGACGGGTTCACATCGACCGCGAGCCTGAATGGCGTGCTGCTGGAGGAACCGCTGTAGTCCGACCCTGCCGGAACCGACCACGGCAGGGTGCAGGTCACGCTGGTGGCCGGCAGAGACGAGCACGACCATCCCGGCTCGCCCGTGAGGGGAGTTCCTCCGGGGTCGACGACCGCGGTCGCCGTCAAGCCAGCGGGAAGCTCGATCTGCATCGTGGCCGGGTCGCCGCTGTCGGTGTCACCGGCGTTGTGGAGGTAGAACACCAACGTTCCCGTCCCGCCCGGCTCGAAGTGGGTCGGGTAGTGGGTCATGCGGGGCTCCCACCGCGTGGCGGCGGAGGCCGACGCGCCACCCATGGCGAACGCTCCGGCCAGGACGGCCAGGATCGCGATCGCGGTGCGCAGGGAATGGCGGGAGGTAATGGTCATCACGAGGCTCTCCTGGTTCGAGAATCGATGGCGGCGATCGGGGCGGACGGTCATCTCGCGCCCCCGAGCCTCAGCACGACCCGCTTCTTGCTAGTCGCCGCTCCCTGGCGAACCGTGAGCGCGACGGTCAACCGGCCGCTGCGGCGCAACTGGGCCCTGGCCCCAGATGACAACCGCACCGACAACCGCACCAGCCCGGCGCCGGTCGCTCGCTTGCGTGCCCGAGCGACCGTCCGCGAACGCCCGCCAACCTTCGCGCGGGCGATCAGCGACACCGCGCCACTCCCTTTCACGCGAACACCCAGCTTCACGGCACCGCCACGCGCCAACACGGCACGCTGCCGGGCGCTCAACCCGACGACCGCCAACCGCGCGACCCCCGAGCGAGACTCGACATTCCCCGCCGACGGAGCAGTGCTCTTGGCCTTCTGCGGCGCCGACAGCGACACCGGCGGCTGACAGGCGTCGCCCAGACAGTCCGCCACCTCATCCGGCTCGAGGAACCCCCCGTCGACGCGCACGGCATACGCGTCGATCGCACCGTCTGTGTCGGAGCCGACAAGCCGCTCGGCGGTAGCGATGAACACGGTGCTGTGATCCGGGCTCGCGCTCATGAACGACGAGCTGTTGCTGCCACGCGACAAGCGCCTCACATCGCCGTCGCGCCAGATGTACACGTCCGTCACGCCGTTGCCGTCACCGACGACCAGCGGCTGAGCAGTCTCGAAGACCACCGACCGGCCATCGGCGGACAGCGCCGGCTTGGTTCCCCGCTCGGTCGCGGCCGTCCCACCCTCACCCGCGATCACCGACCGACTCGTCGCGGGGCCATCGGGGGGACACGAAACGCACATCAGGTCACCCTGGCCTCCCGACGCCTCCGCGTCGAAGACGTAGACCTGACTTCCGGTCGTGCTGTTGGCGATCAAGCCAGGCGAGTTGGTCACGAACAGCAGCCGGCCGCCGTCGGCGGTCGCCTGGCGCAACCCGTCGAAGCGTTTGTCCTGAATCCACGGCGCCTGTTCATCGGCGGAGCCCAGCAACGCTATGTACCGCAACTCGGGCGCGCCCGACGTCGCGTCCCAGAGATAGAGCCTCTTAGGATTGACGCCGTCCGTAGGACCGCCGGCTACGAGCTGGTTGTCGCCGACGAAGTAGACCCGCCGGCCGTCGTCGCTCACCCAAAGCACACCGAAATCCTGATTGCTAGGCCAACCGTCCGCGGCCTGCTGCAGGCCGTCTCCGTCAGCCGGCTCGTCGTCCTCGGAGACCAGCGACACGCGGTCGCCGACCGGCCGGTCGGCGTCGTAGAGATAGAGATCTCCCACGGAGTTGCCGTCCTCGGGCACGAGCGAGTCATAGGTCGTGAAGAACACCCGGCTGCCGTCGGCCGACGCCTGGCGGAAGACCGCCGAACCCGCCGGGGTGCCGGTGTCCTCGTTGACGCTGACAGCTTCCGTCACTCCGTCGTCACGGCGGTAGACCACGCCACTCGACGTGAAGAACGACACATCGCCATCGTCCGACAGGATCGAGCCGCCAGCCTCCTCACCCTCGAACGAGCTCGCGGACGCGCCCCAGTGACCTGTGGCTAGCGATCCGTCGGGCAGCACCCCTTCATAGGTGATCTGGCCCGAGTCGGCCGAGTAGCGGTAGAGGCCGTGCTCGATGGTGTCGATGACCACCCCCGTTGACGCCGGCACGCCTGCGATCAGCGGCCCACCGCCAACCTGGAGCAGCACCTCGCTCAGGTCGTCGGTGTAGTCGACGACTCCCGTCGAGAACTCGCCGCCTCCGGGCGGGACGGCTGGCGTAAGCGCCTTCTCCTCGCTCGTACGCAGGTCGCGCATCATCAGTAGTCCCACTGTCTCTGTCGATATCTCGCCCGTGGCCGGGTCCGCCGGGACTCGCATCAGCTGACGATCTCCATCGTCACTCGTCAAGGCAAGAGCCGGCAAAGACCGAGCGTTGAGGGGAGCGGGAACCGCAACGGCCTTGTTGGCCCAACCGGCCTGGTTCCGTCGCGCGAGATAGCTCATGATGCGCATTCCCGAAGGCGCGCCGGTGCCAGGGAATGCGTTGCTGCCAACGTAGACGAGCCCGTCGTCGAAGTTGAACGCCGTCGCCCCAGGGCGCCGTTGGGCCTCCGCGCCGTAGACGATGCCGCCGCCTTTGTCAGCTGGCGATACGAGCTCGAAGGCGCGGCAGTCGGGTAGCCACTCGGATGTTTGCTGCTCGCGGATGCGGGCGTTGGGGCATTGGGCAGGTGTGTCGACGGTGAAGGAGCGGTCCTCGCCCTCGACGGTCCCGGTCGAGTTGGTCGCGATGACGCGGTAGTGGTAGGTCTGACCCGGCTGGAGGTTGTAGAGAGTGCGCCTGACCCCGACCGGGTTGGGTCCGTTGCCGGCGCTGGCGTCGTGGGTGGCCGGGAGGTCGGCGCCGTAGGCGGTGCTGGCGCCGTACTCGAACCAGTAGGTCGTCGCCGAGTCGTTGGGATTGACCCGCGCGCGCAGGACGGCCGTCGTGCCCTCGACCTGCGCTCCGATCGCCTCGACCACCGGTGGGGCGGGCAGAGTGGTGAACGTCGCCTCGCTGGAGGTCGACTCGCCGCCGGGATTGGTGGCGATCAGCCGGAACGAGTACTCGCTGTTGGCACGTATCCCGTCGATGTCGTCCTGGACCGCGACCGGGGAGCCGCTACCTGCGATGTCGGCCGACGGGGTCGTCGTCCACGTCGCGTCACCAGTGCGGCGGTACTCGAAGTGGTAGCTGGCATCAGAGCCGTTGGTCTCGACACTGCCATGCAAGGTCGCGGAATGTGACTCGACAGCGGTCGCCGGCTCGACGGTCGCAGCAGGCGCTAGCAGGTCGTCGAAGACATAGCCCGACGCGTCGCCCAATCCCGGCGGGCCGTCGAGAACCGCATAGATCCGGGTCGACCCCGGCACGGGCGCGATGCCGCGCGCGACCTTCCAATGCGCATCCCCCACAGGCGGACCCGACGGATAGCCAACCGAGCCAGCAGGCGTCCCATCAGCGTCGAAGAACGACATCTGCCCATTTATGAAGAATCCGAAGCTGTACGCATAGAACGCCTCACCGACGACCACCCGATCGCCGTCTGGGTCGACGCTCACAGAGCCAGCGCCGAAGACCGGCCCGATCGTCGTCTCGAACGAGCCCGCGCTGCTGTAGCGCCTCACAGTCGAAGCGTCGAACTCAGACAACACGTCGCCGGTCTCGTCGACCACGATCACATCGCCCGTCGAGTCGGCCGCGACGTCGAGCAGGCGGGTGAACGCGGTCGTGCCGTCGGAGCCGTCGAACGTCGCACCCGCAACACCAGCCGGGGAGTAGCGCCGCACGACGTTGGCGGCCTGGTCGGCCACGACGAGCTCGTCGCTTGACTGGTCGAAGGCGATCGGGCCGGTGACGGCCGGAGAGGCGAACCCGACATCCTGCTCCAGCGCGGCGGTGAACTTGACGATCCCGTCGGCGTCGCTGACATAGACCGCGCCGGTCTCCTGATCGATCGCGACATCCGCCGGACCGACCAGACCCGGTGCGGTCAGCTGGCTGTCGAAGACGGCGCTCGCGCCCGAAGGGCTGAACAGCTGCACCCGGTCGTTGCCGCGATCGGCGACGAAGACCATCCCGTCGGACTGACGCACCACGGCACCGCCAGGCGCCAGCAACTCACCGTTGCCGGAACCCTGGCTCGCAAACGAAGCGGTCGGGATGTAGACGGCCGACGCCGACGACGCCCACGCCAACGACGCGACCGTCAGCAGCACACCAGCCAGAACCGCCTTCACAACGCCACCGGGAAAACCAGCCCCCTTGGTCACGCCAATACCCCGTCGCGAGTCCGCCATCGAATCCAACACGTCTCCTCTTCCTCTGTTGCCCAGCCGGCTCGAGCATGGCTCTGACGGGTCCTTGGAGGAGGAAGGCCAGAGACAAGTTCGTCTGCGGCCCCATAGAAACATGTACCTACATCGGAGTCAACCGCCAACCGTCGCGAATTGGTCGGCCAAGGGGTTGCTGGGCGCCTGAAATGCCTATAGGAATGGGAATCGGGCGCGGCTGGGGGGCCAACCAGAACAGAGACACTTTGGTACATCGATGAGTACCCTTCCGCCCCGCATGACCAAGACGCCATGGGGGGACGCGGATGCTCTGCGCGCCCGACAACTACGACCGGGCTTCCGCCTGCCGCGTGAGACGGTCGAGCCCAGTTGTTCCGTGGAGCTCGTCGGCGAGCTTGCGCGCCCGCGGCCCGAGGTAGCGCGCGCGGTGAATCCAGGCGTGTGTCGGGGGCACCAGCCCCGGATCGGAATTGAGCCACTTCGGA
>Ga0190272_10001617_pt1 | contig 10771 bp, 10 predicted proteins | sample Popmic504T_FD_133746 | JGI IMG/M metagenome (GOLD analysis project Ga0190272, IMG submission 133746) | Populus adjacent soil microbial communities from riparian zone of Shoshone River, Wyoming, USA - 504 T | ecosystem: Environmental > Terrestrial > Soil > Riparian zone | place: USA: Wyoming...
GTAATCTGTTGTTCAACTAAAACGCTTTCATAAAAGGAGACACGACTTTAAACTGTCTCCCGAACCTTGGGGAGGCAGTTATGACCGGACGAGGATTGTGGGGCGCGCGTATGGCCATGCGCGCGGCAAGCATGGCGTCGGGTCCGCCCGTCCCCGTTCCGCCGTCGGACTACAAGATCCATCTCCCTGCCGATCAGTACCGGCATGTTGGCGCGCCGACCGAATGGTGGTGGCACATCGGCACTTTGAAAGCCGGCAATCGCATTTTCGGATTCGAGATCAACGCGGCCGGCTATCCCGACTATATCCCCAATGTGAAGTATGCGTTCACGCAAGTCATGTTGAGCGATGTGGCGAATGCGAAGCACTACCAAAAAACCACGGGGTATCTCCCGCCGAATGTCGACTTCAATACGTGGGCGCAGTCAGATCCCACGAAGGACTGGCATGTCGGGTTGGGCAGACCGGCCGACGGTGCGTACGTCACAATGGATGCGCCGCAAGCCGATCCTACCCGGAACATGACGGTGCGGGCGCATATGGCGGATGAGGCTACCAACACAGAAATCAATTTCCATCTGATGCTGTCCCAGCAGGGCCCGCCCTTCATGGTGTTTGGAACGGGCGTCAAACTAAATCCGGACAAAAGCGGTCCGCCCTTGCAGGTGAACAATTACTACTACTCGCTCACCCGGGTGCAGGCGTCGGGCACGATCAAGATCGGCGCCGAGTCGTTTGACGTCACCGGCATGACCTGGATGGACCACGAGTATGGCTACTTCGGCAGCCAAGGCGATCCGGTTACGTGGATCCTGCAGAACGCGCAGCTCGACAACGGCTGGCACCTCATGAACTTCGTGAGCTTCAAATCAAAAGACCATGATCCTCCGAAACTCGGCGAGAGAACGCCGAGCAATGTGACGCTGCAAGGTCCCGACGGCGCCATGTACTATTTCGACGCGGACTCGCAGCAGGCATTCATGACTCCGACCGGCAAACCCTGGATCAGCAAGAGCGGCAATACGTACTTCCTGGAGTATCTTGTCGAGATTCCCCCGTTCCAGGCGACGCTGACGGTCAATAGCCTGATCGACGATCAGGAGTTTCCCTTCACGGGCGGCGGGATTTACGAAGGCGTTGCGGCTGCGTCGGGAACGTTCCTCGGTCAGCAGGTGTCCGGCACGGCGTGGAACGAGCAACTCCTGAAATAGGCGTTATCGGCTGGCCGCCGGCTCGAAGCCCGCGCGCTTCCAGTGTTTCGCATTGGCAGGATCGGTGAGGAATTTGACGAGCGCGATGGCAGGCTCGGGCGCCGCATTGGCAGCGAGCACCGCCGCGCCATAGACGGTGTTGAGCTGCACCTCCGCCGGGATCAGGCCGACCGCCGTCACGCCCTTCTCGGAGATGATCTCGCTTACCGGATAGAGCCCGACCTCGGTTTCGCCCCTGGCGATTGCCGCGACCCCGCCATCGAGCGCGTTTGCGAACTTCAGCCTCGACTTCATCGCGGCCGCGATGCCGAGCTGCTCCCACACTTTGGCGAGATGCGCGCCGCTCGGCGTCGCGCCCGGGTTGGCGTGGACGAGCGACTTCGCACCGAGCATCGCTCTCTTGAAATTGTCGAGCGTGGAGATATCGGGCTTCGCCGCCCCCTCGCGCACCACGAGGCCGACGCTGACGATGCCGAGCTTCGCCCAGTCGTCGGCGCGGAACATACCATCCTTCACGCGCGCCTCGATCGCCGGCGCTGGCATCAGCACCATGTCGGGCTTCTCGCCAGCCGCGAGCTTCTGTTGCATCGCGCTGATCACGATGTAGGTGATGTGCACCTGGTGGCCGGTCTGCTTCTCGAACTCCGGCACCAGCGCGGTCAGTACCTCCTTCGGCGCACCGCCGCTCATCACATGAATGTCTGCCAAGGCTCTTCCCCTCCGGATGCACAACGGCGATGGTTGCGGCGCATCGCGGCCGAACGTTAGTGTCCCGGCTCACGCGGTGCGAGGGAAAAATTCATGCGTATCGTCGATCTGTCACGCGAGCTCTATCACCGCACCCCGAGCTATCCGGGTCAGCCGCCGGTCATTCACGGCGTGTGGAAGACGCATGAGGAAGCGTTGGCGGATTCCGGCAACGTGCACGGCAACAGCGTGATGTTTTTCTCGATGCCGGATCACGGCGGCACGCACATCGACGCGCCGCGCCATTTCGGCAAGTCGGGAATGCCGATCAACGAGTATCCGCTGGAGAACTGCATCGTCCCGGGCATCTGCATCGATCTCCGGCATATCGCGCCGCGCGCCGAAATTACGCCCGCCGATCTCGATGCGGCGGTGAAGAAGACCGGCCTCGCCATTCCGAAGAACGGCACCGTACTGCTCTGCACCGGCCATCACGCGCGCACGTTTCCGAGGCCCGCCTATGCGACCGACAATTCCGGCGTCAACGTCGCGGCGACCGAATGGCTTGCGCGGACAGGCATCGTGCATTTCGGCATCGACTCGATGCGGCCGGGGCCGGAAGGCGACGTCAACGCGCTGGTGCACAAGGCGTGTCTTGAATTGAACATCACGCACATCGAGAGCCTGTGTAACCTCGAAACGCTGCTCGGGCAGGGCGTGTTTCAGTTCATCGGCCTGCCGCTGAAATTCCGCGGCGGCACCGGCTCGCCGATCCGCGCGGTGGCGGTGTTTGAGAATTAGCTCGCCGCCGCGCCGAGCGCCGCCTCCTTCACACGGAACACATCGCCCTCACGCTCCAGCGTCAGCCCGCGCTTGTGGAATGCCGCGAGCGTCGAGCGGTGGCCGATGGAAACGATCGTCGCATCCGGCAGCCGATCGTGCAGCAGCTTGTAGAGCGCGGCCTCGGCCGGCTCGTCGAGCGACGCGGTCGCCTCGTCGAGAAACAGGAAATCCGGCGCGTGCAGCAGCGCGCGCGCGATACCAAGGCGCTGCTGCTCGCCGAGCGACAGCATCCGGTTCCAGTGCGCGCTCTCGTCGAGCCGTTCCGCCATCGCCGGCAGCCCGACCGCCGTCAGCAATTCGCGGGTGCGTGCGGCATCGAACGCGCCGGGCTCCGCGGGGTAGCTGATCGCGGCGCTCAGCGTTCCGATCGGCAGATAGGGCCGCTGCGGCAAGGTCATTGCATTGGCGCCCTCGGGGACCGTCACTTTGCCCTTGCCGAACGGCCAGATGCCGGCGATCGCGCGGAACAGCGTCGACTTGCCCGAGCCGGAGGGTCCCCGCACGAGCACCTGATCGTGCGGCGCGATGGTCACGCCGTCGGCCGCGACCAGCAGCTTGCCGGACGGGAGCGCGACCTCGACGCCGTCGAGCCGCAGGTCCTTGGCCGGCGCGAGCGTGACGGCAATGTTCGGCTCGCGCGAGGTCGCGGCCTGGGCGCTCGCGATCGCTGTCTGGAATCCCGCCAGCCGCTCGATCACGGCGCGCCATTCGGCGATGCGAACGTAGCTGTCGACGAAGAAGGACAGCGCCGTCTGCACGCTGTTGAACGCGCCCGCGGTTTGCGTCAGCGCGCCGAGCTGGATGTGGCCGGCGAAATAAGCCGGGCTCACCACGATGATGGGAAACACAACTGACGCCTGGTTGTAGCCCGCGGTCAGGAACGTGAGCCGCTTCTGGCGCGTCATGATGCGCAGCCAGTTTTCCACCACGGAGCGGAAGCGATCCATCAGGCGTCCGCGCTCCGCGGTCTCGCCGCGCAACAGCGCGATCTGCTCGGAATTCTCGCGCACGCGCACGAGGTTGAAGCGGAAATCGGCCTCATAGCGCTGCTGGTTGAAATTGAGCGGGATCAGCGGCCGGCCGATCAGGTGCGTCAGCACGGTGCCGATGGCCGCGTAGCCGACCGCCGCCCACACCAGATAGCCCGGGATGTTCCAGGCGACGCCGTAGATCGTCAGCGGAGCCGCCGCCGACAGCCCCCACAGGATCACCACGAACGAGGCGAGCGACACGATGGAGCCGAGCAACCCGACGCCGACGAACAGGCCGAGTTCGATGAACTGCTTGATGTCTTCGGCGATGCGCTGGTCCGGGTTGTCGGCGGCATCGCCCAGCATCTGCATGCGATAGTGGTTGGCGCCCTCGAGCCAGTGCCCGACATACTGCGCCGTCATCCAGCGCCGCCAGCGGATCTGGAGCCACTGATTGAGATACAGCTGATAGACGCGCAGGACGATGAACGCGGCGGCGAGCGCGCAAAAGATCATCAGTTCTTTGACGAAATTGTCCCAGTTGCGGTCCTGCAGCGCGTTGTAGAAGCGCGCATTCCATTGATTGATCAACACCGTGACGGCGACGACCGCGAGCTCGATCGCCAGCACCGAAGCCAGCAGCGCGCGTCCCGGCCAGCGATCTTCCGATCGGAAATAGGGGATTGCGAGCCGCCAGATCGTGGCGAGCGTCGACAGAAAGGCAGTCACGGGGAACTCCTTCCTCAAGAAGCGGTCAGGGTGCCCAACGGCATTCGGAACAAGCTCGTCCAAAATGCTGGGGGTTCTGCGGCAATTCGAGGCTTGTGGATTGGCTCCGACCTGTCCAAACTAGGCCATTGCTGCTGGAATACCAACCGGGCTCCGGCGGTTTATATATGAGAGCGGCAGGGGCGAAGCCGCCTAAAATGAAGGGAGGGTTCTCCATGGCTACCGAGAAATCACGTACGACCCGCCGCAAGTTCCTGCTCGCGGCCGGCGCAACCGGCGCCGCCACGATCGCGATGCCACAAGTTTCGCGCGCGCAGACCACCACCCTGAAGATGCAGACATCGTGGCCTGCCACCGACATCTTTACCGAGATGGCCAATCAGTACATTACCCGCGTCAACGACATGGCGGGCGGGCGGCTCAAGATCGACCTGCTGCATGGCGGCGCCGTGGTGCATCCGTTCCAGGTGATGGATGGCGTGCATGGCGGCCAGATCGATGCCGCGCATACCGTGACCGTGTATTGGTACGGCAAGCACAAGGCCGCCTCGTTGTTCGGCACCGGCCCGGTGTTCGGCTTCAACGCCAACGAAGGCCTCGGCTGGATCCACAACGGCGGCGGCAAGGAACTGTTCGAAGAGCTGCAGACCCAGATCATGAAGCTCAACGTCAAGAGCTTCTTCTCCATGCCGATGCCGACCCAGCCGCTTGGCTGGTTCAAGCGGCCGGTTGCGGACGCCGCTGGCGTGCGCGGCCTGAAGTACCGCACCGTCGGTCTCGCGGCTGATCTGATGCAGGCGATGGGTATGGCCGTCGCGCAGCTTCCCGGCGGCGAAATCGTGCCCGCGATGGAACGCGGCGTGATCGATGCGTTCGAGTTCAACAACCCGACCTCGGACCGCCGCTTCGGCGCCCACAACGTGGCGAAGAACTACATGCTCGGCAGCCATCATCAGGCAACCGAGTATTTCGAAATCATGTTCAATCGCACCAAGTTCAACGCGCTGCCGAAGGAGCATCAGGCGATCCTGCAATACGCCGCCGAGGCCGCCTCGTCCGCCAGCGAATGGCTGGCGATGCGTCAGTACTCGGACGACCTCCAGGACCTGATAGAGAAGGAAAAAGTCAATGTGCTGCGCACGCCGCAAAGCGTGTTCGATGCGCAGATCAAGGCATGGGACGGCCTGATCGCAACGCTCGGCGCGGATCCCTTCATGAAGAAGGTGATGGATTCGCAGAAGGCTTGGGTGAAGAAGGTCGTGTACTATGGCATGATGAACGCGACCGACTACAAGGGCGCCTTCAATCACCACTTCCCGAATGTGTTGAAGATCTAGCGGAAAACGGCTTGCGGGACGGATTGTCGCAGGCTAACCAGTACGGGCGGCGCCTCAACGCGCCGCCCGGTTTGCTACAGGGGAGGGGGATTTCCATGTCGCCGCGTTGGCGGGCGGTCAAGTCATGAACCGCTTCCTGCTCTGGATCGACACGCTCAGCATGTGGGTCGGCAAGGCTTTTGCCTGGTTGATTCTCGTGCTGACGCTCGGCGTGAGTTACGAAGTGTTCGTGCGCTATGTCCTCGGCGCGCCGACCACTTGGGCTTTTGATTTCAGCTACATCAACTTCGGCGCCCTGTTCCTGATGGCCGGAGCCTACACGCTGTCGCGCGGCGGACATGTCCGCGCCGACGTGCTGTATCGCTTCTGGAAGCCGCGCACGCAGGCGAAGATGGATCTCGCGCTCTACATCCTGTTTTTCCTGCCCGCGGTGCTCGCCTTTATCTATGCGGGCTGGAATTACGCCGCGATGTCGGTCCGCTTCAGGGAAGTGAGCATCTTCAGTCCGGCGGGCGTCCCGGTGTTTCCGCTGAAAGCGCTGGTTCCGGTGACCGGCGTGCTGCTGCTGCTCCAGGGGATCGCCGAGATCATCCGCTGCGTGCTCTGCATCCGCATCGGCGAATGGCCGCAGCGCCTGCATGACGTGGAGGAGACCGAAAGCATCATCATGCAGGAGCAGAAGCTTCACGGCCAGCAGGCCCAGGTGCCGGAAGCGGCTCAGAAGGGAGCCTGAGCATGACTGACCCGCAAGTCGGCATGCTGATGCTGGGGCTGTTTATCTTCATCATCATGCTGGGTTTCCCGATTGCGTTCACGCTGATGGCGATGGGCGTCGGCTTCGGCTTCTACGCCTACTACACGCCCGGCCAGGAATTCTTCCAGAACCGCATCTTCACGCTGCTGGTGCAGAAGGCGTTCGAAGTCTCATCCAGCGACGTGCTGACAGCGGTCCCGTTATTTCTCTTCATGGGTTACGTCGTCGAGCGCGCGAATATTCTCGATCGCCTGTTCTATTCGCTGCAGCTCTCGATGAAGAATGTGCCCGGCGCGCTCGCCGTGGCGACGCTGCTCACCTGCGCGATGTTCGCGACTGCGACCGGCATTGTCGGCGCCGTGGTGACGCTGATGGGGCTGCTGGCGTTCCCCGCCATGCTGAAGGCCGGCTACGACGTGAAACTTTCGGCCGGCGTGGTGTGCGCCGGCGGCTGCCTCGGCATCCTGATCCCTCCGAGCATTCTGCTGATCGTCTACGCGGCGACTGCCGGCGTCTCGGCGGTGAAGCTTTACGCAGCGGCATTCTTTCCGGGCTTTATGCTTGCTGGCTTCTACATCGTCTATGTCATCGCCCGCGCGATGATCAATCCGGCGCTTGCGCCTAAGCTGCCACCCGAAGAGACCAATGTGCCGTTCGGCAAGGTGATGTGGGCGCTCGCCACGTCGTTCTTACCGCTCGCGCTGCTGATCGTATCTGTGCTCGGCGCGATCCTGTTCGGGCTCGCGACGCCCTCGGAGGCAGCCGGCGCCGGCGCGCTGGCGAGCATCGTGCTGGCCGCTGCCTACCGTGCGCTCAATTTCACCATGCTGCGCGACTCGGTCTACCTCACGGCGCGCGCGACCGCGATGGTCTGTTACCTGTTCGTCGGCTCGTGGACGTTCTCGGCGGTGTTTGCTGTGCTGGGCGGCCAGCAGGTGGTCGAGAGCTTCTTCCTCTCGCTTAACCTGTCGACGACCGGCTTCCTGGTCCTGACGCAGACCATCATTTTCCTGCTCGGCTGGCCGCTTGAATGGACCGAGATCATCATCATTTTCGTGCCGATCTTCCTGCCGCTGCTCGACGACTTCAAAGTCGACCCGATCTTCTTCGGCATTCTGGTGGCCCTTAACACCCAGACCGCGTTCAACACGCCGCCGGTCGCGATGGCGGCGTTCTATCTGAAAGGCGTCGCGCCGCCCTGGGTGAAGCTGACGGACATCTTCGCCGGCTCGCTGCCGTTCGTGTTCATGGTCTTCGCCACCATGATTCTGGTTTATATCTTCCCCGGGATTGCGCTCTGGCTGCCGGACTACCTTTATTCACCGCGATGAGACGCGGGGCGCCTTTGCGTGAGAACGGCGCACCATGAGTCTCGCCGTACTCTCGCTGACCGACGCTGCCGCGGACATCCGTGACGGCCGCATCACGTCGGTTGAGCTTGTCACCGATCTGCTGACGCGTGTCGATGAGGTCGAGCCCAAGGTGCAGGCCTGGGCGTTCCTCGATCGCGATCACGCGGTGCGGCAGGCGCAGGCGGCCGACGAGCATCGCCGCCATGGCCGTGCCCTCGGGCCGCTGCATGGCGTGCCGGTCGGCATCAAGGACATCTTCGATACCGCCGACATGCCGACCGAATTCGGCTCGCCGTTCTGGGCCGGACGCACGCCGCGCGCAGATGCGGCCGCGGTCGCGCGGCTTCGCGCGGCCGGTGCGGTGATCATGGGCAAGACCGTCACGGCGGAATACGCCTATTACCACCCGGGAAAGACGCGCAATCCGCACGATACGGAGCGCACGCCCGGCGGCTCCTCCAGCGGCTCCGCCGCGGCGGTCGCTGCCGGCATGGTGCCGGGCGCCATCGGATCGCAGACCAACGGGTCGACCATTCGTCCTGCCGCCTTTTGCGGCGTGGTCGGATTCAAGCCGACCCACGGCCTTATCCCGCGCACCGGGGCGCTGATGCTGTCGCGCGCGCTCGATCATGTCGGTGTGTTCGCCCGAACCGTCGAGGATGCGGCGCTGCTCGCCGAGGTCCTCGCCGGCCATGACGATGAGGACCCTGATACGCTGCCGCGCGCGCGTCCCCCGCTTGCCACGACCGCGGCCAGCGAGCCGCCGCTGCCGCCGCGCTTCGCGTTCGTGCGCGCGCCGGCCTGGAAGTTCGTCGAGCCGGTCATGGGCGACGCGGTCGCCGAACTGATCGACGCGATGGGCGACGCCGTCACGGAGATCGAACTGGGGGCGGGCTTTGACAATGCGATCGACCTGCACCGCACCGTGATGGAAGTGGACATGGCCCACAACCTCCATCGCGATTGCGAGCAGGGCGGCGACCAGCTCAGCGAAGCGCTGCGCGCCGCAATCGAGCGCGGCCGTGGTGTGCCTGCCGTGGAGTATCTGCGCGCGGTCGCGGCCAGCGCGACGCTCAATGCCGGGCTCGATGACATCTTCAACGAATACGATGCGCTGATCACGCCCTCCGCGCCCGGGGAGGCGCCACAGGGCATGCCGACCGGCAACCCGGCGTTCTGCTCAACCTGGACCTATCTGGGCACGCCTGCCCTCTCGCTGCCGTTGCTCGCGACCGGGCAGGGGATGCCGCTCGGCGTCCAGCTGATCGGGCGGCGCGGTAACGATGCACGCCTCTTGCGCAGCGCGCGCTGGCTTGTCAAAACTCTCGGACGCGGGGCGCGCGCCCGCCCCTCCCGCAGGAAGGGAAAGACATGATCGCTCAGCTGATCGCCGGCGTCATCGGCATCGGAATGCTGGCTACGTTCCTCGGCATCATGCTGTGGTGGGTGAAGGCGCTGCCGCTGATCATCATCGTGGTAATCGTGATGGCGCTGCTCATCTACGACTTCGTCCAGACGTTGCGCTTTGGCGAAAGCGGTCCCGGGCGCTGAGGTTGCCGCCTCGATGCAAAGCCTGAAGTTCAGTTGCGTGGCGTGCGCGTTCGCGGCGCTCCTTGCGGTGATGGATTTCGCCCTCGCGCAATCCGCATTTCCCTTCGAGCGCGATCTCGTGCTCGAAACGCGGCCGATGCGCGGCTCGAAGCGCCTGCCGGTCATTGCGATCGAACCAAGCGGCCGCGCGCAGATCGACCTGTGGTGCAAGCGCGGGCAGGGGCAGGCGACGATCGCGGGCAATACCATCACCATCGCGGTGGGCCCGATGAACGGCGAGCCGTGTACGCCGGAGCGCGCGCAGGCCGACGAGGAGCTGATCGCGGCCCTGTCGCAGGTGACGAACTGGAACCAGCGCGGCGACGTCGTTACCCTGACTGGCGCCGTGACGCTGCGATTCCGGCTGGCAACGAACTGAATTCAGCTCGTCGTGCCGGCCTGATCGGGCGGGATGTCGGTGAAACAAAAAGGGCCGCAGTGTGTGCGGCCCTTTCCGTGTCGCGTATGGTTAACGCGGCTTAGAAGTCCATGCCACCCATGCCGCCCATGCCGCCACCGCCGCCGCCCATCGGCATCGCCGGCTTGTCCTTCGGCACCTCGGCGACCATCGCTTCCGTCGTGACCAGCAGGCCCGCGATCGAGGCCGCATCCTGCAGCGCTGTGCGCACCACCTTGGCGGGATCGACGATGCCCTTGTCGATCATGTCGACATACTCCTCGGTCTGCGCATCGAAGCCGTAGGTCTCCGACTTGTTCTCGAGGATCTTGCCGACCACGATCGAGCCTTCGACGCCCGAGTTCTCGGCGATCTGGCGGATCGGCGCCTCGATTGCCTTGAGCACGATGTTGATGCCGGCCTGGACGTCGGAGTTAGCGTTGGTGAGCTTGCCGACCGCCTTCTTGGCGCGCAGCAATGCGACGCCGCCGCCCGGTACGATGCCTTCTTCAACGGCAGCGCGCGTGGCGTTGAGCGCGTCCTCGACGCGATCCTTCTTTTCCTTCACTTCGACTTCAGTCGCGCCGCCGACCTTGATCACCGCGACGCCGCCCGCGAGCTTGGCGAGGCGCTCCTGCAGCTTCTCGCGGTCGTAGTCCGAGGTCGTCTCTTCGATCTGCGCCTTGATCTGGGCGACGCGCGCCTCGATGTCCTTGCGCTTGCCGGCGCCGTTGATGATCGTGGTCTTTTCCTTCTCGATCAGGTCGACATACTCGTCGTTCGCGGCGTCGAAGCCGAAGGTCTCGGACTTCGATTCCATGATCTTGCCGACCACGATCGAGCCCTCGACGCCAGCGTTTTCCGCGATCTGGCGGATCGGCGCTTCGATGGCGCGCAGCA
>Ga0190272_10001618_pt1 | contig 10759 bp, 7 predicted proteins | sample Popmic504T_FD_133746 | JGI IMG/M metagenome (GOLD analysis project Ga0190272, IMG submission 133746) | Populus adjacent soil microbial communities from riparian zone of Shoshone River, Wyoming, USA - 504 T | ecosystem: Environmental > Terrestrial > Soil > Riparian zone | place: USA: Wyoming...
AGCGATCTAGTTAGGCCAAACTCCCCAGAAACCGACATGCTGTTCTGGGAACAAGAGTTGTTCGAGACCGCTCTCCACGAGGTCCTGAGTAGTATTGACATACACCTATGGCGAACAGGCGAATGGACGCCAGATGTTGAGTCCGAGATAGCGCAACGAGTGTTGATGCGCTTAAGAACTCATGTCGGCTACACGCTGAGTCGCGTTCCGCGCCCAACCGCCTTGTTACCTACGGAAAGACAAGTCGGCACGCTTCGAGTGATTGAAATCGACAGTGATGATGAGTTTACGGGCTGGTACCGCTGCGCCTTCTTTGAGCGCGAACGCCTCTTTAGCCCTGAGACACATCCACAGTATTTAGGGCTTAGCACTGCAATTATAGGCGTTGCAACCAACAACGATGCGTTGGAGACTGATCACAGTAGGCTACCCCTTGGCGAAGGACAAGGGTTAGCCGAAACGTGGTTTTATGAAGTCAAGGCTCCTGCACTTTCAGATGGTGAATTTTCGGGACCGCTAATTGGTTTCGAGATCGTAGAGGCTCTGTTTGGCACCAATCCAATGTTAGTTTTGAATCCACGCCTCATCGTGAGTTGCGGGCTACAATCGGGGCATTGGCCCGGACGACTCGAGTTGGTTGACTGTGAGGGAAAGCCCGCGGTGGTTTTTCGCCGTTGGAATGCGAGGCCGATAGGCCATTTGGCTATGAGGGAAACGCCGCGATTGGAAGGTTGTGATGTTGTTATCCGTCCGGACATATTCGAACACATACAAACGAAGTGCGCGTCGATGCCTGTAGAAGTCACCCAATTCCTGCATCGAGGCGAAAGGGATAGAGCTAATAGTGAGGCTCGCGGCTCATGATAACGCAAATTTCGACGTTCAAACTTCTTTCTTCGAAGTGTGACGGGGCAAGGAATGGCATGCTATGAGACCAGTGTCTGAGACAATCAACTACAGCCCATCCGAGTTCATGCGTGCAAGGCGACCAGAGCTATTTTCAGACTCCACAATTCATAAAGAACCACTCCTTACTCGCGAAGTTTTTGAGTACCACCTTGATACTCTGACAAATCGGAAGCAGGAGACTGAGTTTGAGCATTTTTGTCGCAGGCTCTCTGAGAAGGAACTCTGTCCGAATCTAATTCCCCAGACGGGGCCTACAGGCGGAGGCGACAGCAAAGTAGATTCCGAAACGTATCCAGTAGCAGACGCGATTTCGTTACGGTGGTATGAAGGAATTGGCCGAGAGTCGTCTCAAGAGAGGTGGGCATTCGCCTTCAGCGCTAAAAAGAGATGGCGTCAGAAGGTTGAGTCCGACGTCGCCAAAATCGCTGGAACGGCACGAGGATACAAACTCATTTTCTTCATCACCAATCAATTCGTAAGCGATAAGAAACGCTCGGATGTTGAGGATGCATTAAGAAAAAAACACGGCATTGAAGTTCGGGTTCTTGACCGCACCTGGATCATGAAATCCGTCTTTGACAACAACAGAATTGCTCTAGCAATCGAAAGTCTTAGCCTTACTCAGTTTGAAGAGAAACAGTACGTGCAGACTGGACCTCGTGACGCTGAAGTCCAGATGGAGCTTGAGGCCCTAGAGACTCAAATTGCCGACCCTGCACGCTATGTAGGAGTCGAATATCAATTGGCTGAAGATTGTCTACAGTCAGCGTTGTTGGCGCGCCAACTTGGAGCACCGCGAGTAGAAGTCGAAGGCCGACTTCAGAGGGCCGAGCGTATTGCAGAGAGAGTTCAGCACAGACAACAGTTTTTTCGAATCGTATACGCAAAGGCATGGACTGCATATTGGTGGCATGAAGATTTCGACGAACTTAATCGTCTTTACAACCAGGCCGAAAAGCTCGTTATCAATAGTGAGCAAGCGGACGACCTCGAGTCCCTCGCTAACCTTTGGACCATAATGAGTTCCGCCATAGATGCGGGCAAGCTTAACCCAACAGAGACACAGTTCGTTGCAAGAACCCAAACCCTTCAGACGTCACTCGACCGTTTGCTTGGGGACACGCGACGGCCAAACAACGCCCTCCAAGCTCGCACGACTCTAGTGCTAATGAAGTTAGCCGGTTCCGTTGTTCGAGCCCCAGAAACGCGTGAGAGCGTGTTCAAAGAAATTGATGATGTTTTGGACGAGAGCGAAGGACTAGGCTCGTATCCAGTCGAACCGCTGGCAAATATCATTCGGGAAGTCGGACAGTATATTGTCGACAGTCCTTCCTATGAAGTCTTGTTCGAGCACCTCGTTGCACTAGTAGAACGTCGAGCCAGCGAAGCAGAAGCTGGGAGAGCTCTTTTGGAACGAGGGATTCAGAAGTTACAAGGGCACAAGAATTACGATGCGATACGGTTGCTTGGGCGAGCTCAGCAGAAACTCGCTATGGATGAGTATCGCAGTGAATGCATTATTGCATTAGTTATTTGCGGTTCGGCTTACGAAGCAGCAGGTTTGCTTTGGGCGGCTCGCGCGAATCTACTTGCCGCAGCGAATCTTGCATTTGCCGAGTTTACAGCGAGAGGCGTATTGGTGCCTCAGGCACTCACTTGTGTGCGTAGGCTGGTCTGGATCGAGATACAACTCGGACGCATACCATGCGTCCTCACGTGGGTCGAGTTGATGTCATGGGTAGCTCATCACCTCATGATTGAAGGCGAGAGTCGAGAAAGTTACGAAAAGGAAAGAGCGCAGCAGGATATGGTGCTCAGTATCTTGCTGTTGAAAACTGATTATTGGGAATTGAAGTGGCTCGATTTTTTGCCTGAAGTCTTGGAGCGGCTTCGGTTCGACATTTCAAGGATGACTCTCTTATATGCGCTTGGCTACGAAGATCGGCTGCGATCCGAGAACGTGATTCCGAAAGACCAGGACCAAGAGTCCACGCGCGCGCTCTTCCTGAAATGTCTCCAACAGCCGGCGGCAAAGGATATTCCAGATCGCCCTGAATGGATGTATGGCCAGAAAATTCGATTCAGTTCAATCATCTTAGGATGTGAGTTTGTTGTTGAATCTCCAAACAACCTTACATCAATTTATCTCTCCGAGACGATCCTGGGTGTGCTTGAAGCATTCATGGCTACCAGTATAGACGAAGGTGTTTTCCCCCATCGTTCGAACTTTCGGGTAGTTCTTGGTCCATCTCGATTCCAAAACGACCTTCCAGAGTACAAATTTCACCCATTAGCGACTGACGTCGATCTTGAGATAAGGCATGCTGACGAGCTTCGCTACCATACTAGAGTAGAAAGACAAGAGTTTCGCTCGTGGGTAATGGAGTTACTGTCGCAAATCCTTACTCGCGTTTTCATTATTCCGGATGCAAATGAATATCTTGAGCACCTTGGTGCGGCAGGGTTCCACAGAGCACTTGATTTTTCGGAGATAAGCATTGTAGTGGAGAATATTCTTGGTGAGCATCCTAAGATCCGCCTCTGTGACTGGGAATCTGAGGGCATTAGTGAACGCTTCCCTATCAATCGTCGAGAAGCATGGAATCAAGGCTTCCAAGCATCAAGTGATGAAAAAGCGACTACCACTATCTTTGATAGGATTGGTAAGGACGCACCACCTAAAGACCTGCTGCCGATAGACCGGTTGAAGCACCGCGACATAAAAGTGCTCACGCTAATCAATCAGTCCTTGTGGAATGACGCCGGATGGAAAGCAACCGCTTATCTACACTTCACGGATTCGGAGCAGCCTCCTTTCATCGCGTTAGGGTTCACCAATGCTGAGGCTGCGAAAGCAATTTTCGGCCAATGGCTTGAGGAACTCGGCGCGATTGATCAGGAGGATCGCTTGCGAGTCTCCATTATCACTGGAGTAGACAAGAGCAAACCCTTTAGTTACAGCGTGGTGATTGGAGTTGATCCAAAGCCAAAGGAGATTGATGAACACAAACTACAATACCTAATATCGAGAACGCATCGCATGGATCCGCCTGACCATGTAAACCTCGATCGTTTTCTGGAAAAGATGAATCAGACCGGTTGGTATGTATTGTTGCCCGTCCACTATATTGATGATTCCTTACCCCCGGAGCCCTTCTGGAAATACGGAATAGCGAAACGTAAGATCAGTATTCGCGAGGCGTGGCAGATCGGCCCGAATGATCCTGATGTTGTTGCCCTTAGACCAGATGACGATCCTATTATCCCTGATGCGGTTGAGAATCCGCCTGTACTGCGCGCGTTAAAGAAATGGGTACGCTCGTAGTGGTACTGACCACAACCAAGTGGCCCTCATACTTATCGGGCTATGAACTTTCTCCACCTATGATGGCTGCCAATTGCTCACGCCCAACTGGTTGCAGACGAGGAAATAGATGCTCGGTCACTGAGACAGTGAAGCTTAACCTCTCATCATTCCAATGCTGCGCATGAGCATCCAGTCCGCACCAAAATGCCACGATCGCCTTGTCGCAAGTACACAGGGCGAAAGGTTCTCGGCCTAAACCAACGCCCGAGATAAATATCTCCAATGCTCTAAGATCAGCCAAGGCATTGTGTGCGTTTTGCGGCCCATAACTTGTGCTAGGCTTGATGATTCGACGCGCCGCCAAAAACCCAGTGCCGTCAGCCCTCTCGTAAAGGCATGCCAAAATTGCAATAACTGCGAGCGAATGTGTTTTCAAACCCAACTCCGCGGCAATCTCCAAGATCTCAGCTTCAGTTTGAGATAAATGAGAGTTGGCCGGCCGGAAGGTGACCTTCGGTGCGACCTTCATCAGAAATTTTGCCTCGTGGTCGTATCGGTCGGAGAACTCCAGCAACATATCGTAGGCTGCCTTGTAATGGATTTCTCCATAAGAAACCAATTTCGCACCAGGCAGTTGGCTTGCAATCTCTTTGGATCCTTCGTCAAAGGAATCCCGAAACTCGTCAAACGAAGGCGGCCGAAGCTCGTGCCCCTCAAATGCATAAAGTCCGGGATTGATTAATGGGGTGAACTCGTTGAAGAATTGGAACCACCAATCGGTGCGTGCTGTTGAGACGCCTCGCCGAATTCTCACCAAGCTTGATACTACATTGCGGTCAACGAGAAAATTAGAGGGAATAACAAAGGGAGGCGGTAGCCATCCTCCATCGACTAGAGCAAAAACCGATAGCGGTTGATGAAACTTAATTGGTATGTGAACTCTTCCTGGCGCAAGGGGTTTGTTGTCATGCCCCAGCATTTCGATGGATTTTGCATCAATCTTGAACGGGTAGGTTATGGATTCTTTGCCGCTATCAAAAGCGAGATCGGAATAGGAAAGCGGCTCGAACCTCTCTGGCACGATATCAATTGTCTCACCTGTCTCCGAAACATGTCTCACCAAAATCATGTTACAGGACTCCGACTTTGCGATACTTCTTATCGATGGCTCTAAGGGACTCTGTCATGAAGACGCGACTCGCGAACGCTCTCCAGCGGGCAGAACATTCGTGAAGCACAACCGAAGCGCAAGCCGCCACAAATAGATCAACTGCAAACCGTAAAAGCCGCTATTAAACTCATTGACGCCGAGCGTACCGTGCGCGCTCTCGTTGCGCAGATTGGCGCCGAAATGCTGACCAATTAAACCCTTGAGTTCGAAAACCAGATTCTCACCGAGTACGCTCGTGAGCTTCTTCTCAAGTGAGTCGTTGTTCAGCATGACGTTGAGATCGTAATGATTTTGAGTCTTCATTCTTTAATTCAATGAATTTCACAGGTCGTTAGATTCGGGCCAAAATTGAACTAAGTGGAGAAGTGAATATATTTGTCGTGTTGCATGACACAGGCCTTTGCTTTGATTTTTGATGCGACCTTGTTACGAGGATCTGATTTCAGGTTTCGTTTTATCTTTGATTCGCTCTTGCATGGTTTTCAGAATTACTTCGACGCGCTGGCTGGGCAGGCTGTTGAGCGAGGCGATCGCGCGAGAAAAATGGATTGCTTCCGGGCCACCGGATATTGGTCCAACCGCGGTCTTACTTCCGGCAATCCTGTCGTTCAGTTGAAGCAATTCGAGTATCGCGAAATCTAGTTTACCAGCACAACTCAAGTCATAGATCCGGCCGAGTCGGTCCTTTGCAGCGTGACGTTTCAGAGAAATTTTGTAACCCGCTCTGTCCAGCATTTTTTCGTGTGCAACGTTGACGACCCGCGCCATTCGTTTCAGTCTTTTTTCGAGCACCTTGCCACCCATTTCATATCTAATCCATTGACGTTTAGAGACGCGCATCGCTTTAGCGGCTTGGTCTTGCGTGAGGCCAGCCAAATCCCTCTGCTGCTTGAGCCAGCGGCCGAAGACCCTCCATCTTCCATATAACAAATCGTGATCGAGCTGTGTTCGTTCTGTTCTAGCCATAGCTGAACTAAACATCCAATAGGAAGACGTTTGCAGTTCGTAACCAAGATCTTTGTTCCTAATACTTTGGGAGTATTAACCCAACGCTCCCGGCTCTGACTATGTCACCAAATATGTCACCCAAGAAGGCTTCATTCTTCGGAATTGGTGAAACTTGACAGGAGGTAGGTCTGTCTTCGTAGAGGGTGAGAGATTCAAACCTGTCCGGATGGATTGTAATTTCTGAAATGAGCTTTCCAAACACTGAGTTGAATTCAAATGTTAAAGGAACCGCGGAGAGATTTATGAAAGAGCGTAAAGATTTATCGTTGCTTTACGAGCGACTAAAACTTTCAAAGCAACTCCAGGCTGTGATTGAGGACATTCGCTCGGCGGAGCCGTCGCGTATCGTCGAAAGCGGCCGAAGCAACGTTCGTGGTCGCTACCCAAGCAAGAAGATGGGGCGGACTATCCAGTTCGAGAGTCATAAGAATGAGCTGGCAAGAATCAAAGAGCTACCCGTCAGCTATGGCTAGATACAAATTCCGGTCAACGCCCGCAAGCATTGCAAAGCGAATCGCGGAAGGTCGCGGCCAGGGCGCTGGTTCCCACTATCGACCCTGGCTGGAAGTGCACGACTTCCCTTCCCGTGGCGTAATCCATCGTCCGCTCGGAGCAAAGACGGGACGAGTACACCATCTCTTCAGCAATCTAGAATTCATGCTCTTTCTAATCTATGACGTGCTCGCCTGTATCACCGACATTCGAGAACAATTTCCTCTCCTTCCACTGGAAGAAACCCTGGAAATTGCACGTGAATTGGGCGTCAAGCATCCAACCGATCCCGCAACTCGGTATCCGACGGTAATGACAACAGACTTTCTACTTAAGCTGGAGATCCAACATCAAACACTTTTCCATGCTCGAGCAGCCAAATACGGCACCGACATGGATGATTCTCGTCTCCGCGAAAAGCTAAGTATTGAACACTGCTACTGGCGTCGGCGCGACTTGAACTGGGGTTTCATTACCGATAAGGATGTGCCACCAATCCTCGCAGCGAACGCGGCTCTGGTCCATCCTTTTCATCTTTTGTCTGATCTTCACCCGTTGAATGAAAAACAGGTCCGTAGAATTGCGTTCTATCTAAATCAAAGAATGCGACGAGAGGAACTGTCGTTGATAAACATTGTTACTGGCTCCGATCAGAAATTTGACCTCCCGCCAGGTAAAAGTTTTACGGTCGTTTGCCACTTGATCGCACGAAATGTTTGGAAGGTCGATCTTCTTAAACCCATTTCGATGAATAAGAGATTGATTCTGTTGTAACACGAGACTCCACTGGAAACTTGACACGATGCATTGACCGCAACTCAAACATATGCTGCTCACCATCAATCAAATTGTTGTCTGGCATGACGACGAGACCAATAAGAAGTGGGATGAACGTGTACTTCACATTTTCCCGGACACCGAAGAGGTGGTAACAATCGATGCTAAAGCTAAGACTGCAATCCCAATCTTCCGCAGGATAGAAGACCTGGAGGAGGAGATCGAGAGAGGCAATGCAATCTTAATCGAAGGAGACCCCTACGCGCCGCGACACTTCAGTGAGGACGAGCTGGACTCCAAGAAACTACGAACCTTCAAACGTAAGAGAGATAAAGCTCTTAGGATTATCGAACCGCTCTTTACTGGTGAGAACGCTGTTCGGATGCTTTTTAGTCAGGACCGGGCCGCACTCATTAAGGCACGCTTGCTTGAGATTTCTTCCTGGCCTCCAAACGAACGAGCGTCCATGAAAATGATTTACAGGGATTGCCGAAGATGGTGGCAGCGCGGACAAATACCAAACGCTGAATTGCCCGACTATGACAATTGCGGTGCTCGTCGGGATAAACCGAGAAAGATAAGAAAGAAACTTGGCAGGCCTAGTCGCGTAACTCAACGGAGCATCAGGAACGGTGAACCTACCATTGTGACCGGAGCAAATATGCGCCCTGATTGGCTCGAGAAAATCATCATCGGTGGACAGTTGTTCTATGAAAACCGGCTCGAGCCCAGCTTCAACTGGGCGTATAAGCAAACACTAAAGCGATTCTATATCAAAGACAAAATCCTCGAAAATGGCAACGAGAAAATTATTACGCTTGATCCCAACACAAGCGAAATTTTCACCAAAGGCCAGTTCCGGTACCACTATCTCCTTCATAGAGATGCCACGCACGCGCTCAGGAAAAGGTCCGGGCCGAAGAAGTTCAATACACAACATCGAGTACTCATAGGCAATAGCATTGCGTTGGGTCCGGGCTTTCGCTACCTGATCGATGCCACTCTTGCCGATGTCTACTTAGTGAGCCGCTATGGGGCGCGTCTAATCATTGGACGCCCAGTTATCTGGGTGATGATTGATCTGTATAGCCGCATGATAACTGGCATCTGCATACGACTCGAGGGTGAAGGATGGCTGGGCCTCCAACTTGCCCTTGAAAACACGGTCGAAGACAAAGTCACGTTCTGCGCCAAATACGGAATTAATATATCAAGCGAACAGTGGCCGGCTCGTCACCGACCAGTTGAGATACTGGGCGATCGTGGACCGCTGATTCGTCAAGCGATACATCCATTCATAAAAACCTTCAACGTGGTCGTCTCGAACACGCCACCTTATCGACCTGATTGGAAAGCAGTCATTGAAAGGATCTTCGGAGAGATGAATATCCGCCTTTTCAAATGGCTGCCTGGTTATGTCGTGCCGGAACGCGATCCTAGCGATCCGGATTATCGGCTGTCCGCAGTTTTCGATATCGAGGAATTAACGGCCATCGTAATTGGGGCTGTTCTTCACCACAATAATAAGTGCCTAGTGTCTGATAATGTCGAGATCGATCCGGATTTCCTGGCCGACGATTATGAACCTTATCCCACCCAGCTCTTCACGTGGGGCGCACGCCATCGTCCCGGAGGATTGCGTGAGTCCGACTTTGATTCCGTACGGCGTTCTCTATTACTCGAAGGCAAGGTTTCAATCACAAAAGGGGAGATAAAATTCAGGCATCCCAAAGCGTCCAAACCACTAATCTACCAATGCGAACAGTTGCGCGACGAAGGGTTGCTGCTGCGAGGAACGGCCCACAAGGGTCGACAGTATCCAGCTCTTTACGATCTACGGTGGGCAAATGAAATTTACCTAATGCGTCAAGCTGGGGGCGATTTGCTTTCTTGTCAGTTGCGAGACGCTACTTCAATACACGCCAATCGCGACTGGGCGGAAGTCGTCCAGTACATGGAGGCTGTCAGAGTTCAACGTGACAAGCAAGCGTCATCAGTTCTTCAAGCTGATATTAACTTTGATCACATGATACAGATGCGGACTTCGAAGACTAAACAACGACTCAAAGAAGCTCGGCAGAATGCCCCTCGCCTAAGTAAGTCCGAAATGCTTAGACAGATTCCTTCAAATCGCAAGTTGGAAAGAGAACTCATGCACCAGGAGGAGGCCAATCAACTTGTGTCCTCAAGCGGCCAAAGCCTGCCAGAGGCGCATTCAGAAACGACACGCTCCAGCGGCCGACGCTCGAGTGGGCCACAGATGCCGAACATTGCTGAGTTGCGAAAGAAACGGATGGGTCGATGAGAAGAAGGAAACTTAGTCCTCAACTACAACAACCACCGATGGAGATCATCCGTGGGGCACAGGTCACTGCCGAATATTTACCTCAAGAGGTGCGGCAGTTCCAAGATAATCCTCTGAACGAAGCATTACCACCGACACTCACGCCTAGTGAAGTAACCGACTATCTTTTTCAACTGCCACTCTATTCCGATGAAGATCGTGAGATGAGCCAAGTAGCCCGCCTTCATATGACTGAGACGGCACGCGAGTTTTTTGTGCCTAACGGAAAGCACCTAACGGTCTACTACGCTATTTCAAACATGATCCGTATGGGTTACGTGCGCCGTAACCCCGTCCTATGGAAATATTGGAGCCAGGTTCATGAAAACATCGAAAATTTCCTCAGGGCTATCAAGAAGAAACCCTTCCCAAACTCAAGAGCCAGAGGGTTAGCGATCGTTGGCTGTGGCGGTACCGGCAAGTCGACGACCGTCGAGAAGATACTCCAATCGCTGCCTCAAGTGATTACTCACGTGTCATATAAGGGGCAGGACTTCATAATGAGACAACTTGTCTGGCTCAAGCTCGACTGTCCCCGCTATGGCTCCCTTAAAGAACTTTGCGCGAACTTCTTCCGCGCAGTTGATGAAATACTTCTCACTCAATACGAACAGCGTTACGCAGGAAGCGGGCACCGAACACATGAGGCCCTCATTGCGGGAATGGCCCGCGTTGCTGCGAATCACTGTCTCGGAACGATCATCATCGACGAGATCCAAGATCTTAGCGAAGCGCGCAGCGGCGGCGACAT
>Ga0190272_10001619_pt1 | contig 10758 bp, 10 predicted proteins | sample Popmic504T_FD_133746 | JGI IMG/M metagenome (GOLD analysis project Ga0190272, IMG submission 133746) | Populus adjacent soil microbial communities from riparian zone of Shoshone River, Wyoming, USA - 504 T | ecosystem: Environmental > Terrestrial > Soil > Riparian zone | place: USA: Wyoming...
CACTTCGCCTCCGAGGACGAGGAGAGCTGCCTCGAGGACGTCCGCTACCTGATGGGCTTCCTGCCCTCGAACAACCTCGAGATGCCGCCCCGCTTCGAGCCCTCCGACGATCCCGAGCGCGAAGACGACGAGCTCGACACGCTGGTCCCCGACGATCCCTCCAAGCCCTACGACATGCGCGACGTGATCGCCCGGGTCGTCGACGACGAGGAATTCTTCGAGGTCCACGAGCACTTCGCCAAGAACATCGTCTGCGGCTTCTCGCGGCTCGACGGCTATCCGATCGGGATCGTCGGCAACCAGCCCGCCTTCCTGGCCGGCGTGCTCGACATCGAGGCCTCCGAGAAGGCGGCCCGCTTCGTCCGCACCTGCGACGCCTACAACGTCCCGATCGTCACCTTCACCGACGTGCCCGGCTTCCTGCCCGGCACCGACCAGGAGTGGAACGGGATCATCCGCCACGGTGCCAAGCTGCTCTATGCCTTCACCGAGGCGACCGTGCCGAAGCTCACCGTCGTCACCCGCAAGGCCTACGGCGGCGCCTACGACGTGATGAACTCGAAGCACATGCTGGCCGACTTCAACGTCGCCTGGCCGACCGCCGAGGTCGCCGTGATGGGACCGGAGGGCGCGGTCAACATCATCTACCGCAAGGACATCGCCTCCTCGCCGACCCCCGACGAGCGCCGCCAAAAGTTGATCGACGACTACAAAGCCCACTTCGCGAACCCCTACTCGGCGGCCGAGCGCGGCTACATCGACGACGTCATAGAGCCGCGGCAAACTCGCCCCAAGCTGATCAAGGCGCTGCGGATGCTGCAGTCGAAGAGAGTGCCGCAGCCCAAGCGCAAGCACGGGAACATTCCTCTGTAGCTGGGGGTGGGGGGACGGGAGGGTGTGGTGGTGCCCCTCGCGCTCGCACTTCGGCGATGGAGGCGGCGACTGCTGTCGCCCGGAGGCCACTCCGCCTCATGCTGATACGCGCGAGGGGCACCACCACACCCTCCCGTCACAGTCCAGCTAGAGAGGAAAGGCCCGATCGCTGGAAAGCTGTCGTGGGTCTGTCCCGTGGGTGCCCGATCAGAGCGCGTTCGCTTGACGGAGGGGGTGGGGTGTCCGTCTGCACGTATCAGCATGAGGCGCGACCACCTCCGGGCGCCAGCAGTTCCGTATCCATCGCCGAAGTGCGAGTGCAGACGGACACCCCACCCCCTCCGTCACCCACCACCTTTGTTCAGGGCATTCGCGTCGCGGCCTCGCGCCTGGAGGCCCAGGTCGCGAGTGGGGCGGCGGTCAGCTCGTCCCAGGCGGCGTCCTCGCCGAAGTACTGCATGACGACGAAGTGCAGGAGGCCCGGAAGCATCTCCGGTGCCTTCTCGGGTTCGTCGCTGAGCAGGCTCGCGCGCACAAGGGTCTCGATTGCCCCTACCATGAAGGCGGCAGTTATAGGAGGTGGAGCTTGGCGAGAATCGGTCTCGCGGCGCGCGCCGTCGATGGCGCGGGAGAGGCGCTCCATCAAAAGATCATGTTGGACCAGCGCTTCGCCACCGACGGCATGCGCCTCGACCAGCAGTGCGCGTGCGATCGCGGGTTGGTTGGCGCAGAACTCGAGCAGCTCGGCGAGACCTGCCCGGAGTCCTTCGCGCCAACCCGTCTGGCGTTTGGCTGCGCCGATCAGGCGCCGGTAGAGCCACTCGGCCGCGTCGCGGTAGGCCTGCCCGAAGCAGTCCTCCTTGTCGTCGAAGTGCTTGTAGAAGGTCGCCCGGCTGGTCTGCCCCCGGTCGATCACGTCCTGGACCGCGATCTCCTCGTAGCCACGCTCGCCGCTGACCAGGAGCACCGCCTCGAGCAGGCGCTCTCGGGCCGGCCGGGTGCGCTGACCCAGGAACGGCCGGATCGGCGTTGCTCGCTCGGAGCCAGAAGCTTCGGAGGTCTCGTCGTGCATGGCCTACGCTCTTTGGAAACAGATACCTTTTGTCTAGATATAGCATCTTTTAATACCACGTGGAACAAAAACGTCGAAGTTTTTGGAGAAAACGAAAACAGACACCGGGTGAACGTTGTGGTATCTTGGCGGTATGGCGGAGCAGCGCCAACGATCGCTCTCGGAGCGACTCTCGAAGATGCCCCCCGGGCGGCACCTGATTCCCCACGACTTCGTCGCCCAGAACCAGCGCGAGCGATTGCTGTTGGCGACGGCCGAGTTGGTTGCCGAGCGCGGCTACCAGAAGACCACGATCGAGCTGATCGCGAAGACGGCGCGGGTCGCTCTCGTCACCTTCTACGAGCACTTCAAGGGCAAGGAGGAGTGCTTTCTGGCTGCGCTCGACGAGAGCGCCGCTGCCGCTGGGGAGGTCTTCGCCGAGTTGGTCGACCCCGGGCAGCCCTGGCAAGACCAGATCTCTCTCGGGCTCGAGGTATTCCTCGAGATGGTCGAAAAGGAGCCGGCGCGAGCGAAGCTCTGCATCGTCGAGGCGCAGGCGGCCGGCCGGCCTTCGCTTGCCCGCTACCAGGAGATGCTGGAGAGCGTGGCGCCGAAGTTGCGCGAGGGGCGAGCACTGAACCCGCGGGCCAGCCTGATGCCGGATGGGCTCGAGGTGGCGATCGCCGGTGGGATCGCCTGGCTGGTGCACCGGCGGCTACTCGCCGGCGAAGCCGACGGCCTGAAGGCACTGCTGCCGGAGATGCTCCAAGTGACCTTGACTCCGTACCTCGGCGAGGCCGAGGCCGGGCGTGCGGCGGACGCCGCGCAGGCGAGGGTCGCGGCCTGAACAACGCGAGCGCAGGGGGCAGGGCAGCGCTGATGTGAGCGGCCGGATCGAAGCCGGGCGCCCTGGGGATGGGGCTCCGGTATCCGAGCGGATCGCCACCGCGGTGATCGAGTTGGTCGGCAGTGGCGGCTATGAGTCGGTGACCGTGGCTGCCATCTGTGGGGGGGCCGGGATCGACCGGGCCACCTTCGAGAGCAGCTACGACGGTAAAGAGGACTGCTTTCTGCGCGTTCATGGCGCTATCGCCGACGAACTCTGCCTTCGTGTCAATGCCGCCTTCGCGGCTCCGTCCTCCTGGCTCGACCGGATCTGGGCCGCGGGGTGGGCGGCGTTCGGGTTCCTGCACGAAGACCCTCTGCGAGCGCGCTTTCTCCTGGTCGAGGTGAACGGCGCCGGCAGTCGCGCCCAGTCGCGCCGTGACCGCATCATCGAGGGTCTCGCCGAACTGATCGACGGGGGTCGAAACGAACTGGAGGAGCCCGGGTCGGTTTCCCGTTGCACCGCCGAGATGGTGGCCGGTGCGATCTACGGCACGGTTCTGGCCCGGGTGCAGGGCGGGGCCGCCGAGCGTCGCGAGCACTTCTTGCCGGAGTTGGTCTACATGGCGACGATGCCCTATCTCGGCGCCCGCGCGGCCGAGGACGCGCTGCTGGTGCAGCCGCTCCGCTAGGGACGGAGCCGTCGGCTTGGATATGGTCGAGCCGTGGCCAAAGGCACCGCGAAGGGCAAGGGGAAAGACTCCGCTGAGGGCGAGGGTGTCGGCCGGCAGACCACGCGCCTGCCCGCCGGGCGCCACGGTCTGCCCCGCGAGTTCATCCTTCAGAACCAGCGCGAGCGGATCACCACCGCGCTCGTCGACGTCGTCGCCGAGCGCGGCTACAACGCGACCACGGTGGCCAATATCACCAAAGCCGCCTCGGTCTCCCGGCGCACCTTCTACGAGCACTTCCCCGACAAGGAAGCCTGCTTCCTGGCCGCCTACGCGATGGTCTCCTCCCACATCCTCGACTCGATGCAGGTTGCCGCCGATGCCTTCGAGGCCTGGCCTCAGAAGGTGCGGGCGGCGCTGGCGACGATGCTCCGCTTCCTCGCCGGGGAGCCCGAGCTAGCTCGCGTCTGCATGATCGAGCCGGTCGCCGCCGGCGGCGAGATCGCGGCCCGCCACCGGTCCCTGATGCAGAGCTTCGTGACGATCCTCAAGGCCGGCCGTCCCCAGCACAGCGGCAAGCGGCCGCTGCCGGAGGCGACCGAGGAGACGCTTGTCGGCGGGATCATCTCTTTGATCGTGCGCGAGATAAACGCGGGCCGTACCGAGCAGTTGGAGAAGCTTCTGCCTGACCTGGTCGAGCTGACGATGGCGCCTTATCTGGGCGCCGAGGAGGCGGCGAGGCTCGCGCGTTCCTAAGGAGCCGCGGTTGCCTCCGCTTCGATCTCCTTTCCTCGCCCTCCACGCCCGACCGCGCCGCCCTCCTCGCGGGTGAGTCGGTGCGCCAGGTAGACGGGGACGATCGAGATCAGGATCACCAGGACGGCGACGACGTTGACGACCGGCAGTTCGTTGGGCCGGAAGAGGTTGCGGAAGATCCAGATCGGCAGCGTTTCTTCGCGGGCGCCGAGGGTGAACGTGGTGACGATGATCTCGTCGAAGGAGAGGGCGAAGGCGAGCAGCGCCCCGGCCGCCAGGGCCGTTTTCAGGCTGGGCAAGGTGACATAGCGGAAGGTCTGCCAGGTGTCGGCGCCGAGGTCGGCCGAGGCCTCCTCGAAAGAGACCGAGGTGCGGCGCAGGCGGGCGACGACGTTGTTGTAGACGACGACGATGCAGAAGGTAGCGTGGCCGACGATCACCGTGAACAAGGTCAGGTCGACCCCCAGCACCTGGGTGAAGGTGTTGCTGATCGCGACGCCGGTGACGATTCCCGGCAGGGCGATCGGCAGGACGACGAGGAAGGAGATGGTCTCGCGGCCGAAGAAACGGTGGCGAGCGACGGCGAGCGAGGCGAGGGTGCCGAGCACCAGGGCGATCGCGGTCGCCGCCGCGCCGGCCTTGAGCGAGGTCAGCAGCGCTTCTTGGGCCGCTTCGTTTTCGATCGCTTTCGGAAACCAGTCGAGGGTGAAGCTGGGCGGCGGCCACTCGAGGACTTTGCTCGAGTTGAAGGCGTAGATCACGATCACGATCAGCGGCACGTAGATGAAGGCGAGGCCGACCCCGACGGCCCCGCGGAGCAGGAGGGTCGCTCGTTTGGAGAGGCGCACGGCTACCCCTAGACGTGCTCGAACGCGCCCAAGCGGCGGGCGACGAGCAGGTAGGCGATCATCACCACGATCGGCACGAGGGCGAGCGCGGCGGCGAACGGCTGGTTGTTGGTGATGTTGGCGAAGATCACGTTGCCGATGAACTGCTCGTTGGAGACGAGCCGCGGCGTGATGTAGTCGCCCAGGGTGAGCGCGAAGGTGAAGATCGAGCCGGCCACCACCGCCGGGAAGGCGAGCGGCAGGGTCACCCGGCGGAAGGTGGTGAAGGGGTGGGCGCCGAGGTCCTCGGAGGCGCTGATCAGCGAGTCGGGGATGCGTTCCAGCCCGGCGTAGATCGGCAGGATCATGTACGGCAGCCAGAGGTAGCTCATCACCAGCCAGATCGCCGTCATCCCGTAGCCGGGCCCCTGCAGGCCGAACGGCTCCAGCGCCCAGTTGATCACCCCGTCGTTGGAGAGCATCGTGCGCCAGGCATAGACCTTGACCAGGTAGCTCGACCAGAGCGGCAGCAGGATCGCGACGACCAGGATCGCCTTGCCGCGCCGGCTGGCGATCTTCGCCATGTAGAAGGCGATCGGGAAGGCGAGGATCGCGTCGGTGAGGGTGACCAGGGCGGCGATCAGGACCGTGCGGCCGACGATGTCCCGGTAGACGGGTTCGTCGACCAGGGTTTCGACGTTTTCGAGGCTGAAGCCCTGGACGACTTCGCCGCTGAGCGGGTCGACCGTCCAGAAGGCGGTGATCAGCAGGACCGCGAGCGAGCCCAGGTAACCGATGACCAGCCAGCCGACCGGGCCGGCCAGCAGCGTCCCCGCCTGCAGCCGGGGACGGCCATGGAAGAGGCCGGCGAGCCTGCGGCCCACCGGCCTCCGCGAGACGACTGACTCAGTCGCCATCGCTCACGACCCTGTGCCTACCCTTTGATCGAGGTCCAGGCTTGGACCCACTCGTTGTAGTCCTTGCAGTCTTCCTCGCCGTTGCCGCAGTCGGCGAGCGGGGTTTCCCAGTAGTAGACGCGCTCCCAGAACGCCGGGTTGTCTGCGTGGTACTTGGCGCAGAACCCTTTGTCGGCGGTCTGGTCGCAGGCCAGGCTCTGCGCCGGCGCCTCGCCGAAGAATTCAGCCACTTCGGCGTTGACTTTCGGCGAGACGATCCAGTCCATCCATTCGTACATGCAGTTGGGGTTTTTCGCCTCGGAGCTGATCATCCAGGTGTCCGACCAGCCCGTCGCCCCCTCTTTCGGCAGGAAGCCCTGACTTGCGGGGCTGGCCTGCACCGGTTTGCCTTCTTCCTGCAGGGCGAAGTACTGGTACTGCCAGGTGGTGCCGACGGTGGCGTCACCACCGGCGAAGGCCTGGATCTGCTTCGCCGCTTCGGACCAGTATTCGCCGACGTTCGGCTGCTGTTCTTTCAGCAGGTCGACCGCGGCGTTGAACTGTTCCTCGTTCAGCTCGTAGGGGTTTTCGATCCCCAGGTCGGGCTCGTGCATCTTCAGGTAGACGGCCGCGTCGGCGATGTAGATCGGGTCGTCGTAGGCGCTGATCTGGCCTTTGTAGGCAGCCGCCTTTTTGGGATCGAGAACCACGTCCCAGGAGGTCGGCGCCGGTTTAACGTCGTCGGGGTTCCACATCAGCAGGTTCGCCCCGCGGCCGTGCGGAATCCCGTATGGCTTGCCGTCGAAGGTGTTGTATGGCTGGTCCTTGAGATCGGCGAAGATCGTCTCGTAGTTGGGGACGAGGCTGACGTTGACGGGATCGACGTCGCCGCCGTCGACCAGCCGTGCGGTGGCGTTGCCAGAGGCGGAGACCCCGTCGTACTGACCGCTCCGCATCAGCTGCACCATTTCGTCGGAGGTGCCGGCCACTTTGTTGTTCACCGTGCAGCCGGTTTTCTGTTCGAACGGTTTCGACCAGGCGGGTTCGACGTAGCCGGCCCAGGAGACGAGGTTGACTTCCCCCTCGCCTTTGCCGAGGCTCTGCAACTCTTCGCCGCCCCCGTTGTCGTCGTTGCTGGAGCCGCAGCCGGCGAGAAACACCATGAATGCGACCAGCCCAGCGATGACCAGCCATGCCGTGCGGGCGGAATTAGCGTTCGTGCGACTCATGCTGATACCTCCTCTTTCGTCGGTTCCCCATGAATGGCGGCCGCATGCTCCGGACGCCACCCCACCAGGACTTCTTCCCCCCGCCTGGGCCCGGCGTCGGTCGCCGTTCCCTCCACGTTCTGCTTGACCAACCGCAGTGTGCCCCCGGCTTCGAGCGCCACCGTGAAGCGGGTGATCATGCCGGCGTAGGCAACCGCCTCGACTCGGCCGCGCTCGGTGTGCAACCCGTCGGCGCTTGCCCCCGCGTCCAGCAGCCGGATCTTCTCGGGCCGGATCGTGAAGCGCCCGCCGTCGCGTTCGAGCAGGTTGGAGATGCCGACGAAGCCGGCGACGAACTCGTTCAGCGGCTGCTCGTAGAGCTCGGTCGGCGTGCTGACCTGCTCGATCCGCCCTTCGTTGAAGACCGCGATCCGGTCGCTCATCGTCAGCGCCTCGTCCTGGTCGTGGGTGACGTAGACGAAGGTGATGCCGACCTCGCCCTGGATTGCCTTCAATTCGACCTGCATCTGCTCGCGCAGCTTCAGGTCGAGTGCTCCCAGCGGCTCGTCGAGCAGCAGCACCTTGGGCCGGTTGACGATCGCCCGCGCCAGCGCCACCCGCTGGCGTTGGCCGCCGGACAGCTCGGCCGGTCTGCGGTCGGCGTAGCCAGGCAGGCGGACCATCTCCAGCGCCTCGTCACGGCGGCGGGCGCGGTCGCCCTTGTCGACCCCGGCGACCCTCAGCCCATAGGCGACGTTCTCGCCGACCGTCATATGCGGGAAGAGCGCGTAGTCCTGGAAGACCGTGTTGACGGCGCGGTCGTAGGGGGGCACTCCGTTGACGTCCTCGCCCGCCAACTCGATCGTGCCGCCGCTGGGGTCCTCGAAGCCGGCGATCATCCGCAGCGTCGTCGTCTTGCCGGAGCCGGACGGGCCCAGCATCGTGAAGAACTCCCCGCGCCCCACCTCGAGGTCGATCCCCGCAACCGCAACCACCTCGCCGTAATGCTTGGTGAGGCCAGTCAGGCGGATGTCTGAAGATCCAGACGTAACAGAAGTCACGTTATCCGAGTGGGTGAAGATTTCAAGGACAATCCGGCCCGGGTGGCTTAGACGGGGTGGAGCACCACGTGTACGCGGCCGGGGAGTGGGGCCCCCTCACTCGCACTTCGTCGATCAGAACGCGGGGGCTGGCGCTGCTTGGCTGGGGCTCCTCATGCGCAAAACGTTCGGGGGCCCCACCGACTCCCCGGCCGGGCGGCGGAGGTTCGAACCCGTCAAAGTCGCCCGGGTTGGCTGGGCTGTTCGGTCGTGTGGCGAGCTCAAGCCGGCCGCCCGTCCCTGAGCAGCTAAGCCGCGCGCATCCGGACCGAGCCAGCTTTCGCTCGCCGTCCCGGCATCCGCCGTCTACCAGCTACGGCTGAACCCGGAGGGGTGGGTGGGGACCCCCTCCGAACGTATCAGCATGAGGCGGAGCGGCCTTCGGGCGATAGCAGTGCCGCATCCATCGCCGAAGTGCGAGTGAGGAGGGGGTCCCCACCCACCCCTCCGGGCCTGCTGCAACTACCTAGTACCCCGCCGGATGCCGCGCGACGAAGCCGATGTTGTCGCGCAGGTCCTCATGCCAGCGCGGCCCCGTTTCGCCTTCGTTCCCCGAGGTGTCCCAGCGGTAACCGGCGATCACCGCGTAGGCGTGACCGGGGTTGGTGTAGACGGTGATCCAGCGTCCCAGGCCGGCCAGGCCCCACTTGGCCATCGGGCCGGAGGGCAGCGGGCTTTCGAGGAATTCGCCGCCGCGGAGCGCGAAGCTGACGGCGCCGGAGCAGTCGTAGCCGCGGTCCCACCAGCGGGCGTGGCCGCCGCCGTAGATGTAGGGCTTGGTGCGGATTTTGTTGGCCGCGGCGATTACGGCCTTGACCTTGGCGGGAGCGCTCTTCGGGGGGATGAGTTCCCCGCTGGCGAGCAGCTTCGCTTTCGCGGTCGGGGTGCAGACGTCTACTTCGGCGGGGGTGAGGCCGCCGGTGGCGCAGGCGGCGGAAGCCGCGCCCGGCACCATCAGGGCGATCACGAGCAGTGCTGCGGAAAGAGCTAACCCCGCCTTGAGCTTGAACTTGTACGACAGCAAACCGATCTCCTTTGTCGGCCTACGGGGTTAGCTGTCGGGCTAGCGCGAAAGGAGCCTGCGCTCTCGCCTGAACTAGGCGGGTTCGCCCCGAAAACGTGGTTCCCCCGTTCCCGCGGCGCCTCCAGACGTGCGGGATTCGGCGTTTCGGTGGTTCGGACCGGCGGCAGTCTAGACGATCCGTCGGGCGGATGCTCACACAACGCAAACATTTAGTGGCCTTTCGCATTTGCATCCCAGATTCCTGTCGGCTGCACGGCTGCTAGCTTGGGCTTTGGGATGGAACTTGCCGGCCGCACAGCACTTCTCACCGGCGCCACCGGCGGCCTCGGCAGGGCGATCGCGAAAGCGCTGGCGGGCCGCGGTGCGACGCTGGCGCTGAGCGCCCGCAAGCCCGAGGCGCTGGAGGCGCTCGCCGCCGAACTGCCCGGTGACGGTCACCGGGTCGTCCCGGCCGATCTGGCCGAGCCCGGCGCCGCCGAGCGACTCGCCGCCGACGCCGGCGAGGTCGACGTGCTCGTCGCCAACGCGGGGCTGCCGGCCGCCGGCAGGATGGAGGACTTCAGCCCCGAGCAGGTGAAGCGAGCCCTGCGGGTCAACCTCGAGGCCCCGATGATCCTCGCCCAGTCGCTTTACCCGGCGATGCTGGCGAAGGGCTCCGGCCACCTCGTCTTCGTCGCCTCGCTGGCCGGCAAGGCGCCGTCGCCGCGCTCGGCGATCTACAACGCGACCAAGTTCGGCCTGCGCGGTTTCGCCCTCGGCCTGCGGACCGACCTGGCGCCGCAGGGTGTCGGGGTCTCGCTGGTCTCGCCGGGGTTCATCCGGGAGGCGGGAATGTTCGCGGAGGCGGGGGCGAAGTCGCCGATGGGCCTCGGTACCTCGACCCCCGAGGAGGTCGCGATGGGCACGGTGCGGGCGATCGAGGCGGACAAGGTCGAGGTCGCGGTGGCGCCCGCCCGGCAGCGGTTCCTCGCCCATTTCGGACTTGCCAGCCCCGGGATCGCCGTGCGCACCGCCGGCGGCTCGGCCGGCCAGAAGGCGTCGGTGGAAATCGCCGACGGGCACTCGAAGGACAAGAGGTAGAGACGACGACCTTGGAGGACAGCAGATGAGCAGCGATTCATTCGGCGCCCGTTCGACCCTCGCGGTGAGCGGGCGCGACTACGAGGTCTTCCGGCTCGACGCGCTGCAGGAGCGCTTCGACGTCGCCCGCCTGCCTTACTCGATCAAGGTGCTGCTGGAGAACGTGCTGCGGCTCGAGGACGGCGTCTCGGTCAGCGCCGCCGACGTCGAGGCGATCGCCTCCTGGGACGCGGCCGCCGAGCCCAGCGTCGAGATCCCCTTCCAGCCCGCACGGGTGCTGATGCAGGACTTCACCGGGGTGCCCGCCGTCGTCGACCTGGCGGCGATGCGCGACGCGATGGAGGAGATCGGCGGCAACCCGGCGGCGATCAACCCGCTGGTCGACGTCGACCTCGTGATCGACCACTCGGTCCAGGTCGACGCCTTCGGCAGCGAGCGCGCCTTCGC
>Ga0190272_10001620_pt1 | contig 10754 bp, 8 predicted proteins | sample Popmic504T_FD_133746 | JGI IMG/M metagenome (GOLD analysis project Ga0190272, IMG submission 133746) | Populus adjacent soil microbial communities from riparian zone of Shoshone River, Wyoming, USA - 504 T | ecosystem: Environmental > Terrestrial > Soil > Riparian zone | place: USA: Wyoming...
AAAGGCGTTGGCCGTATCAAGCGGCGGACAGTTTTTTGTGGCCGGGTTAGGCGCCAGCTATGCGGCCGCCGGGCGATACCACGATGCCCGCGCAACCCTCGATCGATTAAATGAGATGTCCGTCCACTCTTACGTCTCGCCTTATCACCGCGCCATCATCCATGTTCATTTGGGAGAACACGAAACCGCGCTGACCCTCCTGCGCGAGGCATACGCCGTCAACGATGGATGGCTTGTTTGGTTGGGCGTCGAACCCCAGCTGGATCCGCTCCGTGGGGAGCCGATCTTCGTTGAGCTTTTGGCGAAGACGAGAAACCCGTCGGTGCTTAATTCGATGACTACGCAGGGGCAGGTCGTCGCGGCGCCATCTCTCGACCCGCTGCCTCAAAGGGGTGCCGGAAGCAGACCCGGCCGGACTAATCCCGAAACGAGTTCAGTCGTTGGCTCCCTTGCCAACCCCATAACCACGCCTGTCCAGACTCCCGACACCCAGGGAGGTGGAAACGAAGAAGCGCATCAGCTTTATACGGCGGGTCGCTATTATGCTACCAGGCGCACAGCCGATGGCATGCGGCAGGCAATCGAACGTTTGGAACGCGCCGTAAAACTCCAACCGGACTTCGCCAGGGCCCTCTCGGAACTCGCAGACTGCTACGCATTATTAAACTGGTATGTCGAGCCGCCTCCGCTGGACGCGTGGGTGCATGCAAAGCGTTCGGCGCAGAAGGCGGTCGAAGCAGATCCGGGGTTGGCCGAGGCACATGCGTCGCTGGGTTTCGTGAAGCTTCACTACGACCGCGATTGGGAGGGGGCCGAGCGCGAGTTACGAAAGGCCATTCAGCTAAAACCCAGCGTGCAGGTAGCCCATCGTTGGTATGCCTATAGTCTTTCCGCCGTGGGCCGTCACGAAGAAGCTGCGGCCGAGATCGAGCGCGCCCGTGAGATTTCCCCACAGTCGCCGGTAATAGCTACGGCGCTGGCAAACGTTCTGTTTCTCGCCGGTAAGTTTGACGAAACTATTGAGCAATGCCGCAAGGCGCTGGCGCTGGATCCCGGTGCAGTGGCTGCTCATACAATCCTGCGCTGGGCTTATGAGAAGAAGGGCATGCATGACGAGGCATTTGCGGCCTTCGAACAGGAGCGAAGTTTTGCGGGAGACACTCCGACGACCCGGGCGAAGCGGGCACATGTCCTGGCGGCAACCGGCCGGCATGATGAAGCTCGGGAGATTTTGGAAGAAATCCTCGCGAACCGGCAGGAACAGTGGGTCACGGCCTACGAGATTGCGATTATCCATTGCCTGCTCAACGACCGGGATAACGCTTTTCGCTGGCTGGCGCAGGCTGAACGCGAACATGCAGTGGGCTTCACCTTCGTGCGCGTTGATCCGCATTTGGAATCGCTCCGGTCAGATCCGCTTTTCGAACAAATGCTGCGGCGTACCGACAAGACGGTCCCTTATAGCGTGCGTAAGAAATAATTGGCGCCCGGAGCAGCTTCGTTAGGTAAGGTTCGCACCGGCATTCCTTCCAGCCGTCTGGCCATTGGTGCGGGCCACTTCATCACAAACTAATTGTAAAAATGCCCGTGGCCTGTAATTGTGCTACTTCGCCAGTAGGCTCTTGCCCTTCCTAACAAATAGGGACCGCATGCGCTCGGCGCCTGTAGGATTTTGACCCCCAGTCTTTCCTTCCCGTTCATGAATTAGGGAAAGATAAAGAAACAACCAAAATTCTGGAAACCGAGAAGCCTAACGTCCGATACTGCCACAACCTTCAGGCCCGGCCTCGCAGTAGGGAAGCTTGCCTTGCAAGTCTTCAGAGTAGTTTGCGTTCCTTGTGGTAATGAGGACGGTGGCACCGAGGTGCCGGAACGCGACAAAGAAACACACCAATCATGGATTTCAAGGCATCAGACTGCATGAACCCGTCAGGCTCACGGGGTTGCACTCTCCAGTTCGTGCGCGTCTCATTATTGGCAAGTGGTATGCTACTGACGTTCGTCATACATTCGGGCCTCGAATCTCGCACCCTTAGTTCAAATGACTGAAGAGACAGATCAAAAGATCCAGGGCAAACTCGGCGCCGGATCCCGCTGGCGCCGCCGCTGGATGGGGGTGGCCCTCATTTGCGGCATCTGGCTCTTCATTGGCATCGTCTTTACACTCCAGGGTTACTTCACTTCCTATCGCTCGGAACGCCCGGTCAAGCTGGTCGATTCGCTTTACCTGCAGATGACCTGGGCCGTCGCCTGGGCGTTTGCAACTCCACTTGTGCTCCTGGCTGCGTCCCGACTGCCGATTGAGCGCAACAATTGGATTCGAAGTGTACTCCTGCACATCCCAATTTGCCTGGTTCTGAGCGTTCTCGTCACGACCCTTGGCCGCGTCCTTATCTGGTTAAATTTCGGCTACAGAATTGGCCGGCCCCTGACGTATGAAAGCGTAGAAAACTTCGTCGTGGCCAATTTCAGTGAGGGAATTGGTATTTACTTGCTGATTGCGGTCACCAGTTATGCTTTTAGCTTCTACCGCCGGTTCCGCGAAGGACAATTGCGGACCCTGCAACTCGAAGCCCAGCTTTCACAAGCTCAACTGCACGCATTAAAGATGCAGCTCCACCCTCATTTCCTCTTTAACACCCTCCATTCGATTTCCGCGCTACTCAACAAAGACCCTCAGTCTGCTCGCCAGATGATTACGCGTCTCGGGGATTTCCTCAGGCTCACCCTGGAAAACTCGGGCGCTCAGGAGGTAACTCTGCAAAAGGAGATGGAATTCCTCAGCTGTTACCTCGAGATCGAGCGCATCCGATTTCAGGATCGCCTCGTAACCCGCATGGAACTGGACGAGAAGACCCTGGACGCCAAGGTACCCAACCTCATTTTGCAACCCATCGTCGAAAATGCCATCCGCCACGGCATTGCGCCCCGCTCAACTCCCGGTCTGATCGAAATTGAGGCGAAACAACTGGGTTCCGCGCTTCGTATTCAGGTTCGAGACAACGGCCCCGGCATTTCTGATCATCGGACATCCGACAACCTTTTCAAAAAAGGTCTGGGGTTGACAAATACCGAAACGCGGCTGGCACGACTATACGGAACGGCTCATCGCTTCGACCTTCGGAACAATCCGGAGGGCGGCCTGGTTGTAACTCTGGAAATACCTTTTCACAGCAACGGCGTTGCTGCTGCCACCGAAATCGAGCCTAAACCGTAGTCTCAACTTCTTGCCCCCTGGCTCTATCGAACGCGTATTAACGAAAATCAACGAGGAATAGACACTCGGAGTGTAGATCAAGGAGTCTCCCCGCCTCTCAAGTCGGCACAATCAGAGAAGAATATGACTGACTCCCCTCAGATCCGTGTGCTTCTGGTGGATGACGAACCACTCGCGCGCGAGATGTTACGCGAGATGCTTCAGAACGACTCCCGTGTGGAAATCGTTGGCGAATGTGTCAACGGCCGCGAAGCCGTGGACGCAATTCGCACACATACGCCGGAGGTCATCTTCCTCGATGTCCAGATGCCCGAACTCGGCGGATTTGAGGTGCTCCAGGCTTTGGGTAGCCAGATTCCCTACGTGATTTTTGTCACCGCCTATGACCAGTATGCAGTGCGCGCGTTTGAAGTAAATGCCCTTGATTACTTGCTTAAGCCCTTTGATCAGGAACGCTTCGACATCTCCTGGCAGCGGGCACGGGCGCAAATCCTGCACGACCGCAATGGCGGTACCGACCAGCGCATCCTCGCTCTCCTGGAAGAGATGAAGGCCGGGAACAAGTTTCTCGAGCGTCTGGTTATCAAGTCCGGGGGCCGTATTTACTTTCTCGAGACCGGCGACATCTCCTGGATCGAAGCCGAGGGCAACTATGTGTCGGTGCATAGCGGCAAAAAGTCCCACTTGTTACGGGAGACGATCAGTAGTCTTGAATCGCAACTTGACCCCAAGAAATTCGTGCGTATCCACCGATCCTCAATAGTCAGCCTGGCTCACGTCCAGGAGTTGCAGCCGTGGTTTCACGGCGAATATAGGGTAATTCTTAACGACGGCACCCAGCTCACGCTGTCTCGTAACTATCGAGACAAGCTGCAGGAAGCCCTGGGCAAGCTCCCGTAACGCCGCAAGAGACCGAAGTTATCCCACTCTCAAGCCCGTTAGTCACCTGCCCTTGCCCTTCCGTCACAAAACGTCCCATCTCCTCCAAAATTACGGGTATAACTCCCTGCTCAAGGGCCGGGAATGGCAGACAAAACTTTTGTTTGTAATTTCTGCAACCAATGACCAATGACGAACCAGGGCGTTTAAATAGTAGACACATCATTTCAAGGCACCATCCCCAGGGTATAACGAGAGCGAGGACAACATGGAATCAACCGCAGTTTGGGAAAGCGAAGAACTCGAGGTCGCGGGTAGCGCACCGACCAACGGACAGGATGAGCAGGCTGAGTCTTCAACCAACATCAAGAATCTAAGGGAACTAACACTACGGCTTCTGCGTGAGGTGCAGTCGATCGGCGAGGTCCATACTGTAAACCTTGAGAGTGGTCTCGATTTTTACGCGGAAGTTAGCCGCTTCGAAGTCGACCTGATTAAGCGTGCCCTCCTCCAGACAGCGGGCCATCAGGGGCGTGCGGCAAGGTTATTGAACCTAAAGGTGACCACCCTAAACTCCAAGATTAAACACTACAATTTGAGCCTTAGCGGCTTTGCCGAGGGCTACCCGCTGGTTCGTTCAGGGGAAATCGAAACTCGCCAGCAAGCTTAGTCGCCGTTGTAAGGAAGCTTGCATGGTCGCTCTTGCTCGTGTGCCTCAATCACCCAGTCCTTTCCGGGCTGGGTGATTTTGTCTGCGTAGATTTGACGGGTAACAATCCGCGGCCGCCCTCTTCCGGTTCGCTTCAAGTCTCTCCAACCAAACGCAGACTAACAGTTTTTGTTACCTCTTTTATTCGTATCGCAGGGCTTCTATGGGATCCAACGCCGCGGCCTTGCGTGCTGGATAGTATCCAAAGAATATTCCCACCGCCGCGGAAAATATGACCGAGCCAACGATTGCGAGGCTCGATATCAGCGTGGGCCAACCCAGAAACTTCGGGATGGCAACTGAGAAAAGTACCCCCAGCACGATGCCGGCGAACCCACCCGTCAGACTGAGCACAATCGACTCAATCAGGAACTGGCTCCGGACGGCGGAGGACCGCGCCCCGATAGCCATGCGTATTCCTATCTCACGTGTTCGCTCAGTTACCGAAACCAGCATGATGTTCATAATTCCGATGCCGCCGACAAGTAGCGAAACACTCGCGATGCAAGCCAGCAGAATGGTCATCGTGTTGTTGGTCTCGTTAGCGGCTTCGGCGATATCAGTCATGTTACGGACGGTGAAATCGTTAGGTTCGTTCGCGGTAAGGTTATGCCGCTGGCGCAACAGTTCAGTGATCTGCTCCTGGGCCGTATACGTTGCATCCTGCGAAATTGCCGACGCGTAAGCGATCTGCAAACGCGGGCTGCCCAGGATCTTCTTCTGCACCGTCGTGTAGGGGGTGAACGCTGTATCGTCCTGATCTCGTCCCTGCTGATCCTGGCCCTTGCGCGCCATCACACCGACCACCCTGAACGGCAGATTTGCTACCCGTAGCGACTGACCAACTGGATCCATGCCCGGGAAAAGGTTATCAGCGATGGTTTGGCCAACCACGATTACACGTCCGGCCGAGCGCACATCCGCTTCCGTAAAGAAGCTTCCACTCTGAACCGTCCATTTCCTGACTTCCGGATACTGTTCACTTACACCCTGCACGGAGGTGTTCCAGTTCATGTTTCCCACAACCAGTTGCGACCTGGCGTTAACCGTCGGGGTCACCATCGCCACGCTGGGTACCTCCCGCTTGATCGCTTCAAGGTCATCCACCGTTAGGGTGTTGGTGCCGCTGTCGCCAGTGCCACTGCGCACGCCACCCACGTTTTGAGCGCCCGCGCTGACGAACAGAAGATTGGTACCGATACTTTCGATTTGCGCCTGCACAGAAGCTTGCGCCCCCTGGCCGATGCTAACCATCGCGATCACCGCGGAAACACCAATGATGATGCCCAGCATCGTCAGAATCGCTCGCATCTTATTGCGGACAAGAGCGCGAAAGGCCACGCGAATAATCATTCCTAAGTTCATAATTCACCTTCGACTGGTTGTACCCGCAGGTTTGGCAGATTACACAGATGACGCAGACAGGGCTGAGCCGCAGCTGTCTGAGTCCCCTTGTAGCGCCACGAACACTCCGCCGTTTCTGCGGTCCGTGTAATCTGCGAAGCCTGTGAATAGTTAGTCTTCATCTTCGTCCTCAACTACGGGTGGTAAGTTTCTCAATTCCTCTGAGGCATCGCGCTGCTTCTCAATCTGATAGTCCTTCTTGATCTTTCCGTCTTTAAAAACAACTACGCGACTAGCATACTCAGCGATATCCGGTTCGTGCGTTACCAGCACCAGGGTGATGCCCCGCTCGCGATTGAGTCGCTGAAAGATCTCCATTACTTCAACTGACGTACGCGAATCGAGGTTACCGGTCGGCTCGTCCGCCAGAATCAGCGCTGGGTTATTAACCAGGGCTCGGGCCACCGCCACGCGCTGTTGTTGTCCCCCCGATAGTTGATTCGGATGATTCTGCTCGCGACCCGCCAACCCCACCGCTGCCAGAGCATCCATGGCGCGTTGCTGTCTCTGCGCGGTTTCGACGCCCGCATAGAGCATCGGCAATTCCACATTCTCGAGCGCGGAAGTCCGCGAAAGTAGATTGAAGCCCTGGAAGACGAAGCCCAGCTTCTGGCAACGGATGTCGGCGCGCTCGTCTTTCGACATCTCGGAAACGTCCTGGCCGTCCAGAATGTAGTTACCGCGCGTAGGTCGATCCAGGCAGCCGATGATATTCATGGTCGTTGATTTTCCAGAGCCCGACGCTCCCATGATGGCGACGAATTCGCCTTCACGGATCGTCAGCGAAACACCGCGCAATGCATGAACCTCGACGTCGCCCATCGTGTAAGTCTTGTGCACATGGTCCAACTGAATCACCGGACGTGCTTCTGGCTGCGACGCGAGTGTCGCTACAACCGGCAACGCTTCTGGTTCAATCGCTAATATTGCTGACATTTGATTCTCCGTTATGTCCGACAAACTCTTGTTGCTGTAGTCGTACGCCAACAAGCCGAGGCCTAACGACACCAACCACCCTTAGTTTCGTCTGCCCCCGCCGCCACCCCCGCCGGTTCGCTGCCCACCGCCGAAGCCCGGTGCAGGCGTCTGGCTGGTTTGAGCCCTATTGGCGCTGGTTAGTGTTTGACCGGTAACCACCAATTCACCTTCCTGCAAATTCCCCTCGACAACTTCCGTCGAAGCGCCGTCGGTCAACCCAACTTTGATACGGCGAGATTCTAGTTTGCCGTCCTTACCCATCAGCCAGATTGAACGCGTCTGACCTTCCAACACTGGCGAACTTGACGGCGCAAAATTACGCTGGCCCTGCTGTGCACCACCTTCTTGCCCGCCGTTTTGTCCCGCCGCGCTGGCGCCATTGGACTGGTTCTGGCCACGTGCGCCGTTGGCATCACCGGACTGCTCGGTTGCACCTTGAGAGCGTCGCCCGCCTGAACCGCCGGCACTGTTCGAGTTCCTGCCAATTCGTTGTCCCGAAGCGTCAGTCGGCGTGAACCGGAGCGCGGAGTTTGGAACCTTAAGTACGTTGTTCCGCTCGTCAATCGTGATGGTCAGATTGGCGGTCATCCCGGGCTTCAGTTTCTGATCAGGATTGCTGACATCGATGACGACGTTATAAGTGACAACGTTCTGTACGTTCACTGGATTGAGTCGCATCTGCTGAATCTTGCCGTCGAAGTCCTTTCCCGGAAACGCATCGACTGAAAACTTGACTGACTTCGCCTGTTCAACCACACCGATGTCTGCCTGGTCGATGTTGGCGATTACCTGCATCTGCGTTAGATCTCCGGCGATGGTGAACAGAGTGGGAGCCGAAAGGCTTGCCGCCACTGTCTGGCCCACGTTCACGTCACGCGAAACCACAACGCCGTCGATTGGCGAAGTGATGGTCGTGTGCGCCAGGTTCACTTCGGCGAGCCGCAGTGCAGCTTCGGACTGCTGGACCTGCGCCTGGGCTTGCTGAACCTGCGCCTGAGACTGTTGCACCTGCGCCTGCGTCTGCTGCAGTTGCGCCTGCGATTGCGCCACTCCGGAGCCGGCCGAGGATTGCTCACTCAAAACCGCTTGATTAACCTGGGCGACGGCCTGGTTGTAGCGCGCTTCAGCAGTCTTATAAGCAGTACCGGCCATGTCGTAATCGCGCTGCGCAATCACGCCACTCTTCATCAAATATTCCTGCTGCTTGAGAAACGCCTGGGCGTCGTCGAGCTGCGCTTTAAGCACTGCCTGGTTTGCCTGGGCGCTGGAAACGCCGGACTGGTTGTTTTGCACCGTCGAGCGAGCGGCCAGGGCTTTTGCCTGGGCATCGCTAACGCCAGCGCGAGAGCCGGCCACCCCGGCAATTGATTGCTGCAGGGCCGCACGGGCTTGTTGGAGATTCGCGCGGGCCTGATCAACCTGCGCTTTGGAGACAGACGGGTCGAGCTGAGCAATGACCTGCCCCTTTTTGACTACCGAATTAAAATCGGCAGTCAGTGAGGACAGGGTGCCCGAAGCCTGGCTGCCCACTTGCACCGTGGTCACGGCCTGGAGCGTTCCCGTCGCAGTTACGGTATTGCGCAGGCTGCCGCGTTCTACCTTCGCGGTCATGTATTGCGGAGCGCTCGACTGAGTTCCCCAGAAGTAGTAACCGGCAACACTCAAGACTGCCATCGTGGTGCCTGCGAGAATTAGCCGTTTCTTCTTAGCAAGAAGCGCATTCCAATGCCGGCTTACCCAGCCTTTCGCTTTTGCTGTTCCTACTCCGATTACCAGTGGACGCTCATTAATTGTTTGACTCGACATGTTCAATCCTTATGACTGACCGTTATTGATACCCTGGTTAAAATTGCTGTTTATGTTCGCCAATTAGCTAGACACCGCCTTAGCAGGTTCGGTTACAACAATTTCATCCAAAAACAGCGCTATTTAGAGCCGGTGGGAAGGGCGTCCGATGTGGATGTGCGGACCCGTGGCAACGCCGGGAATTGCGGCCCGGAAAGCGAGAAATGGGATCCCCTGACTCTGGAGGTAGGTGATTAAGCCCTTTCCCTCGGTGCTGTCGGGATGTAAGGCGACGTCAACTGCGTTACGGTGGTCATACCGGAGCTGATTGTGCGTGGTGGATTGCCCAACCGCACTGGTGGGCAATGCTCGACCAAAGGTAGCGGAAAAGAACGACTGAACACCGCCGAGACCCCCAAGTGACCAGGGCGCAGCGCCGCTAAAACGAAGGATGTTGGCGCTGGCGCTGAACGACCCATACTTCATTGAAACCAACTTAACGGGCGCTCTTGCGCGCATGGCGGCCTGGGACTTCGCCAGTTCCTGATCTGCCTGAATCTCGGCAATCATGTGATCTGAATCAGTGACTTGCTTCTTCGTTGCATCTAGTTGCGCGCGCAGCGTCGCAAGCGTCTGTTCGCCGGTTTCCAGTTCCGCCTTTGCTACCAGACCTTCGGAAACGAGCAAACGAAGCTCTTCTAACCTGGCAGTGGCTTTCTTGAATTCCTCTTCCTGAATGGTTAGCAGTTCCTTGCTGCTGGCTTTGTACTGCTGAGTCGCCTCTATCAACTTCGTGGACGAGCCATTCACTTCAGCCGGGCCCGCCCCGGTTTGCGCGCTCGCCACCACGCACGCCAGAAGCAGTGCAAGAATCGTCATCAGCCAGATTTGCTTGTGATATTTCATCGCCAGATAGCTAGACACGCTGCGGCGGCAAATGGTTACAGACAGAGGTCAGAGAACAGAGGTCAGAGAACAGAGGTCAGAAGTCAGAGAACAGAGGTCAGAAGTCAGAGATCAGAAGTCAGAGATCAGAGAACAGAGGTCAGAAGTCAGAAGTCAGAAGTCAGAGAACAGAGGTCAGAGATCAGAGATCAGGTCATTGACTCTTACCTCCGACTTCCGACCTCCGACCTCTGATCTCTGACTTCCGACTTCTGATCTCTGACCTCTGACTTCTGATCTCTGGTCTCTGATCTCTGACTTCTGACCTCTGACTTCCGACCTCTGACCTCTGACCCTTTCTTACCGCTGCCTGTAACCAAACAGGCCAACGCGGTGTCTTACTCGTCGGGAGGCTAATAACGGCCCTCCATCAGAATTTCAAATAACCAGGAGTAAACGAACAAAATGAAAAAATTAGGAAAGATAAAGACGCTGACTATCGCCTCCCTGTCGGCCGTTGCGTTAGCCGCGCCGATTGCCTTTGCGCAATCAACCACCTCTGTTCAGGATGCCCAGCAAGTTGAACGTGGCGAAGGTCATGGTCACGGCAAAGGCCGGGGCGACCGTTCGGGCCGCCGTGGCGGTAAGGGTTGGGGCAAACGCGGTGGCGGCATGCACGGGATGATGCTTAAAGGCGTTAACCTAACTGACGACCAGAAAGCTAAGATGAAACAGATCAGCCAGAGTTTCCGCGAACGCACGAAGTCGCTGCATCAGGAACTCCGCGCCAAGCGGCAGGAGTTGCGTCAGGCGAGCGAGGGCGGTACGTTCAACGAATCGTTGGCGACCCAGAGACTGCAAGAGTCAGCCAGCCTCCAGGCGAAGCTGATGGGCGAG
>Ga0190272_10001621_pt1 | contig 10747 bp, 8 predicted proteins | sample Popmic504T_FD_133746 | JGI IMG/M metagenome (GOLD analysis project Ga0190272, IMG submission 133746) | Populus adjacent soil microbial communities from riparian zone of Shoshone River, Wyoming, USA - 504 T | ecosystem: Environmental > Terrestrial > Soil > Riparian zone | place: USA: Wyoming...
ATTTTCTATCAGGTCAATTATCTCTTTTAATTCTTTAGCCGATAATTTCTTTTTCTCCACAAAAAAATTAACCAGCTCTTTATAAGAATTATCGAAATATTCTTTTACTACATTTCCCATAAATTTCTTTTTATACTCTTCTTCGGAAACGGCGGGCTTATACAAATATGCATTGCCTACTAACCGGCTTTGGAGGTACCCCTTTTTTTCAAGATTCTTAATGATAGAAGCAACTGTAGTATAGGGAACTGGTTCGTCTAAATTTTCTATAAAGGATTTTACATTGCCTTCGCCTGTACGCCATACTGCCTGCATGGTTTCTTCTTCAACGTGGGTTAACTTTTCCATATCTACGATATTTTCGTAAATCTACGAATTTTTCGTAACCCTTCAAGTTTTTTTTACTTCTTTTATTAATCTGTTTCTTTGCCCAATGAAAAGATCCTTCTTATTAATTCTTACATTGAGTTTATCTGTTGCAGGCATTTCACAAACAGATTCAATACCTGAAGCTCCTTATAAACGTTTTCCTTCAGTACCTCCTTTTAAATTGCTATTAACAGATAGCAGTACTTATCTTACCAAAGATGATCTGGAAAAGAAAAAATCTGTTATGATCATGCTGTTCAGCCCGGATTGTGAACATTGCAATCATGAAACGGAAGATATCATCAAAAATATAGAGGCATTTAAAAAGGTCCAGGTCATTATGGCAACTGTTCTTCCTTTTGACAAAATGATTGATTTTTACAAGAAACATGATCTAAAACGTTTTGATAATATTATTGTAGGTAAGGACGTGGGTTTTTTCTTCCCTGTTTTTTACAATATTCACACCCTTCCTTTTCTTGCATTTTATAACAAAAAGAAAGAATTGATCTCGGTCTTTCCCGGCGCCTTACCTGTTGAAAAAGTAATAGAGGAGTTGAAGAAATAAAGACTTCTTTGTTATCTTTTCAGCAGTTTCCAAAATGGAGTACGCTACTTACAAATTTTAGGATTTCCCTGCATTATCGGTAGTGTCACGCAGAGTTCGCTGAGGCCGCAGAGAAAAAGAGTTTACATCAGTAAAACCTCTGCGTACCCTGCGCTCTCAGCGTGATATCAAATTGCCTGGATACCACGATTTGACCCATTTGCCCAATTCCTCGTTTTCAGATAACTTCGCCACTCATTTATGAACAACATCCGATAAGCAATCGGCATATTTAATAAACTCAATCAACATTCTATGGCATACGACGTAGTGGTGATCGGTAGTGGCCCCGGCGGATATGTAGCGGCCATCCGTGCATCCCAGTTAGGATTAAAGACAGCGATTATTGAAAAAGAAAGTCTTGGCGGCATCTGCCTTAATTGGGGATGTATTCCTACCAAGGCTCTTTTAAAAAGCGCCCAGGTATTTGATGATATCAAACATTCCAAAGATTTTGGTATAGAAGCCAGCGGGACCGTCAACTTTGAAGCGGTGATCAAACGCAGCCGCGGCGTAGCCGACAAAATGAGCAAAGGCGTTCAGTTCCTGATGCGGAAGAACAAGATTGACGTTGTGATGGGTTATGGAAAATTGAAAGCAAAAGGCCAGGTGGAAGTAGCAGCGGCTGATGGCAGCAAAAAAACAGTAGAAGCAAAACATATTATTATCGCTACCGGCGCAAGAAGCCGCGAATTGCCGTCAATGAAACAGGATGGTAAAAAAATAATTGGCTATCGCGAGGCAATGAACCTTCCTTCACAACCCAAATCAATTATTGTGGTAGGCAGCGGAGCTATCGGTGTGGAATTTGGCTATTTCTACAATAGCATGGGTACTAAAGTGACGATCGTTGAATTTTTGCCAAGAATAGTACCAGTGGAAGATGAAGAAATATCAAAGGAGTTGGACAAGAATTTGAAGAAACAGGGCATCGAGATCATGGTTAGCAGTGAGGTAACTTCCGTAGATACTTCAGGTAACGGTGTAAAAGCAAAAGTAAAAACAGCCTCTGGCGAAGTAACGCTGGAAGCTGATATTTTACTTAGCGCGGTCGGCGTGGCAGCTAATATAGAAGGTATCGGACTGGAAGAGTTGGGTATTAAGACAGATAAAGGACGTGTGTTGGTTGACAAATATTATCAAACCAATGTACCAGGCGTATACGCTATTGGTGATTGCGCTCCCGGCCAGGCGTTGGCACACGTTGCCAGCAAAGAAGGTATTGTTTGTGTAGAAGCTATTGGCTATGCCGAAAAGAAATACAATCATCAACCAGAACCAATAGACTACAACAATGTTCCCGGTTGTACTTATTGTTATCCTGAAATAGCATCTGTAGGATACACAGAAAAACAAGCGAAGGATGCGGGTTATGAAGTTAAAGTAGGAAAGTTCCCATTGAGTGCATCGGGTAAAGCTTCAGCCGCCGGTCATACGGAAGGTTTTATCAAAGTAGTATTTGATGCCAAATATGGCGAATGGTTAGGTACACATATGATCGGTTATAATGTGACTGAAATTATTATTGAGACTGTTGTCGGCCGTAAGCTCGAAACAACGCATCATGAAATATTGAATAGCATTCACCCGCACCCAACTATCAGTGAAAGTGTGAAAGACGCTATTGAGGTAGCGTATGGTGAAGCGATACATTTATAGTCTGAACCGGGATCCCGAGTCAAGTTCGGGACAGGTTTGTAAGATTTATGAGATTAATGGGATTATGAGGAAACTTGTAATCCCATTTTGCTTTTTACTCTCGCCCTGACATTATTGTACCTTAACTATTCTTTCCACCCAGCATAGGAACAAACGAAAAATTATCAAACACTTCTTCTTTCAATGCACCATTATCCAGTTTGGTGATACGCATCATTCGTTGTACTTCACCAGTTCCGACCGGTATAACCATAATACCCCCGGGTTTTAACTGGTCTATTAATTTTTTAGGAATCTCGGGAGCTGCAGCCGTAATAAGCACCCGGTCGAAAGGAGCATAAGTAGGTAAGCCTTCATATCCATCGCCATAAAAAAATTTGATGGAACGGTATTTTTTCAACCATTCAAAACCTTTATTCAGATCAAATAATTTTTTTTGCCGCTCAATCGTATACACCTGGACACCCATCTCTCCCAGTATCACTGCCTGGTAAGCACTGCCAGTACCTATTTCCAATACTTTCAAGAAAGGCTTTACTTCCAATAACTGGCTCTGGTAAGCTACCGTATAAGGTTGTGAAATTGTTTGTCCTTCGCCAATAGGAAATGCCCGGTCCTCGTACGCCAGTTCATCAAAAGCCGAATCTAAAAAATAGTGACGGGGAACATTACTAACAGCATTTAAAACTCTTTCATCAGTAATGCCTTTACTTTTGACGATATCAACCAGTTTTTTTCTTAACCCTTTATGGCGATATGTGTCCTCTGTTGGTCTTCTCATAGCTGTTGCAAGATAAGCTAAGAGGTCAAAAGAGAAAAAAGAGTAAAAGAGTTGTTGCCACGCAAACTTTATTAGTAAGACAAACTAGAGAAAGTGTTTACCGCCATATCTGGTTCCTCACTTCCGTACTATCAGTTTTCATGATCGCTTCGCCCTTGCAATTGGTGAAGTATAAGTAATTACCGCGATCATAAAATCGATATACTTTACAGCCCTCATGCTCGAATAGATAATCTACCTGGTAAGTTTTGTTATTCCCAGCTCTTTTGTTTGAACGGGAATCGTGGGATCCATCGTAACACAACCGGACACGATAAACAATACGGAAATGGGTAAAATTCTTTTCATGATTTCAGTTTTCAGAAAATTAATACTGAAAACCAAACAAAAGAGTGAAGGGTTTGGTAAGATTATTCACTCTTCAAAAAATTAAAAAACCGATAAGACTAAAAAGGGTTGCCAAGCCTATAGTTGGCGGATTGGCAACCCTTTCGCTGAAGATAGTTTACGTTACTTCAACTTCATATCCGCAATGATAGCTTTTAACTTTTCATCAAGCTTTTTATTTACCGCATCATATTCAGCAGCGCTATTTAATTTTTCATTGATACTAAAATAAAATTTGATCTTCGGCTCCGTTCCACTTGGCCTTGCCGAGATGAGACTACCGTCGGCCAATACAAACTGCAACACATTGGATTTTGGTAAGGTAATGGCCCACTCCTCTCCTGTTTGTGGATTCTTTCCTTTACTTAGTTCATAATCCAATAACTGTACTACCGCAGAACCATTAATCGTCTTAGGCGGATTACTGCGATAACCCTCCATCATAGCCGCTATCTGTTGTTGACCATCCATTCCTTTTTTAGTAATAGAAATAAGGTCTTCTTTGTAAAATCCGTTGCCTACATACAGGTCAACAAGTTTTTCAAACAAGCTTCTCCCCTTGTTTTTTTCATAAGCCGCCATTTCACACAAAATAGCCACAGCACTAACAGCATCTTTATCCCTTATCTTGTCGCCTATCATTAAACCAAAGCTCTCTTCCCCGCCAATCACATAATTTTCTTTTCCTTCTTTTTCCAGGATCATCTCGGCTATCCATTTAAAACCGGTCAGTACATTGTAACAAGCAACATTATTTTTTTCCGCAATCTTGTTGATCATTCCAGTAGTTACTATCGTTGTTATCACCATATCATTAGGTTGCGCAATACCCTTTGCTTTCCTTGCCTCCATTACATAGTTAAAAGCGAGAACAGCGGTCTGGTTACCATTCATTAATACCCAGTCGCCATGATTATCCTTAATGCCGATACCCACACGGTCGGCATCAGGATCTGTACCTAATAAAATATCAGCATCCAGCTCTTTGGCTTTTGCAAGGCCTATACTCATTGTTTCTTTTTCTTCCGGGTTAGGATAACCTACAGTAGGGAAATTTCCATTCGGTTCTTTTTGCTCATCTACTATATGTACATTGGTAAACCCAAAACGTTTCAATACCTGTGGTACCAGTGTGATCCCTGTTCCATGAATAGGAGTATATACAATTTTAAGATCGTGTTGCTTCGCTATCACATCAGGATAGACACTCAATCCTTTTACCATATCCAGGTAAGCTTCATCTACTTCTTTACCAATAAGCGTAATATTGCTTTCCCCGCCGCTCCATTTCACATCATCTACCGAAGCGATTTTATCCACTTCTTTTATTACGTTCTTATCATGTGGAGGCACTAGTTGACCACCATCTTTCCAATATGCTTTATAACCATTGTACTCTTTCGGATTGTGCGAGGCCGTACATACAACGCCTCCCTGGCATTTGAAATAACGAATGGCAAAAGACAATTCAGGAGTAGGCCGTAATGCTTCAAACAAAAACACTTTAATACCATTGGCGGCAAATACGTTTGCCGTTGTTTCTGCAAAGAAACGGGCGTTGTTCCTGCTATCGTGTGCAATAGCTACGCGTACTTCCTCTCCGGGAAAACTTTGTTTCAGGTAATTCGCATAACCCTGGGTTGCCATACCAACGGTATATTTATTCATCCGGTTGGTGCCAACTCCCATTATACCCCTGAGACCGCCGGTACCAAATTCAAGGTTTCTATAAAAAGCATCGGCCAGTTCGTTTGCGTTTTCCTTTTGTAATTTTTTGATCTCGTCTTTTACAGGCTGGTCAAAACTTCCATTGAGCCAGGTGTCTATTTTTGCTTGTATTGCTTTATCCATAAGTATAACTTTGTTCTATATAATATTCGATGAAGTTATAGAATTTCATTGTGAAATCTGAATCTGGAAAGGAAACGTAATTTTGTTTTATGAAGCCAGCATTTGTGCAAAGCCCATCGTCCCTTGCGACGCTCCATTCATCGTTCCGTTCTCTGCTCAACAAGAGCGTCGCAGTTTATCCAGAGCACAACGAAGGATCACACTCTTGTACTGCATATCCCTGTTCATCTTTTTACAGCCGTTTTACTCAAACGACGGCTACCGGTGCTAAAAAGAGTTGCTTTCTGTTGTGCTGCATTATTTATTGCTTCACTGGCTTTGGTCAAACTGATTCGTCGCAGTCTTCTATCGCTTTCCAATCATCAAAACCCTATTATACACTTTCAGCTCAACAAAAAAAACAAAGACAGTTATTAGTAGCCGGTATCAATGTTGCAGCTTACGGTGGTTCTCTTTTCATATTACATAGAGCGTGGTATAAAGATGAGGCACGCACTTCATTCCAGGTATTCAATGATATGAAAGAGTGGTTGCAGATAGATAAAGTAGGACATGCATGGACCGCCTACAATGCAAGCCGTGCGTCTGCGATGCTTTGGGAATGGGCTGGGTTGCCACACAAAAAAGCAGTATGGATCGGCGGGCTCAGTGGTTTTGCCTATTTAACAGGTATTGAATTTTTAGATGCTCACTCCGCTAAATGGGGATGGAGCTGGGGAGATATTGGTGCTAATGTTATAGGTTCCGGGATTTTTATGGGACAGGAATTTTTATGGCAAGAGCAACGCATTCAATACAAGTTCTCCTTTCATAAGAAAAATTACAATGAATCTATTCTGGAGGATCGGGCTGATGAACTTTTTGGAAAAGGCTTGTATGAACGCATGTTGAAAGATTACAATGCTCAAACGTATTGGTTCTCTTTCAACCTGAAATCATTTTTTCCGGAAACCAATCTACCTCCATGGTTGAATATCGCCGCTGGATATGGAGCCGATGGAATGTTTGGCGGATTTGAAAATAAATGGAAAGATGAAATGGGAAGCGATCTAACGAGATATGACATTCCCAGGAAAAGACAATTTTACCTGGCTCCTGATATAGACTTTACCAAAATAAAAACCAAGAGTAAATTTTTAAAAACAAGCTTTGCTTTATTGAATGCATTTAAATGTCCCGCTCCCGCATTAATGTTAGATAATAAGGGAAAGTTCAAAGCATATGCTATTTATTTTTAATTATCCCTGCCCTCTTATCCCGCGCCATATTCTTTCTGTAATTGTATTGAGGTTATACTTCCAATCCTCTTCCAAAAAACCTTGTACGGAGGGATCCCACGGGCCTTTCTTAAACTCATCCATATTGATAGCTTCCTGTACCTGCTCTATGGTTTTACCTTGTCGTATTAGAGCTTCTACTTTTTTCATTGTGCTTTCTAAAAACTCTCTGACCTGCCGGGTATAGTTATGATTCTTTTGCACGGGCCCATGTCCCATTACCATTGCTTTGATAGGTATCTTTTCCATTTCGCTTAAAACCTTCACCCAGTATACCGGCCACGACGAGCCAAGATAAGGCAGAGGTGATTGAACCAATATATCACCTGTAAAAAGAACCTGGTCACCAGACACATAGATCGTTACATCATGCGGGCTGTTAGCCTTGCCTCTGTCCCTGATCTCAACTTTTTTATTACCAAGATCAATTATCATTGAACCATTAAATGTTTTATCGGGTGTTATAACTTTCAATTCAGAAAGTTCATTCAACTCGTTTTGACGCTGATTAATTGTTGTTCGCAATTTGTCCAACTTTTCTTTTGGCAATAATGCGCCTGAAGTATCTCTTCCGCTGGCTAATTGTGCTTCTAGTTCAGCTAACCCTACTCTTTTCGTTGAACCGTTGGCGGCACTTCTGCGTGACCACCAAACCGCATTTAATTCTATAAATTTTTGCGACTCACGTTCGCTGATGACGGTAATACCTGGAAAAGAATCTTTATAAGCAATCGTTCCGTTATTATGATCGAAATGCCAATGTGTAAATACTAGATATTTCACAGGCTTTTTTGTGATTGACTTAATCATCCGGATATCCTCTCTTGCCATGGAAGGCAGGTAACAAGCATCAACAACCAATACGGCATCATTACCAACGATCACACCGGTATTTCCATGCGGCCACTCATCCGTGGCATCGTCATGAATGATGGCATATACATCATTTGCTATACGCTCCATACTGGCTCCGTTGCTTTTTGCTGGTATAGCCACTGATTGACCATAGACGCTGGTCAGGATTATTAATCCGCAAAATAAAACGTAAGCCTTTTTCATATATCGCATTGAAAGAATAAAAAAAAAGAAAGTTGAAGCTGTCTATTCCAGCTTCCATTCCGCCAGTTTAACAATAGCATCCAGGTTAACAGGCACATCCGTTTGTAAGTAGCTGTACAAACTTTCCCCGGTTTGCGAAAAATTGCCAGTCTTTTGTATCAAAAATAAGTTCGTCCGTGGTAGCTACATAACTGTTATGTACTACGTCTCCCCTGAACATCGAAGCTTTATTGGCCTGGGAAAAACAATGCAGGAAAGAAAAGAAGGAAATACACAATACAATATGCCGCATAAGCTGGTATGAATAAGCGCTTAGAGTTCGTTGATCCATTTGCGAAAGCAAGGCGCCATTTCCTGGCTGATAACAATATGATGCTGGAGACCAGGCATGGTCAGATCAATCTGCAATTTTACTTTTTCATAGGTTTTATAACTTTTCACAAAGCCGATGTTGACAATATACTGCCGGTTAACCCTGAAAAAAATACTACTGTCCATTTCATGCTCCAACTCACTCAAATGCTTGTCGGCAATATATTTTTTTCCCTCCTTGTCTATTACATAGACCAGCTTATTCTCTGTATAAATGAGCACAACATCCCGAATCTGCAAAGGAATATGCTCTATTCCTTTTCTTACCATTAATCTCGTTTTGAATTTTTGACGGAAAGACCTGAAGAAAGATTGCTGGGAGAAATGATTTTCTAAATTCTTATACCTTGCCAGCGTTTTGCCAAGATCCTTTTCATCAACAGGTTTTAGCAAATAATCAATACCGTTATGTTCAAAAGCATTAAGTATAAATTTATCATACCCGGTTACAAATACTACCGGGCTTTTAATACTAACCTGGTTAAAAATATCAAACGATAAGCCATCTGGCAACTGTACGTCTGAAAAAATAAGATCAGGTGCTTTATTTACCGAAAGGTATTCAACGCTTTCACGCACTGTTGAAAAAGATCCTATTATTTCTGTTTCGGAAGAAGCTTTCAGCAACATTGCCTTGAAATCCTCTGCAATCCTTTTTTCATCTTCTATGATAATCGTTTTGATCATTCTTATTCTCTTTTCTTCTAACGTAAAATTAACCAGCCGATGATCAAAATCTTTGTCATAAACTGCTTACTTGCCGAAAGCAGGAAAACAAAGGATAAATAACAACTTTCTACCTATCAATAACAGAATAAAGCGATGGCGCTATATTAAACCGTCGTTTGAAAGCTTTGCTGAAAGTATAAACATCAGGAAAATTACAATGAACGGCAATGCCCGTTACAGACATATCTCCTGCTTTAATCAATTCTTTTGCCAATTGCAACCGTTTATTCAACAAATACTGATAAGGAGTATTGCTGAATGCCTGTTTAAACGATCTGAAAAAATGAAACTCCGACATATTACACGCCGAAGCAACCTCGCTGACATCATTAATCTCAAGAAAAGCATCATCCATGTATTGCTTTGCAATTTTAAGACGACGCAAAATCTCTTTTCTTGTTTCAAGCCTGGTAGAACGAATGCCATTTAGAGCGAGGTAATTTCCGTATTCATGAAAAACGATCTTCTCTACCAGGTCAAGAAACCATTCTTTGTCAATATGCTGATCGGCTTCACCATTTGCGATAGCGGCTACAAGATCATTCAGTTTACCAGCAAACGAAGTGCTGGCTGCCGGGCAAACAGTTTCAAAAAAATAGGGCGTTTTAAAATAACCGGCCAGGTAATTATCGAAATTGTGATTATCCTGTGCGGTTAAAACGGTAAAGGCTTCTGATAAGGTGGTCGGGCAGATATCAATACAAATACTTTTCACCACCTGCTTCGATTCAAAATACGCATTAACATAAGGTTGTTTGCAACCTAATAAAAGGCTACCTCCATTAACGGCATGTTCCTTCTTTCCTACTTTGAAATAAATACTACGATCTATTACATATTTAAGACAAAAACTCCGGAAAGAATTGTCCGTATACCAGTTGTTCAACTCCGAGTAATAAACCAGGTCTGAATCAGTAGGCTTATTCAGTGTTGATTTATTTCCTTCAGTGATCGTATGAAAAAAAGACCCCATAATGCAAGCTAAACTACTTATTGGAAAAGACAAATCCACTCGTGTAACTGATGCACCGTTTCAAATAAAATAGCAGGATTTGACAAAGGAACCGGCTTACCATCTATCAAATGAAATTTTGTCTGTTTTTTACCACTCTGATTATTGTAATGTTTATTTTAATCGTTGTATCCTTTTTTCCGCGGCTTGCCTCACTCTATCCTTTAAATTCTCGTTCATATTGGTAGCTGCCGAGAGTTTTTGCAAACATAGTTCGGCGTTGTGAATAGCCTCCGCTCTATTTCCTGCCGTTTCAAAAGCTTCCGATAAACTTTCATAGGCGTTCGGAGATTCGGGATAAGATTCTACAGCTAACTTGAAAACTTCCAATGCGTCAGCCTGTCGTTGATTATTGTGTAACGAGTAGGCATTCGCATTCAGTATATCTTCTCTTATTACTCCATTATAAAAAGGTTGAAATAAGGAATCGGCCCTGTAAGTTGTTCTTGCCTTCCTGAATTCCGCAACAGCCGTTTGCAATTGTCCATTCATGATCAGCCACATGAAATTCTTATTGGTGAGTACAAAGTCATTCTTTGTAACCGGGCTAAAAAGATTCTTTTTTAGAAATTCTACTGTTCTTATTATGATATCCCTTGACTCACCGGTATTGGTAAAAACATCAAACGCATGAATGCCATTGA
>Ga0190272_10001622_pt1 | contig 10747 bp, 5 predicted proteins | sample Popmic504T_FD_133746 | JGI IMG/M metagenome (GOLD analysis project Ga0190272, IMG submission 133746) | Populus adjacent soil microbial communities from riparian zone of Shoshone River, Wyoming, USA - 504 T | ecosystem: Environmental > Terrestrial > Soil > Riparian zone | place: USA: Wyoming...
GCCTAATAAATGAAATGATAATGAATACGGTGGTTATTTAAATAATAAAATAGAAAAAAAAGATTTAATTACAGGTATAGGAGCTAATAATTATCATAGAGTTTCTAAGTTAAATAATTTATATAATGCAGTTAACTATTTAAATTCTTTAAAGTTTAATATTAACGCTGAAATACTAGATTATATCATATTAAATAAAAATTTTATATTTAAAAACTATTACCATTCTGATAGAACTTTAAGTGATGACAAGATTAATGATAATATTTTAAGAGATTATGTAACATTAGAAATTGCTAAAACATTTTATGGTATACCTTTTTATTTAAATACTTTTGCTGATTGACGCGGTAGAATATATACTAATTCGTATTACATCAGTTATCAAGGGTCAGATTTAAGTTTAGCCTTACTACAATTTAATGAAGGTCAATATATCTCTAAGTCAGGTGAGTATTTCTTTAAAGTTTATGGTGCAAACCTTCACGATGAAAATAAAATTAGTAGAGCACCTTACAAGGATAGAATTAAATGAGTAAATGACAATGAGAATAAAATATTAAATCTGGATGCTGAGTTTATTATGAGAGCTGATTCTAGATTTGCATTTATATCTTTTTGTTTAGCTTATAGAAGATTTAAAGCTGGTAAAAAAGTACACCTACCTATTTGATTAGATGCTACTTGCTCGGGTATCCAGCATTTTGCTACTATGTTAAAAGATGTTGAGCTAGCTAAAAGTGTAAACGTTATTTCTGACTCAGAATCTTCAGGTTTAAATGAAAAAGTAAGGGATATCTACAGTGAAATGATTGAACCTACATATAAAAAAATAAGAGAATTTGTAAACCAAAACCCTTCATTCTTTAAGTTATCAGATGTAAAAATAACTAGAAAATTAATTAAACCTACAATTATGACTAGAGTATATAATGTTACGGTTAAAGGAGTCTGTAACCAGTTAATATCAAATTTTGAAATAATTAATTTAGATGAAAAATTTAAGAATGAGATTATTTCTAATAATAGCCAACTAGATGAAAACCCTTTAATTGAAAACATTGAAACTGAAATTGAAAATGATATAAATGAATTCTATGGGCTTGAAAACAGTGATTCCGATATACAAAATAAATTATACTTTGAAGGAAAAAAAATAATATTTAAAGTTCCATCCATAAATGAGGGTGAAAACCTTTATCTTACTTATAAAGAAGTTTATCAATTAGCTAAAATTATGCATGAAGCTTTATTTGTTTCCTATCCTGCACTAAAAAAATTGTTTGAATATTTTGTCTCGGTATGTTTAGCTTTTACTAAGTTAGATATCCCTATTTCATGGTATCCGGCTAGTGGTTTAAATATTGAACAAAGATACTTAAAAACTGCTAAAGCTAAAGTATCTATATCGGTAGGTCAAGGAAAACAGAAGACTGTAGTATTAAAAAGAAAATTAGACCAAACTGATACTAGGGTACAAACCCAAGCTATTTTGCCTAATATCATACATTCTATGGATGCTTCACACTTAATATTAATTCTAAATAAAAATAAAATATCTCCTATAATTAGTATACACGACTGTTTCGGAACATTACCTAATAATATGATTGATTTAGAAAATCTAGTTAAACTTGAATTTATTAATTTATATTCTAAGAATAATTTCTTAGAAAAGTTTAACTCCGACTTAATGGAAATATTAAATAAAAATAATATTAATTATGAAGTAAATAGAAGTGAACACAAAGTTTATATATATTTAAATAACTCTGATATTACATTAAATTCTAATAAATCTAAGAAAAAAAAATTAGAACCTCTAACATTCTGATTACCTCCCCAAGATGGAGAACTAATACTAGAACAAATTAAAGATTCTAATTATTTAATTACTTAACTTCGGTTGACCAAACCACTTTTTATTAATCATTAACCCCTTATTTTTAAATAAAAACCCCTCTTTAATTTATTTGCTGCTGCAACTTTAATAGTATAGTAATATACTAGTCTTTTCTTACCTAAAAAATTAGAAGAGATTTAAAACCAAAAGTTTTAAACCTAAACTATAAATTATTTATAGTTTAGGTTTTTTTTCGGAAAACTTTACACTTTCAGATTATACAGGCTTTTATAAAAAAAAAAAACTGTATACAAACTATTATTACTAAAAAATTAGTAATTAGTTTGTATACAGAAAATATACACTATGGCTTTTACTTGTGCTTGATAAATTTGTAAATTAATATGCTTGTAAATATAAGTTAAATTGAGATTAAGTGTAAAAGTATAGTCTATATTTTTTTATTTTTATTTAATTTAATTTATTTCATTGATTTCTATTGGTTCGCTGCCGATTATAGTTTCATTAGCGCCATAAATTAAATTTCTTTTTGTTGAATTTATAGTTAAATTATAAATCTCTTGTTTTACTCTAATATTACCTTCTGATAAATTTCTATATCACTTTTCAGTTGGTATTTGTATAGTATTTTTTTTTGTTAGTAAAGTTTTAAGATCGTCATACGGAATTATATTTTTAACTCCTTTAGCTTTTACTATTGACACTCCTTCTGGTGTTATACCACCATATACTTTGGGAGCTAAAAATACAGCTTCTTTAAAGCTATACTCAGGTTTTCATTGTCCTAATTTAATTCCTTCTAAATTTGGATTAATTGTATTTAAATCTTTATCAATAAAGATACTATCTGTATCTGAATAGTACAATTTAAATAGAGGATTATTTTTATAATCAGACATAAAAATTCTAGAGTAACCTGTAATAGCTGCTGCTATTGCTACATTTATTAGTAAATTTGAATATTTTCCTTCGTTAATATTCAAATTTTCCGAATTACCTAAGTTTTCTTTATTTGGTATATAAGAGTATAATTCATTTCCATTACCCAAGTCTGTAATATTTAAAATGTCATTGTCAATAAAAATTTTATCTTTTTTTATTTTATCATTTAAGATCATATGGTTTGGTTTATCCGGACTCATACCGAATCTACCGTATAAAGAATTTAATAATAATTTTGCTATAATATTTAATGGTGAATTTGGAGGGTTAGATACTCTTAAGTTAAATAATCTATCTACATAAGAATCAAATAAACTTTCTTGTCTAAATAAAAATCCTCGATGAGTTTTAAATTCATGGTTAAAGTTTTTATCTATTGCATTATAAAGTTCTTGAGAGAAATAAACTCCTTTTCATTCTCCAATTGGGGCTATAGTTCTTACGCCACCTTCTCCAACATTATGTTTTTTTAATAAAATTGGTTGATTTCATTCTTTTTTTGGAGGTGTTTTTAAATCTACTTCAAAGAAACCAAAAGGTAAGCTATCTTTATTAGTTAATACATTATTTGTATTATCTAAATTTAAAAATTTTTTTATTTGATCTTTAAACTCAACAGAACTTTCATTGTTTAATATATTATTTAAGTGGGAACATATTGTTTTTGGTTTTATTTTATTCTTCTGGTTAACCGCATCACCATTTAATTCTGAGTCTGTTGGATAATTAAAATTTATTTTATTAAAGTAAGATCACCTTCAAAATAATAAGGATTACCTACAGGCATTAAATTGTTTTTCATAGAAGTAGGGTATAAAGCATTAACATCATACCCTTTAATATTTTCACCAAAAGGAATATAAGAATCTACTGCACCTCCATAATAAGCCTGATAAATAAAATCATACACTAAACCTTTTAGTACTGGTATTTTTTTTTTTTCTTGAAAAAATAAAGCCCTATAAACTTTAAAAGCTAAACTTGAGACTGTAGGTGTTTGTGAAATATCTGTCCTGAATTCAAAATAAATTAATTTAGAAAATTCTTTTATAGCATAATATAAGGTTTTACAGTCTTGCTCACAATATTTTATTGTTTCTTTTTTTAAATCTCATTTACCTATGTTTTTACTTTTTGATTTTAATTTTAACTGCAATTGATTATACTCGCTTTCATTAATTTTTCCATAATATTTAAACTCTGGCATTGGACCGATATAACTATAATCCACATTTGCTTCATTAATAAAACTATACGGAAAAGGTAATTTTTGTTCCAGTTTACCTTTATTTAAAGAAAAGGAATTACCTAGGCTTTCTAAAGATGTAGTTAATAGTAAATAAGAGTCTCTAAACTCAACATAATATTTATTTTTATTATTTTGGTTAACCGCAAATTCTACTCTTAAATTTATTATACGTCCATCCCTAATAACAGGTTTAACTCTATTAGAACCAGTGATAGAAATTATTTCTTCCATTAAAAAGATACCGTCAAAGTGTGAAAAATTATGCAAGTATACTCTATGTTTATTATATTTTCTTTTTAAAACATATTGAATTGAAGCTTTTAACATTTCACTAGAGGATTTATAATCTGTGATATAAAAAGACTTAGGAACTTTACCATCAAAGATAGAAACACAATAAGGAACTAATACACCATTAATATTTTTTGTCTCGAGATCCATTGTAATAAAATTCTTTGACAAGGATTTATTTTTTTTTACTGGTGTAAAATATTTTACTTTTTTTCTTTTTTGAATTAGTACCCTTTCTCCACGATGATATACTTCCTGAACATCATTATAAATTCTAATAAAACTATCTGGAGTAATAGAATTGTAGATAATATCTATAAAATTAAAAAATACAGCCTTAAATTTTTTGTCAACTACACTAACTCTTTGTATAAATATTTTTTTATCTTCAATAAATACTCCTTTAATAGATATTTTATAATTAAATAAATCTGAAGATGTATTAATTGTTAGTTTTGTTTCTTTAAATTTAAACTTATATGGATAGTGGCCTTCAATTACTTTAATAGCTCCTCATTTACTTAAATCTGTGGTTAAAGGTAAATTTTTTACTGCTAATTTTAATTTTAATCTATTTATTTGCATTTTATCTTTGGTTTGTTTTTTAAGTAAATTATTAGTGGCTTTATGTTTTAAATCAATAGTATTTAAAATACTATCTTCGTGGCATACATTATAAGTTAAAATTACAGCTTCTGCAGGAAAAGTTATATATTGATCAGCATGTTCATTTAAATGATATTCAAAATATGATAGCGCTTCAGAAAAATTGGTTGTATTATAAATATTAACGGAACCTATAGATCTTATTATAGGAGTATTTTTATGTATTGATCCAGTAGGGGTAATTTTGTTTGAATCCTCAATTGGCCCTGAAAAGTTTATTTTTAGTTGTAACTTAAAAGTTGTATTTATATTTAGTTTAAGGATAATATCTCTCCAAAAAAATAATAGTATTAATCTTATTTGACTATAAGCTAAACTCTCAATTGAAAAAGTTAATATAGAATTAGCTTCAGTGTTAAAATGTTCTGTATTTATAATAAAATCTACTCACTTACCCCGGTCTTGATAGTGTTTTGGTTGTAACCCTTGTAAATTTCTATAAAAAGAGGATCTGTATTTAATTTTATTGTCTCAAGTACCAGATAAGAACTCATTGTGTATTTTATTTATTTTTCTAATTTTTTCTAGAATAATAGCTAATCTGAATAGATAATCACCCAAGTGATCTTTATAAATAATTATACTTGTATTTGCCATTTTATTTATTTTTTTTTTTATTTTATTTATTTAATTATTAAAAAATAGGTGTTTATTGGAATTATATTAATACATACCTAGAAAAATAATATAATTTACTAAAAAATAGTAATATATAGAAGTAAAACGAAAAAAAGAATTGAAATTAGTAACATAATTATTGAAAGTATATTTTGAATAATAAGCTTACTTTTCTGGTTAACTGTTTTAGCCAGTAGAAAATCTTTACCACATAATACAAATAAGATATTATTTAAATTTTTTTTAAATTTAAATTTTAATACCCTTCACCTTCCCAAATTTTTTTTAATAATAAATCTTTTAACTTATTTTTAAAGACAGTAGTTTCGTTTAAATTATCCATAAATTCACTATTTAGATCTACTTGGTCATAGTCTCAGAAATCACTAAATGATTTTTCTATTAAAGAATTATAAGACTCAAGGAAATTAGTTGTTTTATTAGTATCAATTAAAAATATTTTTAAGTGGGCTATTGGAAAATTATTAATATCACAAGGTTCTAATATTTTTATACATTGATATTTTACTTTTTGAATATCACCACTCTCTAGTAACTCTGGAATGGATTTTATTGTAAATGGTTCTGGATGATTATTAATATTTAAATTAAAATAATCTATTAATTCCTTGTAAGTAAAAATATTATTTTGATAATTATATAGATAAACTTCGTTTAAAAATAATTTTGTTAATTGTTTAAATACTAAATAAGTAAATGAATTACCTGCATACCCAGAGTATGTTGATTTATATAATTCTAATTCTTGGTGAAAATAGTTCATATGATCACATTCGGGAGCTTCTATGTCTCAATGAGATCTAATAATATTTATATCTTTTCTAGTCAAGTTTGTTATTTCTTGACCGTTTTGTTTTATTCCGAATACTACAGAAATAGGATAGTTATTTATTATTTTCGAGGGAATATTATGGAAAAATAGATCGATTAATATATTATTATATTTGTTTTTATCTTTTATTATACCTTCGGTTAGACTATATTTATCACACCCTAAACTTTAATTAATGTAGTCTAAGGCTATTATATATTTATAAGCATCGAATTCGGTTAATTTATATTTTGGATCAGATAAAATTTTAATCTCAGTATCACTTAAAACTTGTGATAATAGTTCTCCATTTAGAGCTATTGTTTCTAAGTATTCTAAATAGTGTCTTGATAAAATTGAATTGTTTGTAAATAAGTTTGAGTTGTTTGTAAATTGCATATTTTTTTTTTTATTAAATTTTAATTAATAGTTAAGTCAGTAGTTGGTTTTATTTATTTATTAGTAAATAAAATTATAGCTACGCAAGGATTAAATTAAATTAATCTTTTTATTGCGGTTGTGGTTAACCACCGTAAAAAATAAATAAAAGTTAGTAAAATTTTACTAATAACTGGGAATAATATTATCATTATGGGTTAACCGAATAAAAGAGTTTATTCCCCAATTTTTTTAATTTAATTCCACATTAAACAATATAATATATAATAATTAAAAATTAATTATAATGATAAAACATATCACACTTAGACTTAGAGTTTTAAGATGGCGGCTTAAAGCCAGTCTACCTAAAATAAATAGTAATTACTATAAAAAACTATTTAATTTAACTTATAGATTTTTTATTTATTTAAAACCTTCCCAAATATGAGTAATAGTATTGGCACTATTAAATAAAACTGAATTTAAAAATTTAGTTGCTATACCCTCAATATTTATGTTATTTAGTTAATTATTTACAGACTCTGATAGTATAGAAATTTTGGACACTAAAAATAAATTAAATCAAAGTACTATAAATGCCAAATTAATGGCTAATAAATTCTATGAACCTGAAAATAACTGAGATAATTTTTTTTGAATTGTTATAGTTTTGGCTATACTAAGAAGATTTACAAATTTTATTTTAAATTAATGTGAATTCCTTTCAAAATAGCCTTAGTTTACTATTTTTTAAAATATTTCGGGTTTGATTTTTCTTATTTATTTAATATCTTAAACAATTTAAGTTTAGGTGTAATAGATTGATTTTACAAAAAAATAATTAGTTTTTTTAAATTATTTAACAATAACAATAATGATAATTAGATTTTTTATTTTTATTCTTAATACGATTATTTGACATTTTATTTTTAGATTTATAACTAATTTAAATTTTAGATTAATTACTAATAATATTCGGGTTCAATTACTAGCTGCACCTGTGTTAAATTTGTTTCAAATCCTGAGGGATTTAATATTAAATAGGCCTAATATTTTTGTTTAGGTTCTTTGCTGTTACTCTGGCTTTAGGAGGATTAAATCCTAATGAATTAATTAATACTAAATCAAAAAAAGCATTTTGAGTAGGTTTTGTATTTACTATATTAATTTATAGACAATTTATTCTATTTAAAAGATTATTTTTATGACCTTTTAAATTAGGAATTTACTCATTTATTTATTCTATCTCTGGAATTGATATGAGTTGATTCTTAGGTTTATTTAATATTTTCTCGTTTAATATTCCTCAATGAGTTTACTTTCAATATTTTACTCTCTATAATAATTGGTTAAGTTGGTGAAATAATACTGTAAACGTAAAAAGTGTTTCATTACCTTCTAATAAAAATATAAATCTTGAAAATATTTATTCAGAGCAAGATATACCTACTGAAACTGAAAATAAAATATTAAATAAAAAAAAATATAATCATTGCTTTAACTGTAATTGCTTTAATTGGAATTGGTATTTGATATTATTATAGTGATATAGGGACTGGCGGTGGAAATGGAGGTAATGGGAATGCACCTACAGGAAATACAATTGTTGTTCCAAACCCTCCTGCACCAACTTCTAATACAATCCCACACCAAATATCTGTTAATGATAATCAAACTCCTGATACTCCAGCTATAACTAGTTCCAGTTCTAGAATTAGACAGTTTTTAAATCCGGAATTAAATGCATTTGCTAGAGATAGAAATCTTACTTATAATCCAGGGAGATATAATCTTATAGATAGATTAGAACGAGCAGATTTAGATAGAATAATACAAGCAAGAATATAAACTTTAAGACAAGATAGATTGGAAGGAATATTAAGTAATGAAAACCTTAATGCTCCTTCCACATATTCTTCCTCTATTCCGGGTAACCCTTCTACTTCTTCTGATGTTCCTTCTTTTTCATCAAATATTACTTCTTCATCAAATATTACTTTTCAAATACTTAATCTGTACACCCATCTTCTTCTAATACACCAGATAATTCACGTCCTTTAAGTCCAAGAGGTTCTATAAGTTCTTAAACAATAAAATTTAGATTTGTTTAGTATTAAAGTAAATGACCATTTAGCATAATTAAATGTCGAAATCCAGAATCGAACTGAAGATAATTTTTTACAAGAAAATCGTTTTACCAATTAAACTATTCCGACAAAAGCCTTTTTGTATGAAAGTATGAACGTATGATTGTATGAATGTATGAACGTATGAATGTATTCCTATATTTATACTTATACTTATACTTAATTTAATAATAAAAATTTAATAGACCAGAACCAGTATACTATTATATATTTTCTTTCTTATATGGCAGACAGATATTTAGATATATTTTCTTATTATATAATTAATAACTTATTAATTAATATTTAATAATTTTATCAAAATTTTGATCTTTATCCGATTCGATTTTTTATTAAACGCCTAATTTTTTAGGCTCACCAATGGCTAGAGAGTTTAAATCATAACTTTATATTTGAAAATATAAAATTATTTTTGTTGAAAACCTTCTTGTTTTTAAAAAAAGAGCTTTCACTTTTTATAATTATATGCAAAACTGGATCTATTTTTTAATAATTAAGTATATTTATTATTTTTTTTGTATAAAATATCCGTAAAATATAAAATATTCGTAAAATATAATTCCTTCTTTTAAAATGGATTTTGATAAAAAATACCTTTTTTTCATTTTATATAAAAAAATAGATTTTTCTCTCTAATTTTAAACTTTTCTGCTTTATAACAAGAACAAAATCAAAGATTAACAGAATAAAAAATTAATTATCCGGCTTCATTTTTTAATAAAAACTCATACTTCTTGAGATTTATTTTTAGATATTTTATAAGTAATTAAATCTAAGGGTTTAAGAAAAGGTGAAATAGGTGCTTTAGACAAGGAAAATTTTGCTCCTTTAATTACATTTAAAGTATTAGTATTTAATTCAGTTCTTTTTTTTATTTTCTATTATTTATCTACTATCCCCAAAAACTTAAGCTGTTTCTTTTATAGTATTAAAATTTTTTGTTAATTAATCCCAAATTTTATGATAGGGTATACTTTAATACTAATAAGATTATTAATTATCATAGCTTCTCTAATTTTAAATTTAGTTTATAGTGTATTAAATAAACCTAAAGTACTATCTGCTTTAGGATTTAAATTATATAATTGTTCAAATGGAAACATATCAATATACTTTTATTCTTCCATTAAAATAAATTATTTAATTTTATCTAATTGGAAACTTTAAACAAAATTTTATTTAACCTATAAATTTGAATTGAATTTTGTCAATAAATATTGGAATTATTTTATGTAATTAAATGATCGGTAAATCTTTCGTTTTCATAAAATGAACTTCCTACATATAAATTTTATTTATTGTTTTGGCTATTTCGTAAACAATTGCTTTGTTTATAAAATTATTTAAAATATTTCTAAAATTATTTACATTGTTAATATAGTGATAAAAATAAAGGAAGTCTGGGATATCTTTGAATGAATTGCTTATAGATTTATTTTTTCCCACAAAATAAAACCACCTCGTCTTCAGGTCTTCAGAGAGAAAGGATTGGATTTTATATTAGTAGAAAAGTTCTTATATTCTTATTAAAATTTTGAGTATTTGTTTTTAAATAAAAAACATTTAAATAAAAAGTATTTAGGAAATATAAATTATGATCTGCTAAATAATAAATAATAAATAAAAATAATAAATAATAAATAAAAATAATAAATAAAGGTTTTAAACATAAGTGTTAAATAATTAACACATTAAAAAATAAAGAAAATGTAATTTATTTTCATTTGATTTCTACTCGATTCGATTTTAATTATTAA
>Ga0190272_10001623_pt1 | contig 10746 bp, 12 predicted proteins | sample Popmic504T_FD_133746 | JGI IMG/M metagenome (GOLD analysis project Ga0190272, IMG submission 133746) | Populus adjacent soil microbial communities from riparian zone of Shoshone River, Wyoming, USA - 504 T | ecosystem: Environmental > Terrestrial > Soil > Riparian zone | place: USA: Wyoming...
GGTTCCGCCTCCACCAAACGGGTCCTTCTCATTGCCATTCATTTGGAGCACCTGGTCGTATAACTTCTGTCCGACCTCGGTGGTCACACGACGAAGCAGCGGATACGACATTGGGACGGGTTGCCCCGTCGTGCCGTTGAGCTTGCGTACTTCGGTGCCATAGCCCACGACCGTGAACTCGGTCTTGCGCATTTTCGGTGGTTTGAAGCTGTCCAAGTAGTTCAGGGGCGTCAGCTTGGCTGGCGTGAGGCCGGCAACCGGCTTGTCGAGCTTGATGATGCCGACGTCGTTCCAGTTGTCGATGTCAGTGAAGTCTGAGTACTCGGGGTGGGTGTACGCCTTGCCCGAGAGGTAGCCAGCTGCGGCAAGTTCAGCCGCGGTGTACCCCTTGGTTGGGTCGGCAGCAACCGGCGCCGGGAAGGGACCGGCTTCGCTCAAGAAAGATTTAAAGGTGACGGCAGTCTTGCCGAGTGTCCCGGACGTACAGTGCGCCGCGGTAATGAGCACCGTTGGCGAAGCCAACGTTGCCGAGCAGCGGTAACGCCCCGTTGCGTCGTAGAAGATAATCAGGGCGACGTTGGGGTGTCCTTCGCCGTCCGGTTCTCCTCCAGTTATCGCGCTTGCAGGAAGCGCGGCCAAGCCGGCAAGTGTGACGAGCATCGCGGTGGCGACGGCGCCCACAAGCGTGCGGATAGATCGTGTCATCAGTTCGCATTTCCCTTGATCGACGGACCCCGAGCAGCCAGGGCAGGTTAACCCGGGGAGTGCCCAATGCGTGAGGGGATCAAACAATCCGGCTGTCGATCAGAATGCGGACTCGGGCAACTCCATGAGTCGATCATTGGTGGCGTCCACGATGGCACGGTCGGCCGCCAAGTGGGGCAACACCTGCGCTGCGAACCAACGGGCGGCTGCCACTTTCCCTTGGTAGAAGTCGATATCTCGCGCGGGGTGGGAGCCCAGGGCTGTGAGGGCGACCTCTGCCTGACGCAGCAGCAACCACGCCACGACAACATCGCCAACAGCAAAGAGCAACCGGGTGGTGTGCTGTCCGGTGCGATAGATCCGCGCCGGTTCTTCGCTCGCGGCCATGGCGTTGCCGGCGAGTGCACCAATCATCGCCTGCACATCCTCAAGCCCGCGGCCAAGCAACGCACGTTCTGCTTCAAGGGAGCCGTTGCCCGCGTCACCCTTTGCGAATGCAGAAATCTCTTGGCCTAGCGCAGCCACAGCTGCAAAGTTGTCGCGCACCATTTTCCGAAAGAACAAGTCGAGACCCTGGATGGCGGTGGTTCCTTCGTACAACGTGTCGATCTTCGCGTCGCGGATGTACTGCTCCATGGGGTAGTCCTGTAGATACCCGGATCCGCCAAGGCATTGCAGCGACTCCGCAAGTTGCGCGTACGACTTCTCCGATCCGTATCCCTTGACGATGGGGAGCAGTAGGTCGTTGAGCGAATGCAAAGTGTCGCTGTCCTCGTTCGCAGCCTCTTTCACGGCAATGTCGTCTTGCACTGACGCTGTGTAGAGCACCAGTGCGCGCATGCCCTCGGCATAGGCCTTCTGAGTGAGCAGCGACCGGCGGACGTCGGGATGGTTGACGACGGGGATCCGTGGGGCTGCCTTGTTGTTGGCTTGCGCGAGGTCGGCCCCTTGCACCCGCGACTTCGTGTACTCCAGTGCATTGAGATATCCCGTGGAGAGGGTAGAAATCGCTTTGGTGCCCACCATCATGCGCGCGAACTCAATGACGCGGAACATCTGCGCAATGCCGTCGTGCTTGTCGCCGACCAGCCAACCGACAGCTGGCTGGTGTTCACCGAAGGTCAGTTCACACGTGGTGGAAACCTTCAGCCCCATCTTGTGCTCGACGTTTGTGGCGTAGACGCCGTTACGCTCGCCGAGCTCGCCGGTGTCCCAATCGACGTGGTACTTCGGCACAACGAACAGCGACAACCCCTTTGTGCCTGGGCCCGCGCCTTCGGGACGGGCCAGCACCAGATGCACGATGTTGTCACTCATGTCGTGTTCGGCAGAGGTAATGAAGCGCTTCACGCCATTGATGTGCCAGGAACCATCGGGTTGGTGCGTGGCCTTGGTGCGTCCAGCGCCGACGTCGCTACCGGCGTCTGGCTCGGTGAGCACCATGGACGCACCCCAACGCTTACTGGCCCAAATTTTCGCCCACTTCTTCTGTTCGTCGGTGCCGAGCGCGAACACCACGGTCGCGAAGGCGGGTCCGCACGAGTAGAAGTGAATCCCAGGGTTAGCGCCGAGCACCATCTCGGCGATCGCCCATCGCAGCGACGGCGGAGTGCGTACCCCGCCCATCTCAGGTGGGAGGTCGAGATCGGCCCAACCGCCCGCGAGGTATTCGTGGAAGGCCGCGCGGAACTTCGGCGGCATGGTGACTTCATGCGTCACTGGGTCGAACCTCGGAGGGCACCGATCGCCCTCTTCGAAGGCGTCAGCCAGTGTGGTGGTCGCGAGACGTTCGACTTCGGTGAGCATCGAGTGCGCGGTGTCGACGTCGAGGTCGGCATAGATGCCGCTGCCTAAGATCTGTTCACGCCCAAGCACCTCGAACAGCATGAACTCGATGTCGCGCCGGTTCGCGCGGTAGTGGCCCATGACGTCACCTCACAGGAGCTGCGCGGCGAGCAGGTGCCTGCCCTACTCACCAGTAACTTTCATATTACTCATCGGTAACCTCCCCCACCACCCTTAACCATTTCCCCCGCGAGAAGGACGCCTTCATCACTCCCCGCAACCATTTCTCCGCCCTGTCAGCCTCATTAGGCCCGACTCGATCTTGAATGGCAGACTTCGGACGTGACCGCGTCTTCTCCACCTGCCGAGGCAGCGTCGGCCAGCGGAGAGGTCGGCCGGATCAGGTGGATGGCATGGCTTTTCATCGTGGGCTCGACGTGCTTTGCCGTTGGCCCGGCGATCACCCTCATGGACGCCTCGGCCACGCTCGTGTCGGTGATCTTCTTTGTCGGCTCGCTGTTCTTTACCTCGGCATCAACGATCCAACTGGTGCTCGCTGGCGAGACCCTCGCCCCTGGACGATTCCTGCACAGACTCTTTCAGTGGCGAAACGGAGCATGGAGTAGCGCGGCGATTCAGTGGCTGGGAACGCTCGCCTTCAACGTCACGACGATCCGCTCCGTCGTCGACGCGCTAGGCACCAAAGACCTCACCGCGAATGCGGTGTGGAATCCGGACGCTGTCGGGTCAGTGTTGTTTCTCGTTTCCAGTGCCATCGCTTGCATGCCGGAGGTGCGACGACACCGTCACGGTCACGTGCGTGATACGTCGTGGCTGATTGCCGCTCTCAACATGTTGGGCTCGCTCTTCTTCGGACTGTCAGCGATCGGCGCTTACACCATTCCGAAAACTGGCGAACTCGTGAACCAAGTGTGGTCCAACGGCGGCACGTTCTTGGGTGCACTCGGGTTCCTGATCGGCGCGTGGCTGTTGCTTCCGGGAAAGACGCACGCTCCCTCTCGTCAGCACCAGTCGTAGATGTACTTGTCCGACGACGGACCCTTGACCCCGCGATCACGCAGCACGATGGAAAGTTGATCCCCCCACCGGTTGCACGAGTACGTGAAGTCTTGCGAGCGGTACTCAATGACCACCACGTTGTCGCCGTACCCAGCTCGGTAGGCGCCGCACTCCTTGTAGCGTCCACACTCCTCGGCAACGGCGAAGTCGAAGCCGGCGTCAATGCCGCGGCCTACCTGGCCCGCGGCATTCTTTTGTGCAATCGCAAGCCCCTCGTTGTGCGCACGTTCACTGATGAGGCGGGCAAGGGCGAAGGCATTGTCTTTCGTGAGTCGACCGCCGGAGCGCGTCCACGAATCTAAGTTGTCTGGCTCGACAGCATCGAAACCGTCAAGCGCACAACCATCTATCCAACGACCCAAGATGCGAGCAATCGCCCGACGTTTCGAGGGAGTTGAGATGTCCAGAAGAACTTCGCCCCAGTAGCTATCGACGACATAGCCTCCGCTCGCTTTGCGGAGCAGGAGATTGCGGTGGTTGTTCTTCCACCATCTCGTTTCGTGCGGTTGCGTCTGGAAGGCGTTGACGTAACAGATGTTGTAGATACCGGGGGCTGGGCTTGCCTCCCGATCCCTCGACACGAGAGTTACGCCGCTGTTCGGTGAGTAGGCGGGGCCGATCTGGTAGTCCCACTTGACGTTGACTTGAGGGAGGTCGTACGCGGGGCCAGCCTGTGCGGGAACGGCGCCCATGGCCCCGAGTGTCGTGAGGGCAAGCGCAATCGCGCCGGCGATGAATGCCTTTGCCTTCATCAGTTCTCCCTTGGTCCATCCCCTATCGGCACTTTCCTCAGAAAAGCCATGCGCCACTATGGGTGACTTTTTGGGAGGCCCGAGGGTGGCTCAATCGCTCACTTGCGAGGGCTTCGCTTGGTATAGCAAGTCTTGGTACTCGGGGTGACGTTGGATGTACCCGGAAATGAAGGGGCAGATGGGAAGCACGCTGAGCCCTTCGGCACGGGCGTAGTCGAGTGCATGTTGCGCCAACTGCGAGCCGACGCCCTTGCCTTCGTACGAACGGTCTACTTCGGTGTGAGTGAAGACAATCAGACCCGCGTCCGTCTGGATGTACTCGACCAACCCAGCTGCTCCGTCACCCTCAGTTGCTTCGAACCGGTGGTCCAAGGGATTGTGCGTAATTGTGAGTGGCATAGGAGGATCTGAGCGCAAATTGCCAACGTTCGCAAGGTCGGCCCATTGCGCGCTACAGCATGCGCTGGATAAGTCGATCGCGCTTGATGAGCTGATGTTTGAGGACCAAACCCACGTGCAGAAGGAACGCGATGTACAAAACGATGTGGCTGGCGATATGTAGCCCGAGCAGATCGTCGGATATGAAGATGAGCGAAAGGCCCGTCAGCGGCATAGCAATCAGTGACGCGTAGAGCGCCAGCTCTGTCCAGTGCGCCAATGTGCGCTCGCGATGGGAAAGCGAACTAGCCCACGCGGGCAATGGAGTAGTGCGACGCCATATGAAACGAAACACGGTCACCACCAAGATGGTGGTTCCAAGGATCACGTGAATGCTCAGCAGCCGGTCGTCCCCCTCGCCGAATCCAAAGGTGAAGTCGTCGTCACCACCTCGCCCACGACCTCGTCCCGATTCGCCACTACGTCCACGGCCTCTGCCTCGCCCGCTTTCGTCTTCGACGAAGTAGCCGATGGTGAACTGGACGAGCAAGAGCGCGAACGTGAGCCAGTGGAGTGCTTTGGTGATCGCGCCGTAACCGCTGGCGTCATTGCGCAATTGCACGTCGTCATCATGCCCTGACCGCCCAAGTTGGAAACGGTCGGACAAAGAGCGATGCGTCAGAACACACTTGGGTCGAGCGGTGACCCGGCCGTCAACCCGCCGTCGACGGTGAGGATCTGGCCGGTGACGAAGCGAGCTTCATCAGACGCTAGCCATGCCACGGCGCTAGCGACGTCGTTAGGCTCGCCAAGTCGACCGACCGGGTGGCGTGCAAGAGCATGGCGGCTCGCGGCCTCGGGGTCTTGCGCAAGGCTGAAGGCGTCTTGAGTCATATCAGTGCGGATCCAGCCGGGCTGAACCGTATTGCAACGGACCTTCGGGCCGTGGTCAACTGCGATGGAACGCGTCAAACCCTGCACGAAAGACTTCGAAGCGTTGTAGAGCGCCATGGAGGGATCCGCGACGACACCGGAGATCGATCCGATGTTGACAATCACGCCGCCGTGTTCTGCCATCGTGGGCAGCACCGCCCGGGCGCAGTTGAACACTCCCCGGCAGTTGACGCCTATCACCAGATCCCAATCGGCGTCCGTTGATTCGGTAACGGCCTTCTCCACTTGCACGCCTGCGTTGTTGACCAGGAGGGACACTGGCCCGAATTCCTCACGCGCGCGTAGAACCAACTCTTCAGCCTGAGCTGGAACGGAGACGTCGGCGGTCGCCCATGCGACGGCGTCGGTTAGATCTGGTGGGCGTGGCCCTCGTCCACAGGTAAGAACTTGCATGCCGTCGGTGAGCAACCGATCCACGATGGCCCTGCCGATACCGCGACTGCCGCCGGTGACGATGGCGATGTGGCGATCCATGCCGGCCTCCGCTGGTTCCAAGTCTGATATCGCAGCAGTATCTAGTCTGGACGAATGGCCGACACAATTGAAGGACCGTCAGGCCCGTAGTAGGACCGGCAGCTGCATGCCGAACTGCGCAGCTAGTTCGCACGCGACATCAACGTCGGCGTCGGTGAATCCTGGTGCCTTCACGTCGCGCAACATGAAGATTTCACCCCAGACCTCCCCGGCATGCATGACGGGAACCGCCATGACAGCGCCGACGCTCTGCCCAGAGGTAAGTTTTCGGTAGCCCGCAAGTAGTTGGCGCGCGCTGCCAATCGTGACGTATGACTCTCCGCCTAGTAGCCGTGCCGTGGCCGCGGGGTAGTAGTTGGCGGTAGACGGTTCGTCTTCTGGGAATCGGTGCTCGCCCCGAGCCAGCTGTCCGATGTTCACCAGATCGCGATAGCCCCGATCGTCCAACAGCACGATGCTCACTGACTTGGCGGCCATCACTTCGCGAATCGTTTCGGCGGTCGCCTCAGCTGCTCGCTTTAGCCCGGCGTTTCGCCGCATGGCGGAGCGGAGTCTGTTTGATGCGGCGAGTCGATCGGTCGCAGTCCAGCCCCTGAGTTCGTGATAGATGTCTTTCGGCGTGGGGCGGCTCAGGCGGAACGATCTGTGGACGGTGGTAGCGGTCATGCGACTGGGACCTCTCTTCAATTGCTCACGAGGGGACAGCTCGGCCCGGCGAACGGCTAGGGAAGGTCTTGGCCGTCCACCCTCCAATCGACATCTCAAGAGTCCGAATTCATCTTTCGGCTTAGTCAATACGGGTGATGAGAGCACGACCCGATGTACGCGGAAGGGGCATCTGCCGGTCCCTGGGGCGTCGGGCGACTAGAGAATGTGGGAATGACCGACGACCCGATTCTTCCGAGCTGCTTGACGGCTGCAGCCAAGACCACCAGGCGTGGATCAACGGCGATGGTTCTCGCTACGAGTTGCCCGAAGGCGGGACGATTATTGGAGCCCTGGGTGGGTTAGGAACCCTGCCTTGCTTAGGACTGGTCAGGCGCACATGCAGGCTAAGCCCTCACCTTCGTCTCAAGGGTTCTTGGTGTGATGCTGGTCGTAGTAGTCCGCGTAAAGCTCCCATGCCACGAGGGTCAGGGCCATCGAGGTGGCCACGCCGAGCAGCGTTAGTGGTTTGTTCTTCTTCCTAGCCGGGACGATCGTGGCTAGAAGTGTGACGGCGTTCGCGGCGTTGATGGCGGCGAGGCGATCGAGGGGGTGGTCTGCCAACCAGCGCTCTTCACCGAGCACCGCACGAGTGGCCCAAGCGGAGTCGTTGGCCGGCGGCGGCGTGAGGATGGGGTTGATGATCATCCAGGCACCGATGGGCGCCAGAGTCGACCAGCGCCGGGTCCAGACCGGGACCAGAATGAGCGGCGTCGATGCCCAGCGGGACCAGGCGCTGAAGGGGTGAGCGTGGCGGGAGAACACCCACCGATGAATTCGGGCGGGATCGAGACTCATGAGCCCTCCGGTCGAAAGCCAAAGGATGGGGAAGACGGTATGCCGATCGTGTACTTCAAGCCCACGATCGCCGCTGAGACCGGCGGGCGCAATCGAGGGGTGCTGCACGCTTCCTCGACCGTCGCTACCGCGGCGAAACACTTGGGTCGCGCCTGCTGGGTCACGGGAAGGCCAAACTGAGGCGCTCTGCGCATCGCCTGAACTTTCGTGTCGGAGCGGGTGACGAGAATCGAACTCGCACTATCAGCTTGGGAAGCTGATGTTCTGCCATTGAACTACACCCGCCGCGGCCGCGAACGACCGCTGATGATTATGCCTCAGCCCCTACACGGTGGCCCGCGCCAGTGACCTCGGTGATGGTGAACGGAGCGGTGTCACCCGCGTCGGCAGCCGGGCGCTGTTCTTCCCAGCGCTGCAAGGCAGGAAAAAGGTGCTCCTGCTGGAAGCGGCGGTAGGACTCCTTGGACTCCCAGACGTCGATCATCCGGCAGCCACCATCGATGGGACCGACGACGTGCGCGATGCAGTCTTGCAAGGCAGCGGGGTCGATCATTTGGGCGAACGTTTGTTGGTCCTCGAGCGATACTCCTGGCATGTCTTGGCAGAACGCGTACATGGTGGGGCTCCTAATCTTTGACGGGTGGCCTCTCGCCCGGCAAAGGGACTACACTGGGCGAGGCACTATTCAATAGTGGTAACTATATTGAAAAGGAGAGCGGTGTCAAGACGTTCCTATGACGCATCCCGTCGCCAGGAGTCCGCTGCCCGCACGAGGGCCGCGATCATCGACGCTGGCCGGCGACTTTTCGTCGAGCGTGGCTATGCGGCGACCACGGTGGTCGATATCGCCGCAGCCGCTGAAGTTGCGCCAGCCACGGTGTCGGCTGCCTTTGGCGGGAAGGCTGGTCTGCTCAAGGCGATGCTCGACGTCGGGATCGCTGGTGACCACGAGCCAGTGCCAGTGTCCGAGCGTCAGATTGCGGCTGACGTCGCAGCGGAGCCTGACCCCGTCCGCCAGATGGAGCTGCTGGCCGGATTCATGACGCAGGTACACGTGCGCCTGGCCGACCTGAACGACGTCATGGTCCAGGCATCCGGCGTTGACGAACAGGTTCGCCGCAACCTCGCGTGGCGGCAAGGCAAACGCCGCGAGGGCATGGGCGAGTTCGTTCAACTCATTGACGAAGACGCATTCGCTCCAGGCCTCGATCGGGAACGAGCCGCCGACATCGTATGGGCATTGTGCGAGTCACGGATCTTCATCGGGTTGGTACGCGAACGAGGGTGGACGGCCCAGGAGTACAGGCAGTGGTTGGCAGAGCAACTTGCCTCCGCCCTCCTCCCGCCCTCACCGGTGCCTTCCGAGGCAGCAGCCGACTAGTACGCTCCCCGCGTGCTTCTTTCCGATCGTGACATTCGTGCCGAGATCGATGCTGGTCGCGTGGTTCTGGAGCCCTTCGACGCCGACATGGTGCAGCCGTCCAGCATTGACGTCCGCCTCGACCGCTTCTTTCGGGTGTTCGAAAACCACCGTTACCCGCACATCGATCCGTCGGTCGAGCAGCCGGGGTTAACGCGTCTGGTTGAGCCCACGGGCGACGAGCCATTCATCCTTCACCCGGGCGAGTTCGCATTGGCGTCGACGTACGAAGTGGTGACACTGCCCGACGACGTGGCTGGCCGTCTGGAGGGCAAGTCGTCGCTGGGGCGTCTGGGGCTGTTGACGCACTCAACGGCAGGCTTCATCGACCCGGGCTTTAGTGGTCACGTCACCCTAGAGTTGAGCAACGTGGCAACGTTGCCCATCAAGTTGTGGCCAGGGATGAAGATTGGTCAGTTGTGTTTGATCCGGCTGTCGTCGCCAGCTGAACATCCGTACGGTTCAGCCAAGTATGGATCGCGTTATCAGGGCCAACGCGGGCCGACACCGTCGAAGTCGTTCCTCAACTTCCATCGCACAAAGATCGATCCCCAGTAGCAGTTGATTTAGTGCCCACGAGCCGCTGAGAAGGCGGATTTTGGTACGCCTGGAGTGATGAAGGCGTCCTTCTCGCGGGGTTAGTCGGTGGCGATGGGCGGTGCCGGGCTTGCCGGGCTGGACGGGCTGGACGGGCTGGACGCTGCTTCGCCGTTTTTGGAGGCGCGCAGCAACAGTTGCGCGACGTCCAAGACCTGCACCTGCTCCTCGCGCGGGACCTCGGACTGAGCCGACGCCACCCCGTCGCTCAGCATGACGCGACAGAACGGGCAGGCAATGGCGATGGTTTCAGCGCCAGTGGCGATCGCCTCTTCGGTGCGTTCTTGGTTGACGCGCTTGCCGATCGTTTCTTCCATCCACATGCGCGCACCACCCGCACCGCAACAGAATCCGCGATCGGAGTTGCGTGGCATCTCCTTGAACTCAGCGCCAGACGCCTCGATAAGTTCGCGCGGCGGTGCGTACACTTTGTTGTGACGCCCCAAGTAGCACGGGTCGTGATAGGTCACGCGCTGGTCGACCGGCGTGAGCGGCTTGAGTTTGCCGTCCTTCACTAGCTGATTGAGCAACTGGGTGTGGTGCACCACCTCGTAGTGACCACCAATCTGCGGGTACTCGTTCTTCAAAGTGTTGAAGCAGTGTGCACACGTAACGACAACGCGTTTGGTACCAATCTCGTTGAGCACCTCGACGTTCTGTTGCGCAAGCATCTGGAACAAGAACTCGTTACCTGAGCGTCGCGCGGAATCGCCGGTACACGTTTCACCTTCGCCGAGCACCGCGAAAGAAACGCCCGCCATGTGCAACAACTCCGCGACGGCTTGCGTTGTTTTCTTCGCGCGGTCTTCAAACGCGCCCGCACAGCCAACCCAGAACAAGTAGTCGACGTCTTGGTCGAGTGGTCCTTCAACAACTGGCACATCGAACGGCAGATCTGCTGCCCAATCCATGCGGGAGGTCGCGTTCATTCCCCATGGATTTCCCTTGTTTTCAAGGTTCTTGAACAAGCCACCGAGCTCCGATGGAAACTCTGACTCAATCATCACTTGGTATCGACGCATGTCGGTGATGTGGTCGACGTGTTCAATGTCGACCGGGCACTGCTCGACGCACGCGCCGCACGTCGTGCACGACCAC
>Ga0190272_10001624_pt1 | contig 10746 bp, 4 predicted proteins | sample Popmic504T_FD_133746 | JGI IMG/M metagenome (GOLD analysis project Ga0190272, IMG submission 133746) | Populus adjacent soil microbial communities from riparian zone of Shoshone River, Wyoming, USA - 504 T | ecosystem: Environmental > Terrestrial > Soil > Riparian zone | place: USA: Wyoming...
CCTCATTCAGCAGAATGCGTATTAAGCATTGAGGAACCTGGAATGTATTTTATAACCATTGTAGGTAAATCTGCTACGATGACCCGCAAGCTGCTTATCAAAAGATGACAGGTCACATGTTTGTTGATCTTAATGAATCTTTTTCAGAAAACATTCTTTTGTGTTTCATCGCCACACCTGTCCCGCTTATCCCGTGAAGGTTGCGGGCATCTTTCTGCACACTCATCTAACTCCAGCTACCTTGCCTTCACGCTCAATCCGGGTTTAGGTTGCAGCTGTATCGTAAGGTTGTCCCTACTAAACTTACCGGAGGGTTTGGAAGACTAAAATTAAGATTATGACATCTTAACCATTCAATAATTAAAAAACACGGTTTTCAGGAAATACGACACGGTTAATAAATCGATCATCAAATAACATTAATTTGGCGCTAATATTGATCAGGAAATCCGAACCAAACTCCACCCCATGAAAACAAATACCAAAAGTGTTCTGATCAGTTTTTTGTTTATTTCGTTGGCCTGCAAATCCTTTTCCCAGTGCGGCGTTACGGCTGAAATTGTGCTCCAGCCCTTTTCCAATGTTTATGGATACATGGATGCAGGCTATTCATCACTGCAGCCAGGGTATGTCATCGACAGCTATGAATGGACCATCAACGGTACCGTGTTTTCAACGAGCGATACGATGATGTATGATCACTTTGTGCCCTTCGGACTTAACCAGGTTTGTGTGGCTGTAACGGCAATCAACGCCGGACTTGGGGATACCTGCATAAGCACCTATTGCAATATTTTCAGCAGCACGGCTCAGCTGCCTTTTCCAGTGCTGTCGGTAACAGGTACTGGATTTAACAAGGATCTCACCGGCTATAACTATGGTGGAGAACAATCCGGTGCCTTCTATTCGCCATCCATTGATCCGGGCGACACATCAACAATATACAGCAGTGCAATCGCTTCGCATACATATTCGGCGCCCGGCACCTACCCAGCCATTTACTCCGTCACTGATTTCAGTTTTGTTCATGAAGCTCATCGTAAAATACATGTCAACGATGGATACCAGGATATACAGGGCCTTCAGAACAATTCAGTCATCTATCACGCCTGCGATTCGGTTTCGATCACCATCAGCACAACACCATCATTTATGCAGATGCATGCCTATCCGGCAACCGTCGCCCCGGGATCGCTTTATTACATGCCCCCGGTAGCCGATTTCGCACCTGGCGTTACCGGTCCTGGAACACCGGTAGGCGGCAAATACAGGGTGCCCGGGCAATCCCTGCTCCTGGCTGACGTGATGGACAGCTCCGGTCATAATATTTCACACTATTATCCTGTTTTTATAAATGACGATTGTATTGCCCCGCCTGATACGGTTTACGGATTTGTGTGGGATGATGCTGACGCAGATGGCTTAAAGGACTCCACGGAAAGCTATTTGATTAACTACGAAGTATCGGCTCATAACTATTCTGCTTTTACCGACAGCACCGGTCATTACAGCCTCCTTCTTCCCCATGCGATTTCAGCGGTGTCCATAAATGCAGCGCCTGTGACTGTTACGCTGCCCGGCAACCCGTATTACAACAGCCTGTATTTCACTGGTGGCACGGGACATGCAGGGTACAACTTCGGCATCACGCAAAACGTGGCCAATATATGCGGAAGGGTGTATTTAGATCTCGACAACGACAGCGCGTTCACTTTCGGCACCGACAAGTCTGTTCATTATGCCAATGTAAAGGCCCACAATGTGCTTTTAGGGCTCGAATATTTCGGCTGGACCAACAACAACGGACAGTATTGCATCAACGCACCTTTTGGCAATTATGAGATCACCGTTTCACAAATCATGCTCGACTCTGCTTTTGTATATCCGGATACGATTATGATCATAATTGCCACTTCCAATATCAACAACCAGAACTTTGCCGTGAATACTCCAATCACCGGAGCTAATTTCGATATGCATTTGCATTCGTGCTTTGAAGCGCGTCCGGGTTTCAGTTATTCATTGCGGTCAAATGTTGTTAACCGCGGCATCGACAGCCTGGTGGGAACAGTGGTGCTCAATTACGACGCCGTTCTTATACCAGGCGCTATAAACCCTGTAAACGGCGTCATCGATACCGTTGCATCCACCATAACATGGAGCACAGGCATCACTCAGCCAACTGAAGTAAAAGATTTTTATGCTGAATTTTTAATTCCTGTCAGCACGCCGCTCGGATCTTACCTCAACAGCATTGCAACGGTAATACCGGATGCAGGTTATTCAGATTATGATACCACCAACAACACCGATATGGTCAACCAGATGGTGATCGGCTCGTTTGATCCCAACGACAAACTGGTTTCGCCAGTGGGATATGGACCATCGGGTGCCTTACATCATGATACCCGTTTGCATTACCGCATCAATTTCCAGAACACAGGGACTGCCTCGACTATCAATGTGATCGTGCAGGATATGATCGATGCCAGCCTGGATCTGAATACCATGATCATGCACAATGCCAGCCACCCCTACGAAATCATATTCAACGGCAACCAGGTAACCTGGAAGTTCATGAGCATTAACCTCCCCGACAGCAACACCAACGAACCAGCGAGTCATGGGTTTATAGAATTCTCTATCATGCCAAAACAAGGTTTGCCTGACGGCACGGTGATTGAAAACCATGCAGACATTTATTTCGACTTCAACGAGCCTGTCATCACAAATTCGGTAACCAATACGCTTCAGACATCCATTGTGTCCGTTACAGAAATTGCTAAAGTCAAAGGTTTCAGCGTTTATCCCAACCCGGCAACCGACTTGCTCTACATTGAAAGCAAATCTTCACTTTCACGTGCCCGCATCGCCATTACCGACCTCGCCGGCCGAACGGTTCTGCTTAGTGAAATGAGCCTGTCAGCCGGCAGCCGCAATTCATTGTCAATCGCAACTCTTTCTGCAGGAAGCTATGTTTTATCGGTAAATTCCATTACCGCCGGAAGAATTCAGATAATCAAATAACTTCGACCGAAAGGTCCTCCCGAAGGACCTTATCGTATTGATGGCTCTAAGTTATTATTGTTTGGTCGTCCCTACGGGACTGATGATCTTAATTTAAAATCACTTAGCGGATAAACCATTGCATCATCAGATGCGTGTTACAGGTTAGCAACTAACCTCATACAGATTACTTCCAGCAAACCATATAAAATTGGTGTTGCAAATTGAAAAAACTGTATTTTAGTCCCTCATCCCTAAACCTTTATGTATGAAGAGAATTCTATCATGCTTTATCCTGTTATTCTTTTTGTGTTCTGAATTATATGCCCAGACATGGCTAAATGCTCAACATGCAGGCTTTCTAAAAGATGATTCAGGCAAAGCAATCTGCACCGATTCATTGGGCAATGTTTTTATTACCGGGTATTTCCAGGATTCGATACAATTTGGTCCTTACAAGCTAATGGGACCGGGTGCTCAGACCGATATTTTCCTTGTGAAATATAATTCAGCCATGAATGTGATCTGGGCCAAAAGCTTTGGTACACCATCTTCTGAAGGCGCAAATACTGTAAAAACTGATCCTGCAGGGAACATTTACCTTGCAGGTTCATACACATCTGCCATAAACTTTGGCAACGGTGTAACATTACCTGCTCCAGTGACCAAAGGTATTTATATCCTGAAACTCAATCAGTCGGGTAACGCAATATGGGCTGTGAACGCTAATGCGAGTGGTACTTCGAGCAGTTTTGACTGCAGGGGATTGGCTCTGGATGCAGCAAACAATATTTATATTACCGGAGGTTTTGCAGGCGCTGCAGATTTCGGCAACAGCGTAGGACTGAGCAGCGTCCTCCATCCGCAGGGTTACAGTTCGGTTGACATATACACTGCAAAGTACAACAGCTCAGGTGTTTGCCAGTGGGCCAGGTCGGGAGGCAGTTACCAAACAGACGACAGTTATGGGATCGCAGTAACCGCAGGAGGAACTTCGTATATAACAGGCACTTACTCAAAGCCCATAACGTTCGGAGTGGTGCCGCTGACTTATCACGGCCCAGGCGGGCTTGATGCATACATAGCGGGTTATGATCTCAACGGCAACCTGGTCATGCTTAAGTCCATCTATTCTACGGGGTATGAAGCCACTTATGGAATTTCACTGGATGCATTTCAGAATATATATGTTACCGGAATGTCTGAAGATTTTACCGTGATAGATACCATCACACTCACACCCAACGGCAACTACAATATGTTTGTTGCAAAATTCAATCCGACGGGTAGTGTGCAATGGGTTGCAACATCCATCGGTACGCAGCATGAGGATGGACGGCAGGTAGTTGTAGATAAAAGGGGTGATGTATACGTAGCGGGAATCTTCTATCACGGGGGTACATCAGCATTCCCCGGAACAGTAAATTTTCTCAGCGCCGGAAACAATGATCCATTTATAGCCAAGTACAACAGTGAAGGAGAATTTCAATGGGCGCAAAGGGGCGGAGGCACTTACAACGACTACGTTACCGGATTAGCAGTAACGGATTCAGGAAAAGTAATCATCATCGGAAACCATGGTGATGTGGCAACTTTCGGGAGTACAACCCTTCCCAGTGCGAACCCGGGCTTGATGGATATTTTTGTGGCTGTCCTCCAAAACGATCTGACTACAAATCCTGTAAACAGCCTGCCAAAATGTGCAGGCAGCAGTTTAACGGTGTCATTTAAAGCCAATATACCCTTTAATACCGGCAATGTTTTTACCGCGCAGCTAAGCGATTCAAAAGGCAGGTTTGCCAATGCCGTTAATATCGGTTCAAAAACAAGCAAGGTGTCAGGAAGCATGTCTGCAACGATACCTGCAGGCACGCCACCGGGTAACGGTTACCGTATACGTGTAATTTCAACCGACTCGGTAAGAACCGGCAGTGATAACGGAAAAGACCTGACAATATGGGGCGTGGCATCCTCAACGGCTACCGCTCCGGGAACCGATTTCTGCTCTGGCGACAGCCTGAAGATCACCGCACCTTCAGGAGCCGGTTATACATGGCAATGGAAGAATAACGGAGCTGACATCCCAGGTGCAACAAGCGCTATTTATTACGCCAAAACTTCGGGGCAGTATACTGTAAAGATCACAGAGCCAGGGCATGGCTGTACTGTTATTTCAAACACAATCCAGGCAACAAAACGCAACCTGCCATCAGCAAACATAACTCCTTCGGCAGCCACATCCATCTGTTCGGGCGACAGTCTGGTACTGAATGCCAATACAGGAACAAACCTCTCTTACCAATGGAGAAAAAACAATACAGCCATTCCGGGGGCAACAGCATCTTCGTATACGGTAACAGTCAGCGGAAGCTATAAAGTTAAAGTCACGAATGTTTTTGGCTGCACAAAATTATCGTCTTCCAAAGCCGTTACCGTTAATCCTCTGCCAGTTGCATCCTTCACCGGACTCGCACCTGATTATAATGTTAATGCCTCCCCCGCCGTACTAACTCCAAACCCATCGGGTGGCATATTCAGCGGTCCGGGAATTTCAGGATACACTTTTTTCCCGTCCATCGCCGGAACCGGCGGGCCATATTCAATTACGTATAGCTATACCGATGTAAACGGATGTTCTGATGCTGAAACACAGCAAACAACTGTAAGCTGCAATGTACCGGCCGTACCGGGCACCATTTCTGTCAGCGGCGGGGTAAACAGTGTTTGTCCGGGCGAATCGCGTACCTATACCATTTCCGCAGTAAGCGGTGCCACTTCATATACGTGGACAGCTCCGGCAGGGGGAACAATAAGCAACGGACAGGGAACCGTCTCAGTCGTTATAAACTTCGGGGCCGGCTTCACTGCCAGCAAAAATATAAGGGTTAAAGCCAATAATGCCTGTGGAAGCAGCGCCAACAAATCGCTTTTAATCACGCGGAACAATCCTGCAGTACCTGCATCAATTTCAGGACAGGCTTCAGGTGTTTGCAATCAGTCAGGGGTTATATATTCAGTTGCCTTTACACCAGGCATCACCTATGCATGGAGTTTTGCAGACGGAACTGCTGCTAACGTTACCAGCGGTCAGGGAACAAGTGCAATCACTGTAAATTACAATGCAAACTACAAATCTGATTCGTTGCGCGTTACAGCAAGCAATGCCTGCGGGACCAGCGATTACAAAAAAAAGAGGGTAATTGCCGCGCCTGCGATACCCCCCTCCATTGCAGGTTCTACAGCGGTTTGTGCAAACCAGCAAAACGTTCCCTACTCCATTGCCGCACTTCCGTCTGCCACAACCTATACGTGGACGGGCCCGGCAGGATCTCATATTTCTGACGGAATCATTACCTCCGCAGGACCAACCCTTGTTACTTCAGCTACGTCCGTCACAGTTGACTATGGCGCTTCAGGGGGTGTGCTGAAAATAAGAGGAAATAATTCATGTGCATCAGGATCTTACAAATCTGTTTCTATCGCCATTGTCTGTAAAGAATCAGCCGTGGTTCCGGAAGAAGAATTCAGCGCATCGGTTTCACCAAACCCCTCTGAAGCTGATTTTACCATCCGCGTGTCGAATGCAGCAGGCGGGCATTTTTCTGCTGCTGTTTTTGACGTGCTTGGCAAGATGGTTCTGACGCTTGCCAACAAGGGAGATGCAGTTGTAATACCAGGTAATGCATTATCACCGGGGATATACGTCACAGTGATCGCTTCCGGAAACCGGCAACAAATATTGAGGCTGGTAAAAGCTGACAGGTGAAATTGAATATTGATAAAGGAATCCGAAGGATTCAAATATTTATAACATAAAACGTACCCCTACTCCCACTTCTCAAAGAATGACAAAATGCCTCATCTTTTTATTTATTGCTCTTTTGCCTTCAAGGCTTTTCACTACCAACCTGGAAAAAAAAGGAATTGTTTTTTTTGAGGGCACATGGCAGGAAGCATTGCAGCAATCAGACATAGAAAACAAGCATATCTTTCTTGATCTTTCCACAAGCTGGTGTGGATGGTGCAAAAAAATGAAACAAGGCACCTATCCGGACGAAAAGGTTGGCGAATATTTTAATGCGCGTTTTATAAACGTTGCATTGGATGCTGAAACGGGAGAAGGCAGGCGGCTGGCAAGAAAATACGGCGTCACATCGTACCCTGCCACTTTTATCATTGACCATGATGAAAACCAGATACTTTCGTCTGAAGGTTACAATGGTGCGGACGACCTTCTCAAGCTTGTAAGGGGAGTTAAAAAATAAGGGTCAGGATTAATTTAATAAAGTCAAGTTTTCTGAGAATTTGCCCGTTCAATTCACCCATTGCAATGATGGATTCCAGATATTAAAAAAATTTATCCATTTTACAGGTTTTTCCGGTCGGATTGATTTTTACTGCTTAAATTGCAGTAAAATAATTTGGATTTCAATCCTGTCAGATTGCAGGCAATATAAATAAGCTGGTGACATCCGGATAAACATAAAAAAAGTCAGTGAAAAAAGTAACAGGCATAGGCGGCATATTCTTTAAATGCAAGGATCCCCGCAAAATGAAAGAATGGTATAAAAAGAACCTGGGTCTTGATACCGACGAATACGGAACCAATTTCGAATGGCGCCAGGGTGAAGATGCCACCAGGAAAGGCTTTACACAGTGGAGCCCGTTTACAGAAACCACGAAATATTTTGAACCGTCACAAAAGGAATTTATGATCAATTACCGCGTGGAGAACCTTGAAGAGCTTGTGGAAGAATTAAAAAAAGATGGCGTTACCATTACCGACAGCATTGAAATTTTCGAGTATGGAAAATTCATCCATATCATGGACCCTGAAGGAAACAAGATAGAGCTATGGGAGCCTGACGATATCGAATATGATAAGATCGTAGGCGGGCGGACCAAATAATTTGTTCAGCAGGTCAGTTCATTCCATCACGAATATCCTTACCCACCCAACCGGAATCAATTTGACCCGACACTTCACCTTATGGCTTTTTTTTATTTTACTTGTGGAAGGCACATCCGGCCAGACCAGGAATTATTCCATTTCAAATTATTCAACACGTGACGGACTGGCGAACAACCATGCAAATGCAATCCTGCAGGACAGGCAGGGTTTTATCTGGGTCGCAACCTCAAACGGCCTTAGCAGGTTTGATGGTTATGAGTTTTTAAATTTTTACTGCAGCCAGCACGACTCCGCAACGTTATCAAATAACTTTTGCACCTCACTTGAAGAAGATACAACCGGCTATATCTGGGTTTCGACCCTGCATGGACTGAACCGCATTGATCAACGCAGGATGGTTGTGAAAAGGTTTTACAATCTTATTCCTTCAAATACGGGTAAAGGTTCTACAGAGGGATCCCTTGAAAAAGACCGGGAAGGAAATATTTTTTACCGCGGACAACATGATGTGATGAAACTGAATTACACTACATCAGAATTTGAATTGTTTTATCCGGCTATTTTTAATGCATACCGTGACAGCACAAGCGATATTTTCGGCATTTTCCTGGACTCAAAAAAACGCTACTGGATAACCTACCGTACCGGGATGAAACTCCTTGACACCCACAACAGAAGACTTGTAACAGCATTGAGCGAAAACACAAAGCTTTCCATACATGACATTGCAGAAGACCACGAAGGAAATTTCATCCTGGCCAGCTGGGGCAATTACCTGTTGCGCTTTGATCCCACTACCTATCAATTGAAACAACTGATCAGCAGCGACTCTACCTGGAAAAACAATTCGATTGTACGTTCAATGAGCATGGTGGATAAGAACCGGGTCTTTTTCTCTATCAATGACTTTGGAATAGGCAGCTATGACCCGGTCACAGGGATGAAGGAAAAAATTCTATTTGACCGGATGCCGGTTTTCAGGAACAATTCAGCAATCATAACTGAAATATTCTGCGACCGTCAGCAAAACATCTGGTGCTGCAGCAACAAGGGAATTTTCAAGGTCATCAACAGGCCGCCTGATATCATGAACTATAAATTCGGGAATGATCCCGGAAATAAAATGTACATGCAATACATCGGGCGATATCATCATACCACTAGCGATGAGCTGGTAATGAGGAATGATAAACAGCGACTATATGAATATAATTTAATTGACGGCAAGCTCATCCCCCTCGATGTCATAACCAGCCGTAACAGGAACATTCAGCCCGGGCCCGTTTACCTGTTTTCAATTGACAGGCTGAACCGGCTTTGGATATTTCCTGTAAACAACACCATCACCTGCCGGGACAAGTCTGCCGATACCCTTTTTCACCTTCAGCATGATCTGGGCAAAGATGTGAATGGCTTTCCTGTTCACTTTACTGCTGCGTATACGGGTCGCAACGGAAAGGTCTGGCTCGCAACCAATGGAGGCTTACACTACCTGGAGAATGGCGCTGTAAAAAAGTTTGACCTGTCATCAGAAAAAGATATCTACGGTCAGGATTTCTCTCTTGCCATCGGCGCAATAGCCGAAGATCAAAGCGGTAAACTCTGGCTTGCGAGAAGGTACAGCTGGGAAGGAAACAAGGCATGCATAACCAGGATTGACCCGGTAGCGAACACCTTTAATGTATTTTATAAAGATAACATGCCAGGCAGCCTTTCAACAGACAATGATTTTTTAGATTTGGTAATTGACAGGCATAATAAAGTGTGGATTGCAAATGTTGACGGTTTGGTAACGTGTAATGCTGCTGATTCAATCCCGGAATTCATTGCAGTCAGCCAGGAACATCCTTACAACTATGGATTTACACGGAAGATCATCCTTCTTGACGATCATCTTGCTTTAATGGCAGGAGGTGGTATTTTTATTATGAATATCGAAGATGGAAAAGTTATCCGGAAATATGATGAAAGCAAAGGACTGTTCCCGCTCGATGAACTGGCATCTATATATAAGCTCAGCGGCCGGCGACTCATGCTTAACTACGGGGAGCATTTCCAGGTAATTGACCTTTTAATGCATGGTAGTTCAACACCAGAATTCGCGCCACTTCTGGTAAGTGTAAAAATAAAAGAACTGGACTATGTCGAATACCGGGATCATGAATCCTATGCCCCTCACGTAAGCCGGGTTATTATGAAACCAGGGATAAACGACGTAATATTTAAAGCGTCAACAAATGACTACATTGGAGGATCGGGAAGTTTTTTTTTATGGCAGCTTGAGGGATATGAAGACAGCTGGTCTGTTCCCTCCTATTCCAATGTCATTGGATATAACAACCTGCCTCCGGGAGATTACCGGCTAAAAATAAAAATTATTGGAGAAAACGGAGATGAAAGTCCGCAATTGCAGGTGCCGGTTTTGGTAAAGCCCTATTTTTATCAGACTGCCTGGTTTAAATTATCAATGCTGATCATCATCGCTTCCATCATTTACCTGTTGGTGCGGATGAGGATCAATACAATCAAAAAAGAGGAAGCACAAAAAACCATATTTCACCGCAGGCTGGCAGAACTGGAAATGGAAGCCCTGAGGGCACAGATGAACCCACACTTTCTGTTCAATTGCCTTAATTCCATCCAGCGTTTCATTTTGGGAAATGAAAATCATACTGCATTAACCTACCTTTCCAAATTTGCAAGACTTGTAAGGCTTATTCTTGAAAATTCGCGTGATAAAAAAGTGCCGCTTTCGAAAGAGCTTGAATTGCTTGATTTATATATCCAAATGGAAAAGCTGAGGTTCGATCATAATTTCTCCTACAATA
>Ga0190272_10001625_pt1 | contig 10743 bp, 10 predicted proteins | sample Popmic504T_FD_133746 | JGI IMG/M metagenome (GOLD analysis project Ga0190272, IMG submission 133746) | Populus adjacent soil microbial communities from riparian zone of Shoshone River, Wyoming, USA - 504 T | ecosystem: Environmental > Terrestrial > Soil > Riparian zone | place: USA: Wyoming...
GGTTTCGACTTTGGACGTTATGTTCAGGGGAAGCGGGTCGAGGATGCCAAGGGCGATCTCGTTAACCATCCCTTGGAAACCAATAAGTGCCAATACATCGCGCACTGACCTCGCTCTCGCTGCCTAAGCGGAGTTGAAGGTCCGTCAGCCTGAGGTTGCTTCCGACTCAGTGTCTGGCGTCAGCTAGGAGGCTTCACCTGCAGGTTCGGTCACGGAATCTGCAGGGACATCAAACAGTGGCTGGGCCCGTCGGCAGCTTGCCTGCGAGACAGCCGGGGCCGAGAAAATCGAAGCAGCGCTGCACCCGGAGAATACCTGGACAGACGACGAAGGACGCGGGTTCGATTCCCGCCACCTCCACCAACTCGAAACGAGAGTTAGGAGCATTTAGAGCCCGATTATTGGTCTCCGAGTGCGCGCGACTCTCGTTTCGGCACCACGATTTCAGCCGTCTAGGAGGGCTTCCTGGAGCCTTGCCAGCTCGTTGGCGTAAGTGGGATCAGGTGTAGGGCTTCGATTCTCGGTCTCTCCGTAGCTGACGATGCTGATGGATTCACCGGCGAGGTGGATGCGGTAGTAGCGGTGCGCCGGCACTTCCACATCTGCCATCACTTGGACCTCGTCGACGAACAGGTCTGACGCGGTCGCATGGCTGATTTCGTGGCGTGTGGCCAAGCCCTCGTAGTACTTAGTCAACTTGCATTGCTCGTACTCCGCCTTGATGTCATCGAACGTGGCACTTGCGATGCCCGTGCTAGGGAAATGGACGACCGTGGCCGATGCGAAGTACAGCGAAACTTCGCCGGAGTCTTCGAAGGCGCGTGTGTACTGACTGGAGGGCCGCGTTTTGATGACTGGCGCTTCGTTGTTACAGGGATCGGGGATAGACCCATACGGGCCCCAGCCCGCTCTGTCATAAGTGGACCTCCAGTCGATGCGTCCAGGCAGTATCTGCAGGCTCAGGACCGTCGCTGGGTCGACTTCCTGAACGGGCGGTCCACTTCCATCCCCGTTATCGTCTGACCGAATGGGCGACGCCGATGGTTCAGCAGAATTCTTGTCGGGATCCTGGGACGGTGACGGGGAGTCTGTTGGCGCCGGTGAGGTCTCACCTACTGAGGGGCTATCCGACGGGGTCGCGATAGGTCCTAGGGGCGCACCCCTTGCGTTCCCAAAGGGTGATGCCCAGGTAATTACCCCTGCTCCCACCACTAAAACCGTCACAGCCAAAACCGACGCGGTAAGCGCAGTGGCGGTCCGCCTGCGTTGACCCAATGCGACGATCGCCGATGGCTCAGGGAGGTTTGCAGACCGTGAAGCGGTCGCCATTTTGGTGAATAGGTCTTTGATGGGATCAGGCATGATTCAGCGGCCTTTCCGGTGGTACATGGAAGTCTTTTTCGCGGCCTTCTGGATAGGCGTCTGCTAGCGCGAACGACTCAGCGAGTTGGGATCGGCCACGAGAGAGGTGAGACTTGACCGTTCCTGTGGGGGCGCTCATGACTCGCGCGATGTCTTCCACCGACATATCCGCGAGGTAATGAAGGACCAAGGCTTGTCTTTGGGCGAGCGGAAGGCGTTTGAGCTCAGCGGCGATCGCCACTGCATCTGCGCTTGGCTCTGGGGCGACACTCTCGTCCGAAGCGCGTAGGGATCCGAGCCAACCGCGCACGACGCGTAGATGACGCCAGCGGTTCACACTGAGGCGCCAGGCGACCGAGCGGACCCAAGCCACCGGGTCGTCGTACTGGCTCACAGTCTTCCAGCGCAACCACGCGCGTGTGTAGGCCTCTTGAACGATGTCCTGCGCCTCATGCAAGTCACCGGTGAACGCGTACATCTGAGCTAATACTGCCGGTGAGCTGTCGGTATAGAAGCGTTCGAAGGATTGCGGATCGTCCACGTCGCCACATCCCTTCTCGAAGAACGCTTTGGGATAACACGTCTCACGATGGCGGAAGGTTGCATGGCTTTGGGGGCAATTCGACGTGTTTCGCGGCCCTGTGTGGCAAGCGTGACCGACTGTCACAGGGGAAAGTAGGAATTAGACCTCTGGCACTAGTTCCATGGTGCGGGCCATGAATCGCTGTCCGGTCATTTCACGCGCGATGGTCGGGTAGTCCGTATTTCCGTCGTACTTATCGAGGTACGCCTGGTTGACGGCAGCGTTGATCTCATTGAGATCTGCCGGAACCACTCCCCGAACCTCGACGATCGTCTCTCCGAACTGCACCGCACCTGCCGGGTCGTCGAGGAAGGAGGTGTACCAGCTGTGCTCGGAGAGGTCGTACTGGCGACAGAAGAGCCGTCCGTCCGCCACCACAATCCAGATGTCGTTGAAGGCGTGAGAGTGGCCGGCGCGGATCTGCGGCAGTTCGGTGTCATGGGCCAGTTGCAGCACGTCGTCATGTGAAAGGTTCGTCATGCGGGAGTCAGCACCACCTTTCCTGCGGCCTGTCCAGTCTCGACGAGCTGGTGCGCTGCGACCACGTCGGTGAGAGGCATTACATGGGTGACATGGGTCCGTAGCCGACCACTGTCGAAAAGTTGCGCCAGCTGCCGGGTGCGTTCTCCGCTGTCGCGAATCAATACCCCGTGGAAAGACTGATTGGCGTCGATGATCTGGTCGAGGTCGAGCGTGGGTGTGGCTATCGCACAAATCTGGCCGTCGTGACGCAGGAAGGGCTGCCCGCGAGTTGCTTGCTCGCCGCCGACCAGATCAGCAATGGAGTCAAAGGCGCCACCCGCAAGCTCGACGGCTTGCCCCAGGAACTCGCCTTCCGTGTAGTCGACGCAGGCTGACGCACCGAATTCACGCATGACACCGTGATTTCGTGCACGGCCGACACCGATTGGCCGGAGTCCGGCTGCCGCTGCAAGCTGGAGCAGAAAAAGCCCAACACCGCCACTGGCACCCAGGACGAGCATGCGGCTACCTGCTCCCTGCAGTCGCTGGAGGACCTCCCAAGCCGTGCCGGCCGCGAGCGGAATGGATGCAGCCGCGATGAGGTCGGCGTCTGCCTTCAGTGGCGACACCAGCGCGGCGTCTACCACAGCAAACTCCGCGTACCCACCTTGTCCACCGGGGAAAGCCGTCATTGCCATGACGTTGCCTCCCAGTAGGTCCCGGCTGACGTCATCGCCGACGGCATCCACTGTGCCCGTAATGTCATAGCCAAGGACGCAGCCTTCAACGATCCCCGCCCATGACGGATCCTGAAGGTTATAGATGTCAACAGGATTGATACCGGCGGCTGCCACCTTGATACGCACTTGCCCCGCAGCGGGTTCGGGGATCGGCAACTGAGCAATGCTCATAGTGCTGGCTTCGCCGAACTTTTCAACAACGACTGCGCGCATCTTGCCTCCTCGCCCGTTCGGTTCCGCACTCATCATTGTCGCTTGCCTAGCCCGGACGCCTGGTAGATGTCGTCGAGGACTTGCATGTTATTGATGGCATCGGGCCCGCCGGTCAGTGGCTGTACCTTGCCCGCCACCATGCCCATGAACGCCCGAAGTTGGCATTCGAATGTGGTGGGCGCGTCAATAACTTCGTCGATGGACGCGCCGTCACTCAAGCGCGCAGTAATTCGGTGACCCCATTGGGGAGCCATGGGGTTGAAGACCTCGACTGTCCCTTTTTCTCCGCGTGCCTTGACGGTCATGGCGTCGGGCCAGGGGGTCTGGCCGACCATCGAGGAGGAGACAGTCGCGACAAGGTCGTCTGAGAACCGCAAAGAAGCCTCCATCGTCACGTCGATTCTCGGTGGCCCCTCAACGGCATGCGCCGACTCCACCTTTGGTTCACTGCCGACAATCGTCCGAACCATGTGCACGCAGTAGCATCCGAGGTCCATCATGGAGCCCCCTGCGAGTGTGTAGTCATAGCGCACGTTGCTTGCGGGAATATCAGTGGTGAACTGAGCAGATAGCTCAGTGAGCGGAGCAATCGTTCGGCAGAGTTCAATCATTCGCTCAGCGACCGGGTGATAGCGCCAATGGAAAGCCTCGACCAAGAGACGGTCATTTCGCTTGGCAGCCGCGACCAGATCAGCGGCCTGCTGAGCGTTGGATGTCAGCGGCTTCTCGCAGAGGACGTGCTTGCCCGCGCTGAGGGCAGCCGTCGCCCATTCAGCATGCAGGGAGTTTGCCAGCGGCACATAGACCGCATCGATGCCCGGGTCTTCTAGCAACGCCTGGTAACTCGTCCGGACGGGGGGGATGCCGGGTTCCTGTGGGTAGGCCTTCGCACGGACAGGATCCCGCGCGGCCACGGACCCCACCTCCACGCCGTCGATCGCCCGCGCGGGTTCGATGAGCGCCTGCTCGGTGATGGTCGCAGCGCCCAAGATGCCGAATCTCATAGTCGATAGTCTCGGACTGTCATGTCGATTCCGCATTCGGGTGTGCCAGAAGACGGGCTAGCCTTCGGCACCCCTCGAGCCCGTTGGGTGCTGGCCGCCACGGTGCTCGGCTCCGGAATGGCCTTCGTCGATGCGACCGTGGTGAACGTTGCCCTTCCCAGCATCGGTCAGTCGTTCGACGCTGAGCTGGCTGGATTGGCGTGGACGATCAACGCGTACACGCTCGCCCTGGCCTCATTCATCCTCCTCGGCGGCTCATTGGGGGATCGCCTCGGACGGCGCAGAGTGTTCGTGATCGGCGTGGTGTGGTTTGCCATCGCTTCGTTGCTTTGTGGCATCGCCCCAAGTATTGAGTTCCTCATCCTCGCCCGCATTCTGCAGGGAATCGGCGGAGCGCTTTTGACACCCGGAAGCCTGGCCATCTTGCAGGCATCCTTCCGTCCCGCAGACCGTGCTCGTGCGATCGGAGCTTGGTCGGGACTTACCGGTGTGGCCGGTGCGGCTGGCCCCTTCATCGGAGGCTGGCTCATTCAAGCTGCGTCCTGGCGATGGGTCTTCCTCATCAATCTGCCGCTGGCAGTTGCGGTGGTCTTTGTCACAACACGGCACGTCCCTGAATCGCGCGATCCCAACGCGGCAACGAGTATCGACCTGAGCGGTGCAGCGCTCTGTGCAGTGGGCCTGGGGGCGCTCACCTTTGGGCTGCTCACAGCGCAAGACGTTGGATTTGGCGCCCCCGAAGTCATCGTGACGCTGGCTGCCAGCGTGTTTGCCCTTGTTGGGTTCGTCGTTCGTGAGCAGCACGCCAAGGACCCGATGCTGCCACTCAGCATTTTCGCCTCGCCATTGTTTCGAGCCACGAACCTGGTGACCTTTGCCGTCTATGCGGCCCTCGGAGGCGTGTTCTTCTGGCTCGTTCTCTACCTGCAGGTCGTGGTGGGATTCAGTCCGCTCGGTGCTGGCTTGTCGTTGCTGCCAGTCACCCTCCTCCTTCTGCTGCTGTCGTCGCGCATGGGCGCCCTCGCCTCGCGAATCGGCCCCAGAGTTCCGATGACTGTCGGCCCACTGCTCTGCGCAGTCGGGGCTGCGGGCATGACCTTCATCGATGCTGACTCCACCTACTTCTTCGACGTCTTCGCGCCTGTCACCATCTTCGGTCTCGGGTTGGCTGTCACGGTGGCACCACTTACTGCCACCGTGCTTGCGGCAGCGCCGGCGCAGCACTCCGGGCTTGCGAGCGGGGTCAACAACGCGGTGGCTCGTGTTGCTGGGTTGCTCGCGGTAGCCATCTTGCCCCTGGTCGCCGGCTTGAGCGGAGAGGCGTACGCCGACCCGGCCTTGCTCTCGTCCGCCTACGAGATCGCTATCTGGGTCTGTGCTGGTCTGCTAGCTGCTGGTGGGCTGTTCGCGCTGATTTGGGTACGCAAACCAGCCGCTGATGAGCTCAGTGAGGGGCCGCAGACTGACCACTGGTCGTGTGGTGTCGACGGGCCAGCACTGCAAGCGTGTCCGCACGATGGCGAGCTACGAGCGTCGCTCGGCATACCGACCACCGGCTCGCGCGAGTAGCCGCGGTGTCAGAAGAAGCCACGGTGTCTGAAGAAGCTACGGAGGATTCACGCCGAACTAGGTGGAGAGTCGTTGGCGACACTCCACTCCGGCGCTACCTCCGAACCGAGACAAGTAGTGCCCAGTTCTTGCTCGCCGCCACCCTTGCCGCACTCATCTGGGCCAACGTCAGCCGAAGTTCCTACCAGCAGCTTTGGTCCACCGAACTCTCCGTTCGGTTAGGGGACTACGGCATCACCCAAGACCTCACGGGCTGGATCAACAGCGGCCTCATGACTTTCTTCTTCTTCGTCGTTGGCTTGGAGTGCCGTCGAGAATTCGACGTTGGTGACCTACGTGAGCGACGGCGACTAGTGATGCCCGTGGTGGCAGGCGTCGGTGGCATGGCTGTCGCAGTCGCCCTCTACCTGGCAATCAATGTAGGGGAGGAGTCCGCTGTCGGTTGGGGTGTGGCGATGTCGACGGATACCGCCTTCGCACTAGGTGTCTTGGCTCTCCTCGGACCGCGCGCCTCGCAACGACTTCGAGCGTTCTTACTCACCATCGTGGTTGTTGACGACATTCTTGCGCTCGCTGTTATCGCCACGGTTTACAGCGAAAACGTTGAAATCGCTGCGCTGCTGTTTTCCGCGATCGTCTTCGGCCTGATTGTGTTGGCTTCCAAAGCTCGTATCCGTCATGGCTTGTTCTACCTCGCCTTGGGGGTCGTCGCCTGGGTAGGTCTCTATCAATCAGGCGTCGATCCCATCGTGATTGGTCTGGCCATGGGGCTGCTCGCTTACGCTTCACCAGCAAGCAGAGGCGACCTGGAACGGGCCACAGACCTATTTCGCCTTTTCCGTGAGCAGCCAACCTCGGAATTAGCTCGTGAGGCACGGTTAGGGCTCAACGCCGCGGTGTCAACGAACGAGCGCTTGCAGAATCTCTTCCACCCCTGGACGAGCTACGTCATCGTGCCGCTCTTCGCACTGGCCAATGCGGGCATCGTCATCAACTCCGACACTCTCAGCGCAGCGGTGACCTCGCCGATTGTCATCGGAGTGGTGGTGGCTTACGTGATAGGTAAACCGGTGGGAATCGTGGCATCAAGTTGGCTGCTGTCGACCGCTACCCGCGGACGCATCAAGGCACCCGTGGGGTGGGCCGCCGTCGTCGGGGCGGGCACCAGTGCGGGGATCGGTTTTACCGTTTCCCTGCTCATCGTTGCGCACGCCTTTGAAGGAACCGACCAGGACCAGGCAGTCCTCGGAATCTTGGTTGCTGGACTGCTATCGGCAGGTCTCACTTGGGTGGTCTTCCGCCTTACCAACCTGTTGCCCCCTCGACCACGCGCGCGTGCCCTCCTGGGAGTTGCTGCACCTTTGCTAGATCTCGAGGCCCCTCCCGACCCTGAGCGCGACCACATCAGGGGACCCGGGAACGCATCGGTAACACTGGTTGAATACGGCGACTTTGAATGCCCCTTCTGCGGACAAGCCGAGCCTGAAGTTCGGGCACTCCTGGCGGACCACGGCGACATTCGATACGTCTGGCGGCACCTGCCACTCAACGATGTCCACCCTCGCGCACGACTGGCCGCAGAAGCAGCTGAGGCCGCCGGGGCTCAGGGAAAGTTTTGGGAGATGTTCGATGTGTTAATGCGGAGTCAAGATGCACTGACTCCCCGAGACCTCGTAACCTATGCCGAAGGCCTTGAGCTAGACACAGATCAGTTCGCCAAGGACCTGCGAGAGCACGTGTACGCGACGCATGTCGCAGATGACGTTGAGAGCGCGGCGGCCAGCGGAGTCGCGGGCACTCCGTCCTTCTTCATCAATGGTCAGCGCCACCACGGCGCGTACGATCTAGCTACGCTTTCGCAAGCGGTAGGTGTCGCTCGCAAGCGCGCGCTCGTCGACGACGGTCGCAGCTGGTAACAGAGGACCATGGGAGCACTGATCCGTGCATAGAAGAGAAGATGGTGCGGCGAACGCTTGGGACTCGGAGTACGTTCGGGGCCGGTATCGTGACGAGCCACCTGTGGAATTCGTCAAGGACATCATTCGAGTGTTTCGCGGCTGTGCACCCGACCTGCGTCAGGGACTCTACATCGGCTGCGGCAACGGACGAAACTTCATTCCCTTGTGTGAAGCGGGACTAAGCCTCGTCGGTGTAGACATCTCCGACGAAGCCATCGCTCAACTTCGCACCAGGCTTCCCGAAGCGGCTGCCAACCTACATGTGGCCACTGTTGAGGACCTACCCGTGGGGGCGGCATTCCCGTTCGTCATAGGGATACAGGTTTTCCAACACGGAACGCGAAAGGCAGCGCATAAACACCTTCGTGCCGCGCAACGTCGAGTCGATCCGGGAGGGTATTTCTGTCTCAGGGTCAATGCCGTCGGCACCGACATATGGCCCAGCCACGATGTTAGAGAACGGTTTGGCGACGGGAGCCTGACCGTCCGGTACAGCGAAGGGCCGAAAGCCGGCCTCGATGTTCATTTTTTTGCTGAAGAGGAGTTGGCGAGCCTCTTCGAAACAGATTTCGTTCCAGTCGTTCCGCTGAGAGGTCGGGCTCATTCGCGCTATCCAACAGAACAGGGCGCATGGCTCCAATGGGAAGCAATCTGGCGCCGCAAGAACTAGGGGTTGTCTCGGCGGGAGATCAGTCTTCGAGGTGGTCCTTTGCGAGTGCCTCTGCCAAAGATTGAAGGCGAGGTTGAGGATGCCTCCAGGGGGAGGCCCCGTTGGCCACCCAAGCGGTAACCACCAGCCCCTCGTCGGCATTCACCATCCACGCAACGCGATCGTTGGCCAACGGGTACCTCCAAGTGTTGCCGTCAACTCGGTGGCACTGCGGGAGCTCTCGGCACAGGGAGGCGGCGTCGCCCTGCCGGGTTTCGACGAAGATTGAGTTGCGTTCGGCAGGTAGGTAGCCGTTGGACGTCATGGACGTTCTGATCGCCTGTCTGTCGCCGACGACATAGCCTGGATTTGCATACATCCAACCGGAGCGTACGGTCTGAGCTTCGAAGCCAACTGCTCGAAGTTCCGCTCGTTGGATGTATGACGTGCTGACTCCGATTCCCACCAACGCTGCCCCAACCACGACGATGGCAACGATTGCTGGCCGTGGTGATACGGCGTTCAGAACTACCGTCCATCCAACGGAACAAAGTGCACCCAGCGCGATGAGTATCAAGAGGTTTTGTGGGCCATTGATCATAGGTGGACTGGGGAACTGCACCTCTACGAGGAGAGCGGTCAGGGCGGCGAAGACGGCGATGGTAAGCGGCTGTGGAATGCGCAGTGCCCACAGTGCAAATGCTGCCGCGGCGACGACTACAGCGAAACTGGGCATGAGGATGAGCTCGTTAACCTTCCGACAGCCAATGAAGATTTCGTCGCCGCATCCCACTCCTGCAAATAGGTGCCACGCCAACCCTGTCAACAGCCCAAACGAAGCTCCCACCGATGCAACCGTAAGAGCCTGCCGAATCGAAGTGCCTTTGTTGTCGGGCCAAAGTCCCGGCCATGCGAGCCCTGGCGAGGGTGTTGCTCCCAGCATGTTGGGTAGGGCATGACCTTGCGCAAGCACGTGCATCTCGCCCCTCGTTCAGCTGCTCGACATATCGTCGAAGACTTTGATGGCTCGAGGGTAGGGCGATTGATGGCCGCTAACGATCGAAATGACATCAGCAATGACAAATGTCATGACTTTGGTGCTGTCGACGAAATACTGCCGTTTCCCTGATCGTCCGTGAGTACGCTGACGAACCGTAGCCACAGACAGAAGCGGGGGTTCATGGACACCGAGTCAGAGGAAGCGCAGGCTTCGTCTTCTTTGCTGTCGCGCAGGTCACTCATCATTGGCGGGGGAGCGGCGCTTGGCGTGGCAGTTGGAGGAGCGGTGGCTTGGCCACTCCTTCCCGGCCGCGTGAAGCGGCTCGTCACCCCTGATCCTGATCCGTTCATCCCCGATGCAGCGCAGGGACAGGTCACACTTGAGACTGTCTATTCCAAAGAGCGAGGCGCTGAGGTCGAACTCTTCACCGCTGTTCCCGCGGGATACGGGGACGGCAAGGGCCTGCCGGTGGTGGTGGTGCTGCATGGCGCGACAGCGACTCCGGCCCGCTACGAGGAGTTCGGACTCGGACGATTCCTCACGGCCACGGTCGAAGCGGGCGCCGAACCCTTCGTGCTGGCTGGCGCCGAGGGCGGAGTGCTTCGGTGGGAACCGCAGCCAAGCGGCGATAACCCACAAGCCATGGTGCTGAACGAGATGCCCGAGTGGCTGGCAGACCGAGGCTTCGACGCAGACCGTCGGGCTTTGTGGGGTTGGTCGATGGGCGGTTATGGCGTATTAAGAGTCGACGAAGTTGACCCTCAGTGGTCGCGGGCCACGGCAGCCTTTAGTCCTGCGGTGAACGCGGGGGATCAGGCCTTCACAGAGGCAGATGCACTTGCGACCCAACCACTGGGCATCTGGTGTGGCACCGACGATGGGCTCTACGACAACGTGCAGGAGTTTGTGGATGTCTTACCCGTCGAGCCGGAGATTGCCTCGTTCAGTGACGGCGGCCACACCAGGGTCTATTGGAACGAACAGACAATTCCAGCGCTGACTTTCTTGGCGAGCTACCTGACTTGATGTAACCCCACACGGTCATTGGTCGAGCGCTTCTTCGGCCGACTCGTATTCGATGGTCGGATCGGGTGCGGGTTCGGGGCGAAGGTAAACCCACAGTCCATAACCGACACCCACGCCAGCGCCAACTGCCTGCACGAGCAGGATGGGGATGAACGAAGCTGTGGCACCAGCGAGCAC
>Ga0190272_10001626_pt1 | contig 10737 bp, 10 predicted proteins | sample Popmic504T_FD_133746 | JGI IMG/M metagenome (GOLD analysis project Ga0190272, IMG submission 133746) | Populus adjacent soil microbial communities from riparian zone of Shoshone River, Wyoming, USA - 504 T | ecosystem: Environmental > Terrestrial > Soil > Riparian zone | place: USA: Wyoming...
CACCACCGAGTGATGGTTGCGCTCTTCCAGCCCGCGCAGATAGAGCGCATCGCTGTCCTCATCGCTGACAATGTAGCCAAGGCAATCCACGTAAAACGCGCGCGAACGCGCGATATCGGCGACGCCGAGCTCGACATGGCTTGCGCGCACGATGTTGAACGGCGGATTGAAGACGGGATCGCGCAGCATCAGGTGCCGATCTTCGGAATCGTGTGATTGTCGAGTGCGATCGCGATGTTCTTGGTCTCCATGTAGAAATCGAACGAATAATCCCCGCCGTCGCGGCCGATGCCGGATGACTTCATCCCACCGAACGGGGTGGGGAGATGGCGCACGTTCTCCGAGTTGACCCACACCATGCCGGCTTCGACTTGTTGAGCGAAGCGGTGCGCGCGGCCGACATCTTTCGTCCAGAGATATGCGGCGAGGCCGTAGCGCACGTCATTGGCGATGCTAAGCGCCTCGGCCTCGTCGGCGAACGGGATCATGGTCAGCACGGGGCCGAAGATTTCCTCCTGGGCGATCTTCATCGTATTGCGCGCCCCGAGATAGAGCGTCGGCGCGACGTAATTTCCTTTCTCGCCCGCTCGCCCGCCGCCGATGACGGTCGCACCTTCGGCCTGCGCCGCTTTGACATAGGACAACACCTTGTCGACATGGCGCGGATGGATCAGCGGGCCGATCTCGGTCGCGGGATCGAGCGGATGGCCGACCTTGATCTTGTTCATCCGCTCCGCGGCGCGCTTGGAAAACGCGTCGTAGATCGAGGCCTCGACCAGCGCGCGGCTCGACGAGGTGCAGCGCTCGCCGTTGAGCGAATAGATCATGAACAGCACCGCATCAAGCGCACGATCCAGATCTGCGTCGGCGAACACGATCACGGGATTCTTGCCGCCGAGTTCGAAGTGCACGCGCTTCAGCGTGGCGGCGCCCTGCGCCATGATGGCGGAGCCGGTTGCGCTTTCGCCGACGAAGCCGATCGCCTTGATGTCGGGATGTTCGGTCAGCGCACGGCCCGCATCCTCGCCGAAGCCGTGCACGGTGTTGAGCACACCCGGCGGCAATGCCGCCTCCAGACAAATCTCGGAGAGCAAGGTCGCGGTGAGCGGGCTCCATTCGGCCGGCTTGTGCACCACCGTGCAGCCGGCCGCGAGCGCGGGCGCGATCTTCCAGGTCGAGAGCATGAACGGCGTATTCCACGGCGTGATGACGCCGACGGGGCCGATCGGCTGGCGGATCGTGTAATTCAAATGCGTGCCGGTCGGCAGCGACAGGCCGTCGTTCGCGCCCGGCGCGCGGTCGGCGTAAAAGCGGAAGTTCTCCGCGCCCCGCACGGCCGCCTTCGACATGTAGCGGATCGGCTGGCCGGTATCGATCGACTCGACCAGCGCGATCTCGTCGGCGCGCGCCTCGATGGCGTCCGCAATCCGGTGCAGCACCTTCCGCCGCTCGTCGCCGGTGGTGCGTGCCCAGCCCGTGCGAAACGCCCTGGTGGCGGCCTTCGCGGCGCGATCGATCTCGGCCACGCCGCCGCGCGCGACCTTCGCGATCACCGAATTGTCGATCGGCGAGTGCGTCTCGAATGTTTCGCCGTTCCCCAAGTCCGGCTTGCCGTCGATCAGGTGCGCAACGGGCCTGTCGCGGAAGCGCTTGAGAAATCCCTCCGCCCGCGCAATCGACTTGTCGAGCGTCGTGCTCATGCGGCCGAAGCTTTTGTGTCGACCGCCTGCCTCTCGCGCATGCCGTTGCGCAGCAGCCGCGTCTCTGGATCGATCTCGTGGATCTCCACTGTCAACGCGAGCGGTCTCGCGCGAAACACCGGCTCGAGCGTCTTGTTGGCCTGATCGTAGATCGCCTGCACGGCGTGCTTCTTCTGCTCCAGCGTGCGGCCTTTGCGCGCCCGGATGTCGATGTGCACGAAGGCATTCTCAGGCGATCCGTCGCCGACGCGAAAGTGCTCGCGGCGCTTGAGCCGCGTGCGTACCGCGACCGGCTCGGCGATGCCGCTTGCGATCACGGCGCCATGGATTTCCTCGACTAGCCTCTGCGGCGTGATCTCGGCTTCGATGTTGGCCGAATATTCCACGATCACGTGCGGCATGGGCTTCCTCCAAACGTCTGGTTTGACGGCTGTGCGGAATTCTAACATGTTCTGGGCGAGCCAACCTGTCGCGTCAAGGCGACTGAGCCTGGGACTTCTGCGTTGAAACTCACATCGTTTTCGGCCGGGGGCCGGGTCAGTTACGGCGCCGTTGTGGGCAATGGCATTGTCGATCTTGGGCGGCGCCTGGCCTATCCGAGCCTGCTCGACGCGCTGCGTGCGGGTGCGCTCGGCGAACTCCGCAAGGCCGCCGCGTCCGCGCCCGACATCGCGCTTCCGGCTGTGACGCTTCTGCGGCCAATTCTGTTTCCGGAAAAAATCCTTTGCATCGGCGTCAACTACGCCAACCGGAATGAAGAATACAAAGACGGCAGCGCGCAGGCGAAATATCCCAGCATGTTCTTCCGCACGCCGGGCTCGTTCGTCGGCTCGGGCGAGGCGCTGATGCGCCCGAGCGTGACGCAGCAGTTCGACTACGAGGGCGAGATTGCGCTGGTGATCGGCAAGGAGGGGCGCAGAATCGCAAAGGAAAAAGCCCACGAGCACATCGCCGGCTATACGCTCTGCAATGAAGGCACCGCGCGCGAGTGGACGCGGCACGCGAAGTTCAACGTCACGCAGGGCAAGAACTTCGACGCGTCAGGCAGCTTAGGGCCGTGGATGGTGACGGCCGACGAGATCGATCCGGCAAAGCCGCTCCACCTCACCACGAAGGTCAACGGCGAGACGCGCCAGGACGACACCACCGCGAACCTGATCTTCAGTTTCGCGGACCTGCTCGCCTACATCACGATCTTCACCACGCTCAAGCCCGGCGACATCGTCGTAACCGGCACGCCGGTCGGCGCGGGCGCGCGCTTCGACCCGCCGCGCTGGCTGAAGGCCGGCGACGTGGTGGACGTGTCGGTTCCGGAAATCGGGACCCTCAGCAATCGCGTGGCGGACGAGAGCTAGAGAATTGCCCCCCGGCTTTCAGGAATTGACCCTCAGTTTGGAATACCTCGAAGAAGTGCTTTTCTTTTTTGCATCTGCGAAATCGATGGCCTAAGTCAGAGGCAAGGGCACCCGGGTGGGCTGAAGTTTGTAATGATCATTTGTTCCTGCAATGTTTTCAGCGACCGCGACGTGCGGTCGGCCATTGAGACCGCTCCGGCGCGGCCCGCCACGGCCAATCAGGTCTATGGCTGCCTTGGGTGCAGCCCGCAGTGCGGGCGGTGCGCGCGTACCATCCGCCGGATCATGGACGAGGCGCTGACGGGGGCGGCTGCGGCTTGCACGCAGGAATGCCCGGTCGCCTGCGCGGCGCACCATACGCACGCCGATCCGCAGTAATCGCGACACTTCCTTGGGTTTTGCGCCGCATTGCCGCCGCAGCGCCTTGAAGCACGCAACTTTCCACATTAGAATTAATTGAAACTACATTGGGCCACCCCGCGGCGGCCCCGAAATGCAGGAGCGCGAGCCATGAAGGGCGACGCCAAGGTCATCGACTATCTCAACAAGGGCCTGCGCAGCGAACTGACCGCGGTCAGCCAGTACTGGCTGCATTACCGGCTGCTCGACAACTGGGGCTACAAGGACCTCGCCAAGAAATGGCGCAAGGAATCGATCGAGGAGATGGAGCACGCCGACAAGTTCATCGAGCGCATCATCTTCCTCGATGGCTTCCCCAACCTGCAGGTGCTCGATCCGCTGCACATCGGGCAGAACATCAAGGAAATCCTCGACGTCGATCTGCAGGCCGAGATCGACGCGCGCGCGCTCTATCAGGAAGCCGCGACCCATTGCGCTTCGGTCAAGGACTACGTCACGCGCGACCTGTTCGAGGAACTGATGAAGGACGAGGAGCACCACATCGACTTCCTCGAATCGCAGCTCGATCTGGTCGCGCAGCTCGGCGTGCAGCTTTACGCGCAGCACCACATCGGCAAGCTGGACGAGGAGACGTAGCGTAGGGCAGGGTCGACGCCCTCGACCCCGTAGGGTGGGCATCGGCGCGAGGCGTGATGCCCACCGGATCATTCACCGAACGCGCCTGGCAAGGCGCCAAGATCGCCACCCCAATCCAATGGCAATGCCCACGGGCCACGAAGCGGTGAAAGCTGCTGTAAGGCCAGTCGCAAACACGCGACACCAATTGATGCTTCACCGGATTGAAATGAACGTAGTTCACGTGGCGCTCAAGATCGGTATCGTCGCGAATGACATGCTCCCAATAACGACGTTGCCAAATTCCCTTGTCCCGCTTCGCACCTTGCTCGGGGAACGAGACCGTGCGGCGGGCAGGCCGCGCGAGAAGCGGGCCTTTATCAGGCTCCAGCGCGTCGGAAAGTCGGCGTCATCGTCCGGAAGCGTCCATACGGCATGAAGGTGGTCTGGCAGAATGCAAATGGCTACCGTTTCAAACGGGTGGCCGCGCTGGACAAACGCGTATGCGTCACGAAACAGATCGATGTGCTGCACGAGTGCATCGCTTGATCGATCAGCCAAGGCCACGGTGAAGAAGAATGAGCCACCTTTGATCGTCGCGCGTCTGTAGCGAGGCATGGCGAGAGCCCGAAGGTCGCGTGGGCACGGCGCGTTCCGCGCGCGTGCCCAGCCTACGGTTGCCAGGCGCATTTGGCGAGTAACGCGTGGGCATCGCGCTTCGCGCTGATGCCCACCCTACGTTCCTCGGAACAAACCCTCCGCCATCCTCACCAGCTCGTCCACGCACGCCTCGACGCTCTTGCCCGACGTTTCGAGCCGCGCATGCGCGCGCCCGTAGGCCGGTGCGCGGGCATCGAGGATCGCGACGAGGTCGTTCATGGCAGAGGGATTGTGCGACATCGGGCGGAAGTCGCCTTGCTCCCGCACGCGGCGCATGTGCTCGGCGGGGGAGGCCTGCACCCAGACGACGTGGGTCTGCTCGAGCAATTGCCCGAACGTGGTCTCGTCGGCTGCAATCCCGCCAGCGGTTGCGATCACGGCCGCCGGATTGGCGGCGATCACCCGCGTCAGCGCATCGCGCTCATAGCGGCGGAAAGTCCCCTGGCCATAGACCTCGAACAGCGTCGCTACCGGGGCGCCATGGTCCTGCTCGATGATCTTGTCGAGCTCGATGAAGGGGACGCCCAGCCGTTCGGCCAGCATGCCGCCCAGCGTCGACTTGCCCGCGCCGCGCAGGCCGATGAGCGCGATACGCCGTCCGCGTGCGCTCGGCATTGCGCTGCCGACGCGTGCGAAGGCATCAAGGAATCCCTTGATCTCCTCGACGGGAAGCTGGCGCAGATGCACCAGCGCGCGGCGCCGCGCCTCGTCGTGCTTCACGGCCGGTAACAGGTCGAACAGGTCGAGCGTGAGCGCGCGTGCGATCGCATCGAGCGACAGCACGCTCGGATTGCCGTCGCCAAGCTCGATCTGCGCGATGAACCGCTCGGACATGCCGGCCTGCTTCGCCAGCATCTTGCGGGTCATGCCGCGCTTGGCGCGCTCGTTGCGCACCACATAGCCGATCTCGCGCAACAGCGGCGTGTTCTCGGCGCGCACCTGCTTGGCGGGCCGCTTCGCCGCCCTCGGCGGCCGGTTGCTCAGGTAGCGCGGCGCAGCGTCGCTCACGTCTCGATCTTCACGTATTCGAAATCGCCCGGCTTGTTGTCGATGCCGACCTTGGGCGGCGAAATCCACGCGGCGAACTTGCCCGCTTCCGTCACCGGCACCATCAGGCTGGCGATGAAGTCGCCGTCCTCCGTGAAGGGCAGCCAGTCGCCCTTGCGCTTGCCCCACGCCGCATCGTCGATCAGCACGCCGTCGGGCGTCGCATGAACGTTCTTGAACTCGCCGATCTGGCGGTGGAACGCGACATTCGGCAGGGCGAGCTTGTAGTCGTAGCCCGCGAGCGAAATGATCTTGTTCCAGCGCAGCATGCCCTTCACGCAGTCCTGCGTGTAGTCGTCGCGCAGGCGCATGTTGAGCGCGGTGAGCGCCGGCTCGTCGACGCGCTTGATTTCGCCGTTCACCAGCTTGAGCACCGGATAGGTGTCGTTCTTGAGCTGGTGGTCGTCCTCGATCTGCGTCTCGCGGTAACGCCCCTTCACCCCGCGTTGAAGGCATTCGCCGCATTGGTCGAGACTTCGCTGCCGAACAGGTCGAGCGAGAGCGTGTAGTGCAGGTTCAGCTTCTTCTGGATGGTCGGCAGGTCGATCACACCGAGCGCACGCACTTTGTGCGTATCGGTCGGATCCTCGATGCCGGCTTCCTTCATCGCCTCGCAGGTGCGCTGCACCACGCGGCTGATGCCGGTCTCGCCGACGAACATGTGGTGCGCTTCCTCGGTCAGCATGAAGCGGCAGGTACGCGACAGCGGATCGAAGCCGGACTGCGCCAGCGAGTGCAACTGCATCTTGCCGTCGCGGTCGGTGAAGTAGGTGAACATGAAGAACGAGAGCCAGTCCGGCGTCGCTTCGTTGAACGCGCCGAGCATGCGCGGTGCGTCGGCCGAGCCTGAGCGGCGGCGCAACAGTCCCTCGGCTTCCTCGCGGCCGTCGCGGCCGAAATACTTTTGCAGCAGGTAGACCATCGCCCAGAGATGGCGGCCTTCCTCGACGTTCACCTGGAACAGGTTGCGCATGTCGTAGAGCGAGGGCGCAGTCTTGCCGAGAATGCGCTGCTGCTCGACCGACGCCGGCTCGGTGTCGCCCTGGATCACGATCAGGCGGCGCAGCATGGCGCGATGCTCGCCCGGCACGTCCTGCCACGCGGCTTCGCCATAGTGCTCGCCGAACGGAACCTTGCGATTTTCTTCTTGCGGAGCAAGCAGAATGCCCCAGCGGTATTCGGGCATCCGCACGTAGTCGAACTTGGCCCAGCCGCGCGGATCGACCGAATAGGCGGTGCGCAGGTACACGAGCGACTCCTGGAAGCCGTTCGGCCCCATGTCGTGCCACCAGTCGACGTAGCCGGGGTGCCAGACCTCCAGCGCCTTGAGCACGCGGCGGTCCTCGGTCAGCCCGACGTTGTTCGGGATCGTGGTGGAGTAATCGACTTTGATGTCGTGCACGTTCATCGTCACACCCTCTTCAAATCGAAGTTCGGCTTCTGCCCGGAGCCGTAGCGCGTGAGCGCGCCCTCGGGGCCGACCGCATTCGGGCGCTGGAAGATCCAGTTCTGCCACGCGGTCAGCCGCGCGAAGATTTTCGTTTCCATCGTCTCGGGGCCAGCAAATCGAAGATTTGCCTCCATGCCGGTGAGGCCGTCGGGCGAGAAGCTCGCACGCTCTTCGAGCAGCAACCGCACCTCGTCCTCCCAGTCGATATCGTCGAGCGCCGCGGTGACGAGGCCGATTTCGTCCGCCCCTTCGGCATCGAGCGGCTTGCCGGCCGCGGCCTTGGCGGCTTGCAGCGACTCCGGCTCGCCGAGAAAGCGCGTCGCGAGCCGCGAGAGGCCGTTACCCATCGCGAGATCGCCGGAGAAGTTTGTCTCGCCGAGGACGATTGCGGCGGGTGCGCGGTTGTCGCCCTGCACCTGTCCGATCAGCATGTAGGAGCGGTCGGCCGCGAAGATCAGTTCGGCGAGCGTGCCGGCAAAGCACGAGCCCGGCTCGATCAGGGTGACCAGCGAGCGCGACGTCATGTCGACGCGCTTGAGCACACGCTTCCACTTGAGGCGGATTTCGCGCGCGAGCCAGTGCGCCGCATTGGCATCGAGGCAGGTGTCGTAGCTGAGTACGCGCTGCGGGTCGCCGAGCGACTTGAACACGATGGTCGCGACTTCCAGCTCGTTGAGCCGGATATCGAGGATCGCGTCGTCAAGCTCACGCGCAAGCTGCAACGGCCAGAACGCGGGGCCTTGGGCGACCAGTTCATCGGTCGAGGAGGGCGGTGCATTGTCCGGCCCGCGCAACGTGATGGTCGCGAGGCGGTTCTCGCGCGTAAATTCGACCGAGACGTAACGGTATTCGTTGCTGTCGGCGGACCGCTTGCGCTCGACCGGGGGCAGGGCGATGCCGTTCTTCGGGTCGCCCTTGTTCTTCGCCGAGGAAGCGAGTTCTTTCGCGCGCTCGGCGACTGTTTCGTCCAGTTTCGAGCGGGGCATCACCTCGTCTACGAGGCGCCAGTCGACTGCACGTTTGCCCTTAACCCCTTCTTCCGTCGTGCAGAACACGTCGGCACGGTCGCGCCGCACCTTGCGCTTGTCGGTGATGCGCGTGAGGCCGCCGGTGCCGGGCAGCACGGCGAGCAGCGGCAGCTCGGGCAGCGATACCGAGGCCGAGCCGTCATCCACCAGCATGATGTGATCGCAGGCGAGCGCGAGCTCGTAGCCGCCGCCTGCCGCGGTGCCGTTCACGACGCAGAGATATTTCTGGTCCGAATGCGCGCTCGCGTCCTCGATGCCGTTGCGCGTCTCGTTGGTGAACTTGCAGAAATTGACCTTGTGGGCGTGGGTCGCGCTCGCCAGCATGCGGATATTGGCGCCGGCGCAGAACACGCGCTCCTTGCCCGAGCGCAGGATGACGACCTTCACTTCCGGATGCTCGAAGCGCAGCCGCTCGATCGCGTCGGCCAGCTCGATGTCGACGCCGAGGTCGTAGGAGTTGAGCTTCAGCTCATAGCCGCCGAGCAGGCCGCCTTTCTCGTCGACGTCCATGGTGAGTGTCGCGATCTCGCCCTCGACGCCAAGCTTCCAATGCCGGTAGCGCTGCGGCTCGGTGCGGAAATCGATCGCGCCGTTCGCGTGCGCCGCGACCTTTTCGGCGGCCTCTCCCATCGGATTCCTCCTGGAAATCTATTCTGCACTATAATTCTCTCATGAACTATAGTGCAGGTTCAAGCTTTCAGCAAGACCTTAGACGCGAGCAATCAGGCAGCAGTTTCAATGCCTTCGCCGTGAGCACGGAAAATCCGGTCGGTGAAGGCTGCCACAGCATCAAGGGTCTCAGCCGGCCTTTCGCGATAGGGCGCGTGGCCGGCGTCCGGCAAAACCAGCGTCTCGACGGGGCAGTAGCATTCCTCCTCGACCGCGCGCACCTGCGCGAGTGTGCCGTAAGGATCGGCCGCGCCCTGCACGACCAGCACCGGCACGCGGACATAGGCGAGCGCGTCGGTGGTATCGAACGTCTCAAAGCCGGGGTCGAGCCACGCCCCGCTCCAGCCGCGAAACGCCGCGGTCACGTCCGCATGGTGGCGGGCGAGGCGGCCGGGGAGGTTGGTGGTCTCAAAGTTCGCAACGATTTGCTGGATCGCCTCGATGTTGCTCGCTTCCATGAAGAAATGCGGCGCCATCAGGACCAATCCCCGCACGCGGTGATCCTGCACGCTGCCTGCATAGTACGCGGCGATGGTCGCGCCATCGCTGTGTCCGAACAGGATGCCGCGGCGGAATCCGATCGCGTCGAGCAGCTTCGGCAACACGTCCGTCGCCTCGCGCTGCATGTAGTCGAGCGGGCGCGGCAGCGTGATGCCGGACGACTTGCCGTAGCCGGCGCGCGAATAGACGAACACGCCGGCGCCGTTTCTCTCGGCGAGCTTTTGCGGGAAATCGCCCCAGGTCGTGACCGAGCCGAGGCCCTCATGCAGCATCACGATGGTCGGCGCAGCATCCGGCCGCGGGCCGATCATGCGGTATTCGAGGCGTGCGTCGCCGACACTGATGTGGCCGTCGTCGTCGAGTATCATGAGAGGAATGCGTTCCACAGCATTGCGAGGCCCGAGACTAGCATCAACCCGTCGAGCATGTAACGAAACGACTCCGCGTCGAGTTTCACGACAAAGCGCCGGGAGAGAAACGTGCCCGCCATCAGCGACGCCCCGGTGATGAGGCCCTTCACGAACGTGTCGAGCGGCAGTGCGCCGAAGCCGCGGAAGGCGAGCACTTTGGCGACGTAGATGGCGAGCGAGCCGGCCGCTTCGGTCGCGAGGAACGCGCCTTTGACCAGTCCGTACATCAGGAAGATCGGCACGGTAATCGGACCGGTCGTCACGACGATGCCGGTGATGTAACCGACCGCGGCGCCGATGAGGCCCAAGTGCCAGAGATTGAGCTTGAAGTTGCGCGCGGCGAGCCAGCGCCGTCCGGGGATCATCGCGAGCAGGAACACACCGATCGCGATGTCGACCGCGTGCGCGGGGAGCACCAGCAGCGTCTTCGCACCCAGAACCGCGGCTGGAACGGCCGTGACCGAATAGGCGGCCGTCGCCCGCCAGTCGACCTCGCGCCACCACGCGAGGATACGCGCAAGATTTCCCATGATGGCCGCGACCGCCATGATCGGCACGGCTTCCTTCGGGCCGAACTGCCAGACCAGCACCGGCACCAGCATGATCGAAGAGCCGGTGCCGATGATGCCGCTGATCGCACCCGCGAGGAGCCCGACCGTGAGGACGAAGATGAATTCCATTCCAGCTCATCCTGAGGTGCGAGCGTAGCGAGCCTCGAAGGATGGCCGCAACGCCGTGCACGCCCTCGCCCTTCGAGACGCGCCCTGCGCGCGCTCCTCAGGGTGAGGGCTACTCTAATCCCTCAGCTTGAACCGCTGAATCTTCCCTGTCGCGGTTTTCGGCAGGCTGTCGACGATCTCGATCCAGCGTGGATATTTCCACATGCCGATCTGCTGCTTCACGTGCTCCTTCAGCGCCTCGCGCAGCGGTTCGGCATCCTCG
>Ga0190272_10001627_pt1 | contig 10736 bp, 3 predicted proteins | sample Popmic504T_FD_133746 | JGI IMG/M metagenome (GOLD analysis project Ga0190272, IMG submission 133746) | Populus adjacent soil microbial communities from riparian zone of Shoshone River, Wyoming, USA - 504 T | ecosystem: Environmental > Terrestrial > Soil > Riparian zone | place: USA: Wyoming...
CCCGTCCGGTACAGCCGCGCCCCAGCCTCTCCACCAAACGGGTCGGGCACGAACCGCTCCGCCGTCAACTCCGGCCGGTTCAGATACCCTCTGGTTACGCCGTCTCCCCCGATGTATAACTCTCCCATCGCTCCCGGCGGCGCAATCTCACTCCACTCGTCCAGCACGTACACGGTTGTGTTCGCTATCGGGCGGCCAATCGGCACTATCTCATCTACTCTGTCGCCGGGCCGCAACACCGCACAGCAGGCGAACGTCGTCGTCTCTGTCGGCCCGTACCCGTTGACCAAGCGCGCCTCTCCGCCCTCCATCAGTTCCAACACACGCCGCACCTGCACACTGCTTAGCACGTCTCCGCCTGCCAATAGCTGCCGCACTCGGCTGAGCGTTTCTTCTTCTGCGTCCACCATCTGGTGAAACAGGCCCGCCGTCAGCCAAAGCGTCGTGATGCCGTAGCGCACTATCTCGCCGCTCACCTCTGCCAGTGACAACTGCCCGGCCTCGGCCAGCGCCAGCCGCCCGCCGTGCAGCAGCGCACCCCACACCTCGAACGTCGAAGCATCGAAGGTGAGCGGAGCCAGTTGTAAGTGAACTTCTCCCGGCCCGAACTCCACAAAGTCGCTGCCCAGTAACAGTCGCGCCACGTTGCGATGCGTCACACCGATGCCTTTCGGCTCTCCCGTAGAACCAGACGTGTAGAGGCAGTAGCAGAGATGCGCGCTACTACTTCCGAACGCCTCCAACTCAGTCGCCTCATATGAGTTGATTGCCCCCTGCTCTTCGTCGAGCAGCACCAACTGTCCCCAGTAAACGGGCAAAGCCTCTGCTTCCGCCGTGCGGGTCACCAACACGGGTGCTTGCGACTGTTCCAGCAGCAGCGACAGACGCGCCAGAGGATATGAAGAATCAAGCGGCACGTAATAGCCGCCTGATTTGAGAATCGCCAGTAGCGTCACAATCATCTCCGGCGAACGGTCAAGGCACAGCGCCACAGGCATTTCCGCCGAGACACCGAGCGCGCGCAGATGACGTGCGAGACGGTTGGACTGCTCGTCCAGTTGGCGATAGGTCAACTCCTGCTGATAGCAAAGGAGTGCTACCGCGTCGGGCGTGCGTTCGACCTGCTGTGCAAAGAGTTCGTGAAGCGTGAGATTGCGTGGATAATCGACGCGTGTGCGGTTGCAGTCCGAGAGCAGCCAACGGCGCTGCTCCTGAGACAGCATGGGCAACTCCGAAAGACGCCGCTTGGGGTTGGCGGCCACGGCTTCGAGCAGCACTGCGAAGCTGTCGAGCAACCGCTGGATGCTCTCGGCTTCAAACAAGTCACAGTTGTATTCCAGTGCCCCATGCAGTCCCGTCGCGCCCTCTTCGAGCACAAAGGTGAGTTCGAACTTCGCGCTCCGGCTCTTGTGTCTGAGCGGCAACACCTGCAACGACGGCAACTCCACCGCGGACGTTGGAGCGTTCTGCAAGACGAGCACCACTTGAAAGAGCGGCGAATATTGGAGGCTGCGTTCCGGCTGCAACTCTTCGACGAGCTTCTCGAACGGCACGTCCTGATGGGCGTAGGCTTCAAGCGCCACTTCACGGACGCGGTTGAGCAGTTCGACAAACGTGGGGTTGCCTGAGAGGTCTGTCCTCATCACCAGCATGTTGACGAAGAAGCCGATGAGGTTTTCCGTCTCCGCGCGATTGCGGTTGGCGATGTCTGAGCCGACGACGATGTCTGCCTGACCCGTGTAGCGCATGAGCAGTGTGTCGAAAGCGGCCAGCAGCGTCATGAACAAAGTCACGCCATTGTGCCGCGACAATTCTTTGAGACGCGCGGTCAGTTCAGCAGTGATGGCGAAGGAGGCGGCAGCGCCGTTGTGGGTTTGAACGGGCGGACGCGGCCTGTCGGTCGGCAACTCCAACAACGGCGGCGCCCCGTTCAACTGCTCTCGCCAGTATCTTAGCTGTGCTTCGAGCACTTCCCCACTCAGCCACTCCCTCTGCCATACCGCGAAGTCTGCGTACTGTATCGGTAACTCTCCCAGCACCGCCTCTCTTCCATCCCTGCTCGCTCCGTAGAGTTCCACCAACTCTCTAACTAGCACCCCCATCGACCATCCATCTGAGACAATGTGATGCATCACTGTCACTAGTACATGCTCCTGTTCACTCAACCGCAGCAGCTTCACTCTCAGCAGCATCCCTGGCTCCAGATCGAATGGCTGATGTGCTTCCTGAGACGCGATGCGGCGTGCCTCAGGTAATCGCTCCTCTTCCGGCAGGTGAGAGATATCCTGCACGTCGAGTTGGAAGGCGGAACCAGGAGAAATAACCTGTCGCGGCATGCCGTCGCGGGAGGTGAAAGAAGTGCGTAGAGACTCGTGACGATGCACCAGTGTGGAGAAAGCCTGTTCGAGCGCCGGGAGGTCAAGCGCGCCGATAAGACGGACCGTGGTAGGCAGGTTGTAGAGAGAGAGTCCGGGTTGCAGTTGGTGCAGGAACCAGAGGCGTTGCTGCGCGAAGGAGAGCGGCAAGTCACGGTCGCGCGACTCTGCAACGATAGGCGGTGCGGCCGCGCCTTCGCCCTGACCGATAGCCTGCTCGATGGTCGCCGCCAGACCGCCTACGGTCGGCGCTTCAAAAAGACTGCGCAGAGGCAGTTCGACCTGAAAGACGTTGCGCACGCGCGAAGCAACTTGAGTGGCGAGCAGAGAGTGGCCGCCGAGTTCGAAGAAGTTGTCGCGTGTGCCGACCTCTGGAAGTCCTAGGACTTCGGCCCAGATGCCCGCAAGCATTTCCTCGACGGCATTGCGTGGCGCGACAAAAACCGATGCGAGTCCGGCGCGCGTCTCTCCCGGCGCGGGCAGCGCACGGCGGTCAATCTTGCCGGTGATGGTGCGCGGCAGAGTCTCCATTATGACGAAGGCGGACGGAATCATGTAATCCGGTAAGTTCTCTAAGAGGCTCTGCTTGAGGAGGTCGAGTTCCGTCTGCTCTTGAAAGACGACATAAGCGCAAAGGTAGTTGTTCCCGCTGCGGTCTTCGCGGTCAACTACGGCGACATCCTTGACGATCGCGTGCTGGCGAAAGACATTCTCGATCTCCCCCAACTCGACTCTGACTCCCCGAACCTTGACCTGATTGTCACGTCGCCCGAGATATTCAAAATTGCCGTCTTCCAAAACGCGCCCGTAATCGCCCGTCTTGTAAACAATGTCGTCGGGGTCGTCGTTGAAAGGGTTCTGGATGAAAGCCTGCGCGGTTAGTTCAGGCTGGTTATAGTAGCCGTGCGTACGATAAGGCGTGCGAATGTAAATCTCGCCGATCATTCCCGGCGGGCACGGCTTACCGTTGTCGTCCACTACGAGCGCCGTCGCTCCCTTTATGGGCTTGCCGACGGGAATTGACTTTCGGTCGCGGTCGGAAGGCTGGACGAAGTAAGAGAACTTCGCCATCGTCGTCTCCGACGTGCCGTAGAGGTTAACGAGTTGAGTCTGCTGACCGTAAACGTCCATCCAGCGGCCCACGTCCGACGGCAGCAGCGGCTCGCCCGCCATCAAAATGTAGCGAAGCGATGAAAATTGAACGGCGCTTAAATCCTCGTTGATTATCGAGCGGAAGAGAGAGGGCACGCAGTGGATGACGTTGACGCGCTCGTCGTCGAGCCAACGGACGAGCCTGCTCGTGTCGAGGATGGCCTCCCTGTCCGGCGGTACGCAGACTGTCCCGCCCGCGCACAGCGGCACAAAAATATCCCTGAGAGATCCGTCGAAAGTTATCGGCAGCAGTTGGCTGACGCGCACTTCCTCGTCGAGATTGAGCGTCTCTATCTCCCAACGAATGAAGTGGTCTATGCCCTTGAGCCGGCCGGTGATTCCCTTTGGCTCCCCCGTCGAACCCGACGTGAAATAGACGTAGCAGGCGTCGTCGGGATTGTAAGCGACCTGCGGCTGTGACGTATCGAAGTGTTCGGGGGCGCTGCCAAAGCGCACGACATCGCTCGGCACGGTTGAGGAAACTTCCGAGCCGTCGAGGCAGACAACGCCACGCGCCGACGCTGCGTGCGGCGCGATTGCCGTCAGGAATCTAGACTCTGTGAGAAACCATTCCGGAGACACTTGCGAGAGCATCGAGGCTAGCCTATTGGCGGGCAGTTTCAGGTCGAGTGGCACAAAGACACAACCCGCTTTGAGGATGCCGATAATGGCCGTGATGACCTCGATGGAATCCTCCGCGAAGATGGCCACAGGAGTCCCCTTCGGCGCGCCCGAAGAAACGAGAAAATTCGCCAGCCTGTTGGTTCTGTCGCTCAATTCCGCGTAGCTGACGATTCTGTCCGGGCGCGCAATCGCCGTTTTGTTGCCGCGCCTGGCGGCCACTAGCGCAAACCGCGCCTGCACGCTTTCATGCTTCATATGCGTCCCTCTGCTAACTCCCGCGCCAGAATGTCGAGCGGGTCGATACAGCCGTAAACCTTGTGCCCGCTCGCGGGGGCGTTCAGACGTTTTGCGATGATGTGTATTTCCGAGCAGCCCGCGATGAAGGAATCCACCTCATACCGCTCCAGCATGGATTCCAGAGCGCTGACCAGCGCAGGCATATCGGGATTTCTTTTCAGCGGGTAGATAATCTCTTCGTGAAGCAAGCGCTGGTCGCGTTCGTCAGGAAAGATGAGGAAGTCGCTGAACTGCTCCCAACTGTCGTGGCCCTCGAAGAGTCGCAGCTTGCGCGTCCCGCTCGAACAGAGTACGAGGTGCCTCCCGCGTCGCTTCGCCAGGTTGGCGTAAATCACATCTAGCAGTGAGATGATATTCGAACCCAGGGCCGGCGGCAGTTTCGGCAGCATGTAGTGAATCGTCATGCAGCAGACGACGATTTTTGTGGCTCCCGTCGCTGCCAGATAACGCAGCGCTTCTGTTAATTGACGGAGGACGGCGGCGTCCTCTCCCTTGAGCAACGCCTCCGTGCGGTCTGGGATGGTCGGGTCGCTGTAGAGCGACACCACGGGCGTGCACTGCTCCAACCTGTCTGCGAGGCTGTAGTCGTAAATCGTACGCACAAACTCCGTAGAGGCCAGCGGCCCCATCCCGCCGACAATTCCCAGGCGCGTCTTCTGGCCTTCTTCTAATAGACTCACGGCTTTCGCTCAATTCAGGCTGGGCAGTTCGAAGAGGTCGAGAAAAATGCCAAACGTGAGGACGACAATCAGCAGATCGCTTTCAAAAGGAAGGTTGAGCCTGAATCCCTCGCGCGAGTATTGCTGTTTAAGCATTTCGACAACATCGGGATTGAAGTAGCCTTGCCGCTTGATGCGCTCGTAGGAGAGCATGTCCTGTATCCACTCGGCTTTCTGTTGCAGTAGGAACGGGCTGCCGGGCGCATGAAATCCGAACTTCTCGCGGTTGATGATTTCAGGAGGAACCAGACCGTCGGCAACTTTTTTAAGGACGTATTTCTCCGTCAGATTGTTGAGCTTGATGTGCGGAGGAATCTCCTTCGAGAACTCGACCACGTCGATGTCAAGAAACGGGTAACGCGCTTCGACCGAGTTCGCGAGAGCCATTTTGTCCCCGTGATCTGTGATGAGGTGGTCGGAGAGTCTGAGCTTGAAATCGAGATAAGAGCGTTGGTGAAGATAATGACGATCCCTGAGCCGTTCCTGATTGACCACCCCCGACCTGAGACAATCGAACTGTTCGTACTGCTCGTTAACGCCCGTCGAGTAAAGCGCGGATTTAATCTCGCGAAAGGCGTGCTGGTCTATCTCGTAGAACAGATTCTTGTCACCCCACAGGCGCTCTCTCAACTCTTCCTCAAGCATCGCCGCAAGGTCGTACTTCTTGGCGTCGCGGATGCCGTACTGGTCAAAGCGATAGCCGACGTAACCGGCAAACAGTTCGTCCGCACCCTCGCCGGTCAGAACGACGGTGATGCCGTTGCTTTTGGCTGCGCCGGAGAGGGCCATCGAGCAGGTGTTGTAAGTCTCTTTGACGGGGCATTCGCTGTGGTAAACCATCGCGGCCAGGCGGTCGTCAATCTCCGGCCAGTCGAAGATGATTTCGTGATGGACGGAGGCGACGTGCCGCGCCATCAACTGCTGATACTTCGACTCGCTTAGGTGCCGGTCGTTGAAGTCAATGGAGAAGGAATGGCGGTGCGAGCCGGGAGAGACTTTGTTGATGAGGGCGGCAATCATGGACGAGTCAAGCCCGCCGCTCAGGTAGAAGCCGACCGGCACGTCCGCCTGAAGCCGGTAGTTGACGGAACGCGTCAGGAGTTCGTCCAGGCGTTCGACGTAGTAGCTCTCCGGCTGCTCATAAGCCATCTCGCCGTCCAGGGGGTAATCCAAATCCCAGTATTCCCTGACCTGCACGTCGCCGTTTTTGACCAGCAAGTAGTGGCCGCTCTTGAGGCTGTGAATGCCTTTGTACATGGTGCGCGGGCTGACGAGGCCGGGAAAGGAGAAAGTCTGATCGAGTCCGGTTAAATCGACTTCGCGCTCGACGAGCGGGTGTTCAAGGATGGCCTTGATTTCTGAGGCGAAAATGAAGGCGCCGTCAACGAAAGTGTAGTAGAGCGGGTTGATGCCGAAGTGGTCGCGCGCAAGAAACAGCAGTTTCTCCTTGCGATCGTAGATGGCGAAAGCAAACTGCCCATTCAAGCGATTAAGAAACCCGATGCCCTCTTCCTCATACAAATGCAACAGCACTTCAACGTCGCTCGCGGTGCGAAACGCGTGCCCTTTTTGCGTCAGTTCCTCTCTCAATGCGATGTAGTTGTAGATTTCGCCGTTGCAGAGCAGGACGATGGATTCATCTTCGTTGTAGAGAGGCTGATCGCCCGAAGCGAGGTCGATGATTGCGAGACGACGAAAGCCGAGCCCGATTGCTCCTTCCAGGAAATAACCTTCGGAGTCCGGCCCGCGATGGACGAGAGTGTTCGTCATCCTGACGAGCAAATCCCTGTTGGCCGGTCGCCCCTGCTTTGTATCAAAGAATCCTGTGAGCCCGCACACTTCGATAACCCCTCTAATTCTCGCCGCCTTCAAGTCTTCCCTCTTCACGCGCTTCACACTCAATTAGAGAGCGGCCAACGTTCGTACTGGCCTCGCGGGATGCGCAGCACGTCTTTCTCGATAAGCAGGTAATTATGCGACGGCGAGAGCATCCCTTCCGCACGACACCGCTCGGCCATCTTGTGTCTGTGAAATTCGAGCGTCTCGCTATCAAGTTGGAGACAGCCGGGCGAGAGAAAGCGCACGGCTCCGCTCGTGTCGCGCGCCGTCATGACCAGACCTTTGCTGTGAATGCTCGGAGCGAAAGGGATGTCGAGGCAGCCTTTCTCGAAAGCTTTGACGATGCCTTCTGCAATGCTTCCGCCGCCGCAGTAGATGACGCTTTCGAGTATCGCCTGCGTTTCTCGTCTAATGATGGCGCACTCTTCGGACACGCGCGCTTCGTCAATCGGCACGCATGCTGCATCTGACACTCCGCGCAGGACTATGCCGATAGAGTTGAGATTGTCCGTGAGGGTGGGGATTCTCACGGCTTCAACCGCCGTCTTAGTGATGACGCGGGTCGCGCCGGAAAGCGCGGCGGTGATGGCCGAGTTGTAGATTACCTCTTCGGAGCGGCTCGCTATGTCCGGGAAGGCGGCCATGTACTGTTGAAAGACCGTCTTGATACGTGCGTCCCTGAATCCCAGATTGCGGACGACTTCATCGGCCATCAATCCAAGCATGCGGACGGCGGCGATGTCCTGTACACGGTTGCCCTGCTCCGCGTAACCGAGGCTCACACACTTGACGCCCTGTTGGAGCGCGAGCAGGGCCTCAAGGATGTTGACGACGATGGCGAGACACGGCGGAATCAGAGTCGCCGTCAGTGTCCCGAAGAACTCGCGGTCCAGCGGGATGCCGAAACGCTCCCAATAGAGGCCGGTGAGGCGGTCAACGTATTGCCATGTTTTGATGGCCGCGGCGAGCGGGTAATCTTTGTAGTAGGGAATGTTGTAGCAGATGGCCCCGCCCTCGAAAGAGGTCACGCCGCCGGCGTAGGAAATCTCTGCGAGCAGGCGCGGGTCGCGCGTGCTATGTCGCGTCTGAAGTGGGACCTTGGTTTCGCAGATGACGCGCCGCAGGCCGGGCACGCCCTGATTTACGACGGGGAACCCGTTAAGCGTCGATACGCCGCTCAGACGACTTTCACGTATGGCCTCTTCCGCGCCTTCGTAATCGTTGTTGCGCGTCAGGGAGTCGACCTGATAGGAGAGTATGCGCGCTCCCACGCGCTTGAACGCCTTGAAGAGTTTGATCTGTTCGGACACGAGGGCGACGCCGCTACGGGGCTGGACGAGGATCGGCGGGCGTAGAGAGTTGACGCGCTCTTGAAGCGCGGGAAGCGAAGGCTGGCGACCTAGAAATTCAGCATTCGCTTCAAGCGCCTGCGCGCCTCGTCCCGTCTTCCACTGGTCAAGGACTTCGAGGCGCTGCTGCTCAAAGAGGCAGTCTTCCAGCATCTCATCCGAGACTCTGGCGGAGAGATAGACGCTTTCCACCGATGGCATCCCCCAGAGAGTCGGGCAGTTGGCTGAGGGTTCGACGTTGTGCAGGTCTCGCTCGAGCGTCTTCAGCACCGTGGCTACATCCACGAACTTGACGAAGACCCGATTGAAGCCTACGTCCATGAAGTGCTTTTCGTAACCGCACGCGTCCCCGATGTGTAGATTACCGCCCAGATACCAGAGGCACGAATGCGTTTGATACTTCTGCATCAACTCTTTAAATTTGCGCAAGTAATAGCTGCAGTGTCCGTCCATGCTGGAAATCATGACCACGTTCGCCAGCGCCGCGTCGCGGAAGAAATCTTCCAGCCCGTTCTGCGTACCGAGATAACGCACGTTGTAGCCGTTCATTGTCAAAGCCTGCCGCAGGATGTTGAGTCCAACCGAATGAGAGTCGCCGCCGATGCCGCCGAGCAGGATGGTGTACTCATTTTTTGTCTGTGGACGAGAGTTAGACATATTTACTTACTCCGCCTTTGCCCCGTGTCTGATTCTCACTACCGTCAAAGGGTGTTGCAGCGCCGCTGAAGCAAGGAGGATGTTCCGGCGTAGTTGCTCCGCAGAAATGTGTCGGTTGCGGACAGACTGCCGTGATCCAGTGAGAGTTGAAGTATGTTGCCCGCGGGCATCGTTGCACGTCGCTCCTTCGCGCGAGGGCAACGCTTCCGCGCAGGCCAACCGGCATTCGTCATTACTCTAAGACTTCGTTGAACGCGTGGATGAGTTGATGGCTGTTGGTTTCTTCGATCAGTGAAAAGACCTGCAGTTCCTTGTCAGGGTCGTCGGCAACGGCTTCGAGCAGCCTCCCGTAGTATTCCAACATTCTATCCAGGGTCGAAACGTCGAACAGGTCTGTGCTGTATTCCACAGAACCCTGCAACCCGTGAGGCGTCTCGAAGACGTTCACCAGCAAATCGAAACGAGAAACCTTGCGAGCGCTGCCGAGCGAGCCGAAAGAGAGCCCCGGAGCCTCTAAAACGGAGCGCGGCGCGTTCTGCAAAACAAACATCACCTGAAACAGAGGGTTATGACTCAACACGCGTTCGGGCCGCAACTCTTCGACCAACTTGTCGAACGGCATGTCCTGGTGAATGTAAGCACCGAGACACACGTTCCTTATGCGACCCAGCAGTTCACGAAAACCGGGATTGCCTGAGAGGTCTGTCCGCAACACCAGATTATTGACGAAGAAGCCGATGAGGTTTTCCGTCTCTGCGCGGTTGCGGTTGGCGATGTTCGTGCCGACGACGATGTCGGTCTGCCCTGTGTAGTGCATGAGCAGCACGTCGAAAGCAGCCAGCAGTGTCATGAACAATGTCACGCCGTTGCTCTGCGACAACTCTTTCAGACGGGCGGTCAGTTCAGCCGCCACGCCAAAGGAGGCGGCAGCACCGTGATGGGTTTGAACGGGTGGACGCGGAAAATCGATCGGCAATTCCAGGAGTTGAGGCGCACCTTCCAACTGCCCACGCCAGTACGACAATTGCCTCTCCAACACCTCCCCCGTCAGCCACTCCCTCTGCCACACCGCGAAGTCCGCGTACTGCACCTCTAACGGCGAAAGCACCGCCTCTCTGCTCTCCCGATTCGCCGCGTAGAGTTCGACCAACTCCCTGACCAGCACCCCCATCGACCACCCGTCCGAGACGATGTGGTGCATTACCAGCACCAGCACGTGCTCCTCGGCGCTCAGCCGCACCAGCTTTACTCTCAGTAGCCCGCCCGCCTCCAGATCGAATGGCCGCCGCGCTTCCTCGGCGGCGATCTCGGTGGCCCGCGCCAGCCGCTGCTCGGCTGCCACCTCCGAGACATCCTCGACCGAGATGGAAAAGCCCCCGGGCGCGGCGATGACCTGCCGCGGCCTCCCGTCACGCGAGGCGAAGGAGGTGCGCAAAGACTCGTGGCGCCGCACCAGTGCCGTGAAAGCCTCTCCCAGCGCCCGCCGGTCGAGCACGCCTCTCAACTGCACCGCCGTCGGGATGTTGTAGAACGGGTTATTCGGTTCCAGCTGGTCGAGGAACCATAACCTCTGCTGCGCGAAAGAAAGAGGCAACTCTCTCTCTCGACCAACAGCCACGACGGGCGGAGCTACCACGCCTTCCCCAACACGTATCTCTTCTTCTATCACCCCGGCCAGCGACCGCACGCTCGGGGATTCGAACATCTCACGCAACGCTATCTCG
>Ga0190272_10001628_pt1 | contig 10729 bp, 14 predicted proteins | sample Popmic504T_FD_133746 | JGI IMG/M metagenome (GOLD analysis project Ga0190272, IMG submission 133746) | Populus adjacent soil microbial communities from riparian zone of Shoshone River, Wyoming, USA - 504 T | ecosystem: Environmental > Terrestrial > Soil > Riparian zone | place: USA: Wyoming...
ACCCGTCGAGCACGACTTACTCGCGCGCGTCGGCGAGTCGTCCGCGCAACTGCAGCACCGCCTTGGTGTGCATTTGGCAGATCCGACTCTCAGTAACACCCAACACCTGGCCGATCTCGGCCAGCGTGAGCCCTTCGTAGTAATAGAGCGTGACGACGATCTTCTCCCGCTCGGGCAGCTGGTTAATAGCCTTCGCCAGCAAGTACTTCGTCTCTTCTGACTCAAAGGCCGCGACCGGGTCTTCCGCCTTAGTGTCTTCCAGGGTGTCGACCAAACTGAGCTTGTCACCCTTTTCACCACCGACGTTCAGCAGTTCATCGAGCGCCACCACGTTGACAAAGGAGACCCTGCTGAAAACTTGATGCAGGTCTTCGAGCGAGATGTCCATCTCCTCGGCCACCTCGGCCTCGGTCGGCGTGCGGTGAAGTTTGCCTTCCAAACTGGCGTAGGCCTTCTCGACCTCACGCGCCTTGTATCGAACCGAACGTGGGATCCAGTCGATGGCGCGGAGCTCGTCGATGATGGCGCCCCGGATGCGACTGATCGCGTAGGTCTCGAACTTGATGGCACGACTCAGATCGAACTTCTCGATGGCGTCGATGAGGCCAAAAATCCCGTAAGAGACGAGGTCTGCCTGCTCAATGTTCGGTGGCAGTCCGACGCCCACTCGACCTGCGACGTACTTCACCAACGGTGAGTAGTGCAGGATAAGCCGTTCGCGAAGTGCCGACTCAGCCGTGTCTTTGAAGTCGATCCACAGTTTCTTGAGGGCAGCCTCGGCCGCAGCGGCTTCGTCGACAGCGTCCAATTCAGCGGCGCGACGTTCAGCTTCCAACTGGGCTTTGGTGGGTGGCTTAGGCGGAGTCAGGTCCGCAGGTGGTTTCTTGGCCGCGATCTTCTTGGCTGCCTTAGCGGGGGCGGCCTTCGTCGCTGGTGCTTTCTTGGCTGGTGCCTTCTTGGCTGGCGCCTTCGCTGCTGTTTTGGCCACCGCTGCTGGCGCGGCTTCCTTCTTCGTTGCCGACTTCTTCACAGGTTCCTTCTTCGGGACAACCTTCTTGGCGACGGTTTTCTTGGCTGCCTTTGTCGGGGCGGCCGTCTTCGCCGCTGAGGAACGCGACGCCGACCCTGGGTTTTTGCCGGAGCTGCCGCTCGGCTTAGGCCCTGGGGTGCGCTTGGTCATACGCCCTCTTCAGTCGTTCAACGGACACGTGGGTATAGATCTGGGTGGTCGCGAGCGTAGCGTGGCCAAGAAGTTCCTGAACCGAACGCAGGTCCGCGCCGCCTTCAAGCAAGTGAGTGGCTGCGGTGTGCCGCAGTCCGTGGGGGCCTAGGTCAGGTGCGCCCTCGACCTCCATCATTTGCTCGTGGATAAGCCTACGGACCGTCCGCTGGTCGATGCGATGCCCCCTCACCCCGAGGAACAGCGCTGGTCCCGAACCTCTGGAACCACCGGAACTACCGGAACCACCGGAGACCGTGACGGCCAGGTGCGGACGTCCGCTATCCAACCACTGGGCCAACGCGCGCTCAGCCGGCACGCCGAAGGGCACGCTGCGCTCTTTGTCGCCTTTGCCCAGCACCTTGACGGTGCGGCGGTGTCCGTCAAGATCGTCAACGTCCAACGCGACCAGTTCCCCCACCCGAATCCCCGTGGCGTAGAGCAACTCGGTGATCGTCCAATCACGGATTGCCACCGGATCGCCAGAGTCGGCCCGCTCTTTGGCGCCGTCAATGGCGGCTTTGATTTGGTCCGCCCGCAGCACCGTGGGCAAGGTGCGCGCTGCCTTGGGGCGTGCCAGCAGCCCTCCGACATCCCGCCCGGCTAACCCGCGACCATGGGCCCAGGAAGTAAACGCGGCTGCTCCTGATGTCCGGCGTGCGATCGTGCTGCGGGCCCGACCGCGCACGCTGAGATTGGCCAGCCAACTCCGTAGGTCGGCAAGGTCGATGTCGGCGATCTCGCGTCGTCCTCTGCGCGAGACGTGCTCTAAGAGCCCTTGGACATCGCCGAGGTAGCCGCGCACCGTATGCGCGGCTAGCCCACGCTCAGCTCGCAGGTGCCGCTCGAATTGCTCCAGGGCGTCGTCGAACTGGGGAGGGAGACTCACCCGCCCACGGTCGCCGCCCAAGCCGCGCTTGGCAAGTCACCCCGCCGCGCGATCAGTGATCACACGGGGCGACTGGCGGGTGTTTCTTGCGCTCGGTCTGCCTCGCCCCAGGCAAGTCGGTATCCCTCGCCCCCAGCAGGCTCACGTTCGACAGCGAGCAGACCGGCGGCGGAAAGGCGCAACAGTGCGCCAGACACAATCCCGAGTGCGAGGCCGGCACCTTCGGCGACCTGCCGCGCTGTCATGGCCCTATCAACGGCCACTGCTTCCAAGACTCGCAGCGCGATCGGATCAAGACCGTCTCTGATCGTGGTGGGTGTAAACGGCAGCGGGGCTAACTCCCCAATCACACCAACCTCCTCAATGACTTCATCCGCACCTGTCACCAAGCGCGCAGGGAAGTCGTCACGGAGCAAGCGATGGCTACCGGTCGACATCGCCGACGTGACCGGCCCCGGGACAGCCATGAGCGTGCGCCCCAGTGCTCGACAGTAGGTCGCTGTACTCAACGCTCCCGAGCGATACGCCGCTTCAACAACGACCGTGCCACGCGACACCGCGGCAATGACCCGGTTGCGCTGCAAGAAGCGCGGTTTTGTCGGGTGCGTCTTCGGTGGTAGCTCGCTGACAATGCACCCACCTTCAGCGACAATGCGCTCAAACAGCGACGTGTTCGCGCGCGGGTACCAAACGTCGACTCCACATGCCAGCACAGCGACTGTTGGCGCCCCCGCCGCCAGCGCTCCGCGATGTGACGCAGCGTCGATCCCCACTGCGCCCCCGGAGATGACCACCCAATCTTTCAGGCCGAGATCATGCGCCGTGTCACTGGCCACCAAGCTGCCGTACTCCGTGGCGGCTCTGGATCCAACAATTGCTACCGAACGCAGTGCCGCCTGTCGCAGCGATGTCCCCTTCACGAAGAGCCCCAGTGGTACTGCCTCCGCGAGGTCGTCCAGTTGTGTCGGCCATTCGGAGTCTCCCGGGATGACGTACCGCCCACCGGCGAGCGACAACTGCTCGACATCTGCGTCAGGGTCACAGCGGATGCGCGCGCGATAGTTCGCGACATTCGGCAGCGACGGGTCGTCACCTTCGATCCGCGCCAGCAGCCGGACCGCGCCCTGCCGAGCCACCAGAGCGCCTACCACTTTGTCACCAGGTTCGGTGAGTCGGGAAAGCCGAAGCCGCGCATAGCGCTCGTCTCCGAAGCCACCCCCGGCTACCTCTCCTACGCTGCCCATCGCGCGCCCCCTCCACGGAGTCCAATCGCACCGGCAACTTCTGCCACACCTGGCTGGTCGATTCCGGCGAGGTCGGCCAACGTCCACGCCACTCGAAGCACCCTGTCGACACCGCGCGCCGACACTCCCCCCTTGGACAAGTGGTCACTGATGAGGCGATGGCCATCTCCTGTCGGTCGAAACCTGGTCCGCAGCTCTCGCCCTGGCAGTTCGGAGTTGACGCGATAGGGCACGTCGCGAAAACGCTGCGCCGCCCTTTCCCGCGCGACTTGGACGCGCTCGCGCACCGCGAGTGACGACTCGCCACCCCGGCCGTCCATCAACTCAGCGCGCGAAACCGGTAGTACCGGAATGCTGAGGTCGACACGATCCATGAGAGGGCCAGAGAGCCGACTCCCGTAACGACGCTTTTGGTGTGGCGTGCAGTTGCAGTCCATCCCCTTGCCGTAGGAACGTCCGCACGGACATGGATTGGCTGCCATCACCAGGAGAAACTGAGCGGGATAGCGAACGACACCTTCGCTGCGTGACAGCCAAACCTCGCCGCGCTCCATAGGTTGTCGCAGCGTCTCGAGTACCTGCGCAGAAAACTCCGGGGCTTCATCGAGAAAAAGCACGCCCTTGTGAGCCAGGCTGGCAGCGCCGGGTTTGGCCAACCCAGCGCCACCGCCTACCAACGAAGCCGCGCTTGCGGTGTGGTGCGGCGACTGGAAGGGAGGCCAAGCAACCATCGGCGCCGATGGATCAAGCACGCCGGCCACCGAGTGGACCGCAGTGACCTCGAGCGACTCGTCCGGTTGCAGGGCTGGCAGCAATCCGGGCAACCGCTCGGCAAGCAGCGTCTTACCAGCTCCGGGTGCTCCGTGAAGAAACACGTGGTGGGCGCCAGCAGCGGCAACTTCGATGGCGAGCCGGGGCGTCGCTTGCCCATGAACGTCCGCAAGATCTGGTGCTCCCGCATCGGGGTCGGCCAAAGGCGCAGCCTCCACCGCGCGCCGTTCTTCACTCGCCCGCAGCACGGCCACCACCTCACGCAAGGACTCGGCCACCCAAATGTTCGCTCCGGGAACCAAAGCCGCCTCTCGACCCGAAGACTCGGCAACCACGATGTTGGAGTGCCCTGCCTCGACGGCGGCGATGACCATGGGCAAGATGCCGCGCACGGGACGCAGCCTGCCGTCCAGCCCGAGTTCGGCCACCAGGACCAGGTCAGATAGGGCGGCGGCCGGAAGCTCCTCGAAGGCCGCCAGACAGGCACACGCCAACGCCAGATCGAAACCGCTGCCGCGCTTGCGGACCGAAGCCGGGGAAAGATTGATGGTCACCTTGCAACTTCGCCATTGCTCGCCGGAGTTGCCGATCGCGGCTCTGACACGATCCTTTGCTTCGCTGACGGCAGTGTCACCCAATCCAACAAGGGTGATGCCCGGAACCCCGGCCGCCGCATCAACCTCTACATTGACGAGCTGGCCCTGCACGCCCGTCAACGTGACACCCAGTGCCCGCGCTAACGCCACTAGAGGGCACCCCGAACATGCTCGATCTGCGGCTCACCGTGGCCGCAAATCACTCCCACTAAGTCGATGCGAACATCTTTCGGGCGCACCTGGTGTGAACGCATCCATCCGGCGGCGAGTCTCCGCAACCGCGCCGCCTTTTGCATGGTAACCGCCTCCAGTGGCGCCCCGAATGCGCTGGACGTGCGCGTCTTGACTTCACAGACAACTAAGGTGTCTCCGTCACGCGCGATAATGTCAATCTCACCGACGTCGCAACGCCAATTGCGCTCGAGCACCACAAACCCCTGCGTCTGCAAATGTCGAGCGGCCACATCTTCGCCGTACTTTCCCCATGCGTCCTTCGCTTTCACTGGTCACCTCCACGACCAGCGTGGTAGACGCCCAGCAGATTCGACTCGAGTTCGCACGGAACTGGGGAGAACAGCGCCCTGGGGAAACTGGATTTAGGAGGACTCCGACGAGGGGATTTCGCCGGCGTCGAACTCGTCGTTGCCGATCTCCTCGACGTTTACGTCCTTAAAGGTGAGGACACGTACGTTCTTCACAAAACGCGCCGGCCGGTACATATCCCAGACCCAGGCGTCACTCATCGTCACTTCGAAGTAGACATCTCCGGATTCTCCGGAACTTCCGGAACCTCCGCCGTGCGACACAACGTCGACCTCGTTGGTGAGGTAGAAGCGTCGATCGGTCTCAACGACGTAGGTGAACAGGCCCACGACGTCGCGGTACTCGCGGTAGAGCTGCAGTTCCAGTTCTGCCTCGTAGCGCTCGAGGTCTTCCGCGCTCATGCGATTTCCTCGCGCGATTCTTCGGCGCAAGCCGGTGAGTACGCGGCCTGAAGTTCTGCATCAGCCGCAGCCAGTGGGAGTCGCCACGACTGCCGGTGCTCGCTGCAGGGACCGTTGCGCTCCAACTCGCTCATATGCTCAGGCGAGGCGTAGCCCTTGTTCTCATGCCAGGCGTATTGCGGAAACCGATCGGCCATCTCCACCATGAGTGCATCGCGGGTTGTTTTTGCCAACACGCTGGCACCGGCGACGGCCGCACATGTCATATCGCCTTTGATGCGGGTAATGACTGGTGGCACCACAACGTGTGGCCACGGCGGCTCGGCGGCAAACAGGTCGGCCTGTTCCGGACGTGCCGACAGCCAGTCGTGGTTACCGTCGAGAATCACGATGTCGGGCCGTACTGACAGCTGCGTGAGCGCCCGCTGTCCGGCTAGTCGCAGTCCGCGCATGATCCCGTAGGCGTCGATCTCTGTGGCGCTGGCGTGGCCTATGGCGAAGTCGAGGGCCCAGTTCCGGACCTTGGGTGCCAGCCGGTCACGACGGGCGGGAGTGAGCAGTTTGCTGTCGGCAAGCCCAGGCGGAACCCGGCGGACGTTCGCGTCGACGGCGAGCACACCCACACTCACCGGTCCGCCCAAGGCCCCGCGGCCCACTTCGTCGCAACCCAACACGATCAGGTTGCCCTCGCGCATCAGCGACTTTTCTAAGCGCAAGTTCGGCCGCACCATGGACGTAAGGCTAGGCGGTCGGCGCCATCGCGCGGCGCGCCAGCCCTCGATGTCGACCCCGGATGTCGACTAGCTGGGATCCACCTCGGCGTACACCGCGGGTTGGTCGATCAACGTCCAGCGACCCACAGGGAAGAAGATCAACACGGCCCGGCCAATCACATCGTCTTCGGGGACGAATGCGTCCAGCCCCTCATGGCACCGCGAGTCTTCCGATACCGAGCGGTGGTCGCCCATCACCCACAGGTATCCGGCCGGCACCGACGTCGTGAACTTCTGCTGACATCCGGCCGGCGCATCGCCGGGCTCGTCGGAGGGATCGACCGTGGGTTCATCGACAGCAATGCCGTTGATGAGCAGCCGTCCTTGATCGTCGCAGCACTCCACGGTGTCGCCGCCTATGCCGATGACCCGCTTCACAAGATCGCCCTCAGAACTCGACGGGGCCACCCCAATGAACTCCAGACCGCGCCGCACCGGGTTTGCCGACGAAGGCGGGGTGCTGAGCCACCCTCCGGGATCCTTGAAGACCACGACGTCACCTCGGTCGACATCGCCCCACCACAGGCCGACCTTGCTCACCAGGATCCAGTCGTCTTCATGCAAGGTGTCTTCCATGGATCCAGACGGGATGAAGAATGCCTGCGCGACGAACGCTCGGATCACCGCAGCGACAACAAGAGCCACAACCACCACCAGAACCAACTCGAGAAACCAATGGCTCTTCTTGCGGCGCGCGGAGTCGAGGGTGCTCATGCCTCGCTCACGTCTCGCTCATGTCTACTGTTGCGAAGTTCCGCTTGGCGTTGGCATCGGGGTCTGTAAGTCGTCGCGGGCGGCGTCGATCGCTTCGTTATCAAACGTGTCAGGTCGAGAGAGCCAACCAGTGTCACTAAACGGCCAGATAATGATGAAAGCCCGCCCGATCACGCTCTCGATCGGGATAGCGCCTCCCCCGGGATCGCCCAGGTGCGCCCGCGAGTCAGACGATGCGCTGCGGTGGTCGCCCATCACCCACAACCTCTCAGGAGGAACGGTGATGTCGAAGTCTTGGGTGGAAGGCTTATCGCCGGGATACAAGTAGTCCTCAACCAGGGGGACGCCATTGACAGTGACGAGCCCCTCCTTGTCGCAACATTGCACGCGGTCGCCCGGAAGCCCAATCACGCGCTTGATGTAATCCTTTTCGTTGGGCGTGGCGAACCCAAACGCGCCAGCTAGGGAACGAACAGCACGGGTGACGGGGTTCGTCGGCTCTTGCACCCGGACTTCTGGCGACCAGGAATCCACGCCGTTGAAGACGATGACGTCGCCTCGTTGGATGTCGGTGAAACGGTAAGACAGTTTGTTGACCAGGACCCGATCGCCAACCTGCAACGTGTCTTCCATCGAGCCAGAGGGGATGAAGAACGCTTGCATCAAGAAAGTCTTGATGAGTAGCGCCAAGCCGAGGGCTATGACCAGAAGAATCGGCAACTCTCGCCAGAACGAACCGCTCTTCTTCTTGGTGGCCTCAGGGGGCGCGGTTTGCTCGACGCTCATCTCGCCGAGCCTAAGGGGTGACGCGCGCTTGCCCGTCGATTCACGAAGTCGCGGCGGACTCGCGCCGCTCCTTGATCTTGGCTGCCTTCCCCCGACGGTCGCGCAGGTAATACAACTTCGCGCGACGCACCGAACCCTTGGTGACGACCTCGATCTGCTCGAGAACGGGTGAGTGCACCGGGAAGGTGCGCTCGACGCCGACGCCGTAACTCACCTTTCGCACGGTAAAGGTCTCGCGCACGCCACCACCGGAGCGGCGGATAACCACACCCTGGAAGACCTGAACACGGCTCTTGTTGCCCTCAACAACCCGCACATGGACTTTCAGCGTGTCACCGGGACGAAACTCGGGGATGTCGGTCCGCAGCGAGGCGGCATCAACAAAATCAAGCGTATTCATTCGATCTCCTACAGGTGCCACAGGTCACCCGTGATTGGGTTAAGTGAGGCCCCACGGCTGAGCGTGACCCCCTGTGGCAGGTGATCAAGGCGCGGAGCGGCCCCTCAGTCTGCCACAGCGGGCGCAGATCGGGAAAATCCCCCATGGACCGGTGACCAACCCAGTTCCGCCAACACCTCAAGGTCGCGCGCATCACAGTTTTCCGGCAGCAACTTCACGATGAGGTCGGGACGGACGTTGGCCGTCCGCCGCAGCGATTCGTCGCGGCGCCAACGGGCAATGGCCTGGTGATTGCCGGACAACAACACGTCAGGAACAGCCAGGCCACGCCACTGCGGCGGCTTGGTATAGGTGTGCGCCTCCAGCAGGCCCGCGGAGTGCGACTCTTCCACCAATGATTCGACGTTGCCGATGACTCCAGGAACTTCGCGCACGACCGCCTCAATGAATGCCAACGCGGCCACCTCACCGCCGAACACCACGAAGTCGCCCAATGATGCTTCCACGACGTCAAAGCGGTCGCCGGCACTTTCCATGAGCCGCTGGTCGATGCCTTCGTATCGGCCACAGGCGATGACCAGGTGCGCCCGGCTCGACCATTCGCGCGCCAGCGATTGCGTCATCGGTTGTCCAGCGGGAGTCGGCACGATGAGCAACGGCTTCTGCGAAGGCACCGTCCCGTCGGGAGACGGCAGTGTCAGCTCTGGTGCGAGGACGTGCTCCAAAGCCTGACCCCAAGGCTCGGCCAGCATCACCATGCCCGGTCCGCCGCCGTAAGGCGTGTCATCGACTGTGCGATGGCGGTCGCCCGTGAAGTCACGAAGGTCAGTCACCGTCAGCGTGACTAGTCCGTCATCGATCGCTCGGCCCACTAACGAGAGTTCGAGCGGCTTCAGGTACTCCGGGAACGTCGTGATGACGTCGATACGCATCGTCACGACCCTTCGGCCAGTTCGATGAGGCCTTCCGGCAGGTCAGTAGTGATGGTCTGCGAAGTGAGGTCGACGTCGGTGACCATCGCTGCAACAAACGGAATGAGGACCTCTCCGTTGGAACCAACGGGTCGAACCACTAGCAAGTCTTGTGCTGACGAATGGCGAACCTCGATGACTTCGCCGACCAGCGCACCGTGGTTCCGCACGCGCATTCCCACTAACTGCCAGTCGTAGAACTCATCAGTTGTCGCGGCGATTTCTTCATCGTCGAGCTCGGCCAGGAGCAGCAGTCCGCGGAGCCCTTCAGCGGAAGTGCGATCAGCGACATCGTCGAAGGCGACCACCAAACGGTCCTGGTGGCTGCGAACACGAAGCACGGTCAGTTCACGCGGACCGGCTGTTCCAGCAGTGGTCTGGGCTGTTAAGCGTGCTCCCGGAGAGAACCGGCGGTTGGGGTCGTCGGTGCGAATCTCGACAGTGACTTCCCCTCGCACTCCGTGAGCGCGACCGACGCGGCCGACTACGACCTGCACGCCGTCAGCGGGCTCCGACAGCATCAACGAAGTCGATGCGCACGCGTCGCTGCGCGAGGGCATCGACCACCGTGCGCAACGAGCCCGCGGTTCGTCCTCCCCGGCCAATCACGCGGCCGAGGTCTTGTGGGTGCACGCGTACCTCGTAGAGGCGTCCACCCCGACGTTGGTCTTTGCGTCGCACGCTGACGTCGTCGGGGTGATCGACGATGCCACGCACTAGGTGCTCGAGGGCATTCTCGATCACGACTACGCCTTGTCGGATTCAGCTGGCGCGTCGGTTGCCGTTTCAGCAGCGGGTGCTTCGGCTGCTGGTTCGGCAACTGGCTCAGCAGATGGCTCGGCAGATGGTTCAGCAGGCTTGTCAGCTTCAGCGGGCGCGTCAGCGTCGGCAGTCTTTGCATCGGCAGTCTTTGCGGCAGCCTTCTTCGCCGGCTTCTTCTTCGGCGTGGTGGCGGCCTTCTCGCTGAGGCCAGCAGCCTCTTTCGCGGCGGCGGCGAAAATCTCGCGCTTATCTGCCTTCGGCTCCGCAACCAGCATCGCCGGAGGAGCAGGCTCGCCCTTGAATGACTGCCAGTCGCCGGTGACCTTCAAGATGGCGGTGACGGCTTCCGTCGGCTGGGCACCAACACCGAGCCAATACTGAGCGCGCTCAGAGTCAAGCAGGATCCGAGACGGGTCCTCTTGCGGGTGGTACTGACCGATCTCCTCGATGGCCCGACCGGAACGCTTGGTGCGTGCGTCGGCAACCACGATGCGGTAGTGCGGTTCGCGCACCTTTCCGATGCGCTTGAGCTTTATTTTGACAGCCACGACGTACTGAACTCCTGGTTCGTTGGGACCAAAGCCGCCAGCGACGTGGGGAACACTCGCGCGACTTCGGAAAGACTCGTCAGATCACTGGTGAGAGGGGCCAACGATCATC
>Ga0190272_10001629_pt1 | contig 10725 bp, 13 predicted proteins | sample Popmic504T_FD_133746 | JGI IMG/M metagenome (GOLD analysis project Ga0190272, IMG submission 133746) | Populus adjacent soil microbial communities from riparian zone of Shoshone River, Wyoming, USA - 504 T | ecosystem: Environmental > Terrestrial > Soil > Riparian zone | place: USA: Wyoming...
GGCGGTCCCGGCATCACCCTTCGAAAGGCCGGACTCGGCGGCCACCTGATCGACGAACTCTGACTTCGTCACCTTGTTTCCTCCTTTGGAGGGACTGGAACAGTGCGGCGAACCTAACAACGCTCACGGACGACCGGCATCCGAAACCGCTCTGGAAACAGGCTCGGAGCTAAGAATCCCCGCTATTTGCGGCTTTCGCCAGCACCACCAACCGCTCCGCGACGTCAAGCAGATCGTCCTGTCCCTTGGCTCCAGGTGGCAGCAGGAGGGGCTTTCCAGGTGCGCCGTAGAGCAGGACGCGGGGCTCGCGTTCGCGCTGACGACGCCTGACGGCACCCGCCACGCCCTCCGCGACGGCGGTCGCGCGGGCAACCGCGCCCTTGGGCCGCTCCTTCACGCCGGGGTCAGCTCCCCAAGCGCGTGACGGAGGTCGTAGAGAACGAGTGCGGGCAGCGCCGTGCGACGCGTCACGCAGGCGAGCACATGGCGTGCGTCGCGCACCGCGAACACCGCGCCGGCGATCGTCTGGACCTCGATCTGCTCGACCGGATCGTCCGACACGGCGTCGGCGCGCTCGACCAACCGGCGCGTCAGCTCGGCCAGCTCACGCGTCCGGGCCTGCTCGACCCCGCTCGCATCGACGAGACCGCCCGCGGCGTCGAGGATCACGGCCGCCAGCACGTCCGTGGAGCTGTCGACGAGTCGCCGGGCGACCATCACGGTCACAATAGCCACGTGCCGCTGCCCCGGATCTCATGGATGGTCACCGTCGGCGTCTGCCTGATCGCCGCGGTCCTGCTGCTCGTCAGCGGCTACTCCGGCTACGCGGCGGTGCTCGTCGCGATCGGAGCGGCGGCGGCGGTCAACCTGCTCTAACGACGTTCCGGCTCCAGGTGGATGAGGACGTCCGCGCGGTCGAGGCGCTGACGGATCTCCGCCTGCAGCTCGTGTGAGACCTCGTGGGCGCGGGCGAGCGTCGTGCCGTCGTGGAACTGGACGTGCAGGTCGATGTAACGGCGGCTGCCGGCTCGGCGAGCACGCAGCTTGTGGTAGCCGGCGATCTCCGGCGCGCGATGATCCTCTTCGAGCGCCTCGCGCACCGCGGCCAGCTCGTGCTCCGGCAGGACCTCGTCGACCAGCACGCGCGAGGAGCGCATCAGGATCCGCAGGCCGGCGGCGACGATCGCGACCGCGACGACCAGCGCGGTCATCGGATCGATCCACTCGAGCCCGGTCAGATCGACGAGCACCAGGCCGACGAGGACACCGGCAGAGGTCATCGCGTCGGTGCGCAGGTGGGCGGCGTCGCCCTCGAGCGCCGGCGACTCGGTGGCTCGCGCCTGGCGGTAGAGGTAGGCCGAGACGACGAGGTTGGCGATCACCGAGAAGCCGATCACCGCGATGCCGATGCCGAGCGAGCCGACCTCCGGCGGATCGACCAGCCGCCGCACCGACTCGAAGACGATGATCCCCGCCCCGACAAGGATCAGCAGTCCCTCGATCACCGCCGCGAGGTTCTCGATCTTGTCGTGGCCGTAGGGGTGGTCCGCGTCCGGCGGGTCGCCGGCCTTGCGGACCGAGACGAACGCGACGATCGAGGCGATCAGATCGACGCTCGAGTGAATCGCCTCGGTGATGATCGCGATCGAGCCGGTGATCGCCCCGGCGACCAGCTTGAGCGCGATCAGCAGGCTGTTCGAGAGGATCGACAGCGCCGCGGCACGCGTCTTGCGGCCGGTGTTGGCGTCGTGAGACGTCACGTCGCTCCGCCTTCGATCAGCTTCAGCAGCTCGCGCGCCGCGCGGCCGCGGTGGCTGATCGCGTCCTTCTCGGCGGGCGTCAGCTCGGCCATCGTCCGTCCGTCGTCGCAGTCGTCCGGGATCACCGCCGGGTCGTAGCCGAAGCCCCCGTCGCCACGCGGCTCGTGAGTCAGCCTGCCGCGGCAGCGCTGCTCGGCGACCAGCTCCCCGCCACCGGGCTCGACCAGCACCAGCGCGCAGACGTAGGCGACGCGGGTGTCGCCTTCGGGCGGCACGTCATGCAGCAGCTTCGCCAGGTTGTCGCCGTCGCTCGCGCCCTCGCCGGCGAAGCGCGCCGAGCAGATCCCCGGTGCACCGCCGAGCGCCGCCGCCTCAATGCCGGAGTCGTCGGCGACCGCCGGCAGACCGGTCGCCGTCGCGGCGGTACGGGCCTTCACGAGCGCGTTCTCGGCGAAGGTCGTGCCGGTCTCCGGGGGCAGCTCGACGGCGTCCGGCAGCGGCACGAGCTCGTGCGGGGCCAGCAGCAGGCTCAGCTCGCGCAGCTTGTGCGCGTTGCGCGATGCGAGTACGAGCCGCACGCCATCCCCCGCTCAGCTGGTTGCGACGGCCCCGTCCACCGCGGCGCGCTGCGCGGCGCGCAGCTCCTCGATGCCGGAGGCCGCAAGCGCCAGGAGGGCGTCGAGCGAGGTGCGCGAGAGCGGCGTCCGCTCGCCGGTCGCCTGGACCTCGACGAGGCCGCCCTCGCCGGTCATGACGACGTTCATGTCGACCTCGGCGCTCGAGTCCTCCGGGTAGTCGATGTCCAGCAGCGGCTCGCCGTCGACGATCCCGCACGACACGGCGGCGACCGACCCGTTGAGCGGCAGCGCGTCGAGCTTGCCGGCATCGACCAGCCGCTGCAGCGCCAGCTCGAGCGCGACATAGCCACCGGTGATCGAGGCGCAGCGGGTGCCGCCGTCGGCCTCGAGCACGTCGCAGTCGACCCAGACAGTCCGCTCGCCGAGCGCCTCGAAGTCGATCACGCCACGCAGCGAGCGCCCGATCAGCCGCTGGATCTCGACGGTGCGGCCGTCGGGCCGGCCCTTCGAGACGTCGCGCTGCTTGCGGTCGCCGGTCGACGCGGGCAGCATCCCGTACTCGGCGGTGACCCAGCCCTTGCCCTGACCCTTCATCCAGCGCGGCACCGACTCGTCGACCGACGCGGTGCAGATGACGCGCGTCCCACCGGCCTCGATCAGCGCCGAGCCGGTCGCCGACCGCACGAATCCGGGCTCGATCCGGATCGGCCTCAGCTCGTCTGCTCCACGTCCATCTCGTCTCATGCGGCCACCTCGGTCGGGGATGCCACGTCGATGTGGCCAACGGTCGCGATCGGCAGCTGGAGGAAGCGCGTGCCCAGCCGCTTGAAATCGTCTACGTCACCGGTCGCGAGGAACCGGTACTCGCCGCGCCGGTCACGCGGGGCCGCGCTGCCGGCGGCCTCGAGCTCGCGCTCGACCTCCTCGACGATCGCCTCGCCGGAGGTCACGATCTCGACGCCGCGGCCGAGGCGGCGCTGGATCGCCGGCCGCACGAGCGGGTAGTGGGTGCAGCCGAGGATCACCGTGTCGACGTCCGCCTCGAGCAGCGGCTCGCAGGCGCGCTCGACCGCGGCGACCGTACGCTCGTCGATCTCGCCGCCCTCCTGGATGATCGGCGCGAGCTCGGCGCTGGCGACGGCGTGCAGCGTCGCCGCATCGCCCGAGGCGTCGCGCAGCGCGCGCTCATAGGCGCCGCTGGCGACCGTCGCCGGCGTGGCAAGCAGTCCGACGCGCCCGTTGCGCGTGGTGGCCGCCGCCAAGCGCGCCTCCGGGTAGACCACGCTGACGACCGGTACCCGACCGGCGAGCTCCTCGCGCAGCCCCGGCAGCGCCGCCGAGGTAGCCGAGTTGCACGCCACGACGATCAGCTTCGCCCCCTCCTCGAGCAGGATCCCCGCAAGCTCGCGCGCAAAGGCCCGCAGCTCCTCAGGCTCGCGCGTGCCGTAGGGAAAGCGCGCCGTGTCGCCGAGGTAGAGGAAGTCCTCGTGCGGCAGCGACACGAGGCACTCGTGCAGGACGGTCAGGCCGCCGACACCGGAGTCGAACACGGCCACGGGCAGCTCGCGCTGGGACGACACAGCGAGCATCGTGGCACGCGGGTCGGCGGCGTGACCGTCCGCCGCTCAGAATTCCACCTTGCGAACCGCGTCCTTGATCTTGCCGAGGATCACGTCACCGAGCTCCTGACCCTCGTCGGTCTTGAAGCCCTTCATCGCGGCGACGACACCGGCCATGATCAAGGCGACCAGCAGGATCAGCGCGACGTACTCGACGGTGCCCTGTCCCGCCTGGCGGCGCAGGCGGTCGAACGTCGTGATCAGGTTGGCGTGGACCAGTCCGAGCAAGCGGTACATGTGGCGACCTCCGTGGGATCGGATTGACGAACAGCCACCCTCGCCGTGCGCAACGCACGGTTCGAGGCGCTTGCGTAACGGGTCTGCGACAGCCCACTGCGAAGATGCGCGCTTATGTGCGGCATCGGCGCCCTCCTCGACCCCGCCGGCTCGGCCCCGCCCGATGCCGGGCGGCGGATGGCTGCCGCGATGCGTCACCGTGGTCCGGACGGCGAGGCGGTCGTCGCCTACGGATCGACGACACTCGTCCACCGCCGGCTGGCGATCGTCGACGTCGCGGGCGGCGACCAGCCGCTGCGCTCCGAGGACGGGGCGATCTCCGTCGTGGCCAACGGTGAGATCTACAACCACGAGCAGCTGCGCGCGGGGCTCGAAACGCGCGGCCACCGCTTCGCCACGCGCTCCGACTGCGAGGTGATCGTCCATCTCTACGAGGAGCACGGCGAGGACTGCGTGCGCCGGCTCAACGGGATCTTCGGCTTTGCGATCTGGGACGAGCGCGAGCGGCGGCTGCTCGTCGCACGCGACCCGCTTGGCGTCAAGCCTGTCTACTGGCACAGCGACGGCAGGCGGCTGGCCGTCGCCTCGGAGGTCGGCGCCCTGCTCGCCGCCGGTCTCGTCGAGCCGCGCGTCGACCGTGTGGCGCTCGACCACTACCTCGCCTGCCGCTTCACCCCCGCGCCGCGAACGCTGTTCGAGGGCGTCTCGAAGCTGCCCGCGGCATCGATCCTGGTCGCCACCGAGGATGGCCCGCCGCGTGTCTCGAGCTACCGCGCGGCGCCCGCCGCGACGGCGGCCGGGCCGCGCGGGCGTGAGCTCGACGACGAGCTCACCGACCGCTTCGGGGCTGCCGTCGAGCGACAGATGATGTCCGACGTCCCCTATGGGGCCTTCCTCTCCGGTGGCGTCGACTCGGCCGCGATCGTCGCCGCGATGGCCAGCCGCTCCCCCGCCCCACCGCAGACGTTCACGATCGGCTTCCCCGGCTACGGCGACGTCCTCGACGAGCGTGCCTACGCGGCGGAGTCGGCGCGCGCGATCGGCACGTCGCATCACGACACCGCGATGGAGCGGGACGACTTCACCGACGAGCTGGCACGCGCCGTCACCCACCTCGAGGAGCCCTGCGGCATCCCTTCCGCCCCGGCGTTGATGCAGCTATCGCACTTTGCCGCGCAGTCGGTCAAGGTCGCCTTGTCGGGCCAGGGCGCCGACGAGCCGCACGGCGGCTACGGCCGCCACCAAGCCGCGCTGGTGCTCGGCGCCGCCAGCCACCTCGGTCCGCTCGCGACGCCGCTGCGCGCCGCGGCCGGACTGCTGCCCGGCAACGAGCGCGCTCGCCGCGCCGCACGGCTGCTCGGCGACATGCCCGACGCCGAGCGGCTGGTGCGGCTGGTCGAGATCACTGGCGAGGACCTGCGCGGCTCGCTCGTCGGCGGCGTCGGAGAGGAGGCCGCCGCGGAGCGCACCGCGCTGGCCGCGGACGTCCTGGCCGACGTCGGCGACCGGCCGCTGCTCGAGCAGGCGCTCTACCTCGACACCCACCTCTTCCTGCCCGACGGGCTGCTGATCTGCGCCGACAAGATGTCGATGTCGGCGAGCCTCGAGCAGCGCGTCCCGTTCCTCGACGTCGAGCTGATGCGCTTCGTCGAGAGCATCCCCGCGCGCGAGCGTGTCGGCCCGCGCGCCGGCAAGCGGCTGCACCGCCGGGCGATGGCCCAGTTGGTCCCGCGCCAGATCGTCGACCGGCCCAAGCACGGCTTCTCGACCCCCTACGACAGCTGGCTGCGGGAGTCGCTCGGCACCGAGGTGCGGCGCCGCTACGCACCCGGCGCCCCCGCGGCCGAGCTGATCGACAGCGCGACGGTCGCCGGGCTGGTCGCCGCCCACCGCGCGGGCAAGGCCGACCACAAGCGGATCCTCTACTGCCTGCTCGAGCTGTCGCAGTGGCATCGGACCTTCATCGAAGGTGTAAGGACATGACGGAGCGACGCGACCAGCCAGGCGCCACCGGGGGACCCGGGGGGCGTGAGCCCCCCGACCGAATCCTCTACGTGCATAGCCGCAAAGCGAGCTTCGTGGCGATCGATCGCGAGATCCTCGCTGAGCGCTACGAGATCGAGGACTACTACCAGCCGGGTCGCTGGCCGCACCCGCTGCGCCTGATCGCCGGCGTGTGGCGCGCCGACCTCGTCTTCTGCTGGTTCGCGTCTTGGCACAGCTTCTTCCCGATCACGCTCGCGTGGTTGCTGCGCAAGCCGTCGGTGCAGATCGTCGGCGGCTTCGACACGGCCAACATGCCCGACATCGGCTATGGACATCAGCAGGGCGGCGTCCGCCGCTGGGCGAGCCGCTGGATCATGCGCCGCGCCGGCCGGCTGGTCACCAACTCCGAGTACAGCCGCTCGGAGATCGCCGCCAACACCCCGTTTCGCCCCGAGGACGTCACGGTCGTCCACCACGGCGTGCCGGACCCGTTCGGACCGATCGACGAGAGTCGTCCGCGCGAGCGGTTGGCTCTGAACGTCGGCGCGGTCGACGCCGGAACGCTCGTCCAGAAGGGCCAGCTGCCGTTCGTCATGGCTGCGAAGGATCTGCCGGACGTACGGTTCGTCCTGGCCGGCAAGTGGATCGACGACTCGATCAACAAGCTGCGCGCGGTAGCGCCGCCCAACGTCGAGTTCACCGGCTGGCTCTCCGACGACGACCTCCACGACCTCTACGCCCGCGCCGGCGCCTACGTCCAGCCCTCGCGCCACGAGGGCTTCGGCCTCGCCGTCGCCGAGGCGATGCTCGCCGGCTGCGTGCCTGTGGTCGTCGACGTCACGGCGATGCCCGAGGTCGTCGGGGACGCCGGCGTGCTGATCGCCTCGCAGGACGCCCAGGCGGTGGCCGACGGCGTCGCCAAGGCACTCCACGCCGGGCCCGAGGGAGCGGCTCGCGCCCGTCAGCGCATCCTCACCGCCTTCCCGCTCCAGATCCGCCGCGACGGCATCCTCTCCGTCGTCGAAGAGACCATCCAACGGCGAGAAACTCGCTGAAGCTTTCTACACCCCAGGCGATGAAAATCCCTCAGCGAGCGTCCGGCAAAACCGCGCCAAACACCTGAACGAAGCTTTGTAGGGGCCAGAGCCCACACAAGCCTTCAGCCGTCACCGGGCGAGGTGGGCCGACGCCGCCCTACCCAGCCCAAGCCCCGCTGGAGCGGGCGCGCCTCACTCGGAGGCCAACCCGTCCATCGTTGCGACGACTGAGGCCGCCAACGCATTCAGGTCGTAGCCGCCCTCGAGCACGGCGCCGGCCGGAACGCCGATCTCGGCGGCGAGTCCCGCGACACGCCGCGCCATCTCTCCGAACGTCTCGGTCTCGAGCATGCAACCGCCGAGCGGATCGTCGACGTGAGCGTCGAAGCCGGCCGAGACCAGGATCAGGTCGGGGCGGTAGCTCCGAGCGGCCGGGAGCGCCCGCTCGTCGATCGCCGCCAACCACTCGGCGGCGCCCGAGCCCGCCGGCTGCGGCAGATTCAGAGTGAACCCCTCCCCTACCCCGCTTCCGTTCTCGCCGGCGCTGCCGGTACCTGGATAGAAAGGCCAGCGGTGCAAGCTGACGAACAGGACCTCGTCGCTGTCGTAGAAAGCCGCCTGGGTCCCATTGCCGTGGTGGACGTCCCAGTCGAGGACCAACACACGTTCCGCGCCGTGGACGGCGAGCGCATGCCGTGCCGCGATCGCGATGTTGGAGAAGAGGCAGAAGCCCATCGCGCGATCAGGCTCGGCGTGATGACCGGGCGGGCGCAACGCGGCGAAGCCGGTCGGCGCCTCACCCGCGAGCAGCGCGTCGACGAGCGCGCAGGCGCCACCCGCGGCGTGCAACGCGGCGTTCCATGATGCCGGGACGACGGGCGTGTCGAGGTCGAGCGCCTCGCCGTGAGCGCACGCGGCTCGGATCCGCTCGACGTGGTCGCGCGGGTGGACGCGCAGCAGCTGCTCCTCGGTAGCCGCTGGCGCCTCACCGACCTCCCAGCCGAGCCAGTCTCGGCCCGCGAGAGCCGCCTCGACGGCGCGAATCCGGTCGGCCCGCTCCGGGTGCATTCCGGTGTCGTGATCGAGCGACGACGGGTGACGGAGATAGAGCGGCGCCACGTTCCCGTTACCGTACCCGCGTCCGTGCACTCCTCGACCGCTACAGCGCTCCGAACGGACGTGGCTGTGATCGGAGCCGGCGCCGCCGGCCTCTTCTGCGCGCTGACGGCCGCCCGCGAGGGCGCGCGGGTGACGCTCGTCTCGCGCACGCCGCTCGATGGATCGGCGAGCTTCTGGGCCCAGGGCGGGATCGCGGCGGCGCTCGCCGCGGACGACTCGCCCGATCGCCATGTGGCGGACACCCTCGCGGCCGGCCGCGGCGTCGCGCGCGAGAGCGCGGTGCGGGTGCTCTGCGAGGAGTCGCCGGCGCGCGTCCACGAGCTGCAGCGGCTGGGGGTCCGCTTCGACGCCGACCGCCACGGCGCGCTGGCGCTCGGCCTCGAGGGCGGCCATTCGGCGCGGCGGATCGTCCACGCGGGCGGCAGCGCCACTGGGCGGCGGATCACGCGCCAGCTTGCGGCGCTCGCCGCCACGCACGAGCGAATCGACGTGTTCGAGGGCACGACAGCCGATGCATTGCTGGTCGCCGATGGCCGCTGCGTCGGCCTGCGCACCCGCCGCGGCGATGACCATGCGGAGATCCTCGCCCGCGCAACCGTGCTCGCGACCGGGGGCGCCGCGGCGCTCTGGGAGCGAACGACCAATCCACCCGGATCGGTCGGCGTCGGGCTCGCACTCGCGCAGGCGGCCGGAGCTGACCTCGCCGACCTCGAGTTCATGCAATTCCACCCCACTGCGCTGGTCTCCGACGGCAACGACGACGGCTTCCTCGTCACCGAGGCCGTCCGCGGGGAGGGCGCCAAGCTGCTCGACGGCGAAGGCAACCGCTTCGTCGACGAGCTCGCGCCGCGCGACGAGGTGGCGCTCGCGATCGAGGCCGAGCTGCGGCGCAGCGGCGAACGCGCGGTCGCGCTCGACCTGCGGCCGGTCGACATGGGCCGCTTCCCCAACATCGCCGAGGTGCTCGAGCGCAACGGCATCGACCCACAGCGCGACACCGTCCCGGTGGCGCCGGCGGCCCACTACACGATGGGTGGCGTCGCAACCGATATCGACGGCGGGGCGTCGCTGCCAAGCCTGTACGCCGTCGGCGAGTGCGCCTGTACAGGACTGCACGGCGCGAACCGGCTGGCGTCGAACTCGCTCGCCGAGTGCTTCGTGCTCGGCCGCCGTGCCGGCTTGGCGGCAACCGCCGAGCCGCCCGCCGCGACCAGCGTCGGCGTCCACGCCGCGACGCTGCCCGACCCACCGTCGGCGGCGACGCGCGCGGCCCTATGGCGCCATGCCGGTCTCCGTCGCGATGCCGACGGTCTGCGCCCACTGCTTGACGACCCGTTCCCCGTCGCTCGCCTGATCGGGGTCGCCTGCCTGGCACGCGAGGAGAGCCGCGGCGCACATCAGCGCGGCGATCATCCTGAGACCAACCGCGGGCTCGACGACACCCACACGGTCGTCGACGCGCGTGGAGACGCAACACTGGAGCGCTGGGAGTGAGCTACGTCGACGAGCTGTTCCAGGAGGCGATGGCCTCGCTCGCCTCGGGCGTATCGGTGATCACCGCGCGGCGCCGGGATACCCATGCGGGCACAGGTGGCGTTCCATGCGGGTTGGCCGCGACCTCGGTCTCCTCCTACAGCGCGAACCCGCCGTCGCTGCTCGTCTCGGTCGCACACGACTCGCGCTGTCACGACGCGCTGGCGAACGCCGAGCGCTTCGGCGTCCACATCCTGCACGCGGGCGAGGAGCCGGTGGCGCGCGTCTTCGCGGGCCGCGGCGACGACAAGTTCGCCGGCCTCGACTGGCGTTGGGACGGCGATGTGCCGGAGCTTGCGGGGGCGCTCGCCTACCTGCGCTGTCGCCGTGTCGAGAGCCTGTCGCGCTACGACCACACGATCCTGATCGGCGATCTCGAGGCGGGTCGGCTCGAGCAGGGCGAGCCGCTGCTCTATGCCAGGCGGCGAATGGACTGGCTGCTGCATCCACACCGCCGTTGAGCCAAGCGGCGGAGCCGGGGTCGTTAACCCGAACTTAACTTTGGATTCGTTTCCAGTACATGAGTCGTTGGTCTAATCGACCCCGTGGGAGAACGGCGACGGTGACGTCGCCCAAGCAGTAGGGAGGCCTGTATGTACCAATTCAGCCGGGCGATCTACAGGGAGTTGGCGATGGACGTCACCCCCAGCCCTCCGGTGGCCGGGCCGTCGCGCAGGCGCGACTGCTCAGCGAGTGCGAGTCCGCGATGGAGCGTCTCGCGACCGATCGGCACTACTTCGCCCATCCGGTGAAGACCCTGTTCAACGACGTTCGAAGCCTGTTCCCGATCACCAGCCAGCTGCGCGTCTACCGGACGATCGAGCAGCACATGCTCGAGGCCGTCGCCTATGTCGAC
>Ga0190272_10001630_pt1 | contig 10724 bp, 6 predicted proteins | sample Popmic504T_FD_133746 | JGI IMG/M metagenome (GOLD analysis project Ga0190272, IMG submission 133746) | Populus adjacent soil microbial communities from riparian zone of Shoshone River, Wyoming, USA - 504 T | ecosystem: Environmental > Terrestrial > Soil > Riparian zone | place: USA: Wyoming...
ATTCCGGCAATTAATTATTTGACGGACGTTGCCATGCACTATATTTTTGATGTGACGTATATACCCTCCTTCAATTTTTAATTAATGTAAAAATCACTACAATGAAAATCATTTTAAATCTGGGAATAGCAATTATGGGACTATGCGGTGTGGGAATGGCTCAAAGCGGTTATCAATTCCACTCTTATCCATCAGCCTATTCAATGGCAGAGCTGATTAATAAAAATGATATGAAAGCCGATGCACAGGGTAATATCTGGATTGCATTCAGGGATATTGGTCTGGCGAAGTATGATGGTGCATCGTGGGTTTTTTACAACACGCTTAATTCCGGTCTTCCATCCGACACGGTTTATTCAATTGCATTTGACGCACAAAATAATGTGTGGGCCGGAACAGGTAATGGCCTTGCGAATTTCGACGGTTCTAACTGGACCGTTTATACTCCGGTGAATTCAGGCATTCCAGAGAACGCACTGAGTCTTAAGGTGTCGGGAAGCAATATCTGGTGCGGTACAAACGAGGGTGCTGCTGTTTTTGACGGTGTTTCCTGGACCCTGTATAATAATCAGAATTCAGGAATTGCCGGCGATACGGTAACAGCCATTCATACGGAATCCAACGGGACGGTATGGTTCGGGACGTTGAATATGGGGATATCTTCATTTTATAACGGGATATGGACAACGTATAACACTTCCAATTCAGGACTTGGCAGCGATTCTATTAATAAGATTGAAATAACACCGGCTGATGAAGTGTTTGTAACATCAGCGGGCAATAATAACCTGTACAAATTTTCTGGAGGCATCATGTATGATTTTATTGCAGAACTGTATGATGGTGTGGTGCCCATGCAGGGCTACCGGTTTCCTGTTTGTACAGATCTGGCGGGTGATATCATTTTCCCGGTGAGATCACCTTACGGCCATTATTATGTTTGCACCATTGACCATAACAGTATTCACCTGAATTCTTATTCTGAAACATATCCGGTTGCATCCGGTGGCTTTGTAAATCCACACTGCGCTGTCGATAATAACGGGGTGCTTTTGTACACAGCACTTGCTGACAGCAGCGGTAGCTATGGTTTGATTTCATTCAATCCCAACAATCATATTCCATTGCCATTTGTCCAGACGAACGAAAATTCAAAATTCCTTGATATAAACCAGGTAAAGGCAGCAGTGCTGAACCGGGGAGACATGCACTGGAACCTTTCTTCCCCATCTTATGAAGTGCCCGCTGGCCAGGGAAGGCAGACAGTTTTTGCAAGCGGATTTTGGATGGGTGGTCTCGACCCGGCTGAACAGGTGTATGCCTCCGCGCAAACCTACCGTCAAACCGGAATTGGTTTTTGGCCCGGACCTCTTGATTCATTGACACTGGTGGTTGATACGGCAATGATTTTATTCTGGGACAGGATCTGGAAAATTAACAGAAGTACGATAGAAGATTTCAAATACCATTTTATGATGGGAAATGTGACTAACGGTACTTATCCCGTCCCTTCGGAGATTCTCACATGGCCTGCCATCGGGGCTGCAGGGATCAACCGTGAGCTTGCGCCTTTTGTGGATTTCAACTTTGATTCGGCTTATGATCCTTTCGACGGAGACTATCCGCTTATCCGGGGCGACCAGATGTTATTCTGGATCATCAATGATATTACAGGAAATGTTTATGGGATTCAGCAGATACCCGGAGCCGGCATGTAAACTCATTGTTCAGCTTATGCATACTACTGCGACCAGCTCCCGGATAGCCAGCAGGTGATGGGTCATACTACTTTTTATCATTTCCGCACATTCAACCGTGGGATCGTTTCATATCATGATTTTTATATGTCACTGTTTTCCGATATGGATTCAGGGATCTCAGGTAATTACACCGGATGCGATAGCATGCTTAATGCAGGGTTCAGCTATGGCTCGAACACCATAGACACTGCCTATGTTCAGAATATTCTGATTCTAAGAGGTCCGGCCGCAGATGCGGGTGACCTTCTTGATAACGATCACAATGGAGTTGTTGACGAACCTTTCGAAAGCTGTGGTCTGAATGGTTTTGTTTCTTACATCAATATGATTAATTCACCTGCGGGTCACCCAAATGGAAAAGCTGATTATTATAATTATATGAAGTCTGTTTGGCTTGATAATATTCCAATTACATATGGTGACGATGGACGTAACTTTTCAAATCCACCGACCAGCTTCATGTTCAGCGGGACCCCTTATGATACTGCAGGATGGTGGGAAGGCTCATCTGCAACAGGTACTGTGGACAGGCGGATGCTCCTGAATTCAGGTCCGTTCACATTTTTACCGGGTGAAGCAAAAACAATTGATTTTGCATATGTTTATTCCAGGGATACTTCAGGTCCTAACGGCATCAACACTTCCATTGCGAGGAACCGGGCCGATCTGCAACGTGTTCAAAGCTGGTTCGACAATAGTAATTTTCCTTCATGCCTGGTTGTCAATCCGGCTGTTGCGGAAATCCAGGATGATGGATTTGATTTTATTATTTTTCCTAATCCGGTGAATAGTCTGCTGAATGTCATGGTGACCGGAGAAATTAAAAATCATACTTACCGTATTTCAGACAATACAGGCAGAGAGGTCATTTCAGGTTTGCTTCCGCCAGGCGGCATCTCTGTCCATCATCTGGCTGAAGGAATGTATTTTATGATGATCACTGCAGGTGACAAGCAGATTGTAAAGAAATTCATTAAGTATTGAATCATGATAAATGATTTATCTGTAAGGAATTTATAATAGTCAGACAGGTATAATACTGCTGAATTTTGATTTGGACCTGAATTTTGGCTTGAGTAATTTCATCAAAAAATTAGATTTACCAAACAATCCGGTTTAAAAGAAGATAAATATATAACGTCATGAAATACTCATTTATAATAATATTTTGCCTTTTCGGTGTCCTGAAAGCACCGGGCCAGCAAGGCATTAACTTTCATTCATATCCTTCTTCGTATACACTTCAGCAACTCAGGAGCAACAATGATATCCATGCAGATGCATTGGATCATATATGGGTAGGCTTCCGTACAATCGGCCTGGGAAAGTATGATGGCAACTCATGGGCTTTTTATGATTCGCTGAATTCCGGCCTCCCATCCAATTATATTTATTCCATCACATCCGATAGCCAGAATCATCTGTGGGTCGCAACGGGTAACGGCCTTGCGAAGTTTGATGGCAGTAACTGGACCATATATGATTCTCTTAACTCGGGACTTCCCGGCAATGCCATATATGTAAAGTCAGTTGACAATATTATCTGGTGCGGGACACGTAACGGAGCAGCTTCATTTGACGGCACAAACTGGCTCGTTTACAACACACAGAATTCAGGAATAGCAGGCGATACCATAACAGTGATCGCACCTGGCAATTCCGGTGAGATTTTCATGGGCACGGAAGGTGCGGGCCTGAGCAGGTTCCATCTTGGCAGCTGGACGACCTATAATGTTACCAATTCCCCCCTCACAAGTGATAATATTAAAAGGATTGCAGTTGATGGGAACAATGATGCATGGATATCAACAGTTAACCAGCTGATGAAACTTTCAGGAAATGTTATGTACGATTACCTGGAGGATATTTATGAAGGATGCATAACGCTGAATATTTCAAAATTCACGCAAACGGCGGCAGGAGCAATTGTATTACCGTTACAAATTGCTTATGGTACTTTCTGCATTGGTACAATAGACGGAAACAATGTTGATCTGCTGGCATTATCCGGTGTTACATTTGCTCCGGCTGCTTTGCAATTCGGAAGTATTTCTCATAATTCCAGTGATATACTATGGTTATCATCCCTGGGATATATAAATGGAACCCTTGGAATATATTCATTTGACAGATCCCAGATCATTCCAACCCCTTTTGCGATGACGAATGCAAATATTAAAAGGCTTGATATAAATGGTGTTGATGCAACCATTTTAAACCGTGGCGACATGCACTGGGATTTGATGGATCTAGGTTACGAAGTCCCGGCACAATCAGGTAAACATTCGGTTTTTGCCAGCGCACTATGGATGGGTGGTCTTGATAATAACTCAAATCTGCATGTCAGTGCGCAGACTTATCGTCAATCCGGACATGATTACTGGCCTGGACCCATTGATACGGTTACCCTGGTTGCAGACTCAGCAACGTCTATACTATACGATAAAATATGGAAGGTGAACCGTGCCACTGTTGAAGAATTCAAATACCAGTTTTCCAATGGCAATGTCACTAACGGAACCTACCCGGTACCTGACGAGATTTTAACCTGGCCTGCCCAGGGAACAGGTAATATTTCGCGGAACATGGCACCTTTTGTAGATTTCAACAACGATCAGCTTTACAATCCAATGCATGGCGATTACCCGCTTATTCGCGGTGACCAGATGCTTTACTGGATCATCAATGATGGCCTGGCTCCGCATATGAATGCAGATACACTTCCGCTAAATATGGAAGTCCATTGTTCAGCATATGCATATACGTGTGACCAGCTGCCTGACAGTGAATCGGTGATGCATCATACCACATTTTATAATTACCGCATCATTAACAGGAGTATGAATGACTATCATGATTTCTATGCCGGTTTATGGTCTGATATGGATATGGGCAATGCCTTGGATGATAATGTAGGCTGTGATACGGTACTGAATGCTGCGTTTACTTATAACGGCGACAATGATGATGATGGCATTGGTGGATATGGTGTGAATCCGCCGGTACAGAATATTAAAATACTGGATGGCCCGCTGGCTGATGCCGGCGACGGGATAGACAACGACCATGATGGGTTTACGGATGAGCCCGGTGAAAAATGCCTGATGACATCATTTCTTTCCTATAATGGGTCTAACAATTCACCCACGGGACCTCCCAATTCCGGCCACGATTATTATTTTTATATGAATGCCATCTGGCTTGATGGATTACATATGACTTATGGAGATGATGGCCGTAATCCGAACAATCCATTGACAAATTTCATGTATAGCGGAACTCCTTACGATACATCAGGCTGGTGGGAAGGTTCAGCGGGTACCATACCTGAAGACCGCAGATTTATCATGAGTTGCGGCGGATTTACTTTACAAGCTGGTGCGGAGGTAGAAATCGATTTCGCTTACGTCTTTACACGTGACACAACGGGCCCAAATGGTATACTTACATCGGTTGCGCGGAACAAGGCTGATCTTCAGCGGGTGCAGCAGTGGTTCGACAACAATAATGCACCTTCATGCCTGGTGCTGAACCCGGGTATTCCTGAAATTAACAGACCCGGTTGGCAATTCACAGCCTTTCCAAACCCTGCCACTGAATTGCTGAACATTAAAATTGACGGTGAAATTGAGAATTCATTTTACTCCATTTATGATCTGTCAGGACGTAAGATATTGTCCGGGAAACTTTCAGATCATTCCATTTCTGTCAATAGCCTGGATGAAGGAATGTATATGATTATGATTTCCGATGAAAGAAAAACAGAAGTGAAAAAATTTATCAGGAATTAAAAAATAATTATCAATATCATTAGCCGTTGGCTACAGCCAACGGTTGGTTGCAGATAGTTTATCATTTAGCATAAGCCTTGACCCAACAGAAAGCAGCTTATTAAATTATTAGCCGTTGGCTGAAGCCAACGGCTAGCTGCAGATTGCTTATCATGTGCGTACCCTCCTGTCTCACCGGAGACATGTATAATTTATGAGCCGGCTGAACCCTTAAAACTATTGATAATACTGGGTTCTAGCCAAAAATGGCGGTAAAAAGTTCCCGTCAGGCATGTATAATTCTTGTAAATTTTGATTTGGCCGGTAGCTGATTTTTGGATTATTTTTATTGCGGATACCATACCAAAACCGGGCTGCATAATCCGGTATCCTACCAATTAATTTCTGCGCATGCGATTTTTCTTTTTCCAGGTAAAAAAAATAGGCGCTGAAAAGCTTTATCTTGTTGCTGTTATCTTTTCCCTGATCGGATTCTTTATTGTTTTTCAGCTTTTCTGGTGAAATGGCCAGTCCCTGAAATAATAGGTAGGAATTACGTATAAGGATATATTTATGGTACCCCAAATTAATTTTTATTGTTCAACCTCTCTGTCATGATGGCATTCCTTTCAGCAAGATCGGTGAAACGTTGCTCGATCTGAAGCATTAATTTTTCATTTTTCTTTTGTGAACTCCTGTCAAGCGACAGAATAAAGATCCCTTCCGGCACTGGTTGTATTCTGAGTTCAAAATATTTTTTTGTACCATCAGGTAAAATGAATTCTGATTCAACACGCGCAGGTGTTCTTTCATCCATGCATTTTTGCATAGTTATATAAAGAGGAGTATTTTCTATGCCGGCGTATTTTTCTATAATCGTGCTGCCAAGAAGTTCCTCTCTTGAATACTGGCAGTATTTTGTAAGGGCATCGTTAACATAAATATATTTCCAGCTGAAATCGTGGATTTGAATGCCTTCAATCATCTGATCAAGTATGGATCTGAACTGGAGCTCTTTTTTAATAAGAAGCTCATCTGCTTCTTTCTTTTGTTTTGCAATTTCAAACCTGTCAAGTGCAGCGGAAATATCCAGTGATATATCAACCAGGATGATGCTTTCCTCATTATTTGAAAAATCATTTTGTGAAGTGTACAGGTTAAATGTCCCGGTAATCTTACCCGTTTTCCAGATCGGAAGCACCATCATTGAGCAGATGCCGTGTTTTACTGCTAGCGGTTTCCAGCTTTGGAAACCAGGCTCGTTCCTGATGTCATTTGTAATATAATATGTTTCCGTGCGAAGCACAAATGCCTGGGGATCCTTATCCCACAGTATCTTATTGAAGAGCGATGTCACTTCATCGCTGTTAATGCCGCTTTGTGCCACAGGATCTATTGTTTGGCCGTCATCGCTGAAAATGCCAATCCAGGCCATTTTAAATTTGCCGTATTCAAGCGCGAGGTTGCACGCATTCCTGAAAAGCGATATCTCATCCCTCACATGAACGATTTTCTGGTTGATCTGGCTTATGAAGGCATAGAGGTTACTGATATGAAGAATTTTTTCTTCGGTTTTTTTGCGTTCTGTTAAATCAATTGTAACATATATGGCCCCTGCTGTTTTTTGATCCGGACCTGTCGACGCTGAAGCCGTGATCAGGGCAGTAAATGTTGTGCCGTTCTTGCGTTGCATCAATAGCTCACCTGACCATGATTGACTCTGCTGCAATACTGCCATGACCGATCTGGCAGGGCTTTTTGTTTTTCCGTTCAGAAACATTTCTGAAATATTTTTGCCTGTAGCCTCTGTTGCAGTCCACCCATAAGTTTTTTCGGCGGCTTTATTCCAGAAGCTGATGGTGCCGTTATGGTCTGAGGCCATTACTGCTTCTCCGATATTATTCAGCAATTCTGCCTTGAACCTGTTGTCATTTCCAAGAAATATTTTTTCTCTTTTATCTGTTGATTGCTGCAATCCTCGTTTTATCTTTGAGGTAAGCGTATGCAATTTGTTTTTCAGTACGTAATCGGTGAGACCTTTTTTTGTCAGTTCAGCACATGTTTCTTCTCCTGACAAACCGGTAACTAAAATCAATGGTATTTCAGGGGATATTTCCTGCCTGATCTCCAGTGAACTTGCACCATTAAATGAAAGAAATGAATAGTCCGATAATATAATGTCGGGGCTGAAATTTCTAAGGGCATTCCCGAAATCTTTCTCATTTTCCACTACCTGGGATTCATAGCTTATCCCGCCTTTACGGAGCTCGTTCTCCAGCAGTTCAAGGTCGAACGGATCGTTTTCGGCAATCAATATTTTTGTTTTTATTATCATTTTCCTTTTTTTCTGCGATGTGGGTTTTTTATCAGATAATAGCTAAGATACTGAGTTGCCGTATCCAATTGTATTCAGAGATGCTTGCCTTACAAACCGATGTTGTAGTTTATTATTAAATCCGTTGTCAGAAGTTTGCATCACCGCAGGCGTTTTCCTGGTAATTTCGCAAAGGGCTGAAGGTTTATTGATTCAATGAACCATATTAATATTTTATCTCTTAAAATTAAAAACAGGATGATTCACAAGAATTAGAATTTCGTATGATGTTAAAAGCAGCTGCGCCGTGAATTAAAAAGCGAGGTTGCCATGACTATTTCAGCATGGCAGGATTTTCGCGTGCTGTTATTTTTATAACACCTCAACTTCATATTAGTTTCAATTCTGGTATCGTTAACTATTTTGTTAAGGGTAAATCCTTTCAGTCTGTGCCTTCCCGTGCTCTCCTGGCAGCAGTTGCGTGTGATCCGCGTATCCGTCAAATATTTTTATTAATTTTAGACTGTGGACTTTATAGCACTTGATTGTACCATTTCACCCCGCGATCCGTTTTCTGATCTCGTTATATCAGAGCTGGCAGCGATCGGGTATGATATGTTCGAGGACCATGAAGACGGCATCATCGCATACATTGGAGCAGATGTTTTCAGAGAAGAGGACCTCGGGCAGCTGACTTATTTCAATCAGAATGATTTTTGCACTGTAAAATGGAAGTCTTCACTGATCAAAGGAAAAAACTGGAATGAAGAATGGGAAAAGAATTTTAAACCTGTTGTAATTGATGATAAGATACTGGTCCGGGCTGCCTTCCATGAGCCTCAGCCGGGTTTTGAATACCATATCGTGATCCAGCCTAAGATGGCATTCGGAACCGGGCACCATGAAACCACTTCGCTGATGATGTCGCAGATGCTCAGGGTTGATTTCTCAGGTAAAAAGACCCTTGATATGGGATGTGGCTCCGGGATCCTCGCCATACTTGCCGCCATGCTGGGCGCTGCAAATATACTGGCTGTCGACTATGATGAGAATGCCACTGCAAATGCGCGTGAAAATTTCATTATCAACAACTTTCCCGGCATCATAACAGAAACAGGAAGCGCGGAAATAATAGAAGGAAATATATTTGACATCATTCTTGCCAATATTAACCGGAATATTTTGCTTGCGCAGATGAAAGCTTATGGTGCATCTCTTTTAATCGATGGAATCCTTCTCATCAGTGGTTTTTATGAGCCGGATGAATCAGTGATTCTTGAAGAGGCAAAGCGACATGGTTTTTTTCCTCATAACCGTTCTGTTATGAACAACTGGTGCATTCTGCAACTGGTGAAAAAATGATTTTCTGGTCAAAAGCGTTTGTCTGGCAAAATGTTAAGGTTAGACCATTGATTATTTATGCTGAGCCGGAATCATACGAACCGATAATACTTATACCTTTATCCTTTCGTTAAAAAAAATATGATTCATCACATCCGCCTCTCAAAGCATCTACTCATAACCCTTATATTCATTACCTGCGCTTCGCTTTCCAAAGGTCAGCAGGTCAAAACATTTACGGCAGATCCTGTCAAATTCCCAAAGGAGCTGCAGGATTTCATGGAAGAGACCAATAAAAAGGAAGCGGAGAAACTCATGTTAACTTTCAATTCTGCCTGGCCGGGTTTTACACCCGCACAGCAGGAAGCCATTTACAGCATGAGCAACCTGATGATCAAGAAAAGGCTGAAGGCATTTCCTGATTTTCAAAATTATATCACTTCCTTGATAGGTTTTGCTGCCAGCGGCCTGGATGCCAAGAGCTTTGATAACTGGAACAGCAGCCTGGAAAAGCTGCTGCAGTCGAGGGCGCGAAAATTCAGCGACTACCTGGAAGTTTGCAGCGGTCTTTTCATGTACAATATACTGTATGAGTCTGCATCTGTAAAGTGGTATTCGGCAAACAACAATTATACTTTCGAATTCGATACTTTGCCGAAGGTAGTGTTCAAAGGCACTTCCCTCATATGCAAAGGTAAAACCGATTCACTGGTTATAGAAGGAGTGAAGGGGGATTATTATCCGACCCTCCGCCAGTTTTACAGTGCCGGCGGAAAAGTTAACTGGGAGAGAGCTGGTATTCCCGCTCCCGAAGCTTTTGCCGACCTGGGAGGGTTTATGATTGATATTACAGGCAGCGATTTCACCTGTGATTCGGCAACCCTTACTTTTAAAAAATATTTTAAGGCACCGTTGAAAGGCAGGTTCAGCGATAAACTGGTTATTAATGCAACTCCTGAAACAGCAAATTTCCCCAGGTTCGATTCCTACAACCAGGATCTCGAGATCAAAGAGCTGATCAAAGATGCCGATTACAGGGGCGGGTTCTCTATCAAGGGAAACAGGATGGTCGGTTCGGGCACTCCCGACCAGGATGCACACCTTACATTTAAGCGCGAAGGCAAGCGCTTCCTGGTTGCAGGGTCCAAGAATTTTGTGGTACGGACCGACCGCGTGGTATCTTCTGAAGCATCAGTCACCATCTATTTTGAGAATGATTCCATATTTCATCCAGGCCTTGAGTTCAAGTACCTGTACAAGGACAAGGAAGTATCGCTTTTCAGGAACACCGAATCGGGAAATGCAAGTCCTTTCTTTGATTCCTATCACCAGGTTGATATGTATTTTGATGGGCTTACCTGGAAGGTGGATGACCCGGTGATCGACCTTAGGATACTTACAGCGGCAGGAGATCATAAGCTTTCATTTGAGTCGTCGAATTTTTTCAGGCAGGAAAGGATCTTCAAGCTCCAGGGAATGGCATCGCAGAATCCGTTATATACGGTGAAGCAGTTTGCCGAGAAAAACCAGGTTACAAAA